>Ga0181535_10007667_pt1 | contig 10793 bp, 4 predicted proteins | sample PEATcosm2014_Bin_44_FD_119774 | JGI IMG/M metagenome (GOLD analysis project Ga0181535, IMG submission 119774) | Peatland microbial communities from MTU Mesocosm Facility, Houghton, MI, USA - PEATcosm2014_Bin17_30_metaG | ecosystem: Environmental > Terrestrial > Soil > Wetlands > Peat | place...
GCGCCTGTTTTAGCTCGGTGGATGGCTTCGACCCGTTCCGCCGTGGGCTTGAGGTGTTCGCTTTCAAGGTCCAGCACCTGGCCGCCGATCATGCCCTCGACGGTGCCGATGGCGTTGGCGATGAGGCCGATGATCTGCACCGTAGCCGAGGGCGGCGCGTCGAGCCCGGCCAGAACCTCAAAGGCACGGGTCTGTAATGCGTCGCCGGCCAGGATGGCGATGGCTTCGCCAAAGGCCACGTGGCAGGTCGGCTTGCCGCGGCGCAGGTCGTCGTTATCGAGAGCTGGCAGATCGTCGTGGATGAGCGAGTAAGTGTGGAGCATTTCAATCGCCGCGCCCAGCCTGGCGATGCCCGCCGGCAGCGCGCCGGCGATGGTGACCGCGGCCTGGTAGGCCAGCAACGGCCTGAGACGCTTGCCACCAGCAAAGGTGGAGTGGCGCATGGCGCCATGGATCGATGCAGGGACTGTGTTGACGCTTGGCAGCAACTCCGCAAGCGCCAGGTCGGTCAGCTCAGCGGCCTCGTTCTTCAGTGATTTCACATCGGCTGGCATTCTACTCATGATAAACGAGATTGGCTCTGCCTCAGGAAGCGCCGCTCCAGTAACCAAAGGCCTGTGACGAGGAAGAGAGCAAGGGCGCTGCACCACCGGCCAAGGAGGATGTCGGGAGTCGCCGTCCAGTCCGCGGTAATCTCCACGGGGCCTTGCGCAACGGGCACGGCTATCAGGCCATCGTCGCGCTTGGGAGAATCTGCGACAGGGCGGCCATTGACCAGCACCCGCCAGGCTGGATAGCTGTGCAGGCGCAGAATTAAATATCCGGCGCGGCCTGTGTTGGCCCGAACCTCAAACTGCTCGGCATGATTCTTTGCGCTCACCGGCGATGCGGCAAAAGTCTCCTCGCAACTCCCTTGCGCGGCCTGCCACACTGGGGGGGCATCGGGATCGCCTGTGCCTTTGCCTAAAACGGTTGCGGGGTCTGCGACCACACAAGCGCCAGGCAACCCGATCGCAAATAAGGAATTGTCCGTGGCAGGGGGCTCATACTCGTCGCTTCCGCCCACACCCGCGCCGGAAAGGTATGTAGCAACCATCGAAACTACGGCGTCTTGGTCGTCGCATGACTGGAAGAAGACAAGTCCCGCAGTGGCCGTAATTGCCAGAAAGGCTGCCGTGCAAGCTGCCGTCACGGCCACGCGCCGCCAGGGCCGGGCTGAAACGGCAGGCCACACCGCGGCGGCGAAAAAGAGGGCCATGGGCCCCTCAAGCACCACCAGCCAGCGCCAGGGAAACTGCAAATAGCGAAGCTTGGGCAGCAGGTTCCATACTGGCAGCGAGATGGGGAGCTGTAAAAACAGGACCACGACCGGGATGAGCGCCAGAGGAACCCACCAGCGGCGATCCGCGCTGAGGCTTTTGCGCCGCCAGGTTAGAAGCAACCCTGCCAGGGCCAATCCGATCATCATGACGGCAATCATTGAGGCTTGGTGGAGAACAACATCGTGAAACTCCAGCGCTGGATCGGCATGGTGGCTGAAGAGCCAACTGTTTTCAACCAGTGAGCCGGAATCGGAGGCAGCCTGCTGCAGATCGGCCCAGGCCTGCTCCGCGATCGCGGGAACAAGGAAGAGCGCGGCAAGGCCCATGCCGAGAGCAGCGCCCACCGAGGCGCGAACGAAGGGCGCCCAGGACTTCGAAAGCAGTGCGGCGGCCAGAGCAACGGCGGCCAACAGGTAGCTGGCCATTACGCCGACAGGAGCGTTCGAGAGCCATGCACCCGCAACAACCAGCGCGAGGGGCGCGGCGGAGCCGTCGAAGGCACGGTGGAGAAGTGAACCAGCCGGGTTGCGGTCGCGCAAGACGAACAAGAGCAGCAGCGGAATCCAGCAGCCGCCGGCCAGCTCCGCAAAGGCGCTGCGCTCATAGGCGCAAAACAACGCATAGCCGGAAAAGATTGCCGTGCAGCCGGCCAGGGTGGCCGCGCCGTCAGAAAGAGCTTGGCGTGCCAGAGCGCGTGTTGCCAACCCCGTTGCCGCCAGCAGCAGAAAAGTCAGAGCCAGCGGTACGAGCGGCCAGGGCAGCACCAGCCCCAGAGCCGCGCCCAGCATCCACGTCAGCGGGGGATAAAAAACAAAGCGAGGCTCGCCAGCGCCAAAGTTCGCGCTTGGTGTCCAATGAGGATAGAGAATGCCCTGACGCCAACTGGTTTGCGCGTCGAGCCAGGAGATGAGATGGAAGTCGAAGTCGTGACCGCAGGAGTTGCCGCGAAAGTACTGTGGCGCGATTGCCAGGGCGGTTGCGAGAAAGATGAGCGCAGGGCCGGAGAGGCTTCTCCAGCGGGCAGGCAGCCCAGGTCTCGTATCCGAGATCTGGGCCGCCCGGCTCCCAGCTCTATGTAAATAAGATGTCATACGGCGTTCTCAAAGAGTATCCCACTTTAGGCGCGATGGAACTGCATCGAAGGTGGGGTGGATTGTGCAGCGACGATTGACCTGCGATCGCGCGTCCTTGCAAACCCATCCTGACGGATTTGTGGCGGCTCTCGCAAAACTCAATCAAGCAGGCTATTTCAGCCGCGCCCCCAGTGGAACATCTTCCAGGAATCCGGCCAGCACGGGTGCGCCGCCTTCGAGCGAGGCGGCCAGCAACATGCCATTCGACTCCAGGCCGCGCATCTTGCGCGGAGCCAGGTTGGCGACGATGACGATCTTGCGGCCGATGAGCTTCTCCGGCTCGTAGTACTGGGCGATGCCGGCCAGGATCTGCCGCTTTTCGTAGCCCAGATCAACCTCAAGCCGTAGCAGCTTGTCGGCCTTGGGTACGCGCTCGGCCACCAGAATCTGTGCCACGCGCAGGTCAACCTTGATGACGTCGTCAATGCTGATCTTCTCCGGCTCCTGCGTTGGGGCCGGCGGGTGCACCTCGGCAGCAACAGGAGCCGAAGCCAATGCAGCCGCTGGCACATGTGCAGCCTTTTCCACCGTTTCGTAGGCCATGGCTTCAGCCCCTGGATCAACGCCAATAGAATCAACCGGGACACTATCCCAGATGGTCTTCTTTTCGCTCGTTTCGCTCACGATTGCCCCTTTTTCTGGAATATCCGCTGCCCTCGTAACAGAAACTGCCTTTGCTTGATCCTCGGCCAAGCTGGCGGCTTCAACCGCGCTGCTGGTGTTTTGATCTTCGATGTTTTGCATACGTTCGATTGCGTCCTTTTCTGCGCGGGGAAAGAGCGGCGCGGGTTCGCCAAATCGGGTTCCGGCCTTTAATCCGCCCCAGTGGAGTTCCGCTAAGAATGCATGCTTTGCCGCATCCTGAATCTCGCCCAGCCCAAGCTGCCGCCACACCTTGACTGCCGACTCCGGCAGAATGGGATAGACCAGCGCGGTGACGATGCGAATCGCCTCGGCGGCCGTAGCCAGCACGCGGGCTTGCAGCGCGACATGCTCCGCCTCCGGGCGATCTGTCGGACGCTTCCAGGGAGCGTTGGCGGTAAGGTAGCCGTCGGTCTCGGCGACCAAAACCCAAAGAGCCTTAAGTGCCTCAGAGAAGTTCAATTCGTCGAAGGCAGGGCCAAAGGCCGCAATGGTGCGCACGGCGCTCTCGCGCAGCGCGGCTTCGGCAGCGGTTTCCGCGCCGGCCTCGGGCAACACGCCGCCAAAGTATTTATGCACCATGTTGACCACGCGACTCACCAGGTTGCCGTAGCCGTTGGCAAGGTCGCCGTTATACCGTTGCACCAGGGCATCAAAGGAAAAGCTGCCGTCCTGGCCGAACGGAATCTCGCGCAGCAGGAAGTAGCGAAGCGCGTCCGCGCCCAGAACCTCCTGCACTGTCTCCGCCCGCACAATGCTGCCGCGCGACTTCGACATCTTGCCTTGGTCGAAGAGCAGCCAGCCGTTGGCCTTCACCGATCGCGGCGTGGGAATTCCCGCAGCCATCAGAAATGCCGGCCAGTAGACACAGTGAAAGCGGCTGATTTCTTTGCCAATCAGATGCATGTCCGCCGGCCAGAACTTCGCAAACCGAGCCTGGTCCGCCGGATCGTCCGACCCGTAGCCAAGCGCGGTGATGTAGTTGGCCAGTGCATCCAGCCAGACGTAGATCACGTGCCTTTCGTCGCCGGGAACGGGAATGCCCCATGAAAAGCTGGTGCGGCTCACCGACAGATCTTTCAGCCCGCCGCGCACAAACGAGATCACTTCGCGCCGTGTGGACTCCGGCCCCATGAATCCCGGATTCGTGTCGTAGAACTCCAGCAGCTTGCGCTCGAAGGCCGAGAGCTTGAAGAAGTAGTTCTCCTCGCTCACCGTCTCCGTGACGCGGCCGCAGTCCGGGCAGACGGTGCCGGGAGGGCCATCCACGTAAGCCTCGTCCGAGACGCAGTACTGGCCGGTATACGAGCCTTTGTAGATAAAGCCGCGGTCGCGCAGGGTGGCGAAGAGGTGTTGCACTCCGCGGATGTGACGCTCCTCGGTAGTGCGGATGAAATCGTCGTTGCTCAGCCCCAGCCGCTGCCACAGGCCGCGAAACTCGCCCGAGATGGCCGTGGCGAACTCGGCGGCCGTGCGCCCAGCCAGCTCGGCTGATCGCTCTATCTTCTGCCCGTGCTCGTCCGTGCCGGTCAGGAACCAGGTCTCAATGCCCAGCGCCCGCTTGCGCCGCGCAATGGCGTCGCAGACGATGGTCGAGTAAGCGTGCCCAAGGTGCGGCCGCGCATTTACGTAATAGATGGGCGTCGTCAGGTAGAAGCGGGCTGGGCTGGCAGCGGGATTGGACAGATTTGTCATGGGCGGGGCGTTGCGTCGAAGCCAACCTACACCGCAGGCGGGATTCTTGAGGCAATCTACTCACCATTTTACGGCATTCAATGGGCTGATCGATGCAGGTGCGTCAGGTCTTGACCTTGAACCCTGGGAATCCACCAGCTCAAACCGGGCAAGGAACAGGGCGGCGAGGCCGCATCCGCCCCACCGCAGGTGGCTGTTAGAATGAGCCTTGAAAATCAAGGATTTCTGAGGCGTATCGACGTGTATCTTGAATTGCAAAAAAGGCTCGGAAGCCGCCTGCGCGGTTTGTTGGAGGAAAAGTACAGCCTTCAGGTTGAGAACATTCCGCTGGAGACACCGCCGGACCTCAAGTTTGGCGAGCTGGCCACGCCGATTGCCTTTGAGCTGGCTCGCAAGCTGCGCAAAGCGCCCAAGATCATTGCCCAGGAGATCGTGACCGCGCTGCACGGGCTCGAGGGGTTCGCAGGTTTTGAGGTTGCCGGAGCCGGCTATATCAACGCCCGCATCGACCGCGCAGCTGGCGTGCGAATGGTTGCGGGCGGGGAAAGCCTGGCGCGGACTTCCAGCGGCCTGCATTCGCTTGTGGAGCACACCAGCATCAATCCCAACAAGGCCGCGCATATCGGCCACCTGCGCAACGCGATTCTCGGCGACACCTTCGTCCGCCTGCTGCGCGCCGCCGGGCAAAAGGTCGATGTGCAGAACTACATCGACAACACCGGCGTGCAGGTCGCGGATATTGTTGTCGCACTCATTCAAATGGAGTATGAAGACGCGCCTGACCTTTTGCCAGGCGAGCGCCGCACTTTAGCCGGCATAAAGAAGCTGTTAGCCTACCTTGATTATTTGGCTGCGAAGGATCCCAACAACAAGCAAGTATGGATCGACTATTACTGCTGGGATTTGTACGCGCGAGTAAACGTATGGTACATGGCGCTTGAGAGTGATGACCAGCAGCAGGAAGCTGCCAACCGAAAACAGATTCGTCTCGATGCCTTACACGCTATCGAAGCGGGCAACAACGATCTCGCCGAGATCGCAGAACTGATTTCGACAAAGGTGCTCAGGCGGCATCTGGAAACGATGAGGCGGCTGGACATCGAGTACGACTTTCTCCCTCGCGAGAGCGAGATTCTAAGTCTCAAATTCTGGGACTCCGCGCGCAAGCTTATGGTGGAGAAGGGTGTCCTTTACCACGAAAAAGAAGGAAAGAATGCTGGATGTTGGGTAATGGAGCGCCCCAAGCCGAAGAATGCGAAAGAAGATGCCGAAACGGAAGAGGATACCGACTCGAAGACGAAAGTGATTGTCCGCTCCAACGGCACTGTCACCTATGTGGGCAAGGATATCGCCTACCACTTATGGAAGTTCGGCCTCCTCGGCAAGGACTTCGGCTATAAGCCGTTCTTCAGTTACCCCAACCACGAGTGCTGGATCTCGGCCGAAGTGGGCGACGAGCCCCATCCGCACTTTGGCGGAGCGCAGGCCATCTATAACGTCATCGATTCGCGTCAGTCCGATCCGCAGGCCAATGTGATTCAGGCCCTGCGCGGCATGGGCTATACCGATCAGGCCAATCGTTATACCCACTTCAGTTATGAGATGGTGGCGCTCACGCCGCGCTGCGCCAAGGAATTAGACTACGATGTTTCCCCGGAAGACCAGGCCCGTCCGTATATCGAGGTCAGCGGACGTAAGGGCTTTGGTGTCAAAGCCGACGACCTGATTGACAAGCTGATTGACGCAGCGCGGATCAAAATCGGATTGAAAAATCCCGATTTGAAAACGGACGATCTCGAAAGCATTGCAAGGCAGATTGCAATTGGCGCTCTGCGTTATTTTATGCTGAAGTTCACTCGCAACTCAGTCATAGCTTTCGACTTCAGCGACGCACTGGCCTTTGAGGGCGAGACTGGCCCTTACATCCAATACGCAGCGGCCCGCACTCGCAGTATCTTCCGCAAAGCGGGAACGACACCGGAAGCAGTGTTAGCGGAATTCGCGGCGTTGCCAGAAATAGCGGCGTTCCTCGAAGGAGAAGCAGACGAAGATATCTGGGCCCTCTGGCTGCGCGCCGGCCGCCGCTCGCAGGTACTGGAGCAGTGCATTGCCAGCTCCGAGCCGGCCTATCTGGCCAAGCACGCCTTCCAGTTAGCCCAGGAGTACAACCACTTCCTCCACAAGCACCACATCCTCACCGAAGAAGACCCAGCGCGCAAGACTTTTCTGCTGGCGACGGCAGCCGTGGCGCTGCGCGAGTTAGTTGAAGTGCTAAGCTGGCTGGGTATCGAGAGCCCAGAGGCGATGTAACAAGCTGGCCTCTCGCGGTGCTCGCGGAGTTAGCGGAGATATCCGACAGGCAAGCCGCCGAGGGAATGCGAGTCGATGCGGAAAACTCTTTCCGCAGCCTGTAAATCCCACGTCTTTCCGCTGCGCTTCAGCCTTTCAGCAGCTTTTCTACTGCATCGTGCAGGCGCGCGGTAATGGCTGCTTCGGAATCGAGCGGCCCAAAGCGGATAGGCTGGCCGACGCGCACCTCGATCGAGCCGGAGCGGAACCAGCCGCGGTTTCCCGTCTTCAATTCGCCTAGGCCGCGGATGGCCATAGGCAGCACGGGTGCCCCGCTTTGCTTGACGAGGAGACCGATCCCCGACCGGAATCGAGCAAATTCCCCTTCTGCCGAGCGCGTTCCCTCGGGAAATAGCAGCACGTGAAATCCATGGTCGAGCGCTTTGCCCGCGTGTGCGAAGCTGCGCTGGAAGTCGCGCTGTTTGGGCAGAGGGAAGACATTGAAGAGCGCCGTGAGGAGCAGATAGATCAGCGGTCCGGGAGGATAGAATCCAGCCTTGCTGGTTTGCCGGTCGGCATCGCGGAAGTGGCGATACTCCTCCAGCATCTGGCCGGACATGGCCACGGCGATCCGCCGACGGATGGGGCCGGGAAGCGCGTACTCCAAGAGCGGCCCATCGAAACTGGTTACATGATTGGCGACGATCAGCATGGGCTCGCTCGCGCTGAGCTTGCCGGAGACTACGATTGTGGGCTTGGCAAGCACCCAGACCAGCGGGCGCATGGCGCACTCGACAAAAGCGGCGCGCAGCCAGCGGAAGGGCTGCCACCACGGCCAATCCGGGTAGATGTAGTTTGCCGGAGGTGGTGCAATCAGCGGCTCTTTTGGAACGGCTGCCGGTTGTGTGTTGCCGTTTCCCACAGTTTCCTCAAAAGGCTGCGGAAAGGATGTGGCACCCGCGCTCGACGTGTGGTTTCCGGTAACCAGATGGCGCAGTTCTCCCAGGGTTTGCACTTCTTCCAACAGTCCGCTCTCGGTTGCCAGGCCCAGCCGTCCCTCGATAGCGGCGGCTAGCTGCACGCGGCCCAGGCTATCGAGATGCAAATCTTCGGTAAAGCGCAACTCATCTCCAGCGGCGGGCAGAACCTCGCCGGTGATCTGCGCGATCAAGGTCAGCAGCCAGTCGCCGCTCCCGGGCTTCGATACGCCGTTGGCATGCGCCGCCCCGTTCAACGAGCCGTTTCTCCCGGCCGCCCCATTCTTTTTCGCAAGCCATTTGGCAACCGCATTGCGCCTCACCTTGCCAGTGGAGGTGCGAGGCAGATCGGGCTCGGGCCACAGCTCCCATCGCGAGATACGCTGAAACTCCGCCAACCGGCCATTGGCATGCGCAATGGCCGCAGCCGCCTGGGAGCGCGCGCCGCGAAACGCGAGCACGGCGCAGGGCTCGGGCCCGGCAGGAGTATCTACGCCCACCACGGCGCAGGCTTTGACGCCCGCCTCCGTCTCGACGGCGGCCTCAAGGTCCTCAGGGTACAGATTCAGGCCGGCTGCGGTCACGATGACTTCGCTCTTGCGGCCCAGGAAGCGCAACTCGCCGGAGGGCTGAGTCTCGGCCAAGTCGCCGGTGGCCAGCCATTCGCTGGCGCGCGGATGCAGAGCGCCGCCGGACCATGTTGCGGTGGAGATGGATGCGCCGCGCACCAGCACCTCGCCATCGGGGCCAAGTTTAACCTCGCGGCCTGCGAGCGGCTTGCCGATGGTTCCCTGCGCCACGTGGAAGGGATGGTTGAGCGTAATCAAGGCCGTGGATTCGGTCATCCCATAACCCTGCACCACCACGCAACCGACCGCATTCCAGAACTTCTCAATTGGACCTGGCAGCGCTCCGCCGCCGGAGATGATGGCCCAGAACTTGAGACCCAGCGCCGAATGAACTTCGCGGAATCGCCACCAGCGCAGCGGGACGGGAACGCCAGTCGCGGTGCCTTTGGGGCCTGCGGCGCGCTCGGCCAGTCCGGGCACGCCGGCTTCAAGATGCGCCTTGAGCAGCGCAATGATCCTGGGTACCGCGGCAAGCACGGAGATGCGCTCGCGGCGGATGGTCTCAATGAGCCGGGGCGCAGCCAGGTGATTTTCGAAGTGAACTTCGGCCCGATAGATGGGCGGAACCCACAGGCCCATGGTCTGGCCAAAGACGTGGCTCAAAGGCAGCGTGTTCAGGATGCGCAGAGGATGGACGAGCCGCTCGTAGCGCATGTAGGGCTGGGAAGCGTTCTCGATGGGGCCTACGCTGGCCAGCACGTTGCCGTGGGTGATGACGATGCCTTTGGGGTCGCCAGTAGTGCCGCTGGTGAAGAGAATCTGGAGCGGTGTCTGGGCGCAGAGGCCGGGAACGGGGCCGGCTTCCTCGGTGGGCAGGGTTGTGAGCCAGTCTTCAAACGTCAATTGCGGCAGTGCGGCGGGAAGCTGGCTAAGCAGCAGCGCATCGCCGACGGCCAGTTTGGGCGCAACGTCGGAAGCTACGCGCGTGGCAAAGTCCGCGGTCCCGCTCGCGTCCAGGGGAACTGCCAGCACGCCGCGCAGCAGGCAGCCATGGAAGGCAGCGATCCAGTCCGCGCTGTTCTCGGCCCACAAGAGCACTCTGTCGCCAGGCCCAATGCCTCGCTGGGCCAGCAGCGCGGCAAAGCGGCCTGCCAGGCTGGCGATTTCTCCGTAGGTGGTGACTCGGCGGCGGTTGCCCTGGTAACGCACCACCGCGACCGCGCGCGGATAGCGGCGGAAGTCGTCGAGGAGTGTGGCCAGATGGTCTCGCATGGGCAGATTCGGCGACGATCAGCTTTTTAGATGCTGATTGGTCGCCTCTGCACCTGATAAGAGCAGAATCGCCTCAAAGATTTAGCCGGATTGTGACACTTCTTGAAGCGACACAGTGCGACGTTGTGCAGGAACAGCATTTCTCGATCCGATTTACTTGTGCCAATTCAGGCGCCGACAGGGAGCTTCATCGCAATTGTGAGCGAATTTCGGAGGGCCGCGGCATAAGAGCTGCCCATCGGGCATCGGGGACCGACCGCAGAGGGTAATATTTTCGCTTCCTCTTCGCCGATCAGGCGCGTTATTCTCAAACAACAGTGTCCCACCGCCGACCCATCCCCGACCCGCCCCCCAGTTCGGTCCCAGCAGCCGATCCCTTTGCCTGCTTTCACCCGGTTACGGCGGAGTGGTTTCGGGCGGTCTTTGATGCGCCGACTGCACCGCAACGGATGGGCTGGCCGGCGATTGCGCGTGGGGAGAGCGCGCTGATTCTTGCGCCGACCGGGACGGGCAAGACGCTGGCCGCGTTTTTGTGGTGCCTGGACAGGCTGATGCTGGGAAACAGGGATCAGGGGTCAGAGATCAGGGAACAGAAGACTGGTCGAGATGAACAGCGCGGCTGCCGGATTGTTTACGTGTCGCCCTTGAAGGCGCTGGCCGTGGATGTGGAGCGGAATTTGCGCTCGCCTCTGGCTGGCATGGCCAACATGGCCCGGCGGATGGGTGTGCCGTTCCGCGAGCCGCTCATTCATGTGCGGACAGGGGATACGCCGCAGCGGGATCGGGCGCGGTTTGCGCGGCATCCGGCGGAGATTTTGATCACCACGCCGGAGTCGCTCTACATGCTGTTGACCTCGCAGGCCAGCGAGGCGCTGCGCACGGTGGATACGGTGA
>Ga0181535_10007674_pt1 | contig 10787 bp, 5 predicted proteins | sample PEATcosm2014_Bin_44_FD_119774 | JGI IMG/M metagenome (GOLD analysis project Ga0181535, IMG submission 119774) | Peatland microbial communities from MTU Mesocosm Facility, Houghton, MI, USA - PEATcosm2014_Bin17_30_metaG | ecosystem: Environmental > Terrestrial > Soil > Wetlands > Peat | place...
CGCGGCGCTCCTCTTTGATTTGCTCAACCCCGCCCAGTGCGCGCAGGGCGGCGAACCGGGCTTCCTTCGGGGTCATCCCGCGCGAAACGTTCTCCTCCGCCAGTCTTTCCAAATGGAATCGAAGTTCGTCGCTAAGCTCGTGTTCGACGCGGGAGCGCCGGAATACTGACCGGAATCGCAGCGGAAATTTGTAGAGCCAGCGCATTAACTCACCCGTGGTTGTTTCTTCTGAGGCGTGCCGAGCACGGTTTTCAATCGGCAATCGACAATCAACAATCGGCAATCCTCAGCTTGTCTCCAGCACCAAACCAATGGCGGCGGAAAGTCTTGCCCAGTTGGCCTGTTCATTTTCCAAATACTTGCGCCCCGCGGGCGTCAGCGAATAGAACTTCGCGTGGCGGTTGTTGTCAGACTCGCCCCACTTCGCCCTGATCCACCCGCTTTGCTCCAGGCGATGAAGAGCGGGATAAAGGGCTCCCTGGTTCACCTGGAGGACTTCCTTGGACACCTGCCGGATGCGCTGCGCGATGCCCCACCCGTGCAGGGGTTCAAGCGCGATAGTTTTTAGAATTAAGAGGTCCAGAGTGCCCTGGACGAGATCGGTTGGTTTGCTCATTCACACTCCCCTCAGTTATCGACAACGCATCTTACGCCTGCTCCTGTCAATAATCAAGGGGAGATTCCGGGCCTTCTACCTCATCGACGGAAAGGCATCTCATCGGCTAAAATGATGGTGGGTCAAAAACACAAAATGGGACTCGATCAAACCGCAGTTCCGCACGCGAACTCTCTCCCGGCAATGAGCACGCAGGAGAAGGCCCTCGCCATCAATCTTGATTCCGCGACGTTTGGGACCTTTGCCGAGATCGGCGCCGGCCAGGAGGTAGCGCGCTGGTTTTTCCACGTGGGCCATGCCTCCGCTACGGTGGCCAAGTCGATGTCGGCTTATGACATGGTGATCAGCGACATCATTTATGGCGCCGCCGATCGCTACGTCAGCCGCGCCCGCCTGGAATCCATGCTGGACCACGAATGGGCGCAGTTGCTCGAGCGCCTTGACCCGGTGCGCGGCGAGCGTACGTGCTTCTTCGTCTTTGCCGACACCGTCGCGACGCGCAGCCGCACGCGTAATCAGACGGGGCAGGGCTGGATGGGCGTGCGCTTCCAGCACGAACCCAGGGCGCCGTATTCGGAGATCGTGATCCACGTCAACCTTCTCGACCAGGTCCCCGTGGGCGAGCAGGAATCGCTGGGAGTCCTGGGGGTCAACCTGGTGTACGGGGCGTTCCACCAGCGCGACTCGCAAGGGCTGATGAAAATGCTGATGGAAGGGCTTAGCCGGCTGCGCGTGGACATCGACATGATCAAATTCTCCGGGCCGGCCTTTAAGCATATTGACAACCGCCTGGCGAGTTTGCAACTTGTGGAGTTGGACTTGACCGACTCCACGATGTTTACTGCGCAGGGAGATGTGGTGCAGCCGGCAGAGGTCCTCTACGAGAAACCAGTGCTCATCTTTCGGGGCAGATTCCGGCCCATAACCAACGTCGGGATTGATATGTTGGACGGCGCGGCAGAACGGTTTAGTAAGATCCCTGAGGTGAATGTGGACCCTGTGGTGCTCATGGGGATGACGCTTCGGGATCTGGACACCGGCCATGGGATCGACCCTCACGATTTTCTCGCTCGTGCCGATATGCTCGCCGCGCTGGGCAAAACGGTGATGGTGACCAACTTCCGGCGATTCGACAACGTCACCACCTCGCTGCGGCGTTACACCCGACAATGGTTGGGATTCGTCATGGGCGTGCCCACCCTGCGCGCGGTGTTCGACGAGCAGTACTACGCCAACTTGCCCGGAGGCATCCTGGAAGGCCTGGGGCGCCTCTTTCAAGGAAATGTGCGGCTGTACGTTTACCCCACACGCGCGCACACCGGCGGCAAAGTGGCAACTTCCTCGACGCTGGAAGTCGCTCCGCACCTGCAACACCTGCTCGCCTACTTGCGCGAAAGGGGTGAGATCGAGGCCATGGAGAGCTTCGATTCACGACAACTCCACATGCTACCCGACGAGGTCTTAGCCGCCATTCAAAATGGCACGCCGGGATGGGAACAGTACCTGCCCCCGCAGGCGGCCGAAGTTATCAAGCAGCGCGCGTTGTTTGGATACCACCAACCGGCCGCGGCAGCCGTATCCTGAAAATAGCGCGCAGTTCCCTATGGGTTTACCGCACAAGTGTGAAAGAGCAGAAGTAGCGCGGGCGTCCCGCCCGCTGTCGTGGGAGCGTCCCGCTCCCACCAAGAATGCGCGGGCAGGATGCCCTCGCCCCAGCGGGCGGGACGCCCGCGCTACTTCCACGGTTTCCGCCTTCACGTTTCGAGCCGCATACCCGTTCCCGCGTTCCACCGTTCCCGTTCCCCCGCGTTAGGCAAAAACCCCCACGAATGATAAGCTGACGCACTCTGCGCGGAGCCCTGCCGCGGTGTCTCAATGGCGGCCCGCCGGAAGGAGACCCCAGGTGATCGAAGCGAAAACAGCACAACGAGCCAGCGGGCGCGCGCGACCGGCGTACATGCTGCTGGTGAGCTTGGTGGCGGCCCTGGGCGGCATGATGTTCGGCTTCGATATCGCCATCATCTCCGGCGCCGCGCCGTTCGTGCAGGAGCATTTCCAGCTCAACGAATTGCAACTCGGATGGGGCGTAAGTTCGTTGCTGGCAGGCTGCATGCTGGGCGCGATGTTCGCCGGACGGCTGGCCGATGCCCTCGGACGTAAGCGCACCCTCGTGAGCATCGCGCTGGTGTTCGCGTTCACCAGCGTGCTTACGGCGATCGCTCCTGCATTCTCGTGGTTTGTTGCTGCGCGAATTGTCGGCGGACTGGCCGTCGGCGCGGCCTCGATGGTGTCTCCCCTTTATATCGCCGAGGTATCACCATACGCCATGCGCGGGCGGATGGTGGCCTTGAACCAACTGGCCATCACCACGGGAATCCTCGTCTCCTATCTCATCAACTACTTGCTGCGGGGGGCGGGCCCGGATAACTGGCGTTGGATGTTCGCCTCGGGTGTTATTCCCTCCGTGTTGTTCTTCGGCCTTTTGTTTCTGGTACCAGAAAGCCCTCGCTGGCTTTTTCACGCGGGAAAGCGTGCTGAGGCATCGGCCGTACTGGTGCGGGTCGGGGGCGTCGAAAACGCCGAAAAGGAAATCAGCGAAATGCAGCAGCCGGCCAAGGAGGAGGCCGCCTCGCTCCGTGATCTGCTGCTGCCGCGGTACCGCCGGGTGTTGCTGGTAGGCGTCGTGCTGGCGATTCTGGTGCAGATCTCGGGCATCAACACCGTCATCGATTACGCTCCCATCATTCTGCGTTCGGCAGGCAACACTATCGGCGTGGCGCTGTTTCAGACCTTCATCATGGGCTTTCTCAATTTTGGCCTCACCTTCGTCGCTATTTTCACCGTCGACCGCGTCGGTCGTCGCCCGCTCTACATCGCCGGAGCGACCGGAATGACGATCTCCCTGACGCTACTGAGCGCGGGATTTCTTGTGGGTAAGGTTCAGGGGCTCGTCGGGCTAATTCTAATTCTGCTCTTCATCGCTTCGTTTGCCGGGTGCATAGGTCCGGTCTTTTGGATTCTGATGTCCGAGATTTTTCCCAGTCGGATTCGCGGATTGGCCATGTCGGCGGCGGTATTCACCAACTGGCTCGCCAATTTCCTGGTCGTGCTCTTTTTTCCCTGGATGTTCAAGAATACCGGCGGCAGCGCGACCTTCGGCTTCCTCGCGGTGATGGCGCTCGCGATGATCCTATTTACCTGGAAAGTCGTTCCGGAAACCAGCGGCAGGACTCTCGAGGAAATCGAGCTGCATTGGGAAGCTCGCACACCATAAGTCCATTCCGGAAATGCGGGCATAGCGCGGACCCGTTTTGTAGGTCCGCGTCTCTTCCCCGGTTGGCATGGTAAGGCCGCGGACCTACAAAACGGGTCCGCGCTACGGTTCCTTCCAAAATCACAAATTACTAATTGCCAATCACTCGGTCAGCCGATGTGCCAGTTAGTTTTCCAGCGGCTGCACCCGCACTTCCACGTCAACCGATTGCCCCCCTCCGCCCAGGGTGAGGCCTTTCACCGGCGTCACATCTCCATAGTCGCGTCCCCAAGCCAGGGTAATATGAGCGTCGGAAGGCATCATGTTGTTGGTAGGATCAAAGCTCAGCCACCCGTTTTCCGGATCGAACACCGATACCCAGGCGTGTGACGCCATTGCTCCTTGAAAGCGCGGGCTACTGCGGATGTAGCCGCTCACGTATCGCGCCGACAATCGCAGGGAGCGGAGGGCACCGATCATCAGGTGGGCGAAATCCTGGCACACGCCCTGGCGATAATGGAGCACTTCCAGAAGCGGCGTATCAATGGATGTGGATTTGGGCTGGTACGTGAACTCATCATGAATGCGGCAAGTGAGCTCTTCAAGCGCTTCGAGCAGCGGCCGCCCGGGCGTGAATGTCGGGCGGGCATACTCCCGCAACTCGGCTCGAGCGGAAATGTAAGGCGAGTCGAAAATAAACTCCGAGGCGGCAATGGAATCCGGATCGAGCGGCTGGGCCAGTAAATCGCGAACCTTTTCCCATGCAGAGGAAGTCGGAATTTCACTGCGCTGTGGCTCCACGGCCACCACGCTCGAAGCAACGGCTGCGAAACGGTCGTGCTTTTCGAAGACCGCAAACGTGGAAACCGCATTACCAAAATAGTCTTTGCGATTCTGCAAGAAGGCGGGCAAGGGATTGACTTCGAGCGAGTGCTCGCGCACGTGTTGGCCGGGCAGCGCGCGCGGAGTCAAATGCGCCTCATTGAAACACTGCGCGACCGGTGACGGGTAAGCGTAGCGCGTGGAATGGGTAATTCGGTATAACATGGTTTCTCACCACGATGACGTCAGGCGCGAAGCCTTTGCGGGGCTCATGTACTGCGCCGTCAATGCTTCGGAGAATTCGTACAAGTTCACCTTGAGCTGATCGAGAAGAGTTTCGAGCGCCGCAAAGCGTCCGGCGCCGTCACGTTGGCCGATCTCCACGATGGGCGCGAGGTGGATTTCACGGAGGGCTTTGGCCGCCAATGCCTCGAGCCGGGCGTGCTCAGGACCGTCGTGCTCCTGAAGGGATTCGAACTGATAAACCAGGGCGGCCAATTGGAAGCCTACGGACCGCGGGTTCGACTCATCTGCCAACAAAAGTTGCAGCACCAGATCGGTCCTGAGAACACTCAGATACCGCGTTCGGTAGGTAATGGCGCTGTCGGCCACCTGAAGCAGGACGTGGAGATACGGTTGGGCATCGGGGGGAACTTCCGCAATCCCCGCGCGCAGCAATTCCGCCATTTGCAAAGCCCGCTCCAGGCGGCGGCCGAGCTCCAGGAATCGCCAGCCTTCTCCGCGCGTCGTATTCTCCATCAGCAAACCGGAAAAGGCCGAGAGGGTCATGACAGCGCGATCGAGAACTCCAATGTGGGCGATGAACCGGTGCTCGGGATTGACCGGCACGGCGCGGGAGAATTCCCCTTCCAGTTGCTGAAGAACGCGCCACGTATCACTCGACAACCGCTCTTTCAGTTGCCAAGCCACACGGCGCATCTCCTTAAGGTTCCACCCCAGGCTTGAAATCCTCGAGGGGTCATAGACCATGTCGGTGAGAAAGCGCTGCACGCGCCAGCGTTGCTCGGCGAGGGAGCCCTTGGCATCTTCGGGCGGCAGAAAATGCAGTCCCGCCAAAAGATAAACCGCCGTCTCCAGGGTTACCGCGCGGCCGAAATCCTCTTCCGCGGAGAGCGCCGGCAGCATGGAGCGGAGAAGACGAACATTGGCTTCCACGCGTTCCGTGTAGCGGCCTAGCCAAAAAAGATTGTCGGCCACACGGCTGGGAAGCATGCCCCGGTTGGGATAAGCGTCGATCATAACCGGAGGCAAGCTGGGTCCGGGCGAAGGCTCATCAACGCCTCCGAGCACCCAGGTGTCTTTGCTCGCTCCGCCGAGGGGGACGGGAAGCCGATGGGAAGAAGTTTCCGTGGTAACCCGCGTGAGGCCGCCCGGCATTACGGTGTAGGAGTGGCCGTCCCAAACCGCGAAAACTCGAAGCACCACGTGGCGAGCCGCCAATCCCGAGTCTGTGCGAGCCGGGGCCGTGGAGAGCGCAATCCCCTCCTGCGCCACGTACCGCTCCGGGTGTGCCTTGATTTTTCCGATCAGCTTTTCGCGGCTGGCCGCATCCATCGATGCGGGGTAATCCAACTGGAAACCGAAACTGGGAGACGAAGGTTTGATCACCAAGTCATCGAAATGCTCAAGTACGTATTGGCGGGGTTTCTCCTGACCGCACCACCAGGTGGCCACCGAAGGCATGAGCAGGTCCTCCCCCAGGAGCGCGCAGCAGAGGCTGGGAAGGAACGCCAAGTGTCCGGCCGCTTCAACTAAGCCGCTGCCGAGGGCATTGTCGATTGCTACGGCGCCGTTGCGGACGGCCTGGACGAGACCGGGCACGCCCAACAAGGAATCGCCGCGCAGCTCGAGGGGATCGCAGAAGCTGTCGTCGAAGCGGCGCATGATCAAATCCACTGGCTCGAGGCCCGCCAGGGTCTTCAAGTAGACGCGGCCGTCACGCACCGTCAAGTCATCGCCCTCGACCAATGGGAATCCCCAATAGCCCGCGAGAAAAGAGTGCTCGAAATAGGTGTCGTTGTGCGGGCCCGGGGTGAGCACCACCACACGCGGACTTTTGCTCTGCCTGGCGGCCAGGCCGAGAAGTGCATCGCGGCGGACATCAAAGAAGCGCGCCAGTTGGCGAACGCGGTATTGACTGAAGACCGTGGGCAACGTCCGCGCACTGACCAGCCGGTTTTCGAGCGTATAACCCATGCCAGCCGGCGCTTGGGTGCGGTCGGCAATCACCCACCAGCGGCCGTCGGGAGAGCGGCCCAAATCCGCCGCATACGTGTGCAAGTGCACTCCGTCGGGCGGGGTGATCCCAAAGCAGGGACGAAGGAACTGAGGATTGCCGAACACGAGCGCCGGAGGAAGATGGTGTTCGTATACCAAGCGCTGCTTGCCATAAAGGTCGAACAGCATGGCGTTCAGCAAACCCGCGCGCTGGGCGACGGCCTTTTCAATTTGCGTCCACTCATTTTCCGCGATCACCAGCGGGATGGGATCGAGAGGCAAGGGGCGCTCATTGCCCCACGGGTCGCTCGCGACATTATTGGAGATACTGGCTTCCCGGATGAGTTGCACACCGGATTGCCAGTAGCGGTTGAACTGCCGGAAACCCATCCGGCGAATGGCCACCGTAAGCTGACGCCAGTGGCGGCGAGGGAAACCAGAAGGCAGCAGGGCCTCGTCCCAATAGCCCGGAGTGGGGGCGTAGCGCCAGTCCTCCGCCAGCGATTGCGTTGGTGCTAGTGACGTATCGTTCATAGCAGATTCGTCTTCACAGCTTCCCGCCGCAAATCCAGCGTGGCCGGGAAATCCGGATTCTCCTCAATGGGCGGCACCGTCTTCAGATCAGGCGTGTGCCCGATGGGATAAAAGCGCGCCCTGCGCCGGGCCTCGGCCTCATTGGAATTGACGGGAAATGTCTCGTAGTTGCGCCCGCCCGGATGAGCCACGTAATAGGTGCATCCCCCAATCGATCGCTTGGCGGCGATGTCAATCAACTCGACGATCAACGGCGTGTGCACAGGAATGGTGGGATGCAAACAATGCGGCGGCTGCCAAGCGCGGAAACGCACCCCGCACACCATGTCACCGTGCGTGCCCGTGGACTGGAGGGGCAATCGCCGACCGTTGCAGGCCAGGGCAAAGCGCTCGCTCACCAAACCCTGGGCGCGCACCTGGAGGCGCTCGACCGAGGAATCGACATAGCGCGCCGTGCCGCCGGGGCCGGGTTCCTCTCCCAAAACGTACCAGGGTTCGATGGCTTGGCGGAGTTCAATGTCCACGCCATCGTAATCAACCTCGCCACAGGCCGGGAAACGAAACTCCCATTGGGGAGCGAACCACGCGGGCTCTAATGGATAACCGGCGCGAGTCAAATCGCTCAGAACATCCCCAAAATCCTGTTGCACAAAGTACGGGAGAAGAAAACGATCGTGCAAGCGTGTGCCCCAGCGGATGGGTTTTTGCTCGTAGGGCTCGCGCCAAAACCAAGCCACGAGTGCGCGGACCAACAATTGCTGCGCCAGGCTCATGCGCGCGTGCGGCGGCATTTCAAAGGAGCGCAACTCTACGAGGCCCAGCCGCCCCGTAGCGGTGTCAGGAGAGTAGAGCTTGTCGATGCAAAACTCCGCGCGATGGGTGTTGCCCGTCACATCCACCAAAAGATGGCGGAAGATCCTGTCCACCATCCAGGGCGGGCACTCGCCTGCCTCGGAACGGCGCAAGAGGCTGAAAGCGATCTCCAATTCATAAACCGAGTCCGCGCGCGTTTCATCCACGCGCGGGGCCTGGCTGGTGGGGCCGATGAAAGCGCCCGAGAAGAGATACGAGAGAGAAGGGTGATTGAGCCAGTATCCCAACATGCTTTTCAGAAGGTCGGGGCGCCGCAGAAACGGACTGTCCACCGGCGTGGGCCCGCCCAACACCACGTGGTTCCCTCCCCCGGTGCCGGTATGACGCCCGTCGAGCATAAATTTCTCCGTCCCCAATCGGCTCAACCGCGCCTGCTCATAAAGGGTGTTGGTGTTCGCCACCAACTCGCGCCAACTGGCGGCGGGATGAACGTTGACCTCGAGCACGCCAGGGTCAGGAGTGAGCTTGATGTGCCGCAGTCGAGGATCGTGGGGCGGTGCGTAACCTTCTATAACCACCGGCGTATGGAGTTTCGCGGCGGTGTCCTCAACGGCGGTCAGCAGGTCGATGTAGTCTTCCACAGATTCCACGGGGGGAATGAAGACGTACAGCCTGCCGCCGCGTGGTTCCACTGTGAGAGCCGTGCGCACCACCTGATCCGGTTTTGCCACTGGTGCGGCGACTGGTGGCTCGCGCCCCTCCGTAGGGACACGCCATGGCGTGCCCGTACTGGCCGGTTGCACCTCCGGCGCGCGCGATTGTTCCACAAACTCTACCGGAGGTTGAGATCCATCGACCCGCCGAATGGGAACGGGCAGCGGTCCCGTAGAGGCGGTCGGATCAACTTCCGCAACCTTCTGCTTTTCCTCCTCAGGCTCCCAGATGAGAGTTTCGAGCGGCAGGCGGAGGCCCACCGGAGAATCGCCGGGGAGCAGGTAAAGGTGCTCGGAACGCAGCGTCCACAAACAACTCTTCCACTCGGTTCCGTCTTCAGTTTCTGCCCGCTTCAGGGGCAGCACATACCCGGCGGGCTGGCCAAGACCTCGCTCAAACACGTGCCGGACCTTTTCGCGCTCCAGGGGATCGTCAAGTTTGTTGTCGAGCGGATCGACATTCGCGGGAAGTTTGCGCTCCTTCAAGAGGTAAGCAAGCGTGTCCTCGTAGGCGTTAATAACAAATTCAGGTCCGACCTCGAGCCTCCGAGCCAATTCCTCGGCAAAGTGGCGCGCGGCATTTACGCCGAATCCATAGTCGCGGTCGATTTCAGCCAGCAAGCTCGGGTCGTTCCAAAGGGGGACACCGTCAGTCCGCCAATAACACGCGAACGTCCATCGCGGCAGCGGCTCGCCGGGATACCACTTCCCCTGTCCATAGTGGAGCAAGCCGCCCTTGCCAAATTCCTCGCGCAAGCGAAGCAGGAGTTCGCCCGCCATGCGTTCCTTAGCCGCTCCCAGCGCCGCCGTGTTCCACTCTTCGCCCTCCATGTCGTCGATGGAGACGAACGTGGGTTCGCCGCCCATCGTCAGGCGCACATCACCTGCGACAAGCTCCTCGTCGATGCGCTCTCCCAATTGGTAGAGGCGCTGCCACTGTTCCTCGGTGTACGGCTTGGTAACGCGGGCGGGCTCGAGGATGCGCGTGACCCGCATTTCGTGATGAAACTTCACCTCGCTGGGGCTCACCAACCCCGTAACCGGCGCCGCCGAGCGCGGCTCGGGTGTTGCCGCCAGGGGAATATGCCCTTCCCCGGCAAATAGGCCGGACGTCGGGTCAAGCCCCACCCACCCCGCGCCGGGGAGGTAGACTTCTGCCCACGCGTGCAGGTCGGTAAAATCCTCGGACGGGCCGATAGGCCCCTCGAGCGGTTTTACGTCAGGCTTAAGCTGAATCAGGTAGCCGGAAACAAATCGCGCCGCCAATCCCAAGTGGCGAAGCAGTTCAACCAGCAGCCAGCCCGAGTCCCGGCAAGAGCCACTGGTGTATTCCAGCGTTTGCTCCGGAGTTTGCACGCCAGGCTCAGTCCGAATCAGATAGCGGATCTCGCGTTGTAACCTCTGATTAAGGTTCACGAGGAACTCCGCCGACGCCCTTGGGCTCCGGTCAATGGAGTCCAGAAGCGCTTGCAGTCGCGGCCCGGCAGGCGCGGTTTTCAGGAACGGCTCCAGCTCATGCTGCTCCCAGGTTTCGTAGTGAAAAGGGATCTTTTCCGCATAGGGTTCAAGGAAAAAATCGAAGGGATTGATCACCGTCATTTCGGCCACCAAGTCCACTTCCAGCGAAAAACGGCGAGTCTGCTTGGGGAACACCAGCCGCGCCAGGAAATTCCCCTGCGGGTCCTGCTGCCAGTTGATGAAGTGATCCTTCGGCTCGATGCGCAGCGAAAAGCTGATAACGGGAGTGCGAGTGTGCGGGGCGGGGCGAAGGCGTACGGTTTGCGGCGAAAGCACTACC
>Ga0181535_10007676_pt1 | contig 10785 bp, 11 predicted proteins | sample PEATcosm2014_Bin_44_FD_119774 | JGI IMG/M metagenome (GOLD analysis project Ga0181535, IMG submission 119774) | Peatland microbial communities from MTU Mesocosm Facility, Houghton, MI, USA - PEATcosm2014_Bin17_30_metaG | ecosystem: Environmental > Terrestrial > Soil > Wetlands > Peat | place...
CGCAGTGGTCGCAGATGCTCGGCTATGTGCGCTTCAAGCGCGGCGGATGGGAAGTTGTGGACGCAGTGCAGGAAATGCAATCGGCCCTCCAGGCCGGCGCGACGAACAAAACCACGTACATTATTGCGGCGGAGTCATGCCGGATCATCGGAAACGCCGATCGCGCTGTTGATATCCTGCAGAATGCCCTTAAACACTATCCTGACGATGCGGACATAATGAACAACCTTGCATACACGCTTTGTCTCATGCCCGACCGCGTGTCGGAAGCCGTGAAGCTGGCTCCGCGTCTCGAAAAGATGTGCGATGACAATATCACCATCATGGATACGCTGACGATGCTGTATTTGAAGTCCGAGCTGCTGGGCCGGTCCGGCGCGATGGCAAATAAGATTCTGCAAAAAGCGAAGCAAAACACTCCAGCATGGTTTCGCGCGAAGCTGCGGCTCGCTGAAATAGCGATGAAGACAGGCAAGTCCGCGGATGCGTTGTCCATCCTTAACGAGATTCTGAGGAGTACACATGGCATCTCCGAGGAGGATCTTCTCGCTGCCACCACCCTGCAGGCAAAACTGACAACGCTCCAGCAAGGCGCTGACGGAACGAACAAAACCGTCAAGGGGCGCGCCGGTCCCTGAATCAGCAGCTTCACGCGTTGGAGATGAGCGGAGTTGACAAGGCGTTCGGTCGGCGTTACGCCGGACGGCAGGTGAAAGTGAAGATACGACCAAAGCGCTGGCTGGCACGACAGGAAAGATTGATTCGAGAGTTGGTTTCTGCAATACTATTCACAAATGGAGGTAATTATGTCAGGTTTATTGCAGGTTCACCCGAAATATGTGACCGATGAGGAAGGCCGGAAGACAGCGGTCTTGTTGTCCATAGAGGAATTCGACAATCTAATCGAAGACCTTGGGGATCTCGCCATTGCAGCCGAGCGGCGGGATGAGCCTTCCATCCCTCATCAGCAGGTTGTAGCGGAGTTGGAGAAGGATGGATACCTATTGCATTGATTGGAAGCCATCAGCACTCCGGGAACTCAAGAACCTTGATCGGCAGGTTATTCCCAACGTTGTAACTGAGATCGAAGCCCTCGCGTCCAATCCATTTCCTCATGGCGTTCAGAAACTTCACGGCTCGGACTCCATCTACCGCATTCGTATCGGCGACTATCGGGCTGTCTATGAAGTCATAACAACCGCACATAGTCTTGAAGTGCTGCGCGTGCGACATCGCAAGGACGTTTACCGATAGAACTACAACCAGCCAACCTCGATCCGGGAATGAGCGCGTGGAAAAGAGCGGGAAAAGACAAGGCGTCCGGTCGGCGTTCCGCCGGGTGGGGTGAGAATGTGAAGAGTGGAGATGTTTTTTTAATGCTGACTGGATGAATCATAATCGGGAGATTGAGATAAAATCTATTCTGACATATTTCGTAATCATGTTTATCTGGACTGGTGGCCTGTCTGCTGAAACAAACATATCCTCATCAAATCTCGTTGCCAAAGGTGATGCGCCCCTCAGAGAGCAACTGCGAACAACTTATTCCAAATACTATGAGGCAATGAAAACTGGAGATGTGAGTTTGTGGCAAAAGTATTCATCAACGTTCTCGGTTCTGGAGGGGAAGAATTTGATTATGTCAACTGGTCACATATTAGATGGCGAACTCCTCAAAGGTGCATCCAGCATGATGATGCCTCTGGATGGATTGGAGGAGTTGGCTGTTCGACAGAATAAGGACACAGCCAAGCTCGTCCTGTTCGGGAGACCAAAAGGCGCAAAAGATTCCGGCAATATGCACATTGTGCCATCCTTCCACACGATTGACTTCATCTGCGAGAAAGGAACATGGAAAGTGCAGGAGGTTGGCGGAAAGATGCCTTCTCAAATTCCCGGAGCAGAGGAGGCGATCGCCAAGGGCGATTATTCATCCATATTGACCAATGACTTCTTCAACCCGAACGGTGCAGTCCCAACCATGCCGAAAGAGGTCAAAGCTATTGATGTCCAAGGCATGCTAAGTGTCCAAAGTGGAGGGTATGATACAGAGATATGGATTAACGGCTACAAGCAGTCTCCTCGAGACCCGATAATTGATACGTCAATGGGCGGCCCTGTCATCGGCGGTCTCAAATTCGGCACAAATGTCATTAAGCTAGTCGTAGAGAAGATCAACAAACCGTCGGGTTATGATTACAATATTCTGAAGTACGAAGTTGTTGTAGGTAGAAGAAACGAAAACTTTGATCAAGTATTTGCGTATAATCCAACCAACGATCCGGTATCACACGAGGCTACTTTTGTTGTTGAAAAGGAAGTTGTGAACGCGGCTCTTGGCAAGAATGCCATTCGACTCCCAAAACAGGCGGAACTGCTCGATAAATGTCATCAACTATATCCCGATCTGATTTTCAAGAAGCGGGGAAGCGGATTCAATGAGATGTTACTGGCAGATTCAGTGACGGGCCGTGTCCAACGCACGATAAACATTCTGCCGCATCCTGTCGCCGGTGAACCGGTGCAAGGCGTGAATGTTATCCTGTCAACTTTGCCGGATATCGAAATTGAAAGTGTCCAAGACGAGGTTGCTCGCAGCATGCAAAAATATATGACTGATTTTGTCGCGAAGTTTGCACCCGAAACAAGTTGCCACGTCCTTGGGAAAATCATCGCGCAAATGACGGGAAAAGGCGAGGGAAAGCCTGCAAAGCATGAGGAGAAAGATGGAAATCTCTTGTTCTCGTTGAAGAAAGATATTCGGGACGCAAACGGAAAGCAAACACTGACATGGACTTTGAGCATCACTGATTTGCAAGCGTATAATGAGTCAGTTGCAAAGGAATTGAAGGAAAGGAAGTAAGTGGGTCTTTACAAAACAAGCATGAAACCAAGGGGCATATTTGTTACCGGAACGGATACAGGAGTCGGCAAGACGGTTGTGTCGGCGGCGCTGCTCGGGTTGTTTCGAGAGGCCGGGGTTGATGCGGTGCCGATGAAACCGATTCAGACCGGTTGTGCGAAACGCGGCGGCAAGCTGGTTGCGCCTGATTTGGAATTCATGCTGGCGGCTGCGGGGATTGCTCCTTCTCCCGAAGAGCTTGAGTTAATGTGTCCGTATCGGTTTGAGCCGGCTTGTTCGCCGCACTTTGCGGCGGCAAAAGCAAAGAAGGCGATATCCTTGTGGAAGATTGCCGGGTGTCTCAGGGAATTGGCGGGCAGACATGAGTTGGTCGTTGCGGAAGGGGCTGGCGGAGTTCTGGTTCCGATAGGCGGCAAGAAGATGATGATTGATATTATCGCCATGTTGAAATTACCCGTGGTGCTTGTGGCGAGGCCGGGATTGGGTACGATCAATCACACGCTGCTTTCTCTCGCGGAGCTGAGGCGTGCAGGCGCGAAAATGCTGGGTGTAATTTTCAACGAGACGGAGAAGACGCGACGCAGTTACATAGAGGCTGACAATCGGAAGATGATCGAGTCATTGTCCGGAATACCTGTGATTGGACACTTGAGTTATGTGTCGGGGTTGAACAAGAAGATGTGGTCTCGCAAAGGCGCAAAGTTCGCAAAGACGATAGACCTTGGCGTCTTGGCGAGAGACACTCTTGAGAAAAGACAAAGGCAATGAATACGCAGGATTATCGGAAGAAAGACTTGGCGTCGTTGTGGCATCCGTACACAAAGCATTCTGGCTTGAAGGATGGACTGCCGATCATTGTGCGTGGCGAAGGCGCGTACCTCTACGACAGCGAAGGCAAACGCTATCTCGACGCGGTTTCTTCGTGGTGGGCCTGTAATCTGGGACACAATCATCCACGCCTGATTGCCGCGATAGAGAAGCAGGCGCGCGAACTTCAGCACAGCATCCTTGGAAATCTTTCCCATCCGCGGGCTATCGAATTGGCCGCAGAGCTTGTGGAACTGCTGGGCGGATCACGCCGCGTCTTCTTCTCCAGCGATGGGGCGAGTGCCGTTGAAGCGGCGCTGAAGATTGCCATTCAGTACTGGCACAATATCGGTCATCCTGAGCGCAACAAGTTTGCATCGTTTCACGAAGCTTATCACGGCGACACAATCGGAGCAGTGTCGGTCGGTTACATCGAATCGTTTCACCGGCAATTCCGGTCAATGCTGTTTCCGGCGTATCGGGCGGAATCGCCTTGCTGCGGTACATGCACGCATGGCAAAAGGCCTGAAAAGTGCAATCTGGAATGTTTCGCTTCCATGCAGAAAATCCTCGACGAACATGCCGGCGAACTGGCTGGCGTCATCGTCGAATCGTTGTGTCAGGGTGCGGCAGGAATGCGCATTTATTCGCCAAAATATCTCAAGAAGCTTCATGAGGTCTGTAAAGAGAAGAACATTCTGTTGATCGTCGATGAGATCGCAATGGGTTTTGGGCGCACGGGCAGGATGTTCGCGTTCGAGCATTCAGGGATTGACCCGGACATCGTGTGCATCGGGAAAGGACTGTCCGGCGGATACCTTCCAATCAGCGCAGCTGTGGTGAAAGAGGGAATCCACGAAACCTTTCGGGATCAGCCTGAGGACCACACCTTTTATCATGGTCACACATTCGCCGGAAATCCGATCGCATGCGCTACGGCGCTGGAGACCCTGAAGATTTATGAGGATGATGGGATCGTAGAGCAGGCAGCGGAGAAGGGGAGCATCATTGCGTCAAAACTGGACGGGCTGCGCGGTTTGCCATTTGTCGCAGACGTGAGAACGCTGGGGATGATTGCTGCCGTCGAACTGGGTAAATCTGAAGATGGCCGAACTGGTGGCGAACTGGCGAAGATAGTGCGGAGCGAGTTGTTTGAAAAGGGAATCCTCATTCGTCCGTTAGGCAATGTGGTTTATATTATGCCGCCGCTGGTCACGCCTCCTGAAGTTCTTGCAGAGCTGGTTGGAAACTTGTGCGACGCTGTAAGACGGCTACATACGCGTTCTAATGTTTGAGGAATGTGCCGTTGTTGTACTCCTCGAAGGCGATCTGCAATTCCTCTTGTGTGTTCATTACGATAGGACCGTACCATGCGACCGGTTCGCCTATCGGCTTTCCGGACACGAGGAGAAAGCGGGCGGGCTCTTTCTCCGTGGAAACGACGACTTGTTCGCCGTCATCGAACAACACAAGAGTCTCGTTGGCGATAAAAGCATCCCTTTGTATGTCAAAGTAGTTTGTTCCTTCGACTTCGTAGGCGAACGGATCCTTCTGCTGGCAGAACCATGCCTTGCCCTCAATGACATACGCAAAGACTGTGTGCCCCGGTATGGTTGGATGGACGAATTCCGTTCCAGCGGGAACGCTCACATCGAGATACTCGGGGCTGGTGATGATGTCCCGAACCGGTCCTTGAGTTCCATTGACTTCGCCGCAAATAACCTTGATGGTCACGCCGTGTTTTGCGGCGACTTCCGGTATTTGCTTGCGCTTCACTTCGCGATAACGAGGCGCCATCATCTTGTGCGAGGCTGGAAGATTGGCCCACAACTGAAAACCTCCCATACGGCCGTTCGCATCGCCCTTTGGCATTTCCTGATGAACTATGCCGCTGCCGGCTGTCATCCACTGCACATCCCCAGGATTGATAACGCCTGCATTCTTCATGCTGTCGCCATGTTCGACTTTTCCATGAAGGACATAGGTGATGGTCTCAATTCCGCGATGCGGATGCCAGGGGAAGCCCGGACTGTAAAACCTCGGATCGTTCGAACGGAAATCGTCGAGAAGCAGGAATGGATCGAATGCTGGAACTTCGTTGAAAGCGAACGCCCGTTTTAAATGGACGCCAGCTCCCTCGATTGTTGGTCTACTCTTGATGACCTTTTTAATACTTCTATTTTTCTTCATCATGGAGCCATATAATCATCACCCCGAGAATTTCCAATCGGTGGAATGAGAAAAGCGACCTTCGCTTTTCCTTAGCTCCACTCTGATGAAAGTTCAATTAATTGATTGATTTTGAACTACCCCGTTTGTATGTAATGCGACCGGTGTTATGGAAGTGCGATTGCATCGGGGTGTAGCGCAGCCTGGTAGCGCGCCAGCTTTGGGAGCTGAAAGTCGCGGGTTCGAATCCCGCCGCCCCGACCATTAAAAACGCCACTATTTCCTTGATATTACGAATATTTATTGCCTTCATCCCTTCTCTTCTTACACCTTAAAAACCAAAATAAGTGACAAATAAGTGACAATGTTGTTGACGATTGCACAGAATCTTGCATTGAATAGCACAGTGTTGAAAACGATTGCCGAGAGGTCTTATGTCGCTCGAAATAAAAGAAACAAGTCAATGGTGGTATGCCCGGTATCGCCGCAACGGGAAGACCAGGCTTATCAATCTAGGTATAAAGGTTGAGGGAGAGAGACCCGATAAAGGGATAGGTCAAGCCGGTGATGATCGTTTTGAGCGGTCACGTGGTAAAGCGCTTGCGAAGCATGATCAGATTCTGGATGAGATTGCCAAGAAGAATAATGCTCAGGAGTTGACTCAAAGAATCATCCAGATAAAAACTGGCGATCGGCAGCAATGCATCACACTGGATAAACTTATTGAGTCCTGGGAACGACTGCCCCATAGACGTATCCCCTGTTCGGCATATCTCTCCTGTTGCAGAACCACGTTCCAACGCTTTGTGGATTTTCTGAAAAGCAAACACTCCGCTGTTGAAGGTATTGACGACATTACATCCGAGATGGCTCGCGAGTTTATGCATGAGGAGGAAAAACGAGGCGTCTCCCCTCGAACGTGGAATATAACACTAGGACTTCTCCGTGGCTTGTTCAAACATCTCCAACCCGATGCTGATGCGTACAGAAGATATTTATCGACGGCGCAAGGGAAAATAGAAAAGGCAATCCATCGAGAGCCATTCAGCGAAGAAGAGATCAAAGCCATCCTTGATGCGGCGCAAGACAATGAGATGATGCGCCCCCTAATCGTAACTGCCCTTTGCACCGCCATGCGGCGTGGCGACTGTTGCCTCCTGGAGTGGAAATCCGTTGATCTGAAGAACCGGCTTATCACTGTCAAAGCCAGCAAGACCGGCGAGACGCTTGAGATCCCTATGATGTCCCTACTCTACGATGAACTCGCCCGGACTCCTCGGAATGATAAGAAATATGTATTTCCAGAGGCAGCCAAGATGTACATGGCGAATGCGGACGGACTAAATGTGCGACTTTCTGAGATTCTGCGACGGGCTGGCTTTGTCAATAGGGAAACCGTCGAACGCATCAAGGCGGCAGAAAAAGGAGAAATACCCACTGGCCCTCAACTTCCACCAGATGAGCTAAAAAAGCTGGGCATGTCCGCAATCGCTGAGGCTAAGATGATCTCTGCAAAACGCCAGCGCATGACAAAGATATTTGAGCTATACTTGATTGGCCGGACCATGCCATCAATCGCCGCCGAGATGAATGTCAGTAAAGGAAGCGTCTCTTGCCACCTGAATGAAATTGAAAAAATGATCAATACGCCAATCGTGCGCGGCAGGAAACAATTCATTATCCCGGCTATCATCCGGGGTAGTACTCAAACTGAAGGTTCTGGTCCGCGATTAAAACTCGCAAGCGTAAAAGGCTGGCATAGCTTTAGAACAACGTGGATTACGCTGGCATTAACTGCCGGCCTGCCCATGGAATTGGTTCGCCGCGTGAGCGGCCACACAACAGCCGATGTTGTCCTGAAGCACTACTTCCGGCCCGGCCGCGAACAATTCAGACAAGCCCTTCAAACGGCAATGCCTAAACTTCTCACTAATGGCGCCAAGACCCGCGATGAACAGGTACTTGAAATTCTGGATAACATGTCCCAAAAGACGTGGAAGCAGGATTCTCAGGCCATCCGCAGTCTCATGATCAAGCAATAGCGAGGCATCACGACGCCTTCCTCAAACGGACACCGTTATTCACATCACATGGTCTGATCCATTCTTCGGCACTCCAGTGACACAACCCACTACTGTAGAAGTCGCGCCTGTTCTATATATATTCATGAAGGGCCAATTCCGGGCGGTTCTCAACTCCAGCTCACTTTGAATGCCTCAAGATTACTATATATATACAGGACTGATTCAGCCGAGTCATTCTCCCTCAATTGCACAGTTTTGTCCTGCCGAACAGCGTTATTCATACCAGCAAAACAACGATACGCCATACGCCAGCCATAGACATGCTGCGCTCCACACTCGGCTGTGACGCCTGAAGACGCAAGACTTGCAGGCTTCTACCCATTTTTGGGCCTCAAATGTCAAAAGGAAGGGACGGTCATTTCGCATCGCAACAACATCAAACAGGAGGAATCAGCTATGTTCAGATATCCATGGCCCGCATCGGGTCTGGAAAAACAGGATATGCGGCTCTTATACGCCGCGCGCGAGTCACAGACACCAAAAATACCCATCACACACCTATTGGTTCGCGCAGTTCGGCAAGCATATGGGTGTTCAGAGGTTGTAAGTGACAAAGAAAGGGCTGCCGACAAGGCAGCGTGACGCTGTTTAACGAGAATAAGGAGGATTACTACACATGCAATTGACAGTATCACGACATGAACTCAAAGAAGCAGTCACCGGATTCAGCAAGGTGATCGGTACGCACACGAGTTTGCCCATCTTGGCCTGTGTGCGATTCAATAGTAACGGCGTCATTACGGCCGAGGGAACCGATCTCGACCAGACGGCACGCTACACATTTGCCAACGCAACGGCAGACAGGCACGGTGTATTCACCGTACCGCTGGCCAACCTCAAGGAGCTGGCAAAGGGTGATGAGAAGGACAGCATAGAGTTCGAAACCGGCGCCGGCACGACTGTTAATATCACCAATCAGGTCGGCACCCAGACCGTAAAGCATCCGCTGAACGGCATGGATCCGACTGAATGGCCTGTATGCCCAGCCGAAATCGCTACAATGCCGGCGGCCGGTTTTCTGGAAACATACCGGAAACTGATACCGTTCGCGTCAACGGACAATACCCGCTACGTGTTGAACGGTATATTCATCGAAGTGGCCGACAAAGGTGAGCATCCAGTGACCATGGTCGCAACGGATGGCCGCAGGTTGAGCTTATGGAACACGATGAACCTGCCGCTATCGAAGTCAGTCATCATCCCCACGACGAAGTTTCTGTCGTGGAACGGGCTGGCTGGCGATACCAGTATTGGACTCAGGACGGAGCGGAAGAAGAAAGAAGTCCGCGTTATGGGCCTGGGTATGAAGGTGGGGCCGTGGTTTTACGATGTAAGGGTCGTTGATGGAATATATCCCAACTTCCGCCAGGTCATCGGAACATCTGAGGACAGCGTGAACCGGATTACCTTTACTGATCAGGACGTTACAACGTTACGGAAGATCCTGCCCACGTTTCCGGGTTCCAGCGGTTATGACGCTGGCATCAAACTGCGTGCAGGGACGGACGGTAATCTGGTCATCGCAGGCAAAGGCAAGGAAGACAAGACCGAGACGGCGCTGGAGCTGAACGGCGGCAGCAAATATGAAGGCGAGATGCCGGCCATCGGCGTCAACGGTTTCTATCTGCTCGACGCCCTCGATGCAGGTTTCCGCGTGTTCACAACGGCGGATAAAGTGACTCCGCTACGGTCAGAAGACGGCAAGGGCGGAATTCATGTTCTGATGCCCTTGAAGATAGGCGACACCCCTGTGAAGCGGGTGCCCACCAGCACAGCTGAGAAAACGAACGAAACAACCCCGCCATCGGCAGAACCCGCGGCGGAACACAACAAGAAGGAGGTAGAGATGCCAGAGAATAAGGAAACGAAGACGGGAACGACGGAGAACGAAGTAACGGCCTTGGACAAGGTGCTGGTCGCGTATGAAACCGCGAAGCAGAAGGTCAGGGAAGCCAACCAGGCGCTTTCTGAGATCGCCGACGCGGTCAAAGCGGCGGTCAAGGAGCAGAAGCAGCAACGCGCTGAAGTCGAGAACGTCAGGCAGACACTGGCGAAGTTGCAGACGCTCAAGATAGCGTAATCAGGTTGCGCTACAGTTCAACCAATGAGGCCGTCCCTGTCGAAAGATGGGGGCGGCTTTTGTCATTTCAGGAGGGATACATGGGACTATTTGAAATAATGCTCGGGATCGACAAAGCCGCCAGAGATACCGGCAAACGCTGCAAATTGCGGGTGCTTGCCCCAGATTCACTCACGGCGGCGATCCAGGCTGAGGCAATGATTGACGCCACGCTGGATGATCCGAAGACGGAATACAGCCACGCAATGGCTTGCAGGCAGATCAACAGACCTGCGGCTATGGTAATGGCGCTGGCAGCGTAGTCAGAAGAAACAACAGAAACAACAACAGGAGAAGACACAATGCTCAAAGCAATTGTGAGTTACAGTAAGAAAATACCGGTGCCTGGTTCTGATTTCTCGTCGCAAGGTTATAGCCTATCGCTGGAGACCGAGATTCCAGAGACGGACGCAAAGGCGATCAAAGAGCGGTTGACCCAGACTTTCCAGGTGGTGAAGAGCCAGGTGGAACAGGAATTGGCGAACGGTCAGGCAAAACCGGCGCTGGATGTGTCTGAAAACCACGTTGATTTGTCGAAAGGCACCACGGACAAGGCCAGCAACGCACAGGTCAAGTACATCACAGACCTGGCGAGGCAGCAGAACATTTCAATCAGCGATCTAGAGCGGATTAAGTAATAGTGTAGCCAACACAGCCAGTTTGTGGTAATGTTGGCTGCATGAAGACTGTCACACTAGATGTTCGCGAACGGATCGTAGAATGCTATGACCAGCAAAAGGGGA
>Ga0181535_10007677_pt1 | contig 10782 bp, 6 predicted proteins | sample PEATcosm2014_Bin_44_FD_119774 | JGI IMG/M metagenome (GOLD analysis project Ga0181535, IMG submission 119774) | Peatland microbial communities from MTU Mesocosm Facility, Houghton, MI, USA - PEATcosm2014_Bin17_30_metaG | ecosystem: Environmental > Terrestrial > Soil > Wetlands > Peat | place...
ATTCTTCTGGTAACCGCGCTGCTCGCAGTGGCATCGGTGTTACGAAGGCGAATTGTCCAGGGGCCTCTGAGTCAGCCACTCGAATAAACGGCTGGAATCCCCCGAAACCCGCTTGCCTCCGGCTCCGAACGAATTGTTCAACGCCTCGCCGGATTCCCTCCGGCGGGGACGGCGTCGGGCCAGACCCAGAGAGTGGATCGGGACCGGCATCCATCGATCCCACGATTATTGCGCTCGCGATATACTGTGTGAGCCCGGCTGTTGGCAACGGCGTCGCATCAGTCTCTATTCCCGAGCCCGGCACGGCGGCTCGGTTAGGGCGTCAGGCGGACAGCTGTCGGGCGGCGAAGAAAAGCATCATGAGCATTTTCAATCGGCCAGGTCATCCGATTCCGCCGCGCCTGCGGTGGCTCATCGCGCTTGCCCTTTGCACGGTCGCCCCCGCCGTCACCATCGCCGCCGATGAGAACAACCGTTTCGACGGCACATGGGACACCGTACTCTCCTGCGAGAACGCCGCAGGCGCGATGGGGTACTCCTTCAGGTTTCCCTCGATCGTGAAAGACGCGGTTCTGCATGGCGAAAAAGGGATCAGGAACAAGCCCGGCTGGCTGCAACTGGATGGCAAAATTCTGTCCGATGGCTCGGCCAGGATCTACGCTGATGGTCTGGTGGGCGCCGCCGAGGCCGCTGTTGGACATCGTCCGGCTGGCACCCAATACGGGTACCACATCGAGGCGAAGTTTTCCGGCGACTCGGGGGAGGGGAAACGCGTCGAAGGGCGCCCCTGCTCGGTCACTTTCACCCGAGGCGACAAGAGCTCGGGTAATTGAACCAGCAGGCCGCGATCCCGGCGGCCACGATTTCTTCAGGGTGGCGGAGACAGATTCGAAGCGATAGTTTTCAGCCAGCCAAAACTCTGCTCGATGCGTTTCCTTCTCTTCAGACCCCGTAGCCGGTTGAAAGCGAGGCCCTCTCCGCTGCTGATGTGCCGCTTCGAAGAGACCACCGGTTCCACCGCTCGTCAGCGACGGCCGCCGCCTCCTCTAAACCCTCCGAACCCGGTTCGTGGCATGCCGCCGCCGATGTTCGATCCGAAACCGTGAAACTCATTCGAGCGGGATTCACCGAGCGAACGCGATTGCCGCTGATTCTCGAGCCCGGACTCCGGTCGGGACGGCGAAAACGTGCCGTCGTTTCCCTGTCTGTACCATCCGTTTTGGCGGTGCTCCCAGACCTGCCCGCTGTGGCTCGCGTATAAGTCACGCGCCTGTCCCTGTGTCGCGAGGCGGGCGCCACCCGCTGGGCCGGCCTCCCGCTTTACGACGGCATTGCCTTGCCATCGGTTGTAGACGTTTGCGTTGTTGTGAAACCGCTCGGCGTCCCCGGGGTGCCATTGGGGATTCCAGTGCTCGCTATAGACGCGATGCGCGAACCAGGGGTCGTGATACCACCAGTAACCACCCACCGGCCGCCAGAACCATCCGCCACCCCAGTAGCCGAAGTCGAAACCGAAGCCCCACGTCCAGGGCCAGCCGAACCAATAATCGCCGATCCAGGGGGGATAAAACCAGCCGGTGCCGAACAGGACGACACCGTCAGACACGTACGAGCCGAGATATCCGGGCGTATATCCGAAATACACAACATCGGGCGTTGCGCCGTACACATAGACGTAGCGGTCATGGAACAGCGGACAGCTTGGCGGGAGCTGATAGATCTCCACCGGAATCGTGTCGGCCACCGCCCAGGGTCCCTCCGGCGTCTCGCCCACGAACCACACGCCGTTGTGGCATGCGTAGTAGCGGGATCCGGCGTGAATGACGTCGTTGGCGGTGTTGACGGCATATTCCAGAGATGTGCCCTCGATGGGGCGGAACTGCGGCGCACCGTCATAGCGGACCTCGAGGCTGGCTTCGGCTCGTCGCACTGCTGCGGTTTGAGGAATCTGATTGGCGATCACCGCTTCCCTGGCCTGTTGAGTGCCGGGAACGGATGCCAGCACGCTCGCCTTCGGACTGTCGGCGGGAATCTTCGCAAAATCGCCGGGAAGCTGGCTCCCGGATATCCAGGTCCATGGTCCGTTCAACGATCTCCCCTGGTACCACCGCCCGGACAGCAGCACGTAGTAATTCTGCGTGGGCACATCCAGGAAGATATTGTCATCGGTGTTGATAACGTAAAGCAGCTTTGTTTTCGAAATGGGCGAAAGCTGGGGCGCGCCGCGGGTCACCAGCAATTCCGCCGGCGTGGTGCTCACAAAGATCGCCGGAAGCGACCCGCTCATTGGTGGCGGGCCTGGATCTTTGGAGTGATCGTGGGGGTCTTTCTCTTCGGTTTGCTCGATCTGCGTTTTGGCCTGATCGAGGCCGGGCGGCGGATTCGTCGCGGTTGTCCACGGCCCGTCCAGAGTGGATGCCATCACCCAAACGCCATTGCCATCGAGGTAATAGGACGATGCGGAAGTATCGTAGAGCAGCGTCGCCGGCGTGTTGATCACGTGTTGGAAGGACGTGCCCTGAACGCTTCGCAGAACGGGCTGCCCGTCAACCACGATCAGCACCGCCGGGGTCGTGCTGTACAGGATCTTCGGCGGATCGTTCTTCACGGTGACCGATTCGTTCTCGCCTTCGGCCTGGGTCATGGCCATGTCGGCGAGCAAACGGTCCAGAGCAACCGTGTGCGGCCATTGAGGCAGGGTGTCGCGGATGGCTCGCTCCAGTTCGGATTCTTTCGATTTCGTCGCGGGAAAACTCACCGATGACACCTTCACGTCTTCCAGCCTGACCATGCGGCTCTCTTTGTCGACATCGGTGCGGGCAGTCAGGGAAACGATGCCATACTCGGGGGCGGGGCTGCCCTCGCGGGTTACGGTGACCGCCGCGCGGGCTTCGAGATGGTCCTTTTTCCATTGATCGACTTGTGGCTGGTAGATCGTCAGGTGGAAGCCCCGCGCATCTACTTCCTGGGGCCAGCCTGTGTCGGCGTCGGCGGGTGTCTGAGCCCATGCGCTCGACGCGGTTATGGCGAGGAGACAACAAACCGCCGGCAATGTGTTTAAGACGCGTGGGCGTCCCGAGGCACGCCGGTCCGCACACGACGATGTCTGACCCACGGTTCCCCTCCCTATCCGGCGAATGACCAAAGCCTCGCCGTCCGTCGCGAGACGGTTTGCGTTAGACTGTAACGAGCAATCGCGCATAAGCTGTTTCCCCCGGCGGGTTTGTTCGCCGTTCCTGTCAGTCATTACCCATGAGGATCAAGACGCCACGGCGTACATGGATCGCCTTTCGGAACCGCCATAACCAGCGCTGGCGGCCCTGACCAGATGGCCTTGAGAATTGACATTCCTCCATGGTTTCTCGCCCTGGGCAGCTGGGCTCTTCGCGAGACCCAGTCGTTGCATCCGGGCGATCAGCGATGTTCTGGGCAGCCCGAGTCTGGCCGCCGCCCCGCTGGGCCCACCCACCACCCAATTGGTTTCACGGAGCGTCGCCACGATGTGTGCGCGTTCTGCGTCCGCCAGAGTCCGGACCTCGGCCGACACCGGTTCCATCAGAAGTTCTGACAGCCGCGGCCGTAGAACCGCGCCAGTCGTCATGACTACGGCGCGCTCAATGAAGTTCTGCAGCTCCCGGATGTTGCCGGGCCAATTGTGGTTTTCGAGCGCTTCCATCACTTCTTCGGGTATGAAGTCGATCACTTTGCCTTGCCGTTCGGCGAACTTTCGAACAAAGTGGCGTGCCAGAAGGCGAATATCGCCCTCCCTTTCACGCAAGGGCGGCAAGTTGACAGGAAGGACATTCAGCCGATAGTAGAGATCGGCTCGAAACTTCTTTTCCTGGACCATGCCCCACAGGTCCTGATTGGTAGCGGCGATCACCCGCACGTTCACTGGTATGGTGCGACTGCTGCCGAGACGTTCGACTTGTTGCTCCTGGAGAACGCGCAGAAGCTTGGGCTGGAGTTCCAGGGGAAGGTCGCCGATTTCGTCGAGAAACAGCGTGCCGCGATCCGCGGCCTGAAAGCGTCCTTCGCGGTGCGTAACTGCGCCCGTAAACGCGCCTCGCTCGTACCCGAAGAGTTCACTTTCCAGCAGCGCCGCGGGAATTGCAGCGCAATTGATGGCCACGAACGGTTGGTTCCGTCGCGGGCTGGCGGCGTGGATGGCGTTCGCCACCACCTCCTTGCCGGTGCCCGTCTCCCCGCGAACGAGGACCGCGCTATCTACCGGCGCCACCATGTTGATCTCATCCAGTAAAGCCCGGAATTTGAGACTGGAACCAATCAAATCGGACATAGCCATGTTCTCCTCCTCACGGAACAGCTCGTAACCCAAGTCAATCCTCTCGTGCCGCACTCACCGCGAACTCAATCGCGCCCAACAGATCCGCGGCATCGAACGGCTTGCACAGGAAGCCGGCGGCGCCCTGACTGAGGGCGCGTTGTCGAGTCTCATTGTCATAGTGGGCGGTAATAAAGATTACGGGTAACCGAGGATATTGGAGCCTGACGCGGCGCTGCAACTCGAGTCCGTCGATGCCCGGCATCCTCACATCCGTAATCAGGCAGATCGCCGACTCGGGCGCCCCCGATTGCAGAAATTCTTCCGCGGAAGCGAATACCAGGGGAGTGTGGCCGGCCGAAGCCACCAGGCTCTCTATGGACTCACGAACTCTGTAATCATCGTCGACCGCCGCGATGATGTGCCTTGCAGAACCTGCGTTCGAACTGGAATCTCCAACCACGGTTCGATCATAACCGCAGGTGGAGGAGGAGCACCATTATATGTTTATTTAGCCTCCCGCAGCGCGCGTTAGCGTAAGCCTGTCGGCCATACGGACGAGTTCGGCGAGCGATCGTGCACCCATTTTGCGCATGATCTGACCGCGATGAACGCCAATGGTGATCTCGCTGGTGCCTAACTCCGCAGCGGTTTGCTTATTCGCCAGTCCCGCCACCACGAAGGGAAGCACTTCCCGTTCGCGAGGGGTCAGCAGGGCGTACTGTTTCCGCAATTCCGCCAGTTCCGCCCGCTCCCGCCGTCCTTTGCGATCAAGCGCTAACGCCGCGTCGATCGCCGCCAGAAGTTCCTGATCGCCGAAAGGTTTGGGAAGGAACTCGATCGCCCCGGCCTTCATAGCGCGGACCGAAGATGGAATATCTCCGTGACCGGTAATGAAGACGATCGGCGGCCCAGTGCCGTCGGCCAGTTCTCGTTGCAGTTCCAGGCCGCTCGGCCCTGGTAGTTGCAGATCCAGAACCAGGCAGGCGGGCGCGTCGGGCTTTTCGGCTTCCAGGAATTCCGCCGCCGAACCATATGCGTTCACTCGCAGCCCCACCGATGCGAGCAGACTGCACAATGCTTCGCGCACGCGATGGTCATCATCCACAACGAAGACAACGGGATCGTCGGTAATCATGACACGGGGCTCGGCGGAAGGGGAAGGGTGAAGCAGAACGTTGCGCCGGGACCTTCTCCGGAGGCCGCCCAAAGGCGCCCATTATGGGCCTGGACGATGGAGCGGCAGATCGCCAGCCCCATACCCATACCACTCTCTTTGGTTGTGAAGAAGGCGTCGAAGACTGTCTCCGGATCTTTCAACCCTATCCCGGAATCCCGTATTTCCACGAGGACGGTATCGTCCCGCTCCCGCCCGGAACGAATGAAAAGTCGCCTGGGGCGATCTTTCACCGGATCCATCGCTTCGATCCCGTTCAGGAGCAGGTTGAGGATCAATTGCTGCAGTTGCACGCGATCGCCGGTTACCGGCGGCAAATCGTGTCCCAGGTCGGTCTCCACGATGACGAGCCGCTTCGCGGTCTCACTCCGCAGGAGACTCAGCACTTCACCGATCACCTGGTTCAAGTCGAGCGAAACTTCCTCATGCGCGGCGCGTTTGAAAAGCGCGCGGACGCGGCGCACCACTTCTCCCGCGTCTTTCCCATCGCGGACAATCCGTTCGGCGGCTTCCACAGCCTTGGCGAGGTTTGGCGGCTGGGCGGACAGCCAGCGCAGGCAGGCGTTGCCGTTCGAGACTACGGCGGTGAGCGGCTGGTTCACTTCGTGCGCGATGGAAGCCGCCAATTCGCCAACGGTAGCGACCTGCGACGCAATGGAAAGGCGCTCCTGAGTGTTTCGCAGCGCTTCCTCGGTGCGCTTGCGGTCCTCCACGTCAATACAGATTCCGTACCACTGCACAACTCGCCCCTCGTTGTCGCGCAACGGCTCGCCGCGCACGTCGAACCAGCGATATGTGCCATCCGCGCGGCGGAGCCGGTAAGTGACCTGGTGAGAATCCCCGGTCTGAATGCTCTGCCGCCACAGGGGTATGGTGGAATCGACATCGTCGGGATGGAGCAACCGCAGCCATCCGTCGTTTCCAAAGTCTTTGAGCGGCTTGCCGGTGTAGTCCAGAACGCGCCGATTGACGTAGTCGATCTCGCCGTCCGGCGTGGTGCGCCACACAAGGGCGGGAATGGTTTCGGTGATCAGGCGGAGTTGGTGTTCACTGGCCCGCAACGCCTGCTCAGCCTGCCTTCGATCTTCGATATCGGTCAGGAGGAGGCACCAGCGGACAATATGGCCTTCCCCGTCGCGCATGGGCAGACCTCGCGTATGGAACCACCGATACACGCCGTCGGCTCGCCGGACGCGTTCTTCAGCGTCGTATGGATTGCCGGTTTCCACCGACCGCCGCCAGCGATCGGCTACGCGCGCGCGATCCTCCGGATGCACCTTTTCCGGCCAGTTTTTCAGTTCCTCGGGACTTTGTCCTGTATAAGCCACGAGTTGCTCGTTTACCCTTTCGGTGTCGCCCGCCGGAGTCATCGTGGTTACAAGCGCCGGAATGCTATCGACCATCAGGCGCAGTTGATGCTCGCTGGCGCGCAGCGCTTCTTCAGCGTGCTTGCGGTCTTCGATGTCCACGTACAGTGCGTGCCAACGAATGATCCTGCCCTCGGTGTCGCGCAGGGGAAGGGCGCCAGCGTGAAACCAGCGATACACTCCGTCGGCACGCCTGAAACGGACTTCGGTATTCAACGGGTTCCCGCTTTCAATGGCATACTTCCACTGGGCGATGGTGTCCGCGCGATCATCCGGATGCACCACTTCGGGCCAGTTCTTTAGGTTCTCCAGGGTCATGCCAGTGTAGTCGACGCACTGTCGATTCACCGTCTCGATCTCGCCTGTCGCCGTTCGGATGCTGATCAGCGCCGGGATGCTGTCGACCATCAAGCGTAGTTGCTGTTCGCGGGATCGTAGGGCTTCCTCAGTGCGCTTGCGATCCTCGATGTCGGTGAGCACGCAATACCAGCGGACCACCATGCCCCGGTCGTTGCGCAGCGGCAGGGCGCGAACGTGGAACCACCGGTATGTGCCATCCGCGCGGCGCATATGGTGCTCCACGTCATATTCACATCCGGTCTCCACCGACTGTTTCCATCGAGCGGCTACACGCGGCAACTCTTCTTCAGGCACAAGTCCGGTGGCCGACCAATCCTTGAGCGCGTCAAACGCCAACCCTGTATAGTCCTGGACGGGCTGATTGATGAGTTCGAGGTCGCCTTTCGGTGTCATGGTGGCGACCAGGCCGGGAATGCTATGGACGATCAGACGAAACTTGAGTTCACTGGCGCGTAACGCGTCAGCCGCTCTTTTTCGGTCTTCAATGTCGATACATGTGCCATACCACTGAACGACGTTCCCCGATTCGTCGCGCAAAGGACAGACGCGGAACAGGAACCAGCGATATGTGCCGTCGAAACGGCGCAGACGCGCTTCCAACTCACGATCTTCCCCGCGAGAAGTCAGAACCGATCGCCAGTACTCCATCGTCCGATCCAGGTCGTCCGGATGACACACAACCTTCCAGCCCCAACCCAGTGCCTCTTCCGACGCGATGCCGGTATAGTCCAGCCAGCGCTGATTGATAAAATCGGCGGCGCCGTCTGCTCGACTGGACCATGCCGGCACGGGAATGGAGTCGATGATGAGGCGCAGGCGAGCTTCAGACTCTTGGGCCTGAGCGAGAGCGTCGGCCGTAACCTGCCGGTATTTGGCGTCGATCTGGCGACGGGCTTCTTCCTGCCGGCGTTTCGCCTCGATCACCAGCATGATCAGCAGGACCGATCCCAGAAACGTCGCGAAGCGCGGGTACGACGATGGCTCGATCCAGAAGTTGTGTTTCGGCGGAAGGAAGAAATAATCGAAAGCCAGGGAGGATAGCAGCACCGACAGGACGCCCGGCCCCCTCCCGCCATAGAAGCCGCTCACAATGACGGCGAGAAAGAAACAGGAGGATGGCGAATCCAGGGGGATAGCCAGGGCCAGCGCGACACCGCACGAGATTATCGCAAGCCCATACCGCCAAACTTTGGAGAGAACCCTCATGTGCCACCAGTTCGCGGCCAGAGGCTCCAGTCAATTGGCCGCGTAGAACAGCACCCTTCCCCATATGGTGCCAGATTCCGTCCCGATTCGGCGCTGAATGTTTATTCAGATGGGGCAGAGGGTTGGTCCGCAGAATTACATTGCGGTCAGACCTTCGGCAGGTTAGCGACGTTCCACCCACCACCCAACGCTTTGATGAGGAGCACGCTGGCGTCCATCCGCCGGCGCTGGATATCCACCGCGGTTCGTTCGTTGGCGAGTGCCGTGCTCTGCGCGGTCACCACCTCGAGATACGTGACCAGTCCGCCCGTGTAACGGTTCATCGACAGATCGAGCGATTGCTGCGCCGACGCTACCGCGTTGCGTTGCGTCTCACTCTCTCCGGCGAGTATGCGCAGAGCCGCCAGGTTGTCTTCCACCTGTTGAAACGCGTCGAGAGATGTCTGACGGTATGTGGCCACGCTGGCGTTCCACGCATCGACTGCAGCGTCGTTATTCGCCCGGCGGCGGCCGGCATCGAACAAGGTCTGAATTGCTTCAGGACCGACGGCCCAGAACCGGCTCGGCCAGGCAAACCAGTTTGCGATGGAGTTGCCCTCCAATCCTACGGCTGCGTTCAGGACCACCGTGGGATAGTAGGCCGACCGCGCTATCCCCACCTCGGCATTGGCCTCGGCCACACGGCGTTCGGCGGCGGCGATGTCCGGCCTGCGCTCGAGAAGTTGCGATGGGACACCGGCGGGGATCAGCGGGGGTTCGGCGTTAAGCGGTTTCGCCGCAAGGGTGAACGCGGCCGGCGGTTTGCCAACCAGAACGGCGATGGCGTGTTCATACGCCGCCCTTTGCACTCCTACATCCCGATCCTGCGCCACCGTGGAATCGAGCTGAGTTTGTGCCTGGGCCACCTCCACGCCCGACGCCGCCCCGCCGGCGAACCGCCTCTGCGTAAGATCCCGAGCCTCGCGCCAGGCGACGACGGTATCGTCAAGAAGCTTCTGCTCGGCGTCGGAACTGCGCAGTTCGAAGTAGTCGAATGCCAACTCGGCATGCAGAGTCAATCGCACAGATTCCAAATCGGCCGCGCTGGCCTGCGCCTCTTCCCGCGATGCTTCCACCTGATGACGAATGCGGCCCCAGATATCGGCCTCCCAGGAGAAATCGAGCGGCAGAACGAAGTCGCCGTAGCCCGAGGAAGCGGCCTGATTGGTGAGCACGACATTCGAGGATGTGCGATTGGCCGTAGCGCCCGCGCCCACCGTGATGGTGGGGAAGTAATTCGCGCGGTTCAACCGGATCAGCGCCCGAGCTTCATCGAAATGGCTCTGCGCGATCTTCAGATCCTGGTTCGAGCCGTCGATTTGTTCCTCCAGCGTGTTGAGGTCGGGGTCGGCGAACACCTCCCACCACTTGCCGCGGATCTTTGCATCGGCGGGGTCGGCGGGTTTCCAGTTGCCAGCCTCCTTATAGGTCTGCGGATCGGCCTCTTTCCAGGTGGGCGGAGCGGGCACGGCCGGCGCCTGATACCTGGGGCCCACCGAGCAGGAGGTTGCAAACAGGATGAACAGTGCAAGCAGTGCGGTCGGCAGCGGTTTCATGGTTATCTCTTTCCTTCAATCGGCGCGGCCGGCGATGTGGACCTCAGCGCCCGGCTCCAACGCGTCCGATGGGTTCACGATCACCTGGTCGAGCGTGGACAGACCGTGCACCACTTCCACCGAATCGCCGAAGTCGCGGCCGATGGTTATGGGCACCAGTTGTGCGTGCCCGTCGCGAACCACGCCGACGCGCAGTCCCTCGGCGCGGAACAGCATAGTGTTGGCGGGGATAGTCAGTGCCACCGCCCGTCCTGGCGCTTTCAGGTGCACCATGACGTATCCACCGGGCAACAACTCGCCCCTGGGATTGTCCACATCCACCTCCACCAGCAGCGTTCGGGAGGCCGGGTCGATCGCGTTGGAGTTGCGCACGATGGTTCCGGAGAACGTCCGCCCCGGAAACTCATCGAGCGTAAGCGTCGCTCTGTTGCCGGACTGCGCCGCGCGATCGTCCTCCTCCGGCACGTTCACGAAAACACGAAGCTTTCCGAGCGCGGCCAGATGGAAGAGTTCGCGCGCATTGCTCGGCGTGGTGCTGGCGCCCGCATTGATCAAATCGCCGACATCGATATTGCGCGCGGTGATTATCCCGTCGAACGGCGCGAACACCTTCTCGTAGGACTGCAGATCTTCGAGGCGGTCAACATTGGAAGCGGCCGCATCCACCATCGCTTTCTTCGCGTTCAGATCGCCTACCTTTTCGTCGGTCTCCTGCTGCGAAACCGACAACGACTTCAACAGGAACTGCCAGCGAGCCGCGGTGGTCCCGGCGAGTTTGTAGTTGGCCTGCGC
>Ga0181535_10007679_pt1 | contig 10782 bp, 11 predicted proteins | sample PEATcosm2014_Bin_44_FD_119774 | JGI IMG/M metagenome (GOLD analysis project Ga0181535, IMG submission 119774) | Peatland microbial communities from MTU Mesocosm Facility, Houghton, MI, USA - PEATcosm2014_Bin17_30_metaG | ecosystem: Environmental > Terrestrial > Soil > Wetlands > Peat | place...
CCAAGCTAAGTTGATAATTCACGCAATATACGTTTACCTTTACCACCCCTCCGCCAATGCTAGCTGATGAATAATGTTGCGAAGGCGAGGGGCAGAATCCCCGGCCCCTCTCCCGCTCGCCGACAGGAAAAGGCATAATGAGCAAGAAACCGGGAGGGCCGCCCCCATGATTCGCCGCTGCCACGAGGCCGATGGGGCCACAATCTTTGCCATCATCAACGACGCCGCCCGGGCCTATCAAGGCGTGATTCCCGGCGACCGGTGGCACGAGCCGTACATGTCCTTGGCCCAACTCGAAGGCGAAATCGCCGACGGTGTCGAGTTCTGGGGATGCGAGGATCAGGGCACGCTGGTGGGCGTGATGGGCATTCAAGACAAGGGGGACGTCTGCCTGATCCGCCATGCTTATGTTCGCCCCCAGCGGCAGCAGGCCGGCATCGGCACCCGGCTGCTGCGGCATTTGGAATCGATGACGGAGAAACCGATCCTGATCGGCACCTGGGCGGCGGCCGCCTGGGCGGTCGCCTTTTATCAGCGCAACGGCTATCGGCTGGTAACGGAAGCCGAGAAAAACCGCCTGCTCACGACCTATTGGCAGATTCCCGAACGGCAGGTCGAAACGTCGGTGGTGCTGGCCGACGGGCGTTGGGCCGCCTAGCACGCGATCCGTTCCTGCGCCACACGGCCGGAGGATTGCTCGGCTGGGGCGGCAGTTGTAGTGCTGCCCCCGGGAGTGGCAGTACAACTGCCACCCCAACATCGGCCGACGGGCGTTGGGCCGCCTAGCACGCCATCCGTTCCTGCACCACACGGCCGGAGGGTTTGATTTTTCCCGCCGGGCGGACAACAATAGGGAGCAAGGGGAGAATCGCCAGGTTGCGGTTCTCCCGGCGAATCACATGTCTTAACCCCTGCCGTTTACTTCTCACCATGATCTGTGTCAGCATTGGCCGTGGCCGGCACCGGCATGTCCTTGCCGAACATCAACACCTGGTCGCCCAGGGCGCGAAGCTGGTCGAGTTGCGTCTGGACTACATCAACGGCGACGTCAACCTGCGGCGGCTGGTGGCCGAGCGGCCTTGCCCGGTCATTATTACCTGCCGTCGCCCGGCCGATGGGGGCAAGTTCGCGGGCACGGAGGAGCAGCGGCTGCTGCTCTTGCGGGCGGCCATTGCCGAAGGGGTGGAGTACGTCGATCTGGAAGAGGACATCGCCCGCTCGATCCCCCGTTTCGGCCGCACCAAACGGATCATCAGTCTGCACGATTTTCGCAAGACGCCCGACAACCTCGAAGAGATGCACCGCCGGCTGAGCGACCTCGATCCGGACATTGTCAAGTTTTCCACGATGGCCAACCATCCGCACGACAACCTGCGGATGCTCGAGCTCGTGCGCCGCGCCAAGGTGCCCACCGTCGGCATCTGCATGGGCGACATCGGCACCGTCTCGCGGATCTTGGCCGGCAAGTTCGGCGCGCCGTTCACCTACGCCACGTTCCATCACGAACGGGCGTTGGCCCCCGGACAGCTCAGCTTCCAGCAAATGAGCGAAATCTACCACTACGACCAGATCAATCCGCAGACCGAGGTCTACGGAGTGATTGCCGACCCGGTGGGCCACAGCCTGAGCCCCCAGATCCATAACGCCGGCTTCCGGCACTGCGGCCTGAACAAGGTCTACGTGCCGATTCGCGTGCCGCGCGAGGACCTGTCGCGATTCCTCGACGACGCCGCCGCGCTGGACATCAGGGGGCTGAGCGTGACGATTCCCCATAAGGAAGAGGTCATCAAAAAACTGACCGAAGCGGACGACGCGGTGCGCGGCATCGGCGCCGCCAACACGGTGGTGATCGAAGGCAAGAAGCGGCGGGGATTCAACACCGATCACCAGGCGGCGATCGGCAGCCTGGAGGCGGCCGTGGGCGGAGCAGCCGAGTTCGAGGCGCGGCTCAAGGGCAGGACGGCGCTGGTGCTCGGCGCCGGCGGGGCGGGCAAGGCCGTCGTCTACGGCCTGACGCGCCGCGGCGTTAAGGTGGTCGTCAGCGACGGCGTCGCCCGGCAGGCCCTCACGTTGGCCCAGCGGTTCGAGTGTCACTCGGTCGAGTGGGCGGCCCGGCACACGGTCACGCCCGACCTGTTGGTGAACTGCACGCCGGTGGGCATGCACCCGAACGTGGACGAATCACCGTTTGAGAAGCACCATCTGCGCCCGTCGATGATCGTTTTCGACGTGGTCTACAACCCCGAGCATACGATGTTGGTGAAGAACGCCGAAAACCGCAACTGCACGGTGGTGACCGGCGTCCACATGTTTGTCCGCCAGGCCTGCCTCCAGTTCCAGTTGTTCACCGGCCAGGAAGGCCCCGCCGACCTGATGCGGGAGACGATTCGGCGGGCGATTGGGGCGGCGAAGTATTGAAGAAAAAGGGGGGAAAACAAGAATAGCCGCCGGCTATTTATCTATTACCCCCCGTCGCCCTTCCGTTCCGCTTTCTCCCGCAGCCAGAGCAGGTCCTCGCGGCACTCTTCAAGCGTCTCGGCGAGGCCGACGAAGCTTCGGCGGAAACGCCGCCAGGCAAGCAGGCTGCCCGCCCCGGCCGCCGTCAGCAAACCGGCGACAAAAATCAGCAACCAGCCGAAGCGGGGAATGTCGCAGCAGCCGGCCAGTACGTCGGCCAGCAGCACGAACACCAGCGGCAGCGACGTGAGCACCATCAGGACGGCCGCCACCCACACGATGGCCAACCGTTTGGCCGCGCGCAGATCGGACTCGATTTCCAGTTGGGCCAGTTCCCAGCGGGCGAGAACCAGCTCCTGCAGGTCGTCCCGCAAGGCGTTCAGTTCGGCGCGGACGTTGGCCAGCAACGGTCGGTCGAGAGGGAGGATTTTCATCGGCGGTCCATCCTGCCGGACATGATGTCGCTGCCCAGGCGCCACAATTCGGCCAGCAACGACTGCTGAAACTTAGCGAAGGCGTAGCGAACCAGGGAGAACCCCAATCGCCGCGACAGGCGTGCCGGCTTCAAACCGGTCGAGGCGGCGATGCCCGCCCCCAGCGCAGCCGCCATGGCCCACACGGGATAGCGAACCACGTAGGTTCGCCAGGAGAGCAACTGCCGCGCGTGGTCGCGCGAGGCGTGCAGCCGACCGTCGAGCCGTCGCCGCAGACGTCCGATCTTCGCCCGCAATTCTCGCTTACGCTGCAGAAGGTCGGCATCCATGGTGGGCAGGGGGCGGTTCGGCGGTCAGCGGCGGCGAAATAACGCGCCGAGAAAGAAACCCACAAGCGCCGCGATCGTCACGCTCGCCCCGGGATGGCGGCGAACCGCATCGAGCGTGCCATCGATCACGTCGCCCACGCTGGCGGCGCGGAGCGTTTTCAAGCGTTCGGCCGCCCGCTGGCGCACGTTCTCACAGTACGCCTGGACATTTTCCAGTTCTGCCTTGGCCCGTCCCAAGGCATCGGCAACCGAGCAGGTCTCGTCCGGTGATTGCGGCGAGGGAGTCTCGCTATTGATGTCCATCATGACTACCTCCTAACGATCGTACCTTACCGTTCGATGGGGAAAGGGAAATTCGCCGGGCCGCCCGCACGGCCGGCAAAATCGGCATCCTCGGCGCTCTTCGGGCCAGTCCGGCGCGAGCTACGCGGTGGTTCAGTTCTCCAATGGCGCGGTGCAATGGGCACACCGCACGGCCTTCAAGGGAATGGTGGACAGGCACTGCGGGCAGGTCTTGGTAGTCGGCTCGGCCGGCGGTGGCTGTCGCAGTCGATTCATCGCCTTGACCGCCAGGAAAACGCAAACGGCGATGATCAGGAAATCGAGAATGGTGTTGATGAAGACGCCATAGCGGAGACTCGCCTTCGCACTCAGCGGGATCTTGAGGTCGGAGAAATCCGCCCCGCCCAACAACATTCCGATCGGCGGCATCACCACGTCGTTCACGAGCGAGCTGACGACCTTGCCGAAGGCCCCACCGACGATGATGCCCACGGCCATGTCCACGGCGTTGCCCTTGACGGCGAAGTCACGGAATTCTGCGAGCAGCCCCATGCTGGACCTCCCTCATTTTGGGGTGTGCTATGTGCCGAAAAGCGCCGAATTATAGGCAGGCGGGCGGAAACGGACAAGGAAAAAAGGTCGATCGCCGACATTTCCATGGCCGGGAGCCGTTCGCTCCCGGCTATTTCTTCCCGATTTCTGCTTCCGGAAGCAACCGCAACGAGAGAATCGGGGTGCCGGCCGACGAAAAATCGCCGCGAACCGCGACCGGCTGGCAGGTAGGCGACTCCGCACCGCGCAAATCCACCTCCAATGTCAGTTCGAGGCGTTTGCCGGGCTGCACGCTCACCTGGCCGGGCAGATGCAGCTTCCACCCCTTGGGCGCGGCGACCGACAGCTTCCCGGCCACCGGTTTCGGGCCGAAGTTGTAAACGAAAAGCGGAATCTGCTCGGGCTTGTCGGCCGAAACGCGGTAGGCTGAGCGGCCCAGAAGCGTGCGATTCTCCGGCCACACCGCTTGAACAACCACGGGCGACGGCGCGCCGCCCAACCGTGCGGCCGGCGGGGGCGGCAACTCCCGCGCGAACGTTGCCAGCGAATCCGGAGGATACAACAGGTACACCGGGGCCGAGGAAAGCTCCAGCGAACTGGCCGTTGTCGGGCGGGGCCGCCCCAGGTGGTCGAAGGCGGCCAGCGGCCGCGCCGGCAACGGCAACTGCGGGTGGCTGAGATCGGACCAGGCCACCAGTACGAGTTGCTCCCTGCCGTCCGGCCGGGCATGGAACAAGAGCGCGTGAGAGCTCCGTCTCTCGGATTTCAGCTTTCCCAGCGGCTTGGCGTCGGCCAACAATCGGCCCACGGCGGCCAAGGCCACAAAGGCCGGCCGCGGCGTCAGGTCGGGATGGATCAGACCGAACTGTGTTTGGTGTTCCACATAGTGGGGCAGCATGAAATAGAACGCGGCCTGCACGCCTTCGTTGAGGACGCCGGCAAAAACCTTCGGCACTCGCTCGGCCTGAATGCGCAGATCGGGATCGGAAGGCTCGCGGCGCTGGGCATCACCCGACCAGGGCACCGCCACATTGAACTCGGTGACCCACATCGGTCGGCCCGCCGAGACGGCGCGGAAGTCGGCGTAAATATTGGGATATTGCCGGACGGCCGCGTAGTGGTGCAGATTGAAGGTGTCGAAATAGGGCCAGGCCTGGTTGGCATGGAAGTCGGCCAGGATGGCTTGGGCATGGTCGGCGAAAACGTTTTGGCAAGCGATGATCCGGGGGTTGCCCGCCTTCAGGCCCAAGTAAGACGCCTTCTGGAGCGAGGCGATTTCGCTGCCGATGTGGCCGCCGAAGACGGCGATGTCGGCCTCGTTCCAGGGCTCGAAGGCCAAAACCTTGCCCGCCCACCGCTCGGCCATCGCCTGGTAGAAACGGTAGGCATGGCGGAGGTCGGTGGGAAACCGCCGGTGTGCCGGGCCCGCCCACGCCGGACAGACGTGGTTGACCTGCAAGGTCTGCAGTCCGCCCCGGTGCTGCGTGAGGGCCGACGTGTCGTAGCGGGTATGGGACGCTAACTGGCCCTGCCGCGGCTCCATCTCGCCCCAGTTAAGCCGGTCGCGGCCCCAGTTGATGCCGGCCAGCGCGCAAAGACTAGTGACCGCCGGCATCTGCTTTTCCAGAAACGCCCAGGCCATGGCCACGTCGATACCAATGGGCGAGGTTTTTGGCGTCGGCACGGCCAGCGGCGCCAGCACGCCCAGGGAAATTCGATCCCCCGCCCCCGCCGCGCCACGGTCTGGCCGCAACTCGTAGTATCCGACCGGCAAGCGGCCCAGGTGAACCGCCCCGCCGCCCTGGCCATGGGCCACGGTTTTGCCGTCATAATCCACCGCCTGCCAGGCATGCGGCGTGGCCCCCGGCAAAGTCACCACGACATCTTCGCCAAGAGCGAAAATGTTGCCCGGATGATCGGCCCGCGGCTTGGGAAGCGCGCGACCGTCGGCCCGGACAAAGGGTATGGACGAACCGAAGAGGGTCAGGCAGAGCACGACGCGGACTGAGAACGACATGTCAAATCTCATGGTTTAAGTCTTAGGTGCCGGCAGACCGATTGTACTACGCGGGCCTCGGCCAACACAACAACCAGAGGGGCCGAAACGGGAAGCGGGCGCCGATCGGTTTCGGCAACGCAAAAAACAGAAGCCAGTAAACAGCCGCGTTTGACCCCCGGCAGGCCGCTCCGTAGAATGCTCGGGGGGATGGGTCTTTACCGCTCTTTTGGCGGATTTTTCCGCAATGCTACCAAGACGAGGAGCCGATCGATGAAGCTGCAAGAGATTCTCATGGTCAAAGGCACCGTCGTCTATTCCATTCCACCGGATGCCACGCTTCAGGACGTCGTGCGAACACTGGTCGAACATCGCATCGGTTCGCTGCTCGTGTGTGGAACGGATGCCCTGGGTCGAGAGGAACTCTTGGGGATTATCACGGAGCGGGATATTCTCTACTGCTGTGTCGCGGGCAGCCAGCCGCTCAGCCAGGTGAAGGTGGACGAGGCAATGTCCACGACACTCATCACGGGCACGCCCGACGACGAGGTAGAACACGTCATGGGGCTGATGACCACGCACCGCATCCGCCATTTGCCCGTCCTGTGCGAGGGCCACCTGGCAGGCATGATCTCGATCGGCGACGTGGTCAAGGCCCAACATGACCGGTTGGCGATGGAGAACCGGTTCATGAAGGACTACATCACCGGCTAAGTGAGGAACTACGCCGCCTGATAGCGTTCCAGCTTTGCTCGGTCGACGGTCACGCCCAGGCCGGGCGCCTGCGGCACGGAAATCATGCCGTCGGTGACTTGTAGAGCGTCGACTAATATCGTGTCCCGGAGTTGGCCCGAGGCCAGTTCATTGCTGGCAGAAAAAGCGGCCGTGGCGGCGGCCAGGTGGACAACGGCCGCCGTGGCAATCCCCACCGAGGGCCGGCTGCCCAGCACGGGCACCACGCCGGCAGCCAGGGCGATGGCGGCGCACGCTCGGGCGGGCACGATTCCGCCCACCTGCTCCGCATCCACCACCAGGAACGGCGCGGCGTTGTAACGCACCGCGCTGAGCACGTCGGCGGGGCTGCCGATGGCGCGCCACACCGCCAAGGGAACGTTGGTCTGACGCGCCAGGGACGCCACGGGATGCAGCTCCCGCGTATTGAGCGGATCGAGAAAGAATTGCAGATCGTATTCTTCCATCCCGGCGGCCAGCTCGCGGGCCGTCTCCAGGTCGTAGCGTCCCATGCCGTCGAACCGCAACTCGACCCGGTCCCCGGCCATCTCACGAATCGACGCCAACGTGCGGAGGTCTTCCTCGGGCCGGCCGCTGGCCGCGATGGTTTGCGTGTGAAAGCCCTGGTCGGCCAATTCGCGGGCGATTTGGGCCGTGCGGCCCGCTTTGTGCCCCGACAACCGCATCGAGACCGGCACCCGCCGGCGATAGTATCCGCCCAAAAGATTGCAGAGCGGTTGCCGCAACACCCGTCCCAGCAAATCCCAGACGGCCATTTCCACCGCCGCACGCAGGGGCGCCGGCGCCAGGGCCTCGATACTGTGCAGCTCTTCGATGTCGTAGATGCTGCGGCCGGCCAGCACGGCCAGCAGGGCCTCACGCCGGGCGGGAAGCTCGTCCACCCGCCAGTTGACTCCTGACTCGCCCCAGCCCTCGACGCCCGTCGCCGTGGCGATGCGCACCAGCAAAGAGCGCGTGGCCGCAGCCCCGTCGCTCCGGCCCACGGCAACCAGGTGCAGCTCCAGATCGTTGATCTTCATGATGGCTTCCGCAACGGTTTCGGCAAGGCAAAACGCAATTGTTCCGGACGGATCGTCCGCGTCTCGATCGACGCGGCAAACCGCTCCCGCAGCCGCTTGGCACAGTCCTGGACGAGCGTCTCCGGCGCGCTGGCGCCGGCCGTGATTGTTACCGTTTCCTGGCCGGTAAACCAGCCCAGATCGATGTCGTCCGGTCCGTCGATCGGGCGGGCCGCCACGCCGCAGGAACGTGCCAGTTCGACCAGCCGCTGACTGTTCGAGCTGTTCTGACTGCCGACGACCAAGACCACGTCCGACTCGGCCGCCAAGAGGCGCACCGCCTCCTGCCGGTTTTGGGTAGCATAGCAGATGTCCGCCTGCGTCGGTCCGACGATGTGGGGGAACCGCTGCCGCAAGTGCTCGATGATCCGCGCCGCATCATCGATCGACAACGTGGTCTGCGTGAGATAGGCCACTTTGGCCGGGTCGGGCACGTCCACCCGATCGGCGTCCGCCAGGCTCTCGACCAGCCGCATCGCCTGCGGCGCCTCACCGGTGGTGCCCACCACCTCGTCGTGCCCCGCATGACCGATGAGCAGGATCGTGTAGCCCTGCTCGGCAAAATGGATCGCTTCCCGGTGGACCTTGGTCACCAACGGGCAGGTGGCGTCGATCGTTAGCAAGTGGCGCTCGGCCGCCTGCCGGCGGATGGCCGGCGGCACGCTGTGGGCCGAATAGAGCAGGGGCACGCCCTCGGGAACCTCCGCCAGATCGTTGACGAAGATCACCCCCTGCTGCCGGAATTGCTCGACAACCCAGGTGTTGTGCACGATTTCGTGGTAGGCGTACACGGGTGTGCCGTACGTTTCGATGGCCAACGTCAGGGCTTCGATGGCCATGTTGACGCCGGCGCAGAACCCCCGCGGTGCGGCCAGAATCACTCGCATAACATGTCCAGTGTACGGCCGTCCGCGTCTTCCGCCAGCGCCTCTGCCGCCAGCTTTGACAGCGCATCCTGGGACTGTGCGAACGACTGCCGCCAGCGATCCTCAGATGCCATTTCCTCCATCAGGATCGCCGCCAGCGACTCCTGTTGTTCGCGCGGCAGAGCCGCGGCCTTCTCGAACGCCTGTTGAAGAGCCGATGTCATGACCGCCTGCGTCCCCTCCATCAGAAAGCGACCGATGCGCCGCCATTATACCCCTCCCGTTGCCAGGCGGGCAAGTCCGCTGATAACCGTTCACCGGCGTCGCAAAACCGCGGAAAATTGTCGCAAGATACGGTTGCCACAGCTGCGGCCGTCCACCATGATGACGCCTGAGAACATCCCTTAAGAAAGGCCATGCCGATGCGCAATCTACAACTGATAGCACTGTCTGTTCTGGGCTCGATGGTCCTGGCACTTGCCCCCCTCGGCGTTTGCCAAGCCAGCGACGCTCGTTTGGAACTGACCCGCGGCTTTGCGGCCCCGCCCGCCGCCGCCCGGCCCTGGGTCTACTGGTTCTGGCTCAACGGCAACATTACCCGCGCGGGTATTACGGCGGACCTGGAAGCCATGCAGCGGGTGGGGATCGGCGGGGTGTTGATCATGGAGGTCGACCAGGGCGCGCCGAAGGGACCGGCCCGGTTTGGCAGCCCCCCGTGGCGCGAGCTGTTCAAACATGTCTGTACCGAGGCCAACCGGCTGGGTCTGAAGGTGAACATGAATAACGACGCCGGTTGGTGCGGCAGCGGGGGAATCTGGATCACGCCCGAGCTGGCGATGCAAAAGGTCACCTGGACGGAGACGGCCGTGGAAGGCCCGCGGCATTTCGAGGACCGATTGCCGCAGCCCGCCACCGTGGCCGGCTATTACCGCGACATCGCCGTGCTGGCCTTTCCCACGCCGGCCGGCAACGCCCACGTGGCGAACTTCAATGTCAAAGCGGTGGGCAGTCCGACGGGCAACGCCCTGGCCCAGCCGGCCTCCTGGTCGAACATTCCCCCCGAGCAGACGATCGCCCGCAAGCGGATGATCTCGCTCGGCGACCGTTTGTCGAGCGACGGCCGACTCGCGTGGGACGTGCCGCCAGGTAAATGGACGATTTTGCGGCTGGGGCATACGCCGACCGGTTCGGTCAACTCGCCCGCCCCGGTCGACGTCCGCGGCCTGGAATGCGACAAGCTCAGCCGAACGGCGGCCGATGCGCATTTCGCCGGCCTGATGGGCAAGCTGGTGGCCGACGTCGGGCCCTTGGCCGGCAAAACGCTGGTCTCGACCCACATCGACAGTTGGGAGATCGGCGTGCAGAACTGGACGCCGCGTCTGCGCCAGGAGTTCCAGCGGCTGCGGGGCTACGATCCGCTGCCCCTGCTGCCCGTCATGACCGGCCGCGTGGTCGACAGCATGGAAGTCTCGGAACGCTTCCTGTGGGACCTGCGCGAAACCATTTCTGAGTTGCTCTTGGACAACTACGCCGGGCGCTTTCGCGAGCTGGCCCATCGGCATGGCCTGCGGCTTTCGATCGAGGCCTACAACACGTGCCCCTGCGACGAAATGGCCTATGCCGGCCGCGCGGACGAGCCGATGGGCGAGTTCTGGTCGTGGAACAAGTATGGCTACACGTTCAGTTGCACCGAAATGGCGTCGGCGGGCCACGTCTACGGCAAGCCGATCATCGGCGCCGAGGCCTTTACGGCCACCGACGCCGAGAAATGGCTGGGCCATCCGGGCAACATCAAAGACCTGGGCGACTGGGCCTTCTGCGAAGGCATCAACCGCTTCGTCTTCCACCGCTATGCGATGCAGCCCTGGCCGGACCGCCGGCCGGGCATGTCAATGGGCCCCTGGGGGCTCCATTACGAGCGGACGCAAACCTGGTGGCAACAGTCGAAGCCCTGGCACGAGTATCTGGCCCGCTGCCAGTTCTTGCTCCAGCAGGGGCGCTTCGTGGCCGATCTCTGTTTCCTTGGGCCCGAAGGTTCACCGCAAACGCTGAACG
>Ga0181535_10007680_pt1 | contig 10781 bp, 10 predicted proteins | sample PEATcosm2014_Bin_44_FD_119774 | JGI IMG/M metagenome (GOLD analysis project Ga0181535, IMG submission 119774) | Peatland microbial communities from MTU Mesocosm Facility, Houghton, MI, USA - PEATcosm2014_Bin17_30_metaG | ecosystem: Environmental > Terrestrial > Soil > Wetlands > Peat | place...
CCTGAGCGAACGGGGCCCCAAGCGCTTTCCGGGGTCCCCAAAGAGCGCTTTTGCTCTTTGGGGTGGAGCGTGGGGGTGGTGAGTCGAAGGATCTGCTGTTGTTCTTCAAACAAATTCGGAGACAGGACACTAGAACATTTTTACCATTGGTGTGGAGCAGCTTTGAAGGGTACGGGCTTCAGGTGAAGGGTACGGGCTTCAGCCCGTACATCCAATTCACCAATCAGAAAGCGGGCTTTAGCCCCTGAGGGAATGATCATTTCCCTATACCATTACCGAAACTGTTCTAAAGCCATTTACCGCATAAGGAGGCTTCTCTCATGAAGTATTGCCGATTCTTGCTCGACAATCAGGTCCACTACGGCGCTCTGGAAGACCGCAAGGGCGAGCTTTGGATTACCGGCCCGGCGCCGGCCCCCGAGGAGGATCTCGCCTTCCGGCTGGCCCTGCGGAATGCCCCCACCGAAAGCTTTGACTTTGAGCCCATGCCGATCGGCGCGGCCCACCTGCTGGCTCCCGTGACACCCTCAAAGATTATCTGCGTCGGCCGGAACTACCGCGACCACGTCAAGGAACTCGGCAACGAGGTGCCAGCCGAGCCGCTGATTTTTTTCAAGCCGCCCTCGTCGCTGCTCGGTCCGGGCGGAACCGTGCGGCTGCCGAGCGCCTCAACCCGCGTGGATTTTGAGGGCGAACTGGCTCTCGTAATCGGCCGCCGCGTACACAAGCTGAGGCCCGATGCGGATTTGCGCGGCGTGATTCGCGGCTACACGCTGGCCGACGATGTGTCCGCGCGCGACCTGCAAAAGAAGGATGTGCAGTGGACGCGCGCCAAGGGCTTCGACACATTTTGCCCGCTGGGCCCATTGGTCAGCGACGAAGTGGACCCGCTGGCCGGTGTGACGATTGAGACGCGCGTCAATGGCGAAGTGCGCCAGCAGGCTTCGACCATGGACTTCATATTTTCGATTCCCACCCTGCTGAGTTTCATTACTGCGGCGTTCACGCTCGAGCCGGGCGACGTGATCCTTACCGGGACGCCGGCCGGGGTAGGGCCGCTGAAAGCCGGGGACCGGGTGGAGGTTTCAATTGCCGGGCTGGGAACGCTCGTGCACGGGGTGGAAGCGGATACGGATTGAGCTCGATCCTGCTCTGCGATTGCAGAAAATTCATCTCTCAGCGCACTTCGCTCGCCACAACCTCCGGCTCCGCCTCTACTGGTCCTGCTCTAGAATCTTCGCGATATTGTGAGCCGCCTCCAGCACGCCGGCGCGCGTTTCTTCTTCGCGTCCCTCGGTCATGCGAGTCAAAGGAGTGGAAACACTGATCGCGGCGATGGGCTGCACGCCATTCGGCCGGATAATCGCGCCTATGCACAGCCCTCCCAGAACCGATTCCTCGCGGTCGTAGCCAATACCTGTCTTGCGAATCGTCTCGAATTCCCTAAAGAGATCGTTGCGATTGACGATTGTGTGCTGTGTCCGGGGAAACAAGCCGTAAACTTCCAGAATTCGATCAATCAGCGGTCGATCCTGGAATGCCGTAATCACTTTGCCCATGGCGCTGCAGTGGGGCGGAAGCACGCGGCCAATTCTGTTGGAAATCCTGATCTCGTGGAACGTCTCAACACAGTCCAGCACCTGAATTCGATCGTCGAGAAGGCAGGCCATGCTCACTGTTTCATTGAATCGAATCGCCAAATGCTCAAGTTCCGGACGGGCCTTGTCGCGCAGGATACTCGCATGTTGCGACTGCCAACCCACCCGCAACTTCGGAGCCAACTGGTAAGTGCCATCTACCTGCTGGGTGAGATAGCCACAGTGCTCCAGAGTGAGAAGAATGCGAAACACCGTAGATTCAGGAAGTTGCGTATGCTCGCTCAAATCCTTGAGGGAGAGTGTCTGCTTGCCGTCAAACGCATCCAGCACATCGACAGCACGGCTGATGGATCTCAGAAGATACTGCTCCACCGAGGTGCCTGTCTCCTTGGAATGTAACGCCCACTGGGGAATGCGGCGCCTTATCCCCTTCTCAGTCTTTGATGGAGCCGGCTTGACCGTTCGTGGCATATGTCAGTTATCTCCAAGAGAGAAATAAAGTCTAATCGCCAATCTAGTCAATACTAGCCTACTGAGATTCGGGTTCGTAGCATTATTGTCATTTTTCCTCATTGCCCCCCAGCGCATTCTGCAGGCCTTGTCTGCGGCCTCGAATTGGATAAAGTGCCGGACGAACAGTTTAAAATCGTTCTGGCGGGAGTATAAAAATAAATGTATTATTTTGACAATAAATAAGCAATGAGTACGACAGGCCTCCAATTCGAGTCGTCGCGCGGGGCCAAGCGCGAGAATTCCGGACCAGCGGCCCCTGGACAAGAGCGGAAGCACGCCATTCTCCTTCTTGCCGACGACCTGACTGGCGCCTGCGATAGCGGCTTGGAGTTCCTGAAAGCGGGTCACTCAGTTTCCGTCAGATGCGCAGCCTCGGAAGCCGATCTGTCTGCCGTGTCGGCCGATGTCCTTGCCATCTCCACTGAAACCAGAAATCTGACCGTGGACGAAGCGGAAAAACGTCTGCTCCACGTCGCGCGCATGCATCCGCTCTCCGCTTCTGTTCTGTTTCAAAAGGTCGACTCGGTCGGTCGAGGCAACGCCGGCGCGGAAATGCTGACGATCCTGCGCGCCTCTGGCTGCGATGTCGTCGTTTACGCACCGGCCTTTCCCGCCGCCGGGCGAACGGTGTCTCAGGGATTGTTGCGCATTACAGATGTTTGCGGGCAGAATAACGAGCTTTCTCTGCTTACGCTCATCCCCAGCCACGCCCGTGACAGAGTCCAGCAAATCCCCGTGGCAAGCGAATCGGCATTGCGGCAGAGCATGTTGCAGGCCCACAACCAGGGTCAAGACATCTGGCTCTGCGATGCGCGCCAACAGGCCGATCTGTGCCGAATCGCGCGGGCAGCGTCGGCCTTGCCGTTGCGCTTGCTCTGGACGGGCTCGGCAGGACTAGCCCAGGCCGTTGCTGAACTGACAAAGGCGGAAACTGACGCCGCGATCCCCGCCAAGCACCCAAATCCCCCTTCAGGTTGCGTCATCGTCTTTTGCGGGACAACGCATCCAGTCACCTCACTGCAAATGGATCGTCTGACTCCGCACGCCCTGGCTTTGGAGTTGGACGGCACAGCAGCCCTTCTTGCTGGCGGCTGCGGAGTCGTATCGCTTGCGTGGGAAACAGCAACCGAGCAGTCGGTGCGCGCATTCTGGAATCGTCATCAACAGCCAGGCTCCGCCCCGATCCACTCTCTTGTCCTTACCGGAGGAGACACCGCCGCCTTCGTTCTGCGCTCGCTCGATGCCACCTCCCTTCGCTTGAGCGGCGAGGTTGAGCCCGGCATTCCGTGGGGCATTGTGGAGGACGGATTCGCGGCAGGCTGCACCGTCATTACCAAATCCGGGGGCTTCGGCAGAGAGTTTTCCCTCAGCAACGCAGTTGATTTTTGCCATCATAAGGTGCATGCATGAGCGAACGAATTGCCATCACCATGGGAGATCCCGCCGGCGTAGGCGCTGAGATCGTTTTGAAGGCACTGGCCGATCCAGTGATCGCACAGTTGGCGTCCTGGGTTGTTGTAGGAGACGAGGCGCCGTTGCAGTCCGCCGGCCGTCTCTGCGGCATCGACCCAGGGGCTCTGCGCTGCACCTATGTGCATTGCAACATGCTTGCTCCCACCGAACCAATCGTCTTCGGAAAGTTGCGCAAGGAATATGGTCGCGCCGCGGTCGAATATGTGCGCCGTGCAACGCTGATGTGCCTGGACGGGGAAACAACCGCCATGGTTACGGCCCCTATTAACAAGGAGGCCGTGGTGCTGAACGGCCAGCCGTTCACCGGGCATACAGAGTACATCGCCGAACTTTGTCATGCCACCGAGTCGCGCATGTTGCTGGCCAGCGAACGCCTGTCCACCGTTCACGTCACAACGCATGTACCCCTGGATCAAGCGTGCAGGGTAGATACGCAACGCGTTTTGCGCACAATTCAACTCGGCAATGATGCGCTCCATCTTATGCTCTTGCGCCCGCCGCGCATCGGCGTATGCGGCCTCAATCCACACGCTGGCGAGCATGGCCTCTTTGGCAATCAGGATCACGATGCCATTCTGCCTGCCATCGAACAGGCGCGCGCGCTCGGCATCGATTGTTCGGGGCCACTGGCTCCGGATACAGCCTTTGTCCGTGGTCTTCGCGGTGAATTTGACCTGATGGTCGCCATGTACCACGACCAGGGACACATTCCCATGAAGATCATCGACTTCGAGGAAACCGTCAACGTATCGCTGGGAATCCCCATCATCCGCACCTCAGTGGACCACGGCACAGCGTTCGATATCGCAGGCAACAACAAGGCGGATGCACGGAATATGAAAGCTGCTATGAAGCTCGCGGCTCGGATGGCTGCGGGCCGGCGGCAGGTGGTCCGGAACTGATCGCGGAGAAGCGCTGATATGCACTGGCAGGACGTTCTCATTATCGCGCTTTACATGATGGCTCTGGTCGCGATCGGCTTGAGAACCGCGCGGCGTCAGACCACCACGGCGCGCTACTTCGTGGCAGAGCGATCCATCCCAGGCTGGGCGGCCGGCATGTCGCTGCTCGCCACCATCATCACCAGCGTCACCTTCATCGCATATCCTGGGGCCGCCTACGCAGGCGACTGGAACCTCCTTGTTCCTGGCATCATGTTTGTGGTCGTCGTGGCCGTCATCGGCAGCGTCATCATTCCCTTCTTTCGTCACGCTGTCTCCATGAGCGTTTATGAGTATTTCGGCAAGCGCTTCGGCAAGCTCGTGCGTATGTATGCGTCGTTCGCTTTCGCCGTCGGACACTTCGCAAAAATGGGCTTCGTGTTTTACCTCTTGGCCCTCTCGGTAAACGGAATTACAGGATGGCCTATAGCGGCTATCATCACGATCCTTGGCGTCATCACCGTCTTTTACACGCTCATCGGCGGCCTTGAGGCTGTCATCTGGACCGACGTTGTGCAAGGCTTTGTCCTGTGGGGCGGCGTGCTGGTCACCATCGGCATCCTGCTCTTCGGCAGTCATGTGCCGGCTGGCGCCATGATGCGCGTATTGATCGACAACCACAAGATGACGCTGGGCAGCTTCAGGTTCGATCTCTCCGCTCCCACCTTCTGGACCCTTTGCATTTACGGGCTGTTCTTCTACCTCCAGAAGTACACAGCCGACCAAACCGTAGTGCAGCGCTATCTTGCCGCGCGCAGCGACAAGCAGGCGCTCAGGGGCATCGGCATGGGCGCAGCCCTTTGTTTGCCGGCATGGATTGCCTTCATGTTCATCGGCAGTTTGCTGTGGGCCTTTTACCATCTCTCCGGTGAAACTCTGCCAGCTTCCATCACCAAGCCGGATCAGGTGTTCCCGCATTTCATGGTGACGCACATGCCCCTCGGACTCGCCGGACTCTTCCTGGCTGCTCTGTTCGGTGCCGCCATGTCGATGCTCGCGTCTGACCTCAACTGCCTCGCCGTTATCATCACGGAAGACTTCTACGGCCAGTTCTTCCCGCGCCACACCGACCGGCAAAAGCTTCGCGTCGGCAAAATGTCCATCGGCGTTTGCGGCCTGCTTGCCATCACCGTCGCACTCCGGCTCGCAACCACAAGCGGCAGCGCCCTTGCCCTCTACTACACCATCACTGCGATCGTTGCCGGCGGCCTCGCCGGACTATTCTTGCTTGCCTTCCTCAGCAAAAAAGCAGGAAGAGCCGCTGCGCTCGTAGGCATCGGCGTCAATCTATGCTTCACCACCTGGGCCACTTTGACCATGAGCGGTGGTCACACAGTAAACCTCCACCGCTGGAATTATCAGTGGCATGAGTTCACCATCGGCGGGGTTGGCAATCTCTTGTTGCTTCTCGCCGGTTTAGTTACTGCGCAATTCATACCTGTGAAGGCCTCCGGGCCTTCGCACCTTACCCTGTGGGCTTGGTTGACCATGCGCCGCGAGAGCCGGCAGGCAACAGTTCACGTAGGAGAACCTGGATGAATCGTTTACAGAAAGCATTAGCTCAAAACAATGGCAAGACGCTGCTTGGCGCCGCGGTTTACTTCTACGACCCGATCTTCCTCGAAATCTGCGCGCACCTTGGTTACCAGGTCATCTGGATTGAAATGGAACATGCCCCCATTACTTTTGCCGAGGCCGCGGACCTCTGTCGCATGGCCAGTGGCAGTGGAATGCTGACCATGATCCGCATTCCTGATACCCGCCGCGAAAGCGTCTTGAAAGCCGCCGAGTGCGGCCCCGACATCATTGATGTGCCCATGGTCGAGCAGCCCGAGCAATTACACGATCTGCGCCAGTACGCGCGCTTTGCGCCGCAGGGAGAGCGCGGCTACTTCAGCGTCTCGCGCGCCGTCAACTACGGCATCGTAGAATCCGTCGCCAACGAACAGCAACAACTCAACAACGAACTCTGTCTTCTCGCGCAGATTGAGACGGCCGCGGCGTTGGAGAGGCTCGACGAACTGGCCTCGGTTCCGGACGTCAACTTGTTCATCGGCCCGGCCGACCTGGCAGCCAGTCTCGGACACCCAGGCAAAACAAACCATCCCGAAGTTCAGGCGGCGTGTACTCGTATCGTCTCTGCCGCGCGCAAACACGGCAAACTGGTCGCCACGGCCTGCGCGCAATCGGATTACCCATTCTGGATTGACGCCGGCGTCGATCTTCTCTTCTGCACCAACGATATTACCTGCCTCAAGATGGCCGCGTTGGATTCGCTCCGCTCCGCCCGCCAATTGCTGAATGAGCAGCCCGCTCGATCCTCGCTAGCTGAGGTTGCGCAATGAACACCATCTCTCCGATGCAACTTCCCCGGCTGACCATCGGTAGCGGATGCCGCGTTGAGTGCACGCAGTTCTTGCTGGACCGCGGCATCCAGCGCGCGTTCCTCATCGCCCCGCCTTTCGCGAAGGATAGCGCTACGGCCTTGTTGAAAGGGATTCCGCACTCAAAAATCGAAAGCAGTATCGAGAACGAACCTACTGTTTCAGGGTTCAAGCGGATTCTCGCCAAAGCGCGCGAGTTCAACCCCGATGCTGTGATTGGATTCGGTGGAGGCAGCGCGCTCGATGTTGCCAAACTGGTGGCCGCTCTTCTCGATGGCAGCCAGCAGATCCATGACGTCTTTGGCATCGGGCTGCTCAAAGGCAGAAGCCCACTGCTTGTCTGCATTCCCACCACCGCCGGCACTGGCAGTGAGGTCTCTCCGAACGCCATTCTGCTTGACGAATCCGACAACATGAAGAAAGGCGTCGTCAGTCCCTGGCTCGTGCCAGACGCAGCCATCGTCGATGCGGAGCTGACGCTCAGCGTTCCTCCCGCAGTCACCGCCGCCACCGGTCTCGACGCACTCACGCACTGTATTGAGGCCTACACCAATCGCTTCTCTCATCCGGTGGTCGACGTATGGGCTCTCGAAGGTTGCCGCCTCATTGCCGGCGCCTTGGTCGAGGCAGTCCAGAAGCCTTCGAGTTTGTCAGCACGAGAGAAGATGGCTCTCGGCAGCCTTTACGGTGGCCTCTGTCTGGGCCCCGTCAATACTGCCGCGGTGCATGCGCTCTCCTATCCGCTCGGCGGCTGGTTTCATATTCCGCACGGACATGCCAACGCGATTCTGTTGCCCCACGTCATGCGGTTCAATACGCCGTCAGCTCCACATCGCTATGCCGCTGTGGCCCTTGCCTTGGGCGCGAAACCGGAATCCTCCGATCAAGCCACCGCTCTCAGCGGCATTCGCCTTCTGTGGACCCTCATCCACGCCACGGGCTTGGAAATGCGCCTCTCCGCCCTCGGCATTAACGAAAGTGAAATTCCGCGCTTGGCTGCCGCAGGCTTGGGTGTCACACGCCTGATGAAGAACAATCCCCGAAGCATGTCCCAGCAGGAAGCTGAAGCAATCTATCGAGCCGCAATCGCTGCCAGCGAGAACTAAACTGCGTGCGGTTTTCTCAGGCATAGATTTCCTCCGGAGTTGTTGCACCTTCAGCCTTGTGCCCGCATCCTAATTAGTGGGACACTAGCTCTCTGGCCGCTTGTTGTTGTACCAACTGCGGGTGCCCCAGGTCCGGGGTCCCCAAGGACAGGTTTTTATCCTTGGGGTGGAGATCCCGATTTTGGGACCTGGGATCGCATGAACCAAAGGTACGAAATCACACAGTCAAAGACACTGGAGCCGAAAATACCGATGTACGGGAGTCCCCTTCCCAGGAGGAAACATGCCGCAGAATCTTCTAGAACAGTTGCGCAAGTTCACCGTCGTCGTTGCTGACACCGGCGACATTGAGGCGATGGAGAAGTTTCGGCCGCAGGATGCGACCACCAACCCCTCGCTGATTACGGCCGCGGCGCAGATGCCGCAGTACCAGCCGATTGTGGACGGCGTACTCGTCGATGCCCGCAAGGAACTGGGCGACGGTGCGAGCGACCAGGCGGTGGCGAATCTTGCGTTCCAGCGGCTGGCCATTGCGTTCGGAAAAAAGATTCTCGCGATCGTCCCTGGCCGTGTTTCCACCGAAGTGGACGCGCGCTTGTCCTACGACACTGAGGCCACCATCAAGCAGGCGCGCAGCATCATCGCGCAGTACGACGCGGCGGGCATCGGGCGCGATCGCATCCTGGTGAAGATTGCCTCGACCTGGGAAGGCATCCGCGCAGCGGAGGTGCTGGAGAAGGAAGGCATTCACTGCAACCTCACGCTGCTGTTCGGCTTGCACCAGGCCATTGCGGCGGCCGACGCGGGCGTTACGCTGGTGTCGCCCTTTGTGGGCCGCATTCTGGACTGGTACAAGAAGGACACCGGCAAGGATTTTCACGGTGCCGACGATCCCGGCGTACAGTCTGTGACCAAGGTCTACGACTACTACAAGAAGTTCGGCTACAAGACGCTGGTGATGGGCGCGAGCTTCCGCAATATCGGCGAGATTACCGAGCTGGCGGGCAGCGACTTGCTGACCATATCGCCGCAACTGCTGGCGGAGCTCGAATCGACCCAAGCCGACTTGCCGCGCAAGCTCGACCCGCAAACAGCGCAGAAATTTCCGATTGAGAAGATTGTTGTCGACAAGGCCACCTTCGACCGGCTTCATGCCGCCGATCGCATGGCGACCGACAAGCTGAAGGAAGGGATCGAAGGCTTCTCGGCGGCGCTGGTGAAGCTGGAGACGCTGCTGGCCGGCCGCTTGGCGGCTCTGGAATCGCGCACGGCTGCGGCGGTGTAATTCCAATCTTGAATTTGTAATGCAACGAGGGCGGCCAGCGATGGTCGCCCTCGTTTCGTTAGCGACATTCGCAATCAAGCCGCCACTCTGCCAACAAACTTGGCTCCCGGCGCACAGAGAGCGATAAATTTTCTGTACTATCTGTGTTACAGCAAAGAGAACGGCTAGTCCAAGTGCTACATCAACATCAATGGGCAAGGCCGGCTTCTTTCCCATCTCCGATCGATGAGGAGCCGCCGCTGCCTCGCAGCAGAACGAATGCTCGAATGCAATCGACGGGAGGCGTGTATGCAGGCTCAGACTCATCCACTCGAACCCTTCTTTCAGCAGGCGGTTCGCAACAGCTATGAGGGCAAGCTGGGATTGAACGATCCCGATGTGACAGCCTACGTAGCCCGGCTGCTGTGCGAGTTTTCAGCGGCGGACAATCTCTACAATATGCGCGACGAGATGGGACGGCCCATTGAAGAGCTGACGGAGATGGTGCGGGCCGCGGATCCCGTGCATGGCCCTGCGCCTTCGTTCGATGCGGAACGCGCGCTGCGCAAACACATCGGCGATTATGCTCTGTTTGTGGCCGGAATGTATCCGGAGGCGATGGGATCGAGTCGCAGATTGCGGCATCACCAGCCGAGCCTTGGCGAGCTGATTCAGACGGGCAAGGAGAGTTACTACATCGTAAGCCAGTTCAACCTGTTCGAGTATGAGCAGGAAGCGCCTTTGTTCGCGCGGCTCTCGGACCGCTTTGAGCGCCACATCCTGGGGCTGACGCTGGTGCGCGAGGAACTGGGACTGCGCCAGCCGTTAATGCTGCCGCCGCAGGTGAACTGAGGGTCCGAGCGAACGCTTCGGACCCTCGGATTCTGCTCCTACTCCGACCAGACGCCCAGCACGTTGCCAGCGCCGTCGGAGAAGTGGAAACGGCGGCCGCCTGGGAACTCGAAGGTGGGCACAACGATCGTGCCGCCTGCAGCGACCACTGCGGCTTCCGTAGCTTTCAGGTCGGCTGAGTAGAGAATGACGAGTGGCGCGGATTTGGCCTGGACTTCGCGCGGATCGACTTTGCTGAAAGCACCGTCGATGCCGGCGCCGGCGATGCCGATGTAGTCCGGACCCCAATCCTGAAAACTCCAACCGAAAACGGCGGCATAGAACTGCTTGGTGTGCGCGATGTCGGTGGTGCTGAATTCGATGTACGTGATTCTGTTGTGCAGTGCGGGATTGCTCATGACAGGTCTCCTATCAGCCCGTGGCAAAAGTCGAGTTTTGAAAGGGCACGGCTTCAGCCGTGCCGTAAGTGAAAGGAAGTGCCCGGCTGGACAAAAAACGATGGCCTTTACAGGCTGCGGAAAAACTCATATTTGGAGCAAATCCTCAAGGCTTTGTAACAGGGCACGACTTTAGTCGGGCCGCAAATGCCGCAAAATCAACGTGGGCTTCAGCCCCTGCAAAACTCGTCTTCGCCCAAAAATCAAAATCAA
>Ga0181535_10007683_pt1 | contig 10779 bp, 10 predicted proteins | sample PEATcosm2014_Bin_44_FD_119774 | JGI IMG/M metagenome (GOLD analysis project Ga0181535, IMG submission 119774) | Peatland microbial communities from MTU Mesocosm Facility, Houghton, MI, USA - PEATcosm2014_Bin17_30_metaG | ecosystem: Environmental > Terrestrial > Soil > Wetlands > Peat | place...
CGCGCCGTGCAGCAGCCGGCGCGCCAGATCATCGAGAACGCCGGCCTCGACGGTTCGGTGATCGTCGGCAAGATCCTCGACAACAACGACTACGCGTTCGGCTACGACGCACAGAACGACAAATACGGCGACCTCAACAAGCTCGGCATCATCGACCCGACCAAGGTCGTGCGCGCCGCGCTGCAAGGGGCGGCGTCGGTCGCCGGCCTGCTGATCACCACCGAGGCGATGGTCGCCGAGAAGCCGAAGAAGGAATCCCCTGCCCCGGCGATGCCGGGCGGCGGCATGGATTACTGAGGCTAGGCCTTAGTCCACAGACGACAGCGCCCGCCGGAAACGGCGGGCGTTTTGCTTGATCACGACGATCCTCACCGTCGCGCGCGCCAGCGAAGGCTGGTCTCAGGCGTGGGCGAAATTGAGCCTGCGCCCGATCCAGAACAGCGGCGGGATCATGCCGACAATGGCGATGACGACGAGCGGCGCGACCCAAGCGAATGTCCCAAGTTCGATGAGATGGGCGTCGAAGGCGCAAAAAAGCAGCCACGAGCAAACAGGCAGGTTGAGGAGCAAGCCCGTCGCGGTTCCCGGCATGTAGCGTTTCAGCGCGATTGTCGCCGCGACATGGGGAACAATGACGTTGAGCGCCATCGCCAGCGCATAGCCACACATGAGATAGCGCCCAACGACGCTTCCCGCTGTCGCGGCGATGGCGCAAGCTGCGGCGAGCGCGGTCAGCACGGCGACCGCGAAGCGAAATTCTATGGCGCCCACTCTTGGATGAAAACGCCCGGCCGCGCGCGACCAGTCCGGCAGGCAAAAGGCCTCCTCGAGATTGTGGGTCGCGACGGCGCCGACGAACGCCCAGGCGAGGAAATTGAACACGCGCGCCCCCGGTTGACCTACTCGTAAATCCCCTTGTGCGCTTCGCGCAGCGCCGCCTTCTGCACCTTGCCCATGGCGTTGCGCGGCAACTCGGCGGCGAACAGCACGCGCTTGGGCTGCTTGTATTTCGCCAGCCGGTCGGCGAGCGCCGCCAGGATCGCCGCCTCGTCGAGATCCGCGCCCGGCCGCGCCACGACGATCGCCGTGACGCCCTCGCCGAAGTCGGGATGCGGCACGCCGATCACCGCGCTTTCGACCACGCCGGCGATCGCGTCGATCTCGCTCTCGATCTCCTTGGGGTAGACATTGAAGCCGCCGGAGATGATCAGGTCCTTGGCGCGGCCGACGATGGCGAGATAGCCGTCGGCGTCGATGACGCCGAGGTCGCCGGTGATGAAGAACCCGTCGGGGCGGAACTCGCTCGCGGTCTTCTCCGGCATCCGCCAATAGCCCTTGAACACGTTGGGGCCCTTGACCTCGACGATTCCGACCGCGCCCTGCGGCAGGATCGCGCCGGTCTCGCTATCGGCGACGCGCAGGCTGACGCCCGGCAACGCAAAGCCGACCGCGCCCGGCCGCCGTTCGCCGTCGTAGGGGTTCGACGCGATCATGTTGGTCTCGGTCATGCCGTAGCGCTCGAGCACGGCGTGGCCGGTGCGCTCGCGCCAGCGCGCGTGGGTCTCGGCGAGCAGCGGCGCCGAGCCGCTGACGAACAGGCGCATGCGGGCGACCGCCGCGCGCGTCAGGCCGGGATGGTCGAGCAGGCGGGTGTAGAAGGTCGGCACGCCCATCAGCGCGGTCGCGCGCGGCAGGGCGGCGACCACCGCGTCGGCGTCGAAACGCGGCTGAAAGATCATCGTCGCGCCGGCGACGAGCGCGACATTGACGGCGACGAACAGGCCATGGGTATGGAAGAGCGGCAGCGCGTGGATGAGAACGTCGTCGGCGCTGAAGCGCCACAACTCGGCGAGCGTCCGCGCGTTGGAGGCGAGATTGTCGTGGGTCAGCATCGCGCCCTTCGAGCGCCCGGTGGTGCCCGAGGTGTAGAGGATGGCGGCGAGATCGTCGGGGGCGCGCGCCGCCGTCGGCGCTTCGTCGCGCGCGGCGGCGATCCGTTCGGCGAAGCCGCCGTCGCGCTTCGTCCCCAGGCTCTCGACCGCCGCGAGCCCGAGCCGGGCGGCGAGCGCGCGCACGGAATCGAGCGCCTCCGGCCGGCAGATCGTCAGCGCCGGCGCGGAATCGTCGAGGAAATACTCCAGCTCGGCGAGCGTATAGGCCGGGTTGAGCGGCAGCAGCGCCGCCCCCGCCTTGAAACAGGCGAGCGCCAACACGACGGCGTCCGGCGACTTGTCGATCTGCGCCGCGACGCGGTCGCCTGGCTCGACGCCGCACGCGACGAGCGCGCCCGCCGCCCGCCCGGCGCGGGCGAACAGCTCGGCGTAGGACAGCGACAGGCCGTCGGGCGCGTCGATCGCCAGCTTGTCGCGGCGCGGCGCGCGCTCGAGCAGCAGGTCGAAGAGATTGGCGGACATCGGCGCGCGTTTCAGCGTTGGCGTTGACGAATCGGCGGCGGCGGCCGCTGATGAGCCTGCCGCGACCTCTTGCGGGCGGAGCGGCGCGAGTATAACGGCCACGGGCGGTCGGGCGCCAGCGCGTGGGCCGCAAATGAGGGGCGCGAGTGGGAACCAAAGAGAAGGATCTGCGCGCGGCGATGATCGCCCATTGCCGGGCGATGAACGCCGCGGGCGCGAACTCCGGCGCGGCGGGCAACGTCTCGGCGCGCTGCGGCGAGGCGATGCTCATCACGCCCGCCTCGGTCCCCTACGACCTGCTGCGGCCGGAGATGATCGCGCTGATGCCGCTCAATGGCGAATACGGCGCATGGTCGGGACCGCTGAAGCCGTCGACCGAATGGCGCTTCCATCTCGACATCATGCGCGCCCGGCCCGACGTCGGCGCGATCGTCCACAGCCATCCGCCCTATTGCACCGCGCTGGCGACGCTCAACCGGCCGATCCTCGCCGCCCACTATATGATCGCGCAGTTCGGCGGCCCAATGATCGAATGCACGCGCTACGCGCCGTTCGGCACCAAGGAGCTGTCCGAACTCGCGGTGGCGGGCCTGGGCGAGCAGCATGCGGTGCTGCTCGGCAATCACGGCGCGATCGCCGTCGGCCCCGACCTCGACGTCGCGCTGCATCGCGCGCGCGCGCTCGAGGCGCTGGCCCAGGTCTATTATCTCGCCATCAGCGTCGGGCGGCCGGCGATCCTCTCCGACGAGGAGGTCGGCCGCATCGTCGAACGCTTCAAGGGCTACGGCGGCGGCGCCGAAACGCGCAACGCGCTCGCGCCGCCGAAGAAACGCGCGCGGCGCGGCAAAGCCAAGGCGGCGGCGGTCAAGCGCGGCGGCAAGAAGAAGACCGCGCGCAAGAAAGCGGGCGGCGCGGGGCAGCCGTAGCAGCCCCCTGCTCGGTCGGGAGCAAGCGCGCCAGCGGCGCGAACCAAGAGCGGCGCGCTCTAGCTGTGCTTGGCGATGTGCCCGGCCAACGTTCCGGCTTCGTGATCCTTCACCAACTTGGTGAGCGAGGGCTCGTCGAGCGTGGCGAGGACGTGCGCCAGCGTGTCGGTATCTTTGAAGCCGGGGGCGAAGCCCGGCCCGTAGTGCTTGCGCAAGGTTCCGACATGCGTGTTGCCGTGCTTGCGGGCGATCTCGCCGTTCTTGTCGCGATGTCGTTGATCGAGTCCCGGCTCCTTCATCGACTCCCCCCTTCCGCTTGGCGCGCCCCCGGCGCGCCAGCCTCGATCCTGGCGCCGTCCTGCGCGGTCGGCAACTGCGCCGCCGGCCCTCGACAGCCGTTCCGCTTCGCCTATGGTGACCGCCGTCGACCCATAGCCGTCATAGCGATGGACTCGGAAACTGGGAGTTGGAGGCGATGATCCGGCAATGACCGCGTTCCCTCTTACCGGCGGCTGCCAGTGCGGCGCCGTCCGCTACGCCCTCGACCAGACGCCGCAGAACGTCCATGTCTGTCACTGCCGCATGTGCCAGAAAGCCGTCGGCGGCCCGTTCGCGGTCATCTGTCCGGTTGCGAAGTCGTCATTCAGGATCACCCGCGGCGCGATCAGCTATTTCGCGAGCTCCGACGTGGCGCGCCGCGGGTTCTGCAGCGCCTGCGGCACGCCGCTGACCTTCGACTACCCCGAAGGCGACGACGTCGGCGTCCTCGTCGGCAGCCTCGACCAGCCCAGCTTGGCGCCGCCGGTGATCCAGTACGGCAACGAAAGTCGCGTCGCGTGGTATTCCGGGTTGACGGAACTTCCCGGCGACCGCCCGACCTATGCCGGCAATCCGCAGATGCGCCAGCGGATCAGCGGCACGAATCGCCAGCACCCCGACCACGACACCATCGCCTGGCCGTCGCTCGAAGTCGGAACGCGCGGCGAGAACCGGTAGCGCCGAAAGACCGCTCTCCGCCGGGCGCAGTCGAGCTGACCGGTCGGCGGCGCATAAGGACGGGCGTCAAGCCTCAGACCTTGAACGCCAGGAGAGCGCGTTCACGACGCGCCGCGCGCCATCAGCAGCTGCGCGGCGACGGCGACGGCGATCACCGCCGGCTCCTTGCCGACGATTCCGGCTAAGCCGATCGGGCAGACGAGCTTGGCGACGCGCGCTTCGGCGATTCCCGCCGCGCGCAACAAGCTGAGAAAGCGCGCGCGCTTGGTCGCCGAGCCGATCATGCCGACATAGGCGAAGCGGTCCTGGCGCAACGCCTCGGCGACCACCGCGAGGTCGAGTTGATGCGAATGGGTGATCGCCAGCACAAACGCGCCGTCCGGCGCCGCCGTCAGTTCGGCGGGCGGATCGGCGGCGGCGACCATCGCGACGTTGGCGGGCGCGAGCTTGGGGAACTCGTCCGGCCGCGGGTCGATCCAGCGCACCGTGAACGGCAGCGGCGCCAGCGTCAGCGCCAGCGCGCGGCCGACGTGGCCGGCGCCGAACAGATAGACCGGCGTCGTCGTCTCGCCGAACGCCTCGCGCCGCTCGCCGCCCTCGGGCGCGTCGCCGAGGCGGCGCTCGACGCGGCCGTCGCCGCCGAGCCGCGCCAGCGCGACGAACGGGCCTTCGCGCTCGGCCGCGCGCAGCGGCGCGAGCGCCGCGAGATCGCGCTTGTCGAAGGTCTCGACCCGCCAGACGACGCGGCCGCCGCAGCATTGGCCGAGTTCCGGCCCGAGCGCGACCGAGCGCCGCCGCGCCGGCCCGCGCCCGGCGGCGAGCGCCGCGCGCGCTTCGTCGAGCGCCTGGTGTTCGAGTTCGCCGCCGCCGATCGTGCCGTAGAAGCCGCCGCTCGCCCGCACGACCATGCGCGCGCCCGCCTCGCGCGGGGCCGACCCCGCCGTTTCGGCCAGCGTGATCAGCGCGGCCGCGCCCTCGGCTTCGATCGATTCGATGAGACGGCGAAAGGGTTCCATGACGAGACTCGGGGCCGCAGGGGCGCGCCAAGAAGCAATATAACGCTCGCCTGCGCATTGAGTTGAGTCAGGCGGCCGGGCGGCGAGGGCCGAGGGCCGGGGTTCGGCGGGGAGCGCCGCTGAAGGGCGAACCGAAACCGCAGGGCGCGCAGACCGACTAAGCGCAGCGGCGCCGTCACCCCCAACACGGTCACACCAACCGAATGGCGAGGACCTTCGACCGGCGCGTCAGGCGATCGGTCCTCGAATGTTCACCATAATCGGTCGCCGCGCGGGCGAACCCGGCCTCTCGGCGCGTAACGAAACGATACGGTATTGTTTATTTAATGGAACCATGCTAGATGGCGAGCGATTCGAGAGGGAATCGAATTGTGCGCCCCCTCGCCGCCGGCGCGGCGGACGCCCCGACGCGCAAGCGAGCGAGGCGCTCAACCGCCTATCCCGCGGACCTCGACACGCCTGTTCGTCAATCACGGCTACGCGGAGACCTCGATGGACCACGCAGCCCTTGCCGCCGGCGCCGGCGAGCGGACGGTCGACCGGCGCTCCGGGCGAGCCGGCCTCCGGCCGTTGGCGCTCATGGCGTTGGCGCTTGCGCTCGCCGGCTGCGCCGGTCGGCCCGGTCCGGAGACGCTGAACGCAGTCAGCGCGACGGTTCCGGGCGCGCGCCAGGCGACGATCTACGTCGCCACCACCCGGCAACGCGTCTCGCCCGACGTCAACGTCTTCGGCGCCGGTCGGGCCGAGGAGATGTCCTTTGCCGAGTTCGTCATCTCGATCCCGCCCAGCCATAAGCCGGGAAACATCGAATTGCCGGGGGCGACGCCCGATCCGCGCTCGGCCTTCGTCACCGTCAGTCAGCGCGTGCTCGACAAGTCGACGTTCGAGGCCGAGATCTCGCGCCAACGCGGCGGCCGCCCGCCCGAAGTCGGCGTTTACGTCCACGGCTACAACATCAACTTTCAGGAAGCGGTCTTCCGTATGGCGCAGATGGTCGCCGACGCGAACATCGACGGCGTTCCGATCGTCTTCGCGTGGCCGTCGGAAGGTCGCGAGACGGGCTATGTCGCCGACAAGGACGCCGCCACATTCTCGCGCGACCAGCTCGCCGCTCTGCTGACCACGCTAGCGCGCAAACCGGGCTTCGGACGGATCGACGTGCTCGGCCACAGCATGGGCGGCTGGCTGACGATGGAAGCGCTGCGCCAGTTGCGGCTGACCCGCCAGGACGCGACCATCCGCCGACTCAACGTCGTCCTCGCCGCGCCCGACATCGACGTCGACGTATTTCGCGAGCAACTGGCGGTGATCGGCCCGCTCACCCCGCCGCTGACGGTGCTCGTGGCGCGCGACGACGCCGCGCTGTCGCTTTCTCGTTTCGTCGCTGACCAACATGATCGCGTCGGCGCGGCCGACGTTCGCGATCCCAAGCTCGCGGCGGCGGTGCGCGCCGCCGACGTCCAGGTGATCGACATCTCGGGCCTCGAAGCCCCCGACATGCTCAAGCACGAGCGCTTCGCCCAGCTCGCCGCGCTCTATCCCAAGCTCTCCGCCGAGGCGGCGGGCGGCCAGGGCGTCGACGTTCGGCAATCCGGCGCCTTCGTGCTCGGCGCGGTCGACGCGACCCTGTCGAGCCCGTTCGCGTCGGGTGAAAAGATCGTCGGCGGCGAATGAGCCGGCCGCCCTCGCGCCGGCGCGCCTTCGCCGCGCGAAGGCTCGAGTCCGCCGTTTCGGCCAGCGTGATCAGCGCCGTCCGCGATGGAAAGAGCGCCGTCGACATGCTGGAGGCCGCGGCGACGGGGCGGAGCGCGGTTAGACGGCGAACGTTGCGACGACGGGGCGCTGCACGGCGTTGCAAGAACGCTCAAGCGCGTCGCCTCATCCAGAAGCTGGCGCTCGGCGCTTCGGCGGCGTCTTGGAGAGCCACGTCGACCGGGCAAAGCCGCTCGACGATTTCGCGATGATCGAGCGCCAACCAATAGTTCGTCAGCGTCGGTTCGAAGTCTCTGTTTCCAGAGAGGAAGGCCTCGAGCACATATTGTTCGTTGAATGCCCGGCGCCGCTTGAGAACCCAGTCCGCTGGGTAGTCGCACGGAAAGAAAATGTCGTGGACGTGAATCCACACGCCCGGCTTAAGTCGTGGCAGCACGTCGAGGAATTCGAAGCAGACGTCGCCGCCGGTTGTCGCTACGTGACTCGAGTCGATGAACAGGATGTCGTTGGCTTCGAGCGACTCGAAGATCGACAGCGGCGCATCCTGAACCAACGTCTCGATCAGCTTGAAGCGAGCGGTCGACTGGGTCAGGCGCGCCTCCGGATAGGGCTCGACGCACATCAGCTCGCCGCCGCAACCTTCCGCCTCGTTCCGCTCAAGAGCGAGCGTCGCAATGCGCGTCGAGTAGCCTGACCCGATCTCGACACAGCGTCGCGGTTTGAGGTCGCGAATGATCGCGTAATAGACGGCGGCGTCGAGACCGGCGAAAAAGCCGTTCCTGAAGTCAAACTGGTCGTTGCGCACAATCTCTTCGAGTTCCGCTCCGCGTTCCTTCGCCAAGCGGGCGACGCGTTCGGTCTGGTCGGCGATCTTGAAATCGATCGCGAGCGGCTGTCGGCGTCGCTCGAGTGCCTCGCGCTTGACGCGCCGGAAATCGGGCAGCGGTTCGTAGTAATGGATCGGCCGAATGTGGTGTCCCCATCGATCGGCGATTTCCGCGTGCTGGCGAAGAAGCCACATCCAGTGCGCCATGAGCCTGGTCGGCGCTAACCGGCTGCCGCCGAGAAGGGCGCCATCCGCAATATCGCGCAGCCCTGGTTTCATCTCATCCTCGCCGAGCCCGGCTTCCATCCGCCTGGAAGCGCGCCAGCCCGATCACCGATGCCGCCGCGCACTGCGTAGACGCCAGTCGGAAGTTCGGGCCCCTCCTCCCGTCACATCAAACGATCCGAAATCCGCCAAGCGCATGAGCCGTGCGCCACGTGATCGCTGTTCGCCAAATCAAAATGCGCGTATAAGATGTTGTATGTCAAGCGCACACGTGGGACGTGTAACGCCCTTCGCAGCCCTCGACCGGCCGTCGTGCGTCTCGGCGGCTTAATCATAGACGGGGAGATTGGGGACGACGAAATCAGAGACGAGGCGTCTGGAGGCAGGAGGGACGCCTGTCCGCTCGCTGGTGATTCGGGCAGGCATTTCCATTGCAGGCTGCCAGCGCCGATCTCGTCGTCGCACGCACCATGCCATCACCGCTTTGCGTTAGGCTTACCCCGATTGGTCAAATGCTGAGGCGACGCGACCATGCGCAAAGATGTCGCATCTGCGCATCGCGTCGTCGCCTTTCAAGCGCGCGCAAATCTGAACCGGGCGCGAAGCGGATCTCCCGCTCTGTCCGCCTACGAGGGCGTCGATTCGTGGCGGCGGCGGCCCGAGCGCGACCGATTCGAAGGCGACGATCCTGCCTCGCTCGGATTCGACCGACTTAAGCGAATCCTGACGGGCCCTTCGGATCGCGCGATCGGATTAAAGCGGCGTTAGCGCCCGCCACGATATCCGTGCGCGCGCTCGCAGCGTTGAAACGGCGATGGGGACATGGATCGTAACTTTCTCGGGCGGTTTCTCAGTCCCGTCATCCGCGACAATCGCGAATTCGCGCGATTCACAATCCGCGTCACCCTGTTCGCGGTCGCCATCGCGCTTTGCAGCGACGTCGCCCAACAGCTCGCCTTCTTCGTCGACTGGCCGACTTGCCTGCGCACATGGGCGATCACCGTGGCGACCAGCCTCGTCATTTCCGCGCCGATCTCCTTCGCGTTCGGCAAGGCTCACTTCGAACTCTACCGGGCCAAGCTCGCCGCCGACGCGTTGAGCCGCACCGACTCGCTCACCGACCTGCCCAACCGGCGCGCGCTGATCGAGACGACGGAAACGTCGCTGCCGCGCGTGCTGGCGTTGGCGATTCTCGACCTCGACCGATTCAAGGCGATCAACGACACCTATGGACATCTCACCGGCGACGCGGCGATCCGTTGCGTCGGCCGAATGATGGCCGAAGATCTCGGCGTCCTCGGTTGCGTCGCGCGCGTCGGCGGCGAGGAATTCGCCGTGCTCGCCTCGGACGTGGCGATCGACGAGCTGGCGCGACGGCTGTTCGACTTCCGCGACCGTCTGAGCGCGACGCCGATCATCGTCGGCAAGTTCGCAGTGCGCGTCACCATTTCGGCCGGCGTCGCGTTGCGCGACGACGACCAGACGTTCGACCGCCTCTATTCCGAAGCCGACCGCGCGCTCTACCAAGCCAAAGCCGGCGGACGCAATCGCATCCAATTCGCCTCGCCGTCGCAGGCTTCGAGCGCGCTCGCGGCGCGCGTCGAGCCGCCCCAGCGCGAAGGGATCGCGCGCCGCGCCTGAGACGCGCGGCGCAGCATCGGCGCCTTCGTCGACGACGCCGCCAACGCCGATCGCTTGCCCCCGGCCCCCGGCGACAGATCGCCGATCGAGTTCGGGCCCGCGTTCAGAAAGACCGCCGGCCCCGAACGCCAGCCTCCGACCGCCTCGTCGCCGAATGGACGCGTCTCAGGCGAGGGGCGCAGACCACATGTCAGGAACCGCAATCCGCGCCGACGGCTTGCCGCCGGGCTTCAAGCCACGTCTTGACGCGCCGGCGCGATCGCCGCCGGCGCATAGGCGGCGGCGATCAGCTCGAACGAGCGCAAGCGCGCCGCATGATCGTACACGTCGGAGACGATCATCAGCTCATCCGCCCCGGTTTCGGCGACCAGCGCCTCGATTCCGGCGCGCACCGTCGCCGGCGAACCGACGATCGAGCGCGCCAGCCACTGCAGCGCCTGCGCCTTTTCCGCCGGCGTCCAATAGCTGTCGATGTCGTCGATCGGCGGGCGGCTCAAGCCCCGCTCGCCGCGGAAGATGTTGGCGATCGACATCTGCTGCGTCGTCGCCAGGCGCCGCGCCTCGGCGTCGCTGTCGGCGGCGATGACGTTGACGCCGATCATCGCATACGGCCGCTCGGCGTCCGGCGAAGGCTTGAAGCGGCTGCGATAGATCTGCAGCGCCGCCATCAGCTGCCCCGGCGCGAAATGCGAGGCGAAGGCGTAGGGCAGGCCGAGTTCGGCGGCTAGCGTCGCGCCGTACGTGCTCGACCCGAGGATCCACAGCGGCACCTCGGTTCCGGCCGCCGGCACCGCTTGCACCCGCTGGCCGGGCGCCGCCGGGGCGAAATAGGCCTGCAGCTCCAAAACGTCGCGCGGAAAATTGTCGGGGCCGTCGAGGCTGCGCCGCAACGCCTGCACGGTGATCGGGTCGGTGCCCGGCGCGCGGCCGAGCCCGAGATCGATGCGGCCGGGATGGAGCCGGGCCAGCGTGCCGAACTGCTCGGCGATGACGATCGGGGCATGGTTCGGCAGCATGATCCC
>Ga0181535_10007690_pt1 | contig 10773 bp, 18 predicted proteins | sample PEATcosm2014_Bin_44_FD_119774 | JGI IMG/M metagenome (GOLD analysis project Ga0181535, IMG submission 119774) | Peatland microbial communities from MTU Mesocosm Facility, Houghton, MI, USA - PEATcosm2014_Bin17_30_metaG | ecosystem: Environmental > Terrestrial > Soil > Wetlands > Peat | place...
CAAGAAGACGCAGAGCAACAAAAAGAGGTTTGGCTCCCGATCCGCAGCACAACAGCGAGCTCGTGGCGCGCCTGATCAATTGCGTTATGCGGCGCGGTAAGAAGTCGGTCGCAGAAAAGATCGTCTATGGCGCTTTAAAAGAAGTGAAGGAAAAGACAGGCGAAGAGTCGCTGGAAGTATTGGTCAAAGCAGTGGACAACATAAAGCCCAAAGTGGAAGTAAAATCCAGACGCGTTGGCGGTGCGACTTACCAAGTTCCAGTAGAGCTCGGCAGAGACAGGCAACTGGCGCTGGCGATGAGGTGGCTCGTGACGTTCGCATCAACAAGGAAGGGGCTTCCCATGGGAAAGGCTATGGCTCTAGAGTTGATGGACGCGTACAAGAATCAAGGGAATGCAATAAGGAAACGCGACGATACGCATAAAATGGCTCAGGCAAACAAAGCCTTTGCACATTATGCGTGGTGATGAAGGAATCCGATTTAAGCTTTGAGGTTAGAACTTAATTCCATGGTAACAATCTTGGAACAGGATAAACAAAGCAAGGGATCTGCTGTTGAGTCCACAGCCAGGCTGAGGCCTTTGGGGCTGGTTCGCAACATCGGTGTAATTGCGCATATTGATGCCGGTAAGACCACCGTGACCGAGCGGATGCTCTACTATGCAGGTGAAGTGCATAAAATGGGCAATGTGGATGACGGCAATACGGTCACTGATTGGATGCAGCAGGAGAGAGAACGCGGAATAACTATTACCAGCGCGGCGGTTACCTGTCTCTGGCGCGATCATCAGGTGAACATCATAGACACTCCCGGTCATGTTGATTTCACGGTTGAAGTTGAGCGATCTTTGCGAGTTCTTGACGGAGCCGTCGTGGTCTTCTGTGCTGTCGGCGGAGTGCAGCCGCAGTCGGAAACGGTGTGGCACCAGGCGACGCATTACAGAGTGCCGAGAATTGCTTTCATCAATAAGATGGATCGGATCGGTTCTGATTTTGACCGAGTGGTGAGCGAAATCAGAGAGAGACTTGGCTCAAATGCCGTACCAATTCAGATCCCATGGGGGCGCGAAGACGGATTCAAGGGTATTATAGATCTTGTCGAATTAAAGGCAGTCTCATTTGACGAAGCAAGCCTTGGAATGAAAATGGAAGCGTCAAACATTCCCGGTGATTTTGCTGCTGCAGCGGAGAAAGCCCGTGCTGAGCTGGTTGAGCGGGTGGCTGAGAAAGACGAGCAGGTGCTTCAGTCTTACCTTGAGCATGCGGATGTGCCTGCAGATATTCTTAAAGGTGGAATTAGAAGGGCGGCGATCAAAAGCGATTTTATACCGGTTCTTTGCGGATCGGCATTGAAGAAGAAGGGCGTGCAACAAGTACTTGACGCTGTGGTTGACTACCTTCCGTCGCCATTGGATGTCTCCGCAGTTGAAGGGAAGAATCCGAAGAACGGCGAGACCGTGACTCGGAGTCCAGATGATGCAGGACCGGCCAGCGCGCTGATTTTTAAACTGGCAAATGATCCCTATGTGGGGCAGCTCGCGTTCATGAGGGTTTACTCGGGCACACTGAAAAAAGGACAGAACATTTTCAATCCCAGGACACGTAAGAGGGAGCGATTGAATCGCTTGGTTCGGTTGAATGCCGACAGTAGAACGGAGATCGACGCCATTTGTTCCGGTGATATAGGAGCTGTTGTTGGTCTCAGGCAGATCACCACAGGCGATACGCTTTGCTCAGAGAATGCGCCGGTTGAACTGGAGGGAATCAAGTTCCCGGAGCCTGTAATGTTCATGGCGATCGAGCCCAAAACTAGGGCGGATCGTGACAAGTTGACGGACGCTCTTGCTGCCCTTTCTGCGGAGGATCCTACCTGTCTCGTGAGGGCGGATGCGGAGACAGGTCAAACCATAGTAAGCGGCATGGGGGAATTGCATCTTGAAATCCTGAAAGATCGAATGTTTCGGGAGTTCAACGTGCAGGCAAATACCGGGAAACCCATGGTGGCGTACTATGAAACGGTCACAAAGCAGGGACGTGGCGAATACACGTTCGACAGAACAGTCGGCGATCATAGACAATTTGGATTCGTGTCTCTGGATGTCGAACCCATGCCACGAGGACAGGGCAATTGTATTGAACCCAAAATGGGCGGGGTGGCAGTACCAGAGCAGATCAAGGTGTATATCGAAGAAGGCTTGAAAGATGGGCTGATGACCGGCGTATTGGGGCGCTATCCTATCGCCGATGTGCGGGTTAAAGTAACCGATGTCCGTTTTGATGCAGAAGCTTCCACCGATGTTGCATTGAGAACAGCCGCCGTGATGGCTCTAAGAGAAGCAGTTATGGATGCGAACCCAGAGTTCATGGAACCAATAATGATGGTGGATGTCATTACGCCATGCGATCATATGGGTGATGTTCTTGCAGATCTGAACGGGCGGAGAGGTAAAGTTTTGGAGATGATGACGCGAGGTACGACGCAGATTCTGAGAGTTGCAGTTCCTCTCGCCGAAATGTTCGGCTACTCCACCGTTATCAGATCTGTCAGCAGGGGGCGTGCAAACTATACTATGGAACCGAAACAGTTTGATATTGTGCCAAAGGCAATACGGGAACATCTACTGAACAGGTGATGCTAAAATGGAACGTCAACGCATAAGAATACGTCTGCAGGCATACGATCATAACATACTTGATCAAGCCGTGCTCGACATAATAGATACCGCCAAAGGCACTGGAGCGCAAATAGTTGGTCCAACTCCACTGCCAACTCGGATCGAGAGGTTTACTGTCAACAGGAGTCCTCATGTTGACAAGAAGTCAATGGATCAGTTCGAAATGCGCACCCATAAAAGGTTGCTCGACATATTGGAGCCAACGGCGAAGACTGTTGATGAGCTCAAAAAGCTCAACTTGCCCGCTGGCGTTGACATAACAATCAAGATTTGAGTCTGAAAATGCAAGGTTTAATAGGCAGAAAACTTGGAATGACGGAAGTCTTTGACGATAAAGGCCGCAGAGTGGCTGTGACTCTTATCGAAGCAGGACCATGCGTGGTTGTGCAGCGCAAGACGCAGGTGCGGGACGGTTATGATGCCGTTCAAATAGGGTTTGGTGAATGCAAGGAAAAGCGAACAACGAAAGCCTCCATGGGAAGGTTTAAGAAGGTGGTAACCACGCCAAAAAGGCATCTTGCTGAATTTGTTTTGGATCAGAGTGAAGAAATAAAAGAAGGTGATATTGTTAATGGATCCATCCTCAAGGATGTCTCGCATGTTGATGTTTCAGCCATGACGAAGGGCCGTGGGTTTCAAGGCGTTGTGAAGCGCCACGGAATGCGCGGCGGCCCTTTTGGTCATGGTGGGCATTCAAAAAGGCGAATAGGATCTGTTGGGCAAAACGCATTTCCGGCCAGAGTAAGCAAAGGGCATCGTATGCCTGGGCACATGGGTAATGTGAGGGTGACACAGCAGAACCTGAGAATAGTGAAATTGGAGCTCGAAAAGAATCTATTAATGGTGGAAGGCGCGATACCTGGGGCAACGGGCGGGATAGTATTTGTGAAAAAGGCATTGAAGAAGAGGGTGGCGAAAGCCTGATGAGCACGCTTAAAATATACGATATCAAAGGATCACCTGTTGGTAATCTTGACCTCGCTGATGATATTCTGGTCTTTGATAGAGGTGAAGCGGCGGTTCATAATGCTGTCGTTGCGTACCTTGCCGGCCAAAGGTCTGGATCCGCTTCGACTTTGCGTAAAGGTGAGGTGGCGGGCAGCAACAAGAAGCCATGGAGGCAAAAAGGAACGGGACGTGCACGCGCAGGTTATCGCCAGTCTCCAGTGTGGCGTGGTGGTGGTGTTGCCTTCGGACCGCATCCCAGAAGCTTCGCTCTTAAAGTCAACAAGAAAGTCTCGCGATTGGCTTTCAATAGAGTCTTCACTGACAAGGTTGTTGCAGGGCAAATTCGGATACTCGATCAACTTATTGTCCCGGATGCCAAGACGAAATCGTTTGTTCTTATGATGAAAGCCATAGATATAAACTCTCCGGCTCTTTTTTTGGTGGATAAGATTGATAAGAACGTGGCAGCGGCGAGCCGAAATATTCCAGAGGTAGAAGTTGTGACGGTGAACGATGTCAATGTATATCAGTTACTGCGCTATCCGCTTGTAATTGTGACCACATCAGGAATGGATCAAATAAAAGTCAGGCTTGGAGGCAAACAGACAGGAAAATGAATCATCCTGGCACGATAATTAAAAAAGTGCAGATCACCGAGAAGGGGACGGGGCTCTCAGAAAAGGAAAACAAATATCTTTTCCGTGTTGATCCAGCAGCGAACAAATTGGAAATAAAGCAGGCTGTTGAGAAATATTTCAATGTTGCAGTGTCCAAGGTCAACACAATGAGATACATGGGCAAGTTAAAGAAGAATCGCGCATCACGCTTTGGTCGCAAGCCAGACTGGAAGAGGGCGATTGTAACTTTGAAGGAAGGCAGCAAGATTGATTTGTCATAAGTCTGACAAGAAATTCTAGGGATAGAGAATGGCAATAAAGACATATAGACCGACGACTCCAAGCCGACGGTTTGCAACGGTCTCGGCATTTGATGAGATTACAAAGAGCACGCCTGAAAAAACGTTGCTGGCTCCGCAGAAGAGAATGGCAGGGCGAAATTCTGCCGGAAGAATCACAATACGGCATCGTGGTGGCGGGCACAAGAGAAAGTATCGTATTGTTGACTTTAAGCGTGAAAAGATTGGGATTCCGGCAAACGTTGCCGGAATAGAGTATGATCCAAATCGATCTGCCAATATAGCGTTGCTTCACTATGCAGATGGCGAGAAACGATATATCATAGCGCCTGTCGGATTGACGGTTGGCGCGAAGATCATGTCCGGTTCGGATGCTGAACCTTCGACAGGAAACGCTCTGCCGCTGCTAAACATACCTCTGGGCATGTTTGTTCATAATATTGAACTTGTGCCTGGACGTGGCGGAAAGCTTGTCAGGACGGCTGGTGGCAGTGCTCAATTGATGGCGCGAGAAGGTGATTTTGCCCACATTAGATTGCCGTCCAGCGAGATCAGAATGGTAAGTGTGAAATGCATGGCAACGGTCGGGCAGGTTGGTAATCTGGATCATGGTAGTATAACTCTCGGCAAAGCCGGCAGGCAGCGCTGGTTGGGCATTAAACCTACCGTGAGAGGCGTTGCTATGAATCCGGTTGACCATCCAATGGGTGGAGGTGAAGGGCGCAGTTCAGGTGGCGGCCACCCAGTATCACCGTGGGGCAAGTGGGCAAAAGGCGGGAAGACCCGGAGCAAGAGGAACCCGTCCGGCAAATTTATTCTGAGTCGGAGGAAATAGCTATGGGACGCTCAATCAAAAAGGGTCCATATGTGGACGAGAAGCTATTGAAGAAGGTTGACAGGATGAACCGGTCTGGAGATAGACGGCCGATCAAGACTTGGTCGCGGCGCTCAATGATTGTTCCGGAGTTCGTGGGTAACACTCTTGCCATCTACAATGGCAAGCAGCATATCTCGATATTCATCACAGAAAATATGGTTGGACATCGGCTGGGTGAGTTTTCTCACACAAGAATATTCAGAAAACATGGTTTACACACAGACAAGGCTGCTACTTTGACGTAAGAAGAGGGAACTTTGATGGATGTGGCGGTAACACAACGATATGTGCGGATGTCGGCTAGAAAAGCCAGAGATCTGACGAGGCGCATGAGGGGACTCTCAATTGCAGATGCGCTGAAGATAACAGAGTTTAATGCACGAAAAGGAGCTTTCCATCTCGGGAAAGCGTTGAAATCGGCTATAGCCGATGCCGAGAACAATGCGAAACTGCAGGTAGATAAGCTGTGGGTGAAAGAAGCTGTGGTAAATGAAGGGCCGCAGATGCGGCGATTTTGGGCAAGGGCGAGAGGAAGCGTGAGTCCCGTGCGCAAGAGAATGTGCCATATTAAGGTTGTTTTGACTGATGGAAATAACGGGAAGAGCATTGCTCCTTCCGTCGAAACGGATGTGTCAGGGAAGGAGTAGAATTTTGGGACAGAAGGTAAATCCGATTAGTCTCAGAGTCACCGTCAATAAGAATTGGCGTTCCCGCTGGTTCAGCGGAAAGAAAGGCTTTGGGGTAATGTTGGTAGAGGATCTAAAGGTTCGTGATCACGTAAAGAAGGTGCTGGAAAATGCGGCTGTATCTGAAGTGATCATAGAACGCTATGCAAATCGCGTACGTGTTAATATACATAGTGCGCGCCCTGGAATTGTCATAGGAAGAAAAGGACAGGATATCGAAAGAATACGGACTGAATTGGCCAAGATGACGGGCAAAGAAGTCTATATAGAAATTCACGAAGTGCGAAATCCGGACACTGATGCCCAGCTTGTTGCGGAGAGTATAGCGCTGCAGATAGAGAGGCGTGTCTCGTTCCGTCGGGCCATGAAACGTGCTATTAAGATCGCGATGGACATGGGTGTTGAAGGGGTAAAAGTCCGAGTTAGCGGAAGATTGGGCGGGGCAGAACTTGCTCGTACTGAATGGTACAAGGAAGGGCGGATTCCGTTGCATACTCTCAGGGCCAATATTGAATATGGATTTGCTGAAGCCCACACGACAGGCGGATTGATTGGTGTCAAAGTGTGGATTTGCAAGAAGAATGAAGAACCGGCACCGCAAGGAAAGACGAGGAAACTGAATGCCTCTTATGCCTAAAAGGGTGAAGCATCGCAAGATGCACAGGGGAAGCCGAAAAGGAATAGCCTATAGCGGCACTACTCTGGCATTCGGCGAGTACGGACTGAAGTCGCTTGATCGCGGATGGGTGAGTAGCATCCAGCTTGAGGCTTGTCGCGTGGCGATTAACCGCCATATAAAGCGCAAGGCCAAGCTCTGGCTTCGTGTTTTTCCGGATAAGCCTGTTACTAAGAAGCCCATTGAAACAAGAATGGGAAAAGGAAAAGGGAACCCGGAATTTTGGGTTGCTGTAATTAGACCTGGAAAGCTGATTTTTGAACTTGGTGCCGTCTCTGAGCAGGTTGCTCGCGAAGCTCTACGCCTCGCCGACTTCAAGCTTGGGATAAAGACAATGTTCATTACGAGACGTAACTCAGCTTAGCTGTTGTTGTGAGTAGACTAATTTCTGGAGCATGAAAAGTGAAAGCGTCTAAACTTAGAGAGCAGTCAATTGAAGAATTGCGGCAGTTGCGTGAGGATACGGCCAAGGAGATTCTTGATTTCAGAATGAAGAAGGGAATTGGCGATTCTTCGGGTCAGCCTTTACGGATTCGCACATTGCGAAGAGATTTTGCGCGGGTGGAAACAGTAATCAGGGGACTGGAGATGAAGAATCATGGGTGATACTGTTGCTATAGAGCGAAGCCGGGGATTGCGCAAAGAACGGAATGGCATTGTCGTAAGTAAAAGTGGTGACAAAACCGTGGTAGTGCTTGTCGAGCGCAGGAGCCAGCATCCCGTCTACGGTAAGACGGTGAGGCAATTTAAAAAATATCATGCTCACGATGAGAAGAACGAGGCCAAGATGGGGGATCATGTTCGCATCGTTGAGAGTCGTCCGATGAGTCGGATGAAGAGATGGCGAATGGTAGGGATCGTCAGTGCCTCTCAGGAAAAGGATCAAGCGGTGACCGCATGATATGTGAAAGAACAGTTTTGGAAGTCGCAGACAATACAGGAGCTCGGAGTGTTCGGTGCTTCCGAATAATCGGCCAGAGGAAACGGTATGCACATGTCGGCGATCTAATAAAGGTTTCCGTACAAGAGGCGCAGCCAAACGGGTTGGTGAAGAAGGGACAAGTTTGCGATGCGCTGGTGGTTCGTACGACACATCATATCAGGCGGAGCGATGGCTCGTATGTACGCTTTGATGACAACGCCGTCGTGATAGTCGATGCGACCAAGAATCCAATTGGTTCAAGAATCCTTGGGCCTGTTGCCAGAGAACTTAGGGAGAAGAATTTTGCCAAGATCATATCCCTTGCTCCGGAGGTGATCTGACGTTTGGTCAGGGAAAGAAGAACAGCTGATGAGCTCTGAGAGAACAAAAAAAAATGATATCGTGATAGCTACGACCGGCATCAGTGCTGGTAAAACTGGCAAAGTTTTGGAATTGCTGCCCTCGAAGGGGCGAGCCATTGTGGAAGGATTGAACCTGAGAAAGAAATGCACGCGCAAGAGCAAAGATAACACTCAGGGGGGCATTATTACAAAGGAAATGCCGATCAATCTTTCAAATCTCATGCTCTACTGTCCGCAATGTAAAAAGGGCGTGCGGATTCGCCGTGTGGAGGACAATGGCAAGAGAGTCAGAAAATGCAAGGCGTGTGACCATTCTTTCGAGGGTTGAGAAAATTATGTCCCAATTGAAGGATAAATACAATAAGGAAGTGGTTCCGAAGTTGAAAGATCTGCTCGGAACGACGAATAAGTTGAGGCTGCCATGTCTGGTTAAAGTAGTTATCAACATGGGATTTGGTGCGGATGCCAAGGATGCGGTGAAAGTGCACGCTGAAGAGCTGGCCAAGATCGCCGGGCAGAAGCCTGTAATCACAAAATCGAAGAAGAGCATTTCTAATTTTAAATTGCGCAAAGGGATGAACATAGGAGCTAAAGTTACGCTGCGAGGGGACCGGATGTATGAGTTTCTGGATCGCTTCATCAGTGCTGCTTTGCCGAGGATCAGAGATTTTAGAGGTCTGCCCCAGGATTCGTTTGATGGGCATGGAAACTATACAATCGGGGTAAAAGAGCAGACGATTCTGCCGGAGATTGATCCGAACAACGTGACCGCCACCCAAGGGATGGACATAACCATCGTGACGCGATCACGCAATGACAAAGAGGCGCGCGATTTGCTGAAATTGCTTGGCATGCCGTTCGCTGGAAAATAGAAAAGGGGGACACTTTGGCGAAGAAATCACAGATTGTCAGGTGTTTGAGAAAACCGAGATTTAGTGTCCGAAAGTATAATCGCTGCAAGCGCTGCGGCAGGAGACGGGCTTTCATGAGAAAGTTTGATCTATGTCGCATATGTTTCAGGGAAGTGGCCTCTTGGGGAAGGATTCCAGGAGTGACAAAGGCAAGTTGGTAGCAGGAGTAGATAGACTTATGAGTTTGTCCGACCCAATCGCTGATATGCTTGTGCGTGTGAGAAATGGCTGTAAAGCTGGCGTTGAACATGTGAGTTTGCCTCACTCTAAGATGAAGGGAGAACTCGCACGCATTTTCAAGCGCGAAGGTTATGTTGCCGATTATGTGGTGGAAAGCAGTGCATTGAAAACGTTGATAATTTATCTGAAATATGATGCTCAGCAGCAGTCCGCTATCCGTGGACTCAAACAGGTTAGCAAACCTGGATTACGAAAATATGTAGCGGCTGATAGCATTCCTAAGGTCCTGCGGGGCATGGGAATAGCAATATTGAGTACATCGTCTGGTATGATGACAGATAGAGAAGCGCGAACCAAGAAAATCGGCGGCGAGATAATCTGCACCGCTTGGTAGATGGGAAGATGATATGTCAAGAGTAGGACAGAAGGCTGTTGAAATCCCTGTTGGGGTAACCGTAAGCGTGAGTAGTGCCGTAGTTACGGCGAAAGGTCCCCAAGGCGAACTTCATCTGAATATGCCAGCTGGCGTTGAAGCTCGTGTCGATGGAAACAAAATTAGCGTGACGAGATCGGACGAGTCGGATGACAGCAATCGTCTTCACGGGCTTGTACGGAGTCTGATTGCGAATATTGTGGAAGGTACTGCTAGAGGTTTTAAGAAGGAGTTGGAAGTCCAAGGGGTGGGGTTCAAGGCGGCAATGCAGGGGCAGACATTGGCATTATCGCTCGGGTTCTCGACGCCGGTCATGTATTCAGTGCCTGAAGGTGTCAAGATTGTGATCGATGGTGGAACGCAAATTTCCGTGAGTGGCGCGGATAAGCAGAAGGTTGGCGACGTGGCTGCTCGTATTCGATCCTTCTTCCCGGCTGAACCCTACAAAGGGAAGGGAATTCGTTATAGAGGCGAGTATGTGCGCCGCAAAGTGGGCAAGACCGTGGCTTAGAAAGACAGGATTGGATATGACGGGCAATAGAAAAATTTATCGCCAGAGACGCCATGAGCGTATCAGGAAAAGAGTGTCGGGCACCTCAGAATGCCCGCGGTTTTCCATCATGATATCTAACAAGAATATGTATGTTCAGTTCATTGACGATGAAAGAGGTCTAACACTCGCAGCGGTATCAACAGCAGCTGGAAACAACCGCACTAATATCGCGACCGCAAAACTTATCGGACAATCTGCTGCAGAGGCCGCTCTGAGCAAGGGGATAAAGAAAGCTGTTGTTGATCGCGGAGGATACAAGTTTCATGGCCGTCTCAAGGCCATTGTGGATGCGTTGAATGCGGCAGGGGTTTTAACTGGAGCCAAGGAGGCGAAGTGAGTGTTGAAGAATCAAAGCCTGGCCAGCAGAGAGAACTGGAAGAGAATGTGGTGTTTGTAAATCGGTGCGCAAAGGTCGTTAAAGGCGGTCGTCGATTCAGTTTCAGTGCCGTTGTAGTTGTTGGTGACCACAATGGACATGCGGGATACGGTTTTGGGAAAGCCGGAGAGGTTGCCGATGCGATACGCAAAGGCGGTGATATCGCGAAGAGATCGTTGATATCAGTAATGATGAAAGGTAGAACAATACCACACGAGGTAACAGGCAGTTACGACGGGGCGTGTGTGCTTCTGCGTC
>Ga0181535_10007693_pt1 | contig 10766 bp, 13 predicted proteins | sample PEATcosm2014_Bin_44_FD_119774 | JGI IMG/M metagenome (GOLD analysis project Ga0181535, IMG submission 119774) | Peatland microbial communities from MTU Mesocosm Facility, Houghton, MI, USA - PEATcosm2014_Bin17_30_metaG | ecosystem: Environmental > Terrestrial > Soil > Wetlands > Peat | place...
AAGTTCGGGTACAGACATCAGTTTGGCTCGATTACGGATAATTACGCTAAGTTGCTGATGGGCAGTCACTTGTGGATATCCGAGATTACGCTCGATTTCGGTTATTTATCATAGACTTACGGTATTCTTGAGAGACTCAAAATCCGTCGGAGGCAACTCCATGGGGGTTCGACCCCCCCTCCCGGCACTCTCTAACTAACTTATAATCAATAATTTACAAGGATTTGCGAAGCTGGACGCTGCGTGGTTCCTATGGTGCACTCAGTGGCAGCAACTGGTCGCCGAGAAGGTGGTGAAGCCGCTGTTTGATCAGTTCCAGCATGTTCCGATGCCGAATAACGCGTGGCAGTATGTAAAAATCACCTATCAGGCGAATGTGCGCATCACGAGTACTCGTCAGGCCACGGTCTCGGCCTCCATCGCTCGGTCGTCAGACAACAACCGGACCGCGAGCGCGGTTGCCAAGCAAGCTAGCGCTTTGTTCACTCAACTCAAAGGGCAGATTCCGCCGTTTCCGAAGGGCAGCAACCTTGCCTGGCTCGAACATGCGCAGTCCTACGGCATTAACACTCCTGAGGTGCCGTTGCCAAGTCCCAACCCGGCGAAGTGATGCTGCCCCTCATGCATTTCGCCAACTCAGACCAAAGTTTAGGCCGCTTCGGCCTCTCCAGGCGAGGCCGCCGCTCGCTCGGGTGCGACACGGTGACACGATCGAAGCTGCTGCGGCTGCAACTTCACCGTTTCCCTTGATCGTCTTCCTGATAGAACTGCGACACCAGATTGTGCCTATCCATAAAGTCGCCCATCCGTTCAAACATCGCCATCTTGTAAACAAGTGAAGCCACCGCGTACCGGCTGCGGTAAAGCCTGTCCGTGTTGACACACTGCATCAGCTCGTCATTTCGGGTATTCAGCACTTTGCTGGGAACGGCCCCGATATCCATCTTGCTTTTGAACCTGTTGAACTCGTCTCCGGCCGAATTCCCAACGCCGGCCGTCGTGCCGCCCGGAATCCCCCAGGCATCCGCGTCAGCCCTGCACTGCTCCAGCGGAGCCACATGTACCGCATCCTGCTCCCGAGCCATCTGCACACCCAACAACAAAATCACCGGCAACAGCGACCGTACCAATCTCGTCATCTCTCCTCCATCGAGCAGCTTCCGCCGCCGCCGACAACGGGGTCAAGCTGCCGGCATCGCCGGGCTGACGTCGGCGCGCGGGTTGCACTTGCCTAGGACGATGTCATAGCTGACATGTCCGAATGTTTACGGTTATGAGAGCGCTCACCGACTGCAGGGACGGATCCAGGCTGCCCCGCCAAGATTGCCCTGCGCCATCCAGATATTAGGCGACTGAAACAGATAATGGCCACTGTCCGTGTAGCCCACGAGTCCAGTCGTCGCCGCCAAAGTCCACTCGCCCTTGCTTGCCGTAAAGACGCCGGCGTGCCAGGGCGCGCCATCCTGCGCCTCACTGTGAAATTTGTAGGTGCCATCGGCCGCTATCTCCATCACCCAGTCTCCGGTCTTCACCGCAAGCCGCCAGGTGCCGACCAGATTGGCATCGAGGGTGGTAGGATTTGCCACCTTCTTGGCCGTTACCGTGCAGCCCACCGCCGTCTGCGCCAGGTCGGGGCGCAGCCATGACGCCGCTCCCAGATTTCCGGTGGCGATAAAGATGTTAGGCGCCTGATAGAGATAATTCCCGCTGTCCGCATATCCGGTTTTCGCTTTCATCGTCCACGCCCCGTTGCTGGCGGCGAAAGAGCCGGCCTGCGCTTGGGCGCCGCCATGGGCATCGCTGTGGAAGGCATAGGTGCCATTGGCATTGATGGTCAGCACCCAGAGGCCGCCCTTCATCGGGATTTCCCAGGTGCCAACCAGATTGGGATCCACGCCATGGGGCTTCAGCGCCTCCATATCGGCAGAGGTGCAAGGCCGCATGGCGTTCAGCGCCAGGTAGCACGGGTCAGGGCCGTTGTGCACAGTGGTAGCCTGACCCCCGCCATTACCGCACCCCGCGATGTTGCAGAATTCCTGCTGCGCGACCTGGTCGTCGATTGAGGCTCCTTGGGCGTGAGCCGTGCCGCCCGCGAAGCAAAGCGCGAAGCAAAGCGCCGCGACCCATCCGGCGAAAAGGACGAGCGCACGACCATTGATACCTGTTTGTTGGCGCATAAGACCTCCATAACGGAAAACCAGGATTTCGTTTAAACCGTCAACCCACTCTACGCGATGCCGAACACGATTCGCAGTTTCGCCAGCATCGGCTTGAGGCTGGTGCGCAGATGATCGGCCGTGTCACTGAGCACCGCGCCAGGCCCCGCCAGCGGCCAAAATAGGACCGTGAACCAATAGTTCCCGATCATAGCGCCCCAATCCAAGTCGGCTTGTAGGAAGATTTCGCGAATAAAACGCGGTCCCGAGTGAATCACCGCCAGACCAATAGTAACCCCCAACTCTGGTTGAAAGACCTAACCCTCAACTGTGGTTGAAAGACCTGAGTGCTCACTGGACCCCCGCACAACGACGGGTGAGAACCCTACCCGTCTAAGATCGCGTGTACTTGTAGCGTACTCAAGAACCGCGTTTCCTGCGTTTTGATATTTTTGAGCGTCTTGCATTTTCAACAAGTTATTTAGAATCAATACGAACCGGCAATCCGACCCCCCCTCCCGGCACCATAGATAAACCACCTCAGAATCAATAATTTAGCGAAACCTAAAATCGTTCGTGCCTAAATTGTGCCTAGACTGTGCCCAGCTTCCCCATCACCGGCATCAAATGGGGCGGTTTCAAGGTGTTGCGCGCAATGATCCGATGCTTAATTAAAGCGTGGCGCAGTGCGCCCGCACAGAGCCGCTACTTGTCCGAACGCTACTCCTTGCCTGAGCGCTGGTGCCCGAGCAAGGGGACGAACTTGTGAACTGGACAGTTTGTTCCTGACGGTTCCTGCCTCGTGCAAGGAAACTGCCTCTCCCCCCTTCCCAATATCACACGCTTTCAAACTTCCGGTTGAACTCCATTCCAACACTGATTTGTTTGACCAACGACGGTCCATCCAGAAGGCTGTTCGAAGATTCGCCTTCGTGAGCCGAAAGAACGTGGCACCGGCTCGAGTCGGAATGAACCGGACCATCCGAACCAGAACCGTGCACCAAGACAATAAGCCGGCACTTGGCGCCGCGATTCCCCACCAATCTGGGAGACCATCAGTGGAGTCCTAAGGCGAGCAGACAATGCGTGCGGAGAGCCGCCCGAAGCCCGCGAGGAACGTGATTGTTCACGAGGTGAGCGATTCTGCACTGCACTGCCGCAGAGAAGGAGTGAATCTATAGGCTGGTCATGCGGGCAGGAGTCGCACATACCTGCCAAACCGGACTTGACGCAGATGAAAGGACTATTTTGAAAACGAATGAATTGCTCGTAACTTTGCTGACGTTCGCGGCAATTGGATCGATGATGGGGTGCCAGCAGGCCTCTGGGAAGTCGCCAGATGTTTCGCGAAGCATCCGTGGGTCTCTTGATCAGGCGGGTCTGAAGAACGTCACAGTCAGTCAAGATCGTGATCAGGGAATCGTTACCCTTGGCGGTAATGTCGCGAGCGAAAGCGACAAGGCGCAAGCAGAATTGCTGGCTAAGCCCTTGGCGGGCGGACAGGTCGTCGCAGACCAGATTGCAGTTATTCCGGTTGGTCAGGAGAAAGAAGCAAAAGCTATGAATACAGACCTGGACCAAGGCATCGAGAAGAATCTGGACGCCGCGCTGATTCAGAACCGGATGCACGGTTCTGTGACTTACAAAGTAACGAGCGCCGTCGTCACGCTGACCGGAGAAGTAAACTCGGATGATCAACGCATCGGCGCTGGCAATTTGGCATCGGGGGTGCCGAACGTGAAACAGGTCGTGAACAATCTGCAGATCAAGAATCAGAAAGCCAGTTCATCACAGTAGAAACAGCCGATCGGTCACCGAGATCAGATCGTGACCACTGTTTTTCCATTGAAACTGTTGCCCCAAGTCCACACTGCGCAAAGCCGTTCAAGTTTCTGTCTCGCCTTGTTTGCATCTCGCTCGCGCCTTGGGGCGCAGATATCAGAAACAACATTCGAGAGTTCATTATCATTCATTCGACTGCAACCAGTCGTGCCGGCCCGTCTACGACAACTGGCCACTTATCAGGGTAACGCTGGCTTGGGCCTAATGAGGTTCAGATGATGAGAACTTGGCATAGCGCAATCTGAGGCCGTGGCCGCCCATATGACCCCAAGATCACTCAATTGGAGGCCGCGATCAGCCTTGAATCGAACTAAATCGGACATACCGTAAGGGAAGAGGAAGTTGGGGACTAGGGCAGGCCTGCGTGAGGCACCTGTACTCTCGTCGTTAGAATCGAAGCTCGATGATTCAGAGATGCTTCTGGTTCTTCGAATGTAGGTGCCGCACATGCGAACAGAGTGCAGCCATCTTCGCCTCCTAGCATGCAAGCGAACACGCTGACTCCATCGGTCTTACGTTCCTCAACGATTGTGCCACCCTCGATCACGCGGATGAGGCGGTTGTTGAAGACGTCGGCAACCCAGACCGCACCTTCTGCGTCGAGGCAGATTCCGTCGGGCACGACGGTTGCTTTTTCAAGAATCTCGGAAACGGCGGATGATTCTGGAGGTTCGCCGAAAGCGGCCCAGGTCCTGCGCTCGCTCAACGAGTCCCCTGCGATGCTGAATTAATCAACCAGCATGTCGTTCAACTGCCAGGGCGCAAATGTGGACAAATCCGCATGTTCCACTACTGCACCATTAGGCTCCCGCCGAAGGATCTTCCGGTCGAGCATCGATGTGATCAACAACCGTCCGTCCGGCAGGAATCCCAGCCCGCAGGGTAGTCCGGATGTCCGAGCGAATGTTTCCGCCGTACCGTCCATGCCCAAGGCAAGCACCCTGCGTGTGTAGCGGTCCGATACATAGAGTCTTCCGTCGCGCCATCTGGGGCACTCAGTGAACGACAAGCCGCTGATAAGGGTCGAAAACTCCGCCATGATCGACTCCATCGATCGATGAAAGTGCAGGTCTGAAACGGAGCTTAGCATGGTCCCAGCGAGCCTTGTACCTGTATCCTCGCTCAACCGGAGCCAACGTGAGTCAGATCACGCTAGCTCACCTCGCGAAAACTTGGCATTTCGCTTTTTGAGGCCAATTCCAGGGGACAATCCCCAGAATTACTTGCAACAGCTGCTCAATGCGCGTTTGGGCGTGAGACCAGGATCATGCCAGGCTAGCTGGACCCGCGAGTTTGTTCTAAGCTTTCTCCATGAGAAGTTGGACACCTTATACGGCAAACACACGAGGAATAGCGGTGAGCGTTGAGCCGACTTACCTTGGGACGAGATCATCGCCGAACAATTCGCAGTATTTTTGGGCTTATCGGGTGATCATCGAGAATCAGGGAACAGAAACGGTTCAATTGCTGAGCAGGCATTGGATGATCACGAATGCGCGTGGCGAATTGTCCGAGGTCAAAGGGCCAGGCGTCGTTGGTGAGCAACCGATCCTCAAACCGGGAGAGGGCTTTGAGTATACGAGTGGCGCACCTCTCAACACGCCGTCGGGAATGATGGGCGGGGCTTACCAGATGGAAAGTGAGAGCGGTGAGCGTTTTGATATTGAGATACCGACATTCTCGCTGGATTGTCCGAATCAGGATCTACTAATGAATTGATCATAGAGTTCATCCGTTAGGGAAGGAAAATTAGGGTTCGCGCTTCGCGCGATTTGGCATTGGTGCGCCCGTCGAAGGCGGCCAGCGTGTAGTCTGCCGCTCCTTGCGCCATGAAACACTCGGAAACCGAGGTCTAAGCTTGGAATGGTTGTCAGCCCCATCGCTTCTCCTGGGTTATGTCCAGGTCTGGCAATTCGACGGTTGAGCGCTCAGATGTTGAAAACTTGGCTTAACGCGTTTTGAGACCAATTTCATTCAATGGAGTCAATGGATTTGATTTTGCCCTGTTTGTCCGGCGGGTCCGCACACCGAGAACCGGACATACACGGCACAGACAATACGTAAGCTGAATTTGGACGAGTCAGCGTGCGGCGGTATCCTGAATTTGGTTGGATACTCCTGATGGGCTGTGTTCGAGGTCTGGGATGGGCGATTTCGTTTTGAACGTGAACGGTTCAGACATCCGCGTAAGCGCCTCTCGTGAGGAGACCCTGCTCTCTGTACTGCGCAACCGCCTCAATCTGACTGGAACCAAGTATGGATGTGGTGAGGGACAGTGCGGGGCATGCACGGTGCTACTCGATGGAAAGGCAACTCACTCCTGCCTGGTTCCACTCGGGTCGGCGGCTGATTCGAAAATCGTGACCGTTGAGGGCTTGGAACGGGGCGGCGTTCTCAGCCCAGTGCAACAGGCCTTCCTTGCGCAAGGCGCATTTCAGTGCGGCTACTGCACTTCCGGCATGGTAGTCCGAGCAACTTCTTTGCTGCGAGAAACCCAAAATCCTTCTGAGCAACAGATCATCAAGGGGATGGAAGGAAACATCTGTCGTTGTGGCACCTATCCGCGCATCGTTGAAGCGATCAAGCTTGCTGCGCGGCTTCAAAGCAATGGAGCGGGCTCATGATCAAAGTTGATCAAGGGAGGCCCGGGACCTTAAACCGTGGCAACCGGGGCGGATTGAGCAACGCGAAGGTGGATCGTCGCGATTTCTTGAAGGTGCTTGGAGGCGGGTTGCTGGTTTGCTTCACGCCCACACTTGCATGGGCGCAGGAATCAGGACGCGCCTTCGGCGGGCATGAGCTCCCCAAGGATATAGGCGCGTGGCTGCACATTGCGGTCGATGGCCAAGTAACGGTATTTACCGGGAAGGTGGAAGTTGGGCAGAATATCCGCACCTCTCTGGCGCAGCTTGTAGCCGAGGAGTTGCGAGTGCCGTTCGATGCCATCACCATGACGATGGGCGACACTGATCTGACTCCCTGGGACATGGGCACCTTTGGCAGCCGTACCACTCCGACCATGGGACCTCAGTTGCGCACCATGGCCGCAGCCGCACGCCAACTGTTGATTGACATGGCCGCGGAGCGCCTGCAAGCGGATGCGACATTGTTGAGGGCTGCGGACGGCAAAGTGATTGATTCCCAGTCCACGCGATCGATCACCTACGGAGGCCTCACACGGGGCCAGAAGCTGGTAAAGGTGATCGCAGGCGAACAGACCCTGACGAAGTCCGTGGACTGGAAGATTGCAGGGACAGCTGTGGCCAAGGCTGCGGGTCGTGACTTTGTGAATGGGAAACACAAGTATCCATCTGACATCACTCGGCCTGAGATGCTTTTCGGATCCGTTTTGCGCGCGGAGGGGTTCAATGCAACCCTGGTATCGATGGATACGTCCGAGGCGGAAAAGATGCCTGGAGTGAAGGTCGTGCGCGATGGAGAATTCGCCGGGGTCATTGCTACCGACGCCCTTACCGCGCAAAAAGGCGTGGCGGCAATCCAGGCCAAATGGACAGTGCCGGCGCAACCCTCGAACCAAGGCCTTTTCGATTATCTGAAAGCCAATCCAGAAGCTGGTCAGGACAATGGCCCTCAGCATGTGACCGGCTCAGTCAAGGACGCTTTGTTGAGCGCCGAAGTGAAGGTCGAAGAGCGATACACAATTGCGTACATTGCGCACGCACCTCTTGAACCGCGAGCGGCAGTGGCTGAGTGGAACGACGGCAAGTTGACCGTCTGGACAGGAACCCAACGCCCATTCGGCGTTCGCGACGAGCTCGCCCAGGCATTTCGCTTGGCGGCTTCCGAAGTTCGCGTGATTCAACCTGATATGGGAAGCGAATATGGCGGCAAGCATACTGGCGAGGCGGCTATTGAAGCTGCCCGCTTGGCTAAAGTCGCCGGCAAGCCCGTCAAGGTGATCTGGACGCGGAGCGAAGAGATGACCTGGGCTTATTTTCGCCCAGCTGGACTGATCGAGATCAAGGCAGGCGCACGGCACGATGGAACACTTATCGCCTGGGAGCATCATAACTACAATTCAGGTCCTGCAGCCATAACCACACCGTACAACGTAGCCAATCAGCTCATTCAATACCACGCTTCCAACTCACCGCTTCGTCAGGGTTCCTACCGTGGGCTTGCATCGACTGCCAACCACTTTGCTCGCGAGTGTCATATGGATGCCATCGCCCATGCAGCCGGCATCGACTCCCTTGAATTCCGCCTGAAAAACATCACCGACCCGAGGTTGCAAGCTGTCTTTCAAGCTGCTGCAGACAAGTTCGGATGGGGCCATCTAAAATCCAGCCCCGAGCGGGGATTCGGCATTGCCGGTGGAGTGGACAAGGGCGGCTACGTGGCGACATGCGCTGAAGTCGCAATTGATCCCACCAGCAAGCGCGTGAAGATTCGCCGCATCGTCCAAGCCTGGGAGTGCGGCGCCATCGTCAATCCCGATGGCCTGAACAATCAGATTACTGGCGCTATCGTGCAGGGTATTGGCGGCGCTCTCTTCGAGAGGATTCTCTTTGCGAATGGACGCATTCTGAACTGCCACTTCGCGCAGTATCGCGTCCCGCGCTTCAGTGACACTCCACAGATTGAAGTGGTGCTGATCGACCGGAAAGACCTGCCGTCGGCAGGTGCGGGTGAAACCGGCCTTGTTGGTCTGGCACCTGCGGTCGGCAATGCAATCTTTGCCGCCTCCGGTACCCGCCTGCGCGGAATGCCCTTGGCACCGCAAGACACAGTCACGGGAGAAGCAGACCCTGCTTTACAGAGTCCTTAGTTCAATTGACAAATCACCTTGGCATCCAACGTGGTCACATGGCCTGTTTCTAAACTCCTTAGCCAAGCGACCTCGTTGTCTATTGTTGAGAACTTGGCATTTCACTCTTTGGGGCCAATCCCCGACCGTGCTGGTATCCAAACAGGTGATACTGATTAGCCAGTGACTGGTGGGCTGCCAACCTACCCTGTTCCCGGGCACAGCGAGAGCGTCTTGCCGAAGGGCGCGTCCCCGGTTGCGCGGGAGATTTCATTTTGAACTCGAAGATCCGGAGAGTGTCTACTTCCCGTATTTCTTTGCAGCCTTGCCAATCGATGGCCCGGCCTTGGCAAGATCTTGAGGAGTCATGACCGGCCTCAAAGAAACCTTTGCGTTAAAAGCAAAAAACCAAGGCTCAGCGATCCCCGGAATCTGCGAGGTGTCCTTCATATCGAAAACGATGGAGCCCGACCGATTGCCATTGTCGTCCGCAAAGAAATAGGCCGCTTCCGGTTTGAGATCGGCCAGTATGCCCTCGATAGTGGAACCCAGCGTTCCATCTTTGGCGGCGGCATTGCCGGTTTCCACGGGGATAGAGACTCTAAGCAACATTCGCATACTTCTTTCTCCTTTTGTTTTTCGGGTGTGCCAAATGTGTATAGGACGCAATGCTTTGGTGTCAAGACTTTCGGCCACGACGCTAATCCGAGCCCCTGGTTTCGTCAAGTTCGGAGCATAAATCGGACAAACAAGCGATCGCGCGAGACCGGTGTCAACTAAGCTCGGTGCCGCGCAGAAACTGCACCAACAGAAGACAGCCCAGCAGGTAGCCGCTCCTACGCTTTGATCCGGCGGTATTCGCGGCTCGGGCGTTCTTGTGCGCATACCGTTGATCGTTGATCGACCGCTTCGAGAGCGCTAAGGCGAAACAGGCTAGCTCTCATCCCACGCCTCGATGAGCAGCCACTCGTCAGGACGGCAGAGAGTCACCGCGGCGCCGTCGGCCACCGTCTTTCCCTCCCATTTGTCCGTCACGACGTCGCCCGCCTCGCAGAGCCAGTTCTCTCGCGCGCCGGGCGGCGAATCGGCAATCTGCGGCAAGAGATTCTCAGCGATTGCGGTGAACCGGTATGGGTAACCATTGCCGCCGAGGTCAATTGCTTTTCCTACCTTGATGAGTTCGCTGAGCCAATCGAGCCCTCCGATCCCTGTCTGCCAGACGGCAACGCGTGTGCCTTGAGGTGTTAGAAGCGAAGCGGGCGATGTGCCTCCGTCCAGTTGTTGGTAAACACTAGTTAAGGGACATGCGCCTGGTTTCGACAACTATCTATCCTATTTGGGGTCTGCCAATCAGCGAGTTGTACACGTCAGGCCCTTGCCGTCCATTGATCCGATATTCGTCAGAGGCAAATCTTAGTGTAATTTCTCTCAAAAGTTGAGTAATCAGCTGCGGTTTAATCGTATACAAGACATATGTTGGCTCTTCACATGACATTGAATACGACAGCCGAAACCGAAACGGCAAAGATTGGGCGAGGCTTACGTGAGAGAGATATGGAGCTTCTTGCAGACCTGGTGGAGCGCTGTCAGCATCGACTGGTGCGCTACCTGCTATACCTCATCGGGAGGCGAGAGCATGCTGAGGACCTTGCGCAGGAGACCTGGGTTCGCGTGCTGCAACGGGGCAGCCAGTACAACGGGCGGCAGCGGTTTGATCCATGGCTATTCGCGATAGCCCGCAATTTGGCTATAGATTACCTCCGGAAAGAACGAAAATCGATTCAGACGGCTTCCTTGCCAAATGATCGCGATGCAATTCTGCTGTTACCCTCCTCCGGTCCATCCCCATTCGAAGCCGCGGCCCGAAGCGAAGACGCAATGCGTCTATCCGGCCGGCTGCAGATTCTGCCACCGCTTTATCGCGAGGCTTTGCTGCTGAGGTTTCAAGAAGACCTGTCTCTTGCGGAGATGGCTCAGGTCTTGGGCGCCCCTACTACAAC
>Ga0181535_10007694_pt1 | contig 10765 bp, 10 predicted proteins | sample PEATcosm2014_Bin_44_FD_119774 | JGI IMG/M metagenome (GOLD analysis project Ga0181535, IMG submission 119774) | Peatland microbial communities from MTU Mesocosm Facility, Houghton, MI, USA - PEATcosm2014_Bin17_30_metaG | ecosystem: Environmental > Terrestrial > Soil > Wetlands > Peat | place...
CGTCGGATTTCTTCAGCGGGCGATCGACGTCGTCGCCGAACCGGGTGGCCCGGAACAGCAGTTGCTCGCGCGGCTCCCAGTCGTCGATGGTCTTGCCCTTGGGCGGCTCCAGCGTGCCCTGGTAGATCAGCCCGTCGCGGTCGAGCCGGGCGATGGCGTCGTCCACCTTGTGCTGCCCGACCAGGTCGCGCTCGCTGGCGAAGACATCCTGAACCACGCCGAGGGCGGCCAGGTCGGCCCGCATCTGCTCGACCATCACCGCGATGGTGAAGTCGCGGACCGTCTCAAGCCAGTCCTCCGGCGCGCCGACCGAGCCGTCGGGGGCGAGCAGCGAGGGGCCGAATTTGGCCGCCAGCGCCTCGCCGACGGGGATCAGGTAGTCGCCGCGGTACTGCAGGCCGCCCGGGACGAGAGCGGCGAAATCCTCCTCCGTGACGGGCTGGCCGAGCGCCCGGAGGTAGCGGAAGTACGCCGCCCAGGCCAAGGCGGTCACCTGGTTGCCGGCGTCGTTCAGATAAAACTCCTTGGTCACCCGATAGCCGACCTTGGCCAGCAGATTGGCCAGCGCATCGCCGACCACGGCGCCGCGGCAATGGCCGATGTGCATCGGACCGGTCGGGTTGGCGGAAACATATTCCACATTCACCCGCACCCCCGCGCCCAGGGTGCTGTCGCCATAGGCCTCGCCGGCGCGCAGAATCACGCCGAGCAGGCCGAGCCAGGCCGCGGGGCGCAGCCGCAGGTTGACGAAGCCCGGCCCGGCGACGGCGGCCTCCTCGACCAGCGGATCGGCAGTGAGCGCGGCCACCAGCGCGGCGGCGATGTCCTGCGGCTTGCGCCGGGCGGCCTTGGCGGCGAGCAGGGCGGCGTTGGTCGCCATGTCGCCATGGGCCTCCTCGCGCGCCGGCGTCACTTCCACCCGCGCCGCCACCGCGTCGGGCAGGTCGGGCACGACGCCACGCAGCGCCGCGATGACGCGCGAGCGCACCGCGGCAAAAATGTTATGCTCCATAACAATTCCCATGCAGAACTATCAGCCCGGTATCGACAGGTCGGTCAGCCGCAAATGTTCCTCGCGGGCGTAGCGGTCGGTCATGCCGGCGATGTAGTCGCACACCACCGCCGCGGCGCGGGCGGTGCCGGACGAACCCGCGCGGGCCCGCCAGTCGTCGCCCAGCAGGCCGGTGTTGGCGTGCAGCAGGGCAAAGATCTCGCCCACCACGCGGCGCGCCTTGGCGGTCATCCGGTTGACCCGCCAGTGGCGGTACATGCGGGCGAACAGGAATTCCTTGATCGCCCGGTTGGCCTCGGCCATCGGCTCGCTGAACCCCACCACCGCGCGTTTGGCGTGGCGGATGTCGTCGGCCGAGGCCGGATTGAGGGCGGCGATTCGGCGCGCGCTCTCGGCCACCAGGTCGTTGACCATGCGGTTGATGACGCGGCGGATGGTCTCGTGGCGCAGGCGGGGCGGCGGCATGTCCAGGCTGGCGCGGGCGGCCTCGGCCAGCGCCTCGCCGACGACCGGCAGGTGCTCCATGTCGGCGGGGGTGAAGAAGCCGGCCCGCCAGCCGTCGTCGAGGTCGTGGCTGTGATAGGCGATGTCGTCGGCCAGCGCGGACACCTGCGCCTCGGCGGCGGCGAAGGTGCCGAGGTCGAGCGGGTGGCGGGCGTCGTATTCGGCGACGTAGGGCGGGGGCCGGCGGACCGGCCCGTTGTGCTTGGCCAGGCCCTCCAGCGTTTCCCAGCTCAGGTTCAGCCCGTCGAAGCCGGCGTAGCGGGCCTCCAGCAGGGTCACCACGCGCAGGCTCTGGGCGTTGTGGTCGAAGCCGCCGAACCGTTTCATGCCGGCCGCCAGCGATTCCTCGCCGGCATGGCCGAAGGGGGGGTGGCCAAGGTCGTGCGCCAGCGCGAGGGCTTCGGTCAGGTCCTCCTCGAGCGCCAGTTCGCGGGCGACCGAGCGGGCGATCTGCGCCACTTCGATGCTGTGGGTCAGGCGGGTGCGGTAGAAATCGCCCTCGTGGTTGACGAAGACCTGGGTCTTGTACTGGAGCTTGCGAAAGGCGGAGCAGTGGATGATGCGGTCGCGGTCGCGCTGGAAGGGCGAGCGCGTCGGCGACTCCGGCTCCGGATGGAGCCGGCCGCGCGCGGTTTCCGTGCGGACCGCCCAGGGGGCGAGGGGGAGGGGGGACATGACCCCGCGCCCTTACACCCTTCCGGGGCGCCCTTCAAACGCCGGCCGGTCGCCCCTATGTTGTCGGCATGGACCAATTTCGCGTCACCGCGCGCGCCGCCGCGCGCATCGCCGAGGTGCTCGCCCCCCAGGCGGAAGGGGCGGCGTTGCGCGTCGCCGTGCTGGCCGGCGGCTGCAACGGCTTCCAGTACCGCTTCGACCTCGACCGGGCGGCCGACGAGGACACCGTCATCGAGCACGCGGGCGCGCGGGTGGTGATCGACCCCACCAGCTTTTCCCTCCTCGCGGGCAGCGAACTCGACTACGCGGACGAACTGATCGGCGCCCATTTCGCGGTGAAGAACCCGCAGGCCCGGTCGTCCTGCGGGTGCGGTTCCAGCTTTTCGGTGGACTGAGCGCCCCGGTGCGCGTCGCCACCTGGAACGTCAACTCGATCCGCCAGCGCGAGGCGCATGTGTGCCGCTGGCTGGCGGCGCGGCGGCCCGAGCTGCTGTTCCTGCAGGAGATCAAGTGCGAGACGCCGGTGTTCCCGGCCGCCGGCTTCGAGGCGCTGGGCTATCGCTGCGCGGTGGTCGGCCAGAAAACCTACAACGGCGTGGCCGTGCTGGCCCGCGTGCCCTTCGAGGTCACGCACCGGCAGTTGCCGGGCCTGCCGGCGGACGATGCGCAGGCCCGCTATATCGAGGTGACGGCGGATGGCGTTGCGCTGATCGGGATCTATCTGCCGAACGGCAATTCGGGCGGAGCCGAGGGGTTTGCCTATAAGCTGCGCTGGATGGAGGCGTTGCGCGCGCGCGCGGCGGCGCTGCTCGAGGCCGACACCCCGGTGGTCATCGCCGGCGATTTCAATGTCTGTCCGACCGACGACGACCTTGCCCGTGGCGCGCTGGCGCCGGACGACGCCCTGGTGCGGCCGGAAAGCCGGGCGCGGTTCCGTTCGCTGCTCTGGCTCGGGCTGACCGACGCGGTGCGGACGCTGCATCCGGGCGAGAAAATGTACACGTTCTGGGATTACCAGGCCGGCGCCTGGCCGCGCGACGCGGGCCTGCGCATCGACCACGTGCTGCTGTCGCCGGACCTCGCCGAGCGCCTGACCGAGGCGGCGCCCGACCGGCGGGAACGCGGAGAAGAGAAAGCCTCGGACCACGTGCCGGTGGTCGTCGCGTTCTGAATCACGGAAGAACAAACCCGGATTTCCCGGGTGAGCGTGGATTTTCTTGTGCAACTTTGCCGAAGCCCCGCGTCGATTTCATTGTGACCAACATGACCCGGTCGGCCGAGCGGGTGGGCGCATTCTATAATCAGCGCCGCACGGCCGAGCAGCACATCAAGGAAGGCAAGAATGCCGTCACCTGGAGCCGGCTGTCCTACCACCGCTTCGTCGCGAACGCAGTGCGGCTGCAGTTGCAAGCGCTGGCTTACAACCTCGCCAACTTTCTCCGCACCCTGGCGCTACCTGAGGAGGTGAAACAGTGATCGATGACGACACTGCACAAACGGCTGGTGACGATCGACGCGAAGATGGTTCGCCATGGCCGGTCGATCTTATTCCAGATGGCCGAGGTCCTCGTGCCGCGCACACTGTTCCAGCAAATCCTGACGGCCATCGCAGCGCTGCGCCCGGCCAGCACGATGCTGAGGACCGTCGCCCATGCTGGATCGACTTTGATGTCAGCGGGAGACGTGCGTCCGCATCCGCATTCACGGACCGATTTCCCGGCGGGCTGGGGATCATCGGCCTGCCCGAAATTGCGCCGGTGCGCGTCACTGCTCTTCCACCGTTGCGGAACGGTCAAATCGCCAAGTAGGCTGCCGTCTGGATGAAAGGGGGAGCCGTTCATCTGGGGAATGTCGGTTGAGGGAGGAAGGTGTGCAGGTCAACCTTATCAACCTGGATCGTAGTCCGGAGCGCCTTGCGGAGTTCCAGCGCCGAAACTCGCATCTCACGGACGTAGTGCGATTCCCGGCCATTGATGGTCGTTCTCTTGATAGAGTAAATCTGGTTCGGGACGGAGTTATCACGGACGATCTGTCATATACACCGGGGGCTATCGGCTGTGCCATCTCGCATACCACTTTATGGCAGCTCGCCATCGAAAGGTCGAAGCCGGTCACCGTTGCGGAAGACGATGCCATCTTCTCACACACATTCGAGGCTCATGCCGAGGACATGCTCGCGAAGATGCCGGATTGGGACATCATACTCTGGGGTTGGAATTTCGACGCGTTCCTCTGGTTGAATCCCTTGCCGGGGGTGTCTGTTGCAAGGATGCAGCTTTACCAGGAGTCGCTGCGGCAGAACCTCGACACATTCCAGTGTCTTGATATGCCGTCCTGTCCCATGAAGCTGCTGCACTGCTTCGGCACCTTGTGCTACACTATCTCCCCAAAGGGTGCGCAGGAAATGCTTAAAGCATGCCTGCCGCTGTGTCGCCGTCTCATCTCATTTCCAGAATTTAACGTTACGATCGAGAACATTGGCCTGGACTACGTAATGAACGCCGTCTATCCGTCGCTCAGGTCGTTCGTGTGCATGCCACCCCTGGTGGTCTCTGAAAATCGTAAGGAGACTTCGACGGTCAGCGCACGGTGACGTGCGCGCCGTCAGGTAACTTTCTTCTCCCGCACGGCTTCGGGATAAATCTTTTAGTCAGGGTGACGGCTGTGTCGCGGTGATGGCGCCGGTGACGAAGGCCAGTTCCGCCGCCGCCGTGAGCGCGTCGGCATGCGCGTCTTCCAGTTCGGCTTGCGCCCGGGTCAGCGAGGTCTCGTCGTTGACCAGGTCGGTATACGTGCCGACGCCATGACGATAGGCGTCGAGCGCGGCATCGTAGGCGGTCCGGGCCGCGGCCACGAGCGCAACGGCGGCCTCGTGTTCGGCCAGCCCCGTGTTCACGGCGTCATAGGCGTCCGCCACCTGCTTGACGGTGACGTTCCTGGTCTGGTCGAGCTCATCATGCGCCGCCGCGACCGCCGAGCGCGCGATGCCGACCTTGGCATCGCGCGCGCCGGCATCGAACAGCGGCCAACTGAGCTGCAGCATGATATTGCCGCCCGGATCGTTGATCGAATAATACCGGCTGCCCTGGGCGCTGAGCCCGCCGATATTCTGGAAACCCTGGCCGACCAGCGCCACGGTCGGATTGTAGGCGGCGCGCGCCAGATCGAGTTTGGCCTCGGCCGCCCGCACCTTGCCCAGGGCGGCGATCACGTCGGGGCGATTGGCCATCGCGTCATCGACGAACTTGTCCACGGTTCCGGCCGGAGCAACCGGCAGCGCCTGCGATGAATTGTCCGCCACCTTGATCACCGCGCCCGGCGCCAGGCCCATGCTCGCCACCAGCGCCTGGTACGCGGAGTGTTCGGCGCCCGTGCTGCGGGCCAAATTGAACCGCGCTTCCGCGGTCTGTCGCGCGGCCTGTGCCATTTCGACGACTGTCGCGAGTCCGTTGGCGTTGCGATCCCGGACCGTGTCCTCGACGACGCGGGCGTTCCTGACCGCCTCCTCGGCGGCGCGCAGCCTGCCCCGTGCCGCGCCCAATCCGAAATAGTCGCGGCTGACCGCAAAGATCAATCTCTGGTGGGCGCCGGTAAACCCCACGTTGGCCGTGAACGATTCGGCAATCGCGGCTTTTTCGGCGCTGCTGCGCCGGCCGAAATCGAACAGCAGCCACTTGACGGTAAGTGCCGGCAGGAACTCGACCGATTGGGCGGTGAACTTCGCGCCGGGAACCAGGCTCGGCGGGATGGGCAGCGTGACATGCTGGTAGCCGGCCAGCGCCTCGGCGGAGATCTCCGGCAGATACTCGGCTTCGACCAGCCCGACGGCGAGCGCTGCCTGGCGGGCGCGTTCCCAGGCGCCGCGGGTCTCGGGATTGCTGCGCTGGGCGATGTCGATCAGTTCAGCCAGACCGTATGGCCGGTTCGGATCGACGACGGCATCGCCGGCGCGCGAGGCCGAGGCGGGCTGCGGGCCGATCGGCCCGGCCAACAGGCTGGCGGCGAGGGAACCCGTCGTGCCGGGGGAAGCCGGCGGCGGGGGCGCGATGGTCCAGCCCGCGCTCGGCTCGGGCGGGGCGCGATCGAGCGCGTCGGTCGCGCACGCCCCGAGCAGGAGCAGCGCCGCCAGGGACGCCTTGCCGAAGGCGGCGGATTGGTTACGATGCCGCATTGGCGCCGGCCTGCTCGATCTTCGACAGCAACAGCCGCCGCGCCTCGACGGCGCAGCGCAGCCCGATCGGCGATTCGGGCGTCAGCACGCCGAGCGCCGCATTCATTTCCCGCGGATCGGGAGCGGGCGGCAGCGGCTGCCCTGCCGTCATCGTTTCGGCCGAGTCGGAAAACCAGGCCGCCACCGCGGCATCCTGGGCGCGCAGAATGTCGCTGCTCGCCGCATCGGATTCATGCTCGGCAACCACGAAGACGGCGCCGGCGACCTGATCCAGCTCGTCGAGGGAGGCTGGCCCGATTCTGCCGTGCGGTGCGTACGCCGGCAGCATGCTGGACTCGAACAGGGCGAGCGACATCAAATGGCGGGCCTTGGCAACCGCGCGCGCGACCGCCAGGCGCTGACCCGTGCCGTTGTACGGGACATGATGGCGCAGCAGCACGGCGGTGGCGCGCATCGCATCCGCCAAGGCCCGCCGTGCCTGCGCCGCGGCCGGTACCGGCCAGAACACGCTGAAGACGACCGACATCAGCACATTGCCCAGCAGCACTCCGACGACGCGGTCCCTGAACGCGGTGAGATCGAAGGCGGGTCCGTAGCCCTGGAGAATGCCAAGATAGAAGGCGAGCGCCATCTGCATGCCGGCGTACGCCAGACGTTCGCTGCCCACCGCCACCCAGGCGCATACCGCCGACATGGCCGCGATCAGAAGGCAGAGATCGCCGATGTCGGTCATCTGTGGAATCACGTAGACAATGCACAGTCCGCCGATCAACCCGCCGATGATCGCGCCGCTCAGGCGGAGTGTCAGCTTGTGCAGGGTCTCGCCAAGCGTTCCCAGCGCGACGAAGAAGCAGGTGATCAAGGCGGTCCGGATGCCCGGCCAGTCGATGCCGGTGTAGATGATATAGCTCGCCATGACGGCGATGGTCGTCTTGAGGGCGAAGCGCACGTGATCGGGATTGCTGAAGGCGTCCGGCACGAACACGGCGCGAGGCTGGCGTTCCGCTGTTGTGGGCTGGGGTTCGGTACGCTCCGCCAGTCCCGCGGCGAGCCGGCCGAGCGCCCGGTTCATCGCCACGACGACCGGACGATCTTCCGGCGTCAGACTTGCCAGGTTCGACTCCGTCAGCCCCCGGAGCGCCGAGGCCACCGGTTCGACGCCGCGGTGAAACGCCTCACGGCAAGCGTCGCAGGCCTCGGCAAGGCTTTCCCGCACCGTGGCCGCGGCGCCCGGCGACAGCAGCGTAGCCAGCGTGATCAATTCCTCGACGGTCTCGATGAGCGCCGTGTCAAGGGCCGCGTACGTCCGCAAGCCACGATTGATGAGGCTGGCGCGCTGGCGCAGGTCGATCAGTTCGAGAGCCTCGGTTCTCTCCTTGGCGAGTTCGCGCGTCGTGCCCCGACGCAGCGCGTCGGCAAGGGTCGCCAGGAGACGCAACCCGGTCTGTCGCGCCAGAGCAGCCGGATCCGGCCCGGCCAGCATGTTGACGAAAGTGGTCACCGTGTCAGGGAGCAGGGCAACAATCCAAAGCCACAGGACGAAGCGCGTCAGCTCCTCGAGATTCGGAATCACGTCGATGATCGACTGTGAGATCACCAGGACGAAGGACGCGAGGAAGAAGACGGTGCCCATCGTCATGACGCGGACAAGGAACATGCCGAGGAAGGCGGATACCGCCATCAGCGGCAGCCGAAACGCCGGTTCGCCAGCGTCGATCATGAAGAAAACGACGCTCAGAAACACCGCCAGCGTCGCGGCGATGCCGCCGACCACGCCGCTCAGCACCGCAAGCGCCTTGTCGCCGCGGCCCAGGAAGAAAACGATATAGACGGCGTATGCGGGTTCGGGGATCCGGTAAATCATCGCCGTGACCAGGACGATGAGGCAGCATGTCGTGATCCGCACGGCGGCAGCGAGACGTCCGGGGGTCGGCGCCAGCTCGTCCCGCAAGAAGGCGAGAAACCGCCACTCGGGGCTTGCGGGACTATCGAGAGTCGCCATGCCGCACGAGGATCGAGACGGTCGCGCCGATGCGCATCGCATCCGCCGGCGGGTCGTCGAGAAGGATGCGAACCGGGAAGCGCTGGGCGACGATGACCCAATGGAGTTCGCGCTCCACCTTCTCCAGGTTCGGGCCCCCGCCGTTTTCCGACCTGACTCCCCAGCCCAGACTTTCCACGTGTCCTTTCATCGGGTGACTGGCGTCCGACATCAGCCAGACCCACGCCGGATCACCGACGTGGATGGAAGGCAACTCGGTCTCGCGAAAATCGCCGACCGCGTACCATTGATCGGTCTTGATCAACGTGAAGATCGGACGGCCGGCAGCCGCGTATTCGCCTTCGGCGATCTCGAGGCTGACGACAAGCCCGTCGAAGGGCGCGCGGACCGTGCTGTTGCGCAGGTCGCGTTCGGCCAGGCCGACCGCTGCCTCGGCGGCCGCGAGCTGGGCTTGCAGGCTCTCGGTGTCGCCGATCGCCTGGCGCGCCTCCGTCGCGTGCTGGATGGCCGCCGCGAGCGCGACCTGGGCGCTCCGCTCGCTGGTCCGTGCCTCGTCGATCTGCTGGACCGTCACGTAGCCCTTGCCGAGCAGCGGCGACAATCGCGCCAGCGTGTCGCTCGCCAGCGACAGTTGCGCCCGGGCGTGCTCGATCTGGGTTGCCGCCACATCGGCGCCGGTGGTCTGCGACGCCACCCGGCGCGCCGTCAGGTCGATGTCCGCCTGCAGGGCGCGGACCTGGGCGCGTGCCTGACGGAGCCGCAATTCGAACGGCTCCGGGTCGATCAGGAACAGCCGGTCGCCCTTCCGGACCCGTTGGTTGTCGTGGATATCGAGGGCGACGATGCGGCCACTGACGTCGGGCGCGAGCGCCACCGTGTCGGCGAACAGGAAGGCATCCTGGGTTCGCGGCGCGATGCTCAGCCGATGCAGCGCGTAGGCGCCGGTTGCGATGGCCGCGGCCACGATCGCGAGCGCGATGCCCCGACCCAGCCAGATGCGCGGCGAGGTCATGCGCGCGCTCCGGCACGGCGTTCCGTCAGCTCAGCCATAACAGCCACGTCAGGAAGGAGAAAAAGACGGCCAATGCCAGAAAGACGATCAATGGCGCCGGGATGACCTTGCCGATGCCGATCGCGGCGAAGCCCCGATGGACGACGGCGGCGATGCATATCCCGGCCAGCGCGCAAAGCATCCAGGCCGGGAAGTATGATCCGAGGATATTGTATGCCGGAGCTCCGGAGCAGGCCGACAAGGCAATCGGCGCGATGCCAACCAGCTTGCCGATCCGGCGTCGAAAACTCCATTCCTGTCTCACCACCGTGCTGCCCAACTTCCGTCACCGTCCGCACGCTCACCAGGAATCATGTCGTGCTCTGTTCGAAGGAGGCCCCGTAAGCACTTGACAACTAAATTTGTCAAGAAACCGCGTTCGGGAACGCTCCTGAACGCCATCGAGAACATGCGCGGTCTGCCGCTTCGGCATTTTCCGGCGATCAGCGCCAGTGCGGCCTGATCCAGACCCAGTGATCGCCGCGCAGCACCCAGCGGCCCGGCACCCACGTGTTCCAACCGGGCTGGCGCTTCACATAAGCGCCGCCCACCCAGACATAGCGGTAGCCGGTCCACGACCAGTGGCCGGGCTGCCAGACATAGTTGCCGCGCGTCGGCGGCATCGCCGGCTCGATCCGCTTCGGCGGCGGGATCGGCGGGTAGCTGGGCTGCGCCGCCGCCGCGCCGGACAGCGCCACGAACAGGGACGTAAGCAAGAGCCGGCGAGTCGGGACGGGCATGGGCGAGTCTCCGTTCGGGTTTTTCAACGCTGACATGCCTTCTGATAGCGCGGTTTGCGGGCGCGCCGCGATGACAGCCTGGCGAGCGGGCAGCGCGACACGCCCGGCCCGCATGTCCAACCGCCGCCCGCCAAACCCGCGCGCATGCCGGGTCCGGCTGATCGCGGAAGAGTCGCGATCAGCCGGATTTGGTGTCAGTGCGGCTTGCCGGGATAGCTGTCGTCGATGAGGAACGGATACGGGCCGGGGAAATTCTCCACATAGCCGGTGTGCGACACGATCGCACCGCCGCCGGTGCCCTGGTCCATCCACAGATGCACCTGGAAGGAGGCCGGCTCCAGGTTCCACAGGCCGGGCTTGTCGCTCAACAGGTCCAGTTCAACTTGGTGCGCGGTGCCCGGGGCGGTCGAGGCGAGGGCCTGGGCGACCGGCACGGTGATGGGCCGGTGGTGGTGGCCGCAGATGATGCGCTGCACCTGCCTGTGCCTGGCGATCACCGCGGTGAAGTCGGGGATGTTGCGCAGGGCGATCTTGTCCATGTGGCCGATGCCGCACAGGAAGGGAGGGTGGTGCATGCCGATCAGTGTCGGCTTGTCCGGCACCGCCGCGA
>Ga0181535_10007695_pt1 | contig 10762 bp, 6 predicted proteins | sample PEATcosm2014_Bin_44_FD_119774 | JGI IMG/M metagenome (GOLD analysis project Ga0181535, IMG submission 119774) | Peatland microbial communities from MTU Mesocosm Facility, Houghton, MI, USA - PEATcosm2014_Bin17_30_metaG | ecosystem: Environmental > Terrestrial > Soil > Wetlands > Peat | place...
GTGAGGAAGAACTCGCGGGTAATCTTCATATACTCTTCGTTTGGAATCCCTGTCGCCAGATTGTCGCTGGCGACGCCGCCGTCTTGCGCCAGGGCGAATGAACCCATGCTTGCAGGCAGCCGTTTCAGCAATCTGCCGGCGGCCTCTTCCATCCACCAGCGGGCCAGAGCGCCGCCCATCAGGTTGCGGAAGTTGGTTTTTGCATCAGGCGACTGTACGGTCACGACCCAGCCTTCTCCGTAAGGGTCCTGAGTTGCGACTGCGGGATTGGCGGCGACCGCTTCGTTGATGTCAGAGACGCTGCCTTCGATTGGGGACACCATGTCAACCGCTACTCCATCCCGCTTGAAGCTAAGAAGCTTCTGTCCCTGGCGGATCCACTGTCCACGTTGCGGCAGGCTTACCGCCTCCACTTTGCCGATCAGTTTGGACGCGAAGTCATCGATCCCCACCCGGACCAGATTCGGACTCTCGCTCAAAGCCCAAGTGTGTCCTGGGTGGAACCGAACATTCTCTGGCACCTGGAACCCATTCACCATATTCGGCAGCAAACGAGGCAATTCAGCCAGTGCGCGCACAGGTCGTTGCTGCGCTGCAAATACTGGAGCCTTTTTCCGGCTGAGAAAATAATCAATTACGAGGAATGTAATGAAAGTGAAGAGTACGAGAATAACTGTCATGGCCAACCCCTGATTTAGTCTGCGTTTCGCAGGTATGAGTTCCAGTGAGCCTTATTTCGTTTCCGCTGCGTGTCGGCTTCGGATTCCTTTAGGCTCTCGTCGCCATCACTAAAGGCAACCATCGTGCCATTCCAAATGTTCACCTGAAGCGACCTGAGAGATTCGCAGCTAAGATGGCTTAGATTTAAACAGTTACCGATTCTGGAAGAAAGGAAGTCCTGGGGCAGATGCGGTTTGTCAGGCAACAGCTGGCTGCTTAGTTTTTTAACACCACAACTTGGTTATGCTGGTCAAGTAGCCAGGTAAGCTACTTAATCATAATAGGTTAGCGTAGTAAAACGAAAACTGTTGCGAATTATAGCTACTGTTGAGAATCTCAGCATTTCGCCAAGTCGTCTCTCAGCACGTTACCGCCGAGCGTAAAAGAAATTTGCGATCCAGTCGCACTCCATCGCAACCGAACTGTTCGTACCAGTATAGAATGTCGCGTTCAAGGCAGGTTTTTTGAAGTCGCGATGGCGGGCGCAGGAAAGGAGTGCCGATGGCGGGTGGTTGGTGGAGTTCGGTTCGGCAAATCCGGAAGCCGGCAGTTCGGCGTCTTCGAAGCCTGCTTATGCTGGTCTGGCTGTCTAGCGTCTTGTTGAGCAGTGTGCTCTCAGCCGTAGCGGTGCAGGCTGAAGTTACGGTCACGCTGGCTCCCGCCATTCGCGAGAACCTAGACCAGATAGCGCGGCAAGTTCTTTCCGAGACAGGCGTTCCAAGTGCATCGATTGCTGTCGTCAAGGACGGCCGGACCGCCTATCTGCAATCCTATGGCAACGCGCGACTTGAGCCGGTTACGCCGGCAAGCAATGGGATGCGCTACAGCATAGGCTCGATTAGCAAGCAATTTACGGCGGCGGCTTTGCTGATGCTGGCCGAAGACGGCAAACTTGGGTTGGACGATCACGTCGACCGGTTCCTGCCCGGCCTGACGGGTGCCAATCGGGTGACGCTGCGTCAATTGCTCTCGCACACCTCAGGCTACCGGGACTATTGGCCGCAGGATTACGTTACCGGACGCATCCTCGAACCAGTCAGTGGGCAGGAAATCCTGGACGGATGGGCGCGCGAACCACTCGATTTCTCTCCCGGAGCAAAGTGGGAGTACAGCAACACCAACTACGTGATTGCTGGGATGATCGTCGAGAAGGTTAGCGGCCTGAGCCTGTTTAACTTTCTACGCCTGCGTATTTTCCAGCCGCTCAAAATGACAACCGCCTACGACACGGACTCAGCTCCCCTGCAAAATCACGACGCCCAGGGGTTTCGCCGCTTTGCGCTGGGGCCGCTGCGTCCGGCGCCGAAGGAGGGTAAGGGTTGGCTATTCGGGGCGAGCGGTCTGGCCATGTCCGCCGCCGATTTGGCTCGTTGGGATATCAGCCTGATGGATGAGTCGCTGATGACGACGGAATCGTACCGCGAGATGGAGACGCCAGCCCGCTTAGCGAATGGAGAGCTAACCACATATGGGCTCGGGGTCGCCATCTCGAACTCAGACCGACACCTCGTACTGGAACATGGTGGAGAGGTCTCCGGCTTCATGGCGGAAAACATTGTCTTGCCGAAAGACCGGCTTGCCATTGTCGTGCTGACCAACCAGGACGCAGCCACGGCGGCCAGCCGGATTGGTCAGCGCATTGCCGCCCTGCTGCTGCAACCGGTTGAGCCGCCAGGGTCGAGCAAAGAGCAACAAATGCGTTGCATTTTTCGCAGCCTTCAGCGGGGCAAGATCGATCGCTCGCTGTTCACGGTCAATGCCAATGCTTACTTCGACAACCAGACCATTGCCGATTACGCCAGCAGCCTCGGCCCCCTCGGAGAGCCTCGGAGCTTCGTCCTCGTGCAAACCGAGAATCGCGGTGGGATGGTCTATCGCTCTTTCCGCGTGCTGGCGGCGGAGAAGAGTCTGCTGGTAAGCACCTACGAATTGCCCGATGGCAAGATCGACCAGTACATGGTGTTGGCACAGTAGCGAACACTGGGTAAGGGCTTGAATCGCGTGAATTGTAAGCGATTGTAGGAGCTGCTCAAGGTGAGGGCCGACCTTTCACGTCGAGCAGGCTTCTTTGCCGGTAAGCTCGGTGTTCGTGGAAACCACAGACGATCTCCCCGCCGTCGCTTCCGCCAATTCCCATCGGCGAGCCGTAAGCCTCGCGGCACGACGCAGAGATCAACCTAATAGAAATCGAGATTCGTCACCCCAAGAAGTCCTTAACTGTTTACCTGATGACAACATAGCTAACATTGCCCCCCATCTAGTATTTGCTTGGAGACCCTGAGCGTGTTCTCCGCTTCTCGTAGGCACCGGATTTTGCTCGGAACCTCAGTTGAATTCTTTGCATATCGCCGATCCAACTTGTTGAAAATCAGAGTTCAACCACGATGTAGAGTGGCTTTGCATATCGATTTCCTGTTCGGGCCACACCAGTATTTCGAGGACTAGGTAAAAACCTTAGCGAATCTAGGTGGTTACCCTAGCGATACCTCAGGCGGTTGCTCGACTGTAGTTGAAGGCGCCAACCCGTAACTTCTCCTTAGCCGGAACTAACGGTTCCCGAAGGAGAATGAATGAAATCAAAAACCGGCGTTTTCATACTTGCTATGGCTGGCCTCGTCGGAATGTTCGGGTGCGGGTCGGGGTCAAGTTCGGCTTCGGCCAATCAGGGTTCCGTCGCATCGCCTTCCGGTAGCACCGCTGCCGTACCCGCTACGGTTGCGGCCGCGACCGCCAACAATACCAGCGCCAGTAGCAGCTTCGCTGGCACCAGCAACGGCAACGTAGCGCCTGGAAACGTCAGCAAGGTCTCGTTCCGCGACTTGCTCTATTCCGGCTCCAACACCAAGATCTACGTCCATATCATGCCGTGGTGGGGAGAAAGTTCACACATCAATATCGGCTACGATTCAACTGACCCCGCCGAGGTGAAGCTCCAGATCAACGACATGATCAGCCGCGGCATCGATGGGCTAATTCTCGACTGGTATGGTCCCACGGATACGCACGGAAATAACGCGCTGATCGCCATCATGAACGAAGCCCAACAGCACACAGGCTTCGAGTTCGCTGCGTGTGAAGATAAAGGGGCGCTAACCGGAGCGTCTGACGCAACCGCCAAGATCATTTCCGATGCCAACTACATCTACAGCACCTTCGAGCAGTCTCCCAACTACATGCGCAAGAACGGCCGCCCCGTGATCGTTCTGTTCGGAGAAGAAGCGCTTACGATCAACTGGGCGCAGGTTGCTGCGAGCGTACAGGGCAATCCCATTTTCATTTGGCGCAATAACGGAGGTTTTGCTCAGCCGCAGTCGGCGGGCAGCTTTAGCTGGGTCGGACTTACCAGCAATGCGGCTGACCCCGGGCTAGCTTATCTTGATAGCTTTTACCAGACGGCTCTAACCACGACAGCCAAACAGACGTTCGGCTCGGGTTACAAGGGCTTCAACGATTCCATCGCTCCCTGGGGATCGCATCGCCTGCTCGACCAGCAGTGTGGACAGACCTGGCTGGCTACCATGGCTGATATCAACAACCACTACTCCGCGGGGAACCAACTCACCAATATCCAGATCCCGACTTGGAATGATTACGAGGAAGGAACTGAGATCGAAACCGGCATCGATAACTGCGCCTCCATTTCAGCTTCCGTTACGGGACAGACTCTGAGCTGGAGTATTTCCGGGCAAGAGAACACGTTGCACCACTACGCCCTGTTCGCCACCGCTGACGGAGAAAACTTGGTGCTCTTAGGAACAGTGAACGCCGGCACCCATTCTGCCGATCTTAGCGCTTACTCCTTAAGTGCAGGCAGCTACACTCTGTATGTTCAGGCAGTGGGCCAGCCCAGCATCCTCAACCACTTGTCGGCACCTGTAGCGTTTTCGCGCTAACCGTCGCGGTACGGCGCGAAAACGCCCAAGAGGCGCAAGTCTGGTGTGACTAACCAGTGTTTGGGCGTCGAAATGATTCGGCGAATTCAAAGCGCGCTGGCGACAGAGATCCGGGCACCGTCTCCACCGGTGACACGACCAACGACACAGGAAGTCTCAGGGAAACGGGCTATGCCTTGGCCGTTTTCTTCCTGCGTTCTGCCCACCGCTTCTTCATCATTTCGGATATACGCTTGCGAGCAGCAGGACTCATCTTCCGATGACCACTCGATTGCTTCGGGGCGGCGGGCTTGGCTGCCGTGTTGCGCCTTGCCGCCCATCTTGCTTTCGCAGCCTCAGATATACGTCTGCGACCGGCGGCACTGATGCGACGACGGCGCGGCTGCGGAGCGGGTCCGGCGGCCTTGTAACCAGCCTCCGTGGGAAGGCCAGTGTCATTTAACGTTTCAAGAGCGGCGATGGCTTGATTGATGCGGTCAAGTTCGGCGCGAAGGTCGGAAAGAATTTTCTTAGTATCCACTCAAATGTTCTCCTCAGGTTAACTAACAACTAAGAATAACAGGAGGCAAGTGTGTGTGAATAGTAATTGCAATGGATACTTATCAATGGAAATAAACGGTCTGCATTCCCGATGATCGAGTAGGACGACTGTGCGAGCTTACAGGCTTGGCGAAGAACTACCTCCTTAGTTGCCTCAACAGGGCTCGTTGCTTCATCCCAGTCTGCGGCGTTTGCTACCGGAAGGCAGCGGACGTGCTTTGTGAGCGGTTGATCGATGAGTTGGATTTGAGCGCAATGGAGCCTTATTTCAGGCCGAGGCAACGCGGCAAACCATCGCATCAGCCGCGTAGAATGTAGAATAATGGACGCCAGTTGCAGTGGCTCACAACATGTGCAAGTGAGATATGGATTGTTGCGTCCGGATAAAAAAGAATAGCTGTTACCCGTGATCGGAAACGCCATGAAGCGTGGCGTAAATAGTGATACTCTCGTTACTGAGAGAACCTGCGGTTAGAAGCGTGACAAACACTTACATTGCACAAGCCCGGTGGAGGTTTCGCGGCGCGTGGCAGCACCTTGAACGCGAGGTAACGGCTCGCGACATGAGCGAAGCCGGCAGGATGCTGTACAGCCTGCTCCCTATTACGTTCTTTCGATCTCAAGACCATGCGGTTATGATTCGCTATCCGTTAAAGCAGCAATTAGAGTTGGCCGCAGCCGTCCGGAAAGCTGAAAATTGAGCGTGGCCGGCGGTCGCTGAAATGCGCGATACATCAGCATATTCGTGCGCTGGTGGGCTCCGGTAGAGTTGCTGACACGGTGTCCCGGCAAAGCAAGGCCACCCAATCGCCCTTCGGGCGGAGCCGCAGGCATATCTTCCTGCCCATTCCGGGAGTAGAATTGTGATTCGGTTGCTTCGTTCGTCTCGTTCACATCGCGGGCTGGTTCTTCGCAGACCACGACGCGTCTCCCAATCAATTATGAAGAATCCACCAGTAGTCCAAACGGAAATGCTGGAGAAAACTGAGGTAGAGTAATGCCTGGGACTATTGACTGGCCTCCTCCGCGCACGCCGCGCACGCCACCTTCGCCACGCCGCCGCATCAGCCTCATTCTCGCCGCTATTGTCGCTGTTCTTGTCGTTGTCTTCGGCGGCAGTATTGCGTCGTCGTATTACATAGACGCACTCTGGTTCGGGTCGCTGGGCTACGCGGATGTGTTCTGGAAGACACTGAGCTTTCAGTCGGGTGTCTTCGCGGCCTTTGCAGCGGCCACATTCCTCATTCTATATCTATCGTTTCTGGCTCTGAAGCGGGCGCACGTCGACGACTTGCCGAGCGGTCACACGATTTTCATTGGCGGGCAGCCGGTGAGACTGCCGATCGAGTCCATGCTGCACCCTGTCGCATTCGGCCTCTCGCTGATCATCGCCGCCATGACTGGCGCCGGCATGATGGCGGAGTGGCCGACGCTTGCGCTCTATTGGTACGCGCCGCACGCTGTGGGTGGCGTGGTGGAACCGATCTTCGGTAGGCCGCTGACCTTCTTTCTGTTGACCCTTCCCGCATGGCAACTCATTGTCGGTTGGCTGATGATGCTGGCAGTGATGATCTGCGCGGTCGCCGTTTTCTTTATCCTGATCACCGGCGGCGCACGTGCCCTTGCCGGAGAGCGCGGCATCCCGCTGTCCTTGCGCGGGCTCTCCATCGCGTTTTCGTTCCTGCTGGTGATCCTCGCGATACGTGTCTATGTCGACCGCTTCGAACAATTGTTTGCTGATCACACCGTTTTTTCCGGCGTGACCTACACTGACGCGCACGTCACACTCCCCGGCCTGCTCGTGGTCTGTGTGGCGCTGATTCTCGGCGCTCTGATCGTAGCCTTCAACGTTGTGTCGGTTCCGCGCATACGCTGGTTCATCGTAGCCGTCGTCCCGGCCGCAGTATGTTACCTCGCTCTTCAAGGATTGGGCTGGTACGTCAGCAGTTTTATCGTCAAACCAAACGAACTGGTCCGTGAGGCACCCTATATTGCCCATAATATCGAGCTGACACGGCAAGCCTATGGATTGAACCGGATCGTACAGCGGGAGTTTCCCGCCGAAACCACCGTCGAGGCAACCGATGCGGCCAACAATCAGCCGACGCTTCAGAACATCCGGCTGTGGGACTGGCGCGCCCTGCAGGACACGTTGCGTCAGATTCAGGAGATTCGTACCTATTACGACTTCCCCGACATCGACATTGATCGCTATCAAATCGACGGCGCAACCCGCGAAGTGATGCTTGCCGCGCGCGAGCTCAACGTCGACAAGCTCCCGGAGAGCAGCCGCAACTGGATCAACGAGAAGCTCATCTACACTCACGGCTACGGCATCACGATGAATCCTGTAAACGGGTTTACGCCGGAAGGGCTGCCGACGCTATATCTGCGCGATATGCCCGTCCTGAGCACGGCTCGTGGTATCAGCGTGACGCGCCCCGAGATTTATTTTGGCGAGCTGACTAACACCGACGTATACGTGAAGACGAGGCAGAAGGAATTCAACTACCCGCAAGGCCAGACCAACAGCCTCACATCCTACGAGGGCAGCGGCGGCATTGTCATCGGGGGTTTCCTGCGTCGGCTCATCATCGCGTTCGAGCGCGGCGACCTTGCCAAGCTGCCTTTCAGCGATGACGTGAACCCGCAGAGCCGGCTGCTGATGCGGCGCGGCATTCGCGCTCGCGTGCAAGCCTTAGCGCCGTTTCTTACCTATGACCGAGATCCGTATATGGTAGTTGGCGACGATGGCCGGCTGTCGTGGATCATGGACGCGTTCACGACCTCAGGCAGCTATCCTTATTCGCGCCACTACCGTCTCGGCGGCGATACCATCAACTACGCGCGGAACAGCGTGAAAGTCGTCATCGACGCCTACGATGGGACAACGACGTTCTATGTGTTTGACCCGGACGACCCGATTATTGCGGCTTACCGCGGCATCTTTCCAAGCCTCTTCAAGGATGCTTCGGCGATGCCGCCGGCGATGCGTAAACACGTGCGCTATCCGGAGTTGCTGCTCAATCTACAAGCATCCGTGTATGGCCTGTATCACATGACGAATCCGGAAGTGTTCTACAACCGTGAGGATCTGTGGACGGTCGCCACCGAGTCAGCCACAGACCAGAGCGGCCAGCAGAAGACGCAATCGATGGAACCAAATTTCGTGTTGATGAAACTGCCGGGCGAAACCGGGATCGAGTTCGTAAATATTCTGCCGTTCACGCCCTCGAACCGGAACAACTTGATTGGCTGGATTGCCGGACGCAGCGATGGCGCGAACTACGGCACAGCCATGGTCTACAACTTTCCGAAAACCCGACTTATCGATGGCCCGGTGCAGGTCGAGTCGCGCATCGATCAAAACGCGCAGCTCTCAGGACAGTTGACGCTGTGGAATCAGCAGGGCTCGCACGTGCGGCGCGGCAGCCTGCTGGTGATTCCGATCGGGCGGGGGTTGCTGTATGCGGAGCCAATCTACCTGCAGGCGGAGCGGAGCCCGATGCCGGAGCTGCGCCTCGTCGTGCTTGCCCTGCAGGATCGACTCGCCTATGGACCGACGTTCGAAGCGGCGATGACAGGACTCTTCGGCGGAGGGATCTCGTCAACGAGCGCCTCGGCTGCCCCGGAGCCGGCGCCACGGCAGGTGTCTGCCGGTGCGCCCCAACCCGCGACGGATCTCAAAGGTCTGATCTCGGCAGCTGCGAAAGACTTCAACGATTACCAGCAGTTGACGGCGGCAGGCAAACTCAGCGAGGCCGGGCGAAAGCTTGAAGAATTGAAGCGCAAGCTCGAAGAGCTGAACTCGCGTCAAAAATAATTCGTCGAGGCGTTCTTTGTTGCTAGTAGCTGGACCGGGCTTACACTGACCCGGCCCAGCTACGGTTCACTCAAATGCAACTGGCAATTAAACCGTCACCGGCTGAGCTACCTCTCGCAACGCCACCGCAAACGCTTCGACCGCATGGTCAACCTGCTGCCTGGTAATGACAAGCGGCGGTTGGAAGCGCAGGACATTGCCAAAGGTTCCTCCCAAGCCTATCAAGACGCCACTACGTAACAAGGCATCCTTCAACGCCTCGGCTTCAGCGGCTGCTGGCGTAAGTTTTTCATCCTTCACCAGCTCAATACCGATCATCAGTCCCTTGCCGCGAACCTCGCCGATCATCGGATTGCTCTTCTGAATCTCACGGAACTTCTGCACGGCGTACGCGCCGACTTCGGCAGCATGACCCCAGAGATTCACCCTTTCCATAAACTTGATATTGGCAAGAGATGCTGCGCAAGAAACTGGATTGCCGCCAAAAGTAGAGAGGTGATCCCCAGGCTTGTAGGCATCCGCAATCTCCGGACGGGTGGTAAACATGCTCAGTGGGAATCCGTCTGCAATCCCCTTTGCGCTGCAAAGAATGTCCGGCTCAACCCCGTAATGCTCGATAGCAAATAGCTTTCCGGTGCGCCCAAAGCCGGATTGAACCTCATCAGCGATGAAGAGGATGCCGTACTTATCAAGAACCTTCTTTACTTCCTTAAAATAGTTTGCCGGCGGAACGATAATTCCACCCTCGCCCATCACAGGCTCGGCAATAAACGCAGCGACATTTCCTGACGTTCCATAGAGAATGGCCTCTTCCAGGCCCTTCGCGCATTCGGTTGCACATCTTTCCGGATCGTTGGGCCACAACGAGCGATAGACATAGGGCGCCGGCGCGAAAGCAACGCCGGACAGATAGGGACCGCCTCTCTTTTTGCGTCCCTGGTTGCCGGTGACACTCAGTGCGCCCATGCTGCGGCCGTGGAAGCTGCCCTGAAGCGCGATGAACTCCGATTTGCCGGTGTAGAGACGCGCAAGTTTTAATGCGCCTTCGATCGCTTCAGCACCACCGTTGCCGAAGAAGGTCATCTGCAAACGGCCCGGCGTGAGGCTCGCCAGCTTTTCGGCCAGGTCAGCAACCGGTTGGACATAGTAGCTGTACGAAGAGCAATGCACCAGCTTGTCCATTTGTGCCTTGGCAGCGGCAATCACCTCAGGGTTGCAGTGGCCGGCATTCACCACCGAGATTCCGGCAAAGCAATCCAGGTATTCACGTCCATTGACGTCAGTGACCACCGCGCCACTGGCTTTCTCAATCACGACGGGTACGACCTGCTTCACGAACCCGGTCATGACGTAGTCCTTGTACTTCCGCATGGTATCGTTCATAAGTCCTCACAATCTGAGAGTAGTTTATCTCTTTTCGCCCTGCCCCCGATGCGGTTAATCGAGGTAGACGCGTGGCACGCGCCAGTTAATGCCGCACGTAATCTCATATGGAATTGTGCCGACCCAGTCCGCATGATCTTGGGCGGTGACAGAGCAGTGTTCAGAGCGTCCTATCAACAGCGCCTCGTCTCCAATCTCTGCTCCGGGAACTCCCGTGACATCGATCGCCGTCAGGTCCATGGAGATTCTCCCGACCACCGGAGCATAGTGATCGCGGACGATGACTCGTCCCTTATTCGACATCGCACGGTTGAAGCCGTCGCCATATCCCGCCGCGATCACCGCGATGCGTGAAGGCGCTTTCGTTACATACGTTCCGTTGTAACCGATGGCTTGTCCGGCA
>Ga0181535_10007697_pt1 | contig 10760 bp, 6 predicted proteins | sample PEATcosm2014_Bin_44_FD_119774 | JGI IMG/M metagenome (GOLD analysis project Ga0181535, IMG submission 119774) | Peatland microbial communities from MTU Mesocosm Facility, Houghton, MI, USA - PEATcosm2014_Bin17_30_metaG | ecosystem: Environmental > Terrestrial > Soil > Wetlands > Peat | place...
CGGCTTCACCTCCGGGCAACACAACAGCGCCCGAACGTAGTCAGAGCGGGCGGCCGAAAAATTCGAGCGCGGGCGCATAGAACAATAGTCGCTTGAGCCCGGGCGATTGAAACAGGGCGTCCCTGGTCTCCGGATCGAGTCTCGACAGCGCGGTGTAAAGACGATCCGCATCCTGATCGTTCAGCAACAAGTCCAGCAGCGTCTTTCCCGTTCGATCTCTCGCCGGAAGCAGCGCCAGCCAGTCGCTTTCGTGAAACAGAATCGGAACGCGTGTCGACGGGTAAGGAAACGAAAAAGGCGTGGCATGTTGCAGCGACTGCTCCAGCTTGGTCAGCGGAAACCCCGAGTCCATGGTCAGGAACGCCCGCTCCGCATCCCAGGTAATCAAGGTTGCGCCGCCCTGGCCGCAGCCGGCCTCGAAGTGGTAGCCCAGAACCCGAAGCAGCGGCTCAACGTCGCCGCAACCGGTAATGTAAATCGAGCCATCGGCAGTGAGCGTCTGCAATTCGCGCGCCTGCTCCACATACCGGTCTTCCAGCACAAGGTATTCAGTCTTCCTCTCCTGCTCGTGGCCGTAGAGGAATGCGTTCCGAGCCAGCAACGAAAGCACTTCAGCCGGTGTGCTCCCCTGGCTGATGCCGGCCATGCGCAGGAAGGAACGCAGCGGGCCCGGGATGGCGATGGTCTCTGTATGCTGAGCCACCGTCGATTCGTCGCCGGCCGATGGTGCTCCCGAGGAGACCGGACCGGCGGCCCGTGCCAGGCAACAGACTCCAAGTCCGGCAAGCGCGGTTGCAACTACAGTTGGGAGACGATGCGGCAGTTTCATCGGGTTACCCCTTCCCACCCCTGGCCATCGAGATCGCTAGTCAACTCGCTTGAGGGATTCGCCTGTATGCGAAGCGGAAAAGCAGTGAACATCTTCTGCAAGGCTGTGTCCGGAGAATAGCCCGCTTGCTGGCCTGTTCCCCGGCTCTTCGTTTCTCCGTACCGGAACTATGCGTATGATGGGCGCCGCCGCGGAATTCGATGCCCGCCGCACAAAAAAGCGCCGCAGTGCTGGATCGAAAGGAACTCGCAAAATATAAAGCCCATAGGAAGGGAAGCCAGGAAAATGGATCACCTGTTTCGGCGATCTCTCCATGTGTAGGAGAGGTTAGCAGCCAATTGCAAGGCTGGAAAGTCATTTCTTTGTAATTCCGCGCTCTTCCACAAGTCCCGTCCCCGCAGGGCGACCGGCAAGCAAACGGAAGTCCGCTGCCGCAGCCCCCGATGCCGCCCAGGGCAGGGGATTCCGCACCCGGCCGGCAGGGCCGGAGTTGAGCCGGGCGATGCACCAGGATCAGTGCAACGTCACGCCATTGTGAGCCTCATCCTGCCCTATCGAATCCCCGGCCACCCGGTCTCCGCCCATTACTTAGTTCTTAAGAAAATCGCTTTTCCTGTTGCCGGTCGTGTTCTCAGCGGCTAGACTGGACTGCGGTCCGGGAAGGGCCCTTCAGCCGCATCATTCTGGACAGCGACAGTTTGGTTCGAGTAGGCTTTCTGCGCAATTCGCCAGGTCCCGCTCGAACGCCGCCGATGAACAAGCGAAAGGCAATTCGGCAACATGGGCCACGGTGCAAGCGCGGCCGGGATCTCCGGCGAAAGACGAGGCTGCAATGATTGAGAAGCTCTCCTTCACTGAGAAAACCGGCTACGCCCTCGGCGACATGGCCGCAAACTTTGTCTTCCAGGCCTTGCTGGCTCTTCAGTTGGATTTCTACACTCACACTTTCGGCCTTACACCGTCACAGGCCAAATACCTTTTCCTCGTTGTCGGGCTCGGTGTGGCGTGCCTCAATCCCGTCATGGGCGTGATTGCCGACCGCACAAGCACGCGCATGGGCAAGTTCCGCCCCTGGCTGCTGTGGACCTCTCTGCCTTTCGGAATCATCTGCGTACTCACCTTCACCACGCCCAATATCAGCCCTGGTGCGAAAGTTATCTACGCCTGGACCACGTACATCCTGCTCCGGGTTATCTATACGGTCAACAACGTCCCGTACGCGACGCTCAACGCGGTTATGACCTCGGATCCTGACGAGCGCAACAGCATCTCTACCTACCGTCAGGTCGCCGCCAACTCCGCAGGCTTCATCGTGGGCGCCCTCGCCATCCCGATGGTTCGGGTATTCGGCCACGGCAACGATGCGCTTGGCTATCAACTTACGATGGGCCTGCTCTCGATCCTCAGCGTTGTCTTCTTTGTGGTTGCATTTTTCACCACAAAAGAACGCATCCAGCCTGATCCCGCGCAGAAGTCCGACCTTGGCCAGGATCTTTCCGATCTTTTTCGAAATGGTCCCTGGATCGCGCTGTTCCTGGCTACGTTGTGTTACTTCGCCGCCATCGTGATTCGCGGAAACGTGATGTTGCCCTATTCGCGCTATGTTGCCGGCAACCTTAGCCTCTTCTCCTGGCTCAATGGTTTCGGGCTCGCTGCGCTGATCGCCGGAGTCACCTGCTCAACGGCAATTTCCAGGCGTGTGGGCAAACGCCAGTTGTTTATCGCCAGCATGTTTCTCACCGGTGTCTTCGCGGCGGCGCTGCTGATGATTTCACCGCACGCAACGGTCCTGATTGTCGCCACAGAAGTGCTGCGCCAATTCTCCTATGGTATGTCCGGACCGATCATCTGGTCGATGATGGGAGATGTGGCCGATTACGGCGAATGGAAGACCGGCCGTCGCGCCAGCGGCACTGTAACCTCGGCAGTGGTCTTCGCGCTCTGGGCCGGCCTGGCCATTGGAGGCGCCGTTGCTGCGTGGCTCTTCGAGCTCTACGGCTTCGTCTCCGAGGCTCCGGTGCAAACCGCGCGAGCACAGTCCGGAATCTTGCTGACCGCGAGCGTTTATGCCGGTTTGGCGTTCTTCGCCGCGGGCGCTTGTATGTTTTTCTATCCCATCACCCGCGAAGTCAATCAGCAAATCGCCAACGAGCTGACGGAGCGGCGCAAGGGCTTTGCCGCCGGTAAACCCTGAAGAGGTTTACGTTCGGCTCGGCAAGAATCAGGCAAGGAGCAACCATGCAAGTCAAGCCGCGCATCATTGCGCGTTATGTCGCGTTGCCATTTCTCGTCGCCGCATGCACTGCCACGGCCGCGCATGCTCCCACTTCATTGAAGCAGGCCTTCAAGGGAAAATTCTTTGTCGGCGCGGCCATCAACGAGGCGCAGATCACCGGGCAGGATCTGCGTGGCGAAGCCCTTATCGAATCGCAATTCAACTCCATCTCGCCGGAGAATGTTCTTAAGTGGGAAAGGATTCATCCTCAGCCGGGCCAATATACCTTCGATCTCGCTGATCAGTACGTCGCCTTTGGCCAAAAGCACCACATGTTCGTCGTGGGGCACAATCTGGTCTGGCACAGTCAGGTTCCAGCCTGGGTCTTTCACGACGACAAAGGCAACCTGCTCACACGCGATGCCTTGCTCGCGCGGATGAAGGAACACATTGACACGGTTGTCGGCCGCTACAAGGGCAAAATCAATAGCTGGGACGTCGTCAACGAAGCGCTCAACGACGACGGCACGCTTCGCCAGTCGCTCTGGTACAAGATCATTGGCCCCGACTTTATTGAGAAGGCATTCCAATACGCGCATGAGGCCGACCCGCAAGCGGAGCTGGTCTACAACGACTACAGTCTTGAAAATGAGCCCAAGCGCAGCGCAGCGGTTGCGCTCGTCAAAAAGCTGCGCTCGGATGGCGTCTACATTACAGGTGTTGGTATCCAGGGCCATGACCATCTGGATTGGCCGACCGCGGAGCAGGAAGAAGACACAATCTCGGCATTCGAGGCAGCGGGAATCACGGTCTCAATCTCGGAGTTCGACATGACCGTGCTGCCCAACGCCAGCCAGCAGCATACCGCCGACATCAATGTGAGGGTCCAGCAGAATGCGGCGCTCAATCCCTACGCCAGCGGGCTGCCCGACTCAGTGCAGCAGGAACTGGCCAAGCGTTACGCCGATCTGTTCGGCGTGTTCATGAAGCATCCCGGTGAGGTGGAGCGCGTCACGTTCTGGGGCGTTACGGATGGAGATTCCTGGCTGAACGATTGGCCCGTGCAGGGCCGAACGAATTATCCGCTTCTCTTTGACCGCAACGGCCAGCCCAAGCCGGCATTCGATGCGGTGATGCGAGTGGCAGCCGAAGCGAAAAGCCACTGATCGAAGCGACTTGACTCGTAACGCCGGCCTCCGGCCGGCTGTACTGGCGGCGTCCTCGCCGCCAGTGACGTTACGCGCCGAACTCACATAAGCCCGTCACGGCTTCCGCTGACCCGTCGCGCAGCCACCCATCCAACTGCGCAGGCTCTTTGAGTTGCTGCCCGCGCACTCGTGGCACAATAACGTACTCGCACGCCATCTGCGGCAGAGCCGTCATGTCTCCCCATAGCTTTTCAAACTGCGCCACGGGATAAATGTCTTCCTGCCCTTTTCCCCAGCGTTTTTTCACGTCCTTGAGCGTGATGTAGGTGGGCATGCGCGCGGCCATTGAGCGGATCGCCGCCGCCACCTTCTCGCGATCGCCCAAATCGCCCCTCTTCAAGCCAAAGACCTTGAGCATCGCATCGATGTCGATCCAGAACGTATTGGAGTTGTAGTAGGAAAGCGCAAACTCAATTTCTTCCGACGGCAGCGCCATTCCTTCAACCAAACGCACGCGCCCGTCGACGGACGCCAGCCCTCCGCCACGGTCTTCGATGCGTCGCGTCACCACTTCCGCGGTCATGGTTGCCTTGCTCGCGAGGTGCCGGCCCAGAATTCCCGGATCGAGCGCAGCGCCCACCGTGTCCACGTTGTGAACCATCAACGTACGCAACTCTGGTCTTGCTTCCAGCATCTTTTGGAGCACGCCGCTCAACAACAGGTTCGGCACCTCGTACCAGTGCCCCACCGGATGCATGCACTGCAGCGGAAGATTGTCGGTATAACTCGCCGCCTCGCCCATTTGCAATGCCCAGGCCACCAGTGCCGCGCGCACGCTCTCGCGCACCTTTTGCGCCTGCGCATCCAGCAACTGTTGCGGCGTGTCTTCCCACACAAAGCGCAGGTCGCGCACCGTCGGAATCAGTCGCAGACCCACGCTCTGACCCGCCGAAAGATACAGTGGGCCCGTGTATCCGTATCCCTTTTCGCGCCGCAGGAATTCCTCAATTGGCCCATGTGTCAGATAGCTCGTCGTGATCGCATGCGGCACCTCGCGTCCGTAGAGCTTACCCGCGCGGCGGCTCTTGGCCAGGTGAACCTCAAGAAACGTGCGGTGCGTTCCGGCAAGCTTGCAGAACGGGCTCAGCGCCTTAACCACTCCGGCTCCGTGCGTCCATCGGCTGCCCGCGCCGCCGCTCAGCGTCACCACCGCGACCGAGCCGGCCGCGAGCGCCTCTTCACCCAGCGTGCGGTACTTCGCGTCCACTTCGCGCCGAGCATCGAAGAGCTGCTCCAGCGGTACATCTTCAATCTGCACTGTTGCCGGCAGACGGTTCTGCGCAACCCCAATATGACCGGCCCGCAGCTCCGCCTGGATCCGCTCATGCTGGAGGGGATCGAATCCGTTGGCCTTGAGAAGCGACTCCAAACTCTCCGCTTGCGACTCTCTGCCGTTGCCGTGCGGCAGTAGCCGGTCGAGCAGCCCGCGCGCGCGATCGCGTGCTCCCGGCACGTCGTGCGAGAGCGCGCTGAACCGCTCCAGGTCGCCACGCTCACACGCCGACAGCAGCAGTTGATCTCTTCGCAACAAGGAGGGCAGCACAATGTTGTAATAGCCGTCGGGCAGAATCGCATCGTTGCCCGTCTTCAGCTCGCCATACGTCCCGCGTTCATTGATGGAAAAGTCGTAAACCACCGGCTTCATGGCGAAGGCTACGCCGCCGGCGAGCCTCTTGCTCACCTCGTTCATCAGCGGGCCAAGCCGATTCTGCGCCTCCGACTTCCGTTTGGGATCGAAGATGAATCCCATCCCCCCGCCCGACATTCCGCCCAGCATCCAGAATCCCCAGAACGCATCGCCGAACTCCGCCCGTACTTCGCGGATCAGCGTTTCCGTATACAAATTGCTCGCCCAAGGAATGATGCTTTGGATCGGGCCGTCGAAATTGCGCTGCGTGGCGCCGCCAACCGCGCGTACATCGCCCGCCCGCAGATCCTCAATGATCTCGTCCAGAACCTTGCAGGCTGTCTGCCGCGCAATCCACTCCGCGTTCGAGCGCAGCAAGTATCTTTCGGCAACCATCTCCAGAATCGGCCCCACGTCCTGCGCCATGCCGCCGTGCACCAGCACCAGGCTTTCCTGCAGCCGCCGGCGCGTCTCCGCGCTCACCTCTTGCTCGCCGAGAATGCGATGATTGGGCAACAATCTGCCGCGGCTCACGCCAAACTCCGGATCGCCCTCGCTCGCTTGCGCCCCCTCAATCACCTTGATTCCAGGCCAAACGCCTCCCGAATCCTGCCATCCTCCACCAGACCCGCCCAGCCACTCGCCGAGAATGGCGCGCGCCGCCACCACGCGCCGCTCCTCTTCCTCAAGCGGCCCGGTGAGCGACTTCGCCTGCCCGGTCGCGCGCATGCACAACGCAATCAGCGACGCCAGCAGCGTCGTCGAAACGGCCAGCCGCGATCCCTTGGGAATGTTGTTCACCTGAGTGACGATCTCGATGCCCAGCCCCTCTTGTCCCGTCAACTGTGCCAGAAGCGAAGCCAGCGGCTGCCCGGATCCCTCCATTCCCGGCGGCACAAGGCCCGACGCGATCACCGCGGCCTTCAGCAGCCCGAGATAGTCGCGGCCAAAGTCGAACAGCTCCTGCAAGTCGCCTATCTCCGCTGTAGCATCCAGATCGACGCTCGCCAGCCGAATCACGGGCCGATCGATCACGCGCAGATAGGTTTCTACGGGAGGCTTCGGTGTCTGAGCAGCCTCTCCGTGAATTGCCAGATCGATCGAGACGTTGAGCACGCGCGCCATCTCCGGCAGATCCATGCCCAGAAAAAAGATGTCGCTCCATCCGCTATGGCTCAGGTCCATGCGCACCGGCGTGGCCTCGTGCAAAATCGGAAACGGATCGCCGTTGCTGCGCTTCAGCAGTTCCGGCCGCAGCCGCAGAGCGTAATCGGCCGGGTGCCCGGTGCGGAACATCCACTGATTGCCACGCACCGATCGCACGCTTCGCCGCACCTGGTCGGCGAGCGTTTGAAACGCGAGCCCGCGATACGCCGCGGCCAGCGCGCTTGAAAGGCCGTCGCTCAGTCCATCGCGCCTCTCGGCGGCCAGAAAGATGCCGATCGCCTCTTCAAATCTTCTATTCAGGAACTTCTCGTATCCATCGAAGGGAACCAGCGACTTGCCGGCCGCAAACGCATCGTTGCGCGCCGGCAGATGAAAGCGGTGGATGGCATAGAGGAAGAACAGCGCACGCACGCGCTCATAGAGATTCTCGTTGGAGTGCCTGAGCTGCTCGAGGTCTTTCAATTCGGCAAGCAGCAGCTCCGTCGAAGCGGTTCGGCAAAAATCATCGAGGGAGCGATTGCGAATATCGGCGTCTGTCGCGGTGATCGTCGTCCACAGTCCGCTCACGCGCCCTCTCCCTTCGCGGAGAGCGCTTCGCGCGCGGCCATCACGTTCACCAGCTGGGTCAGCACGTTCTCGCGGTCCTGCCCGCTGAGCGCCAATGCGAGCTGCGCGGTAAACAATCCGTATTTCACGCCCACATCGAATCGCTGGCCCATCTGGATCATCGCCAGGTACTGCTCGCGCTCGGCCAAAACAGCCAGCGCAGCCGACAGGCTCACGCGTCCCGCGCCCAGCATGCCGGATAGGATCTCGAAGATCGCCGGCGTGAACACGTGCATCCCGTAGAAGCAAAGATATTGTCCGCTGCGCAGCCCGGGAACGATCAAGTGTTGTTCTGCCTCGGTCGGTGTCGGCTTCTCGCGCACCGTCTCCACGCGATACAACCCCGGCTTGCCCGCCACCGGTTGACCGCCGATCGTTCCATAGAAGGGGAGCAGGCTCTCGCGCGTCACCTGCACCGCTGAGATGGCGCAGCCCTCGGCCGCCGCCGCTTCCACCAGCCTCTTCGCACTGCCGCTCGCCTCCTGCCCAACATAGATATGATCGCCAACGAAGTGCAGAAACGGCTCGTCCTTCACAAAAGTCTTTGAGCTAAAGACTGCGTGCGCGTATCCCCGAGCCTCAGTCTGCGCGACGAATGTGAGTCGCGCGCCATCGTCGGCAAGCAGCCGCGCGTAGGGCTCTTCATCGCCCGGCCACACCACGATGCACACATCGGTAATGCCCGCGCGCACCGCTTCCCGCACCACCAGGCTGAGCACCGATCGCTCCACGCCCTGCTGATCAAACAGAGTTTGCATGGGCAGGTTGCGCTGGTTTTTACCCGCAGCGGTAATTACAGCCTTTCTGATTTGCATGGGTATCATTCTAGCGCGCGAAAGGCACGCAATGATTGGCACTTCAGGTGCGCCCGACCTCGATGGAAATCGCTCTTCGTTCAACGCAGAGCGCTTTACTCAGCGCCTTCTTATCCGACCGCCTGCACCGACCCCTTACCCGCCAGCTCTTCCACGCGCTCCACCCAGCCGCGGTCCGCAGCCACGCTCATGCCTTCCGGCTCCAGAATCACGGCGAACTCGTCCTTCTTTTCGAGTCGCAGCAGCACTTTTCCAGGACCTGGCGCGGCCTCGGCGACGCTCTTTAACTGCGCCAGCACGTCTTCCGTCGCGCGATCGAGATTGATCCGGATCCGCACGCCGCCCGGCAGCTTCACCTGCACCTCTTCGAGCGCCTGTACCTGGCTCACCGCGATCTTGGGTGCGGCGTCTTCCTCGCCCATCAACTGTCCGCGCACCAGCACCGGCGCTTCGATCTTCAACTGTTCGGCGAGCCGCTCGTAGTCACGCGCAAAGCAAATGAGCTCCATTTTTCCAGTGGCATCTTCGAGAGCCCCCTGCGCATACATCCGCTGATCCCGCCGGCTCTTCTTTACGCCAAGGCCATGAATGATCCCCGCCACCTGAATTTCGTCGGCCGAGTCGGCCTGTCCGCCCCAGCGCCGCTCCGGCGGCTTGCGCTCCAGCGCCTCGGCCACGGTGATCACCCCCGTCAGGTTGCGCAGCTTTTCTGCATACTTGTCCAGCGGATGCCCCGACACAAAAAATCCCAGCACCTCTTTTTCGTTCGCCAGCCGCTCGCCCTCTTCCCAATCGGCAGCAGCCGGCAGGCCATCGGCGTCGCGCCCGCGCGCCGGAGTTTCGTCGAACAGCCCGAACAATCCGCTCTGCCCCTGCTCCGCATCGCGCTGTGCCTTCTGCGCCCGCTCCATCGCCTTGTCCACGGCGGCCATCAACTGTCCGCGCGTGCCCAGCGAGTCCAGCGCGCCCGCCTTGATCAGCGACTCAATCACGCGTTTGTTCATCAGCCGCAGATCGACCCTTTCGCAGAACTCCCAGAAGCTCTTGAACCGCCCACCGGCCTCCGCGCGCGCCTTCAGGATCGACTCAATCGCATTGCCGCCAACATTCTTTACCGCTGCCAGTCCGAATCGAATCGCTTCGCCATGCGGCGTGAACTGCGCGCCTGAAACCTGCACATCCGGCGGCTCCACGCGTATGCCCATCTCGCGGCACTCGCCGATGTACTTCACCACGCTGTCCGGCTTTGACGTTTCCGACGTGAGCAGCGCCGCCATGAACTCCACAGGATAGTGCGTCTTCAAATACGCCGTCTGATACGCCACCAGCGCGTACGCCGCCGAGTGCGACTTGTTGAAGCCGTACCCCGAGAACTTCTCCATCTGGTCGAAGATTTCGCTGACTGCGGCTTTCGGATGGCCCAGCTTGGCCGCACCCGACATAAAGCGTTCCCGCTGCTTGGCCATCGCTTTGGGATCTTTTTTACCCATTGCGCGCCGCAACAAATCGGCTTCGCCCAGTGAGTAGCTCGCCAGCACATTGGCGATCCGCATCACCTGTTCCTGGTAAACGATCACGCCCAGTGAATCCTTCAGAACCGCCTCGAGCTCCGGCAGCAGAAATTCCACCTTGCGCCGTCCCCATTTGCGTTCGACGAAATCGTCGATCATGTCCATGGGTCCCGGCCGGTAGAGCGCGTTCAACGCCGTCAGATCCTCCACCGTGTCCGGTTTGTAGCGCCGCAAAATGTCGCGCATCCCGCCCGACTCAAACTGAAACACTCCCGACGTCAGCGCCGTGTGAAATACCCGCTTGAACGTCTCCGGATCGTCCATCGGCAGCAGATCGATGTCCAGTTTCTCTCCGCGCGTCTGCTCAATCAACTTCATGCAATCGGTAATCACCGTCAGCGTGGTCAGGCCCAGGAAGTCCATCTTCAGCAGGCCCATCTTCTCCACGGCCTTCATGTCGTAGGCCGTCACAATTTCGTCGTTCTTGGTCCGGTTCAGCGGCACCAGCTCCGTGAGCGGGCGCGGCGCAATCACCACTGCCGACGCGTGCACGCCCGCGCCGCGCACCAGCCCCTCCAGCTTCTTCGCCGTATCAATCAGCTCGCGAACCTGCTTGTCGCTGTCGTAGGCCTTGCGCAAATCCGGCGACTCGTCCAACGCCCGGTCCAGCGTCATGCCAAGCGTCAGGCACCAGCTTCGCAATGCGGTCCACGTCGCCGTAGGGCATATCCAATGCGCGCCCGCAATCCTTGATCGCCGCCTTGGCCGCCATCGTATTGAAC
>Ga0181535_10007698_pt1 | contig 10759 bp, 5 predicted proteins | sample PEATcosm2014_Bin_44_FD_119774 | JGI IMG/M metagenome (GOLD analysis project Ga0181535, IMG submission 119774) | Peatland microbial communities from MTU Mesocosm Facility, Houghton, MI, USA - PEATcosm2014_Bin17_30_metaG | ecosystem: Environmental > Terrestrial > Soil > Wetlands > Peat | place...
CGTGCTCGATCCGGGGTTGACGCCGCTCAAGGACCGCCAGCTTCTTAATGAAGAAGATTATCTGCGCGCGCAGGATGAATATGGCCAGGATTCCTTCACCGCCCTCATCGGCGCCGAAGCGATCCGCGACATTCTGCGCAATATGGATCTTAAGAATATCGCCGAAGGATTGAAGGTCGAGATCGCCGAAGCGACGACGGATCTCAAGCCGAAGAAACTCGCCAAGAGGTTGAAGATCATCGAGGCCTTCATGCATTCCGGCAACAAGCCGGAATGGATGATCCTCACGGAAGTTCCGGTCATTCCGCCTGACCTTAGGCCGCTCGTGCCGCTCGACGGCGGCCGCTTCGCGACCTCGGATCTCAACGATCTTTACAGGCGCGTGATCAACCGCAACAATCGCTTGAAGCGGCTCATCGAATTGCGGGCGCCGGACATCATCGTGCGCAATGAGAAGCGGATGCTGCAGGAGGCCGTCGACGCTTTGTTCGACAATGGCCGGCGCGGCCGCGTCATCACCGGCGCCAACAAACGGCCCTTGAAGTCGCTCGCCGACATGCTTAAGGGCAAACAAGGCCGGTTCCGCCAAAATCTGCTCGGCAAGCGAGTCGATTATTCCGGCCGCTCGGTCATCGTGGTTGGGCCCGATCTCAAACTGCATCAATGCGGTCTGCCGAAGAAGATGGCGCTCGAACTCTTCAAGCCCTTCATCTATTCGCGCCTCGACGCGAAGGGCCTATCGGCGACCGTCAAACAGGCGAAAAAGCTGGTTGAAAAGGAAAAGCCGGAAGTCTGGGATATTCTCGACGAAGTCATCCGCGAGCATCCGGTCATGCTGAACCGGGCACCGACTCTGCACCGTCTTGGCATTCAGGCCTTCGAACCGAAGCTGATCGAGGGCAAGGCCATCCAGTTGCATCCGCTCGTCTGCGCCGCGTTCAACGCCGATTTCGATGGGGATCAGATGGCGGTGCATGTGCCGCTCTCGCTCGAGGCGCAACTCGAAGCGCGCGTGCTGATGATGTCGACCAACAACATTTTGCATCCGGCCAATGGTCAGCCGATCATCGTGCCGTCCCAGGATATCGTGCTTGGTCTTTATTATGTTTCGTTGATGCGCGACGGCGACACGGGCCAGGGGATGGCATTCGCCAACATGGGTGAGATCGAACATGCCTTGCATGCCAAGGCGGTCACCCTGCACTCGCGGATCAAGGGGCGGGCGTGGACCTTCGATGCCGAGGGCCGGCGTGCAGCGAAGATTTTCGAGACCACGCCGGGCCGTATGATTCTCGGCCAATTGCTGCCGGATCATGTCAAGATTCCCTTCGATGTCGTGAATAAGCTCATGACGAAGAAGGAGATTTCGAACATGATCGACATCGTCTACCGCAACTGCGGTCAGAAGGAGACGGTCATTTTTTGCGACCGGATTATGGCGCTCGGCTTTCGCGAGGCGTTCAAGGCCGGTATTTCCTTCGGCAAGGACGACATGGTCGTTCCGGAAACCAAGCCGCGCATTATCGCTGAGACTAGCGCGCTCGCAAAGGAATATGAGCAGCAGTATAATGACGGTCTGATCACGCAGGGCGAAAAATACAACAAGGTCGTCGATGTCTGGATGAAATGTTCGGACAAGCTGGCCGAGGAGATGATGTTGCGGATTTCGTCCGTGCAAAAGGACGAGAACGGCCGCGACAAGCCGATCAACTCGATCTACATGATGTCGCATTCCGGCGCGCGCGGTTCGCCAACCCAAATGAAGCAGCTCGCCGCGATGCGCGGACTGATGGCGAAGCCGTCGGGTGAGATCATCGAAAGCCCGATCATCTCAAACTTCAAGGAAGGGCTCACCGTCCTTGAATATTTCAACTCGACCCATGGCGCCCGGAAAGGTCTCGCCGACACCGCCTTGAAAACCGCGAATTCGGGCTATCTGACACGCCGGCTGGTCGATGTCGCGCAGGACGCGATTATTACCATGCTCGATTGCGGGTCCACGAACGGCATCCGCATGCGCGCCATAATTGACGCGGGCCAGGTTGTTGCCTCGCTCGCGATACGAATCCTTGGCCGCACGGCAGCCGAGGATTTGAAGGAAACGACGGGGGCGATCATCGTCAAATCCGGCGAAATGATTCAGGAATGGCATATCGACCGCATAAACGCGGCCGGGATCCAGGAAGTGAAGATCCGTTCCGTCTTGACCTGCGAAGCCAAGAATGGCGTCTGCGGCAAATGCTACGGACGCGATCTCGCGCGCGGGACGCCGGTCAATATGGGCGAGGCCGTCGGGGTCATCGCCGCGCAATCGATCGGTGAGCCGGGCACTCAGCTCACCATGCGCACATTCCACATCGGCGGCGCCGCGCAGATCGCCGATCAATCCTTCATCGAATCCAATTTCGATGGGGTGGTGAAGGTCCGCAACCGCCATCTCGCCCGCAATAGTGAGGGCGACCTGATGGTCATGGCGCGCAATGTCGCGATCGTCGTCGAGGGTCCGGATGGCTCGGAACGCGCCGTCCACCGCATCCAATATGGTGCCAGGCTCAAGGTCGACGATGGCGATAAGATCAAGCGTGGCCAGCGGATTGCCGAATGGGATCCCTATACGAGGCCGATTTTGACCGAGATCGATGGAACGGTCGCTTTCGAGGATCTCGTCGAAGGCGCTTCCATGACGGAGACCATCGACGAGGCAACGGGCATTGCCAAGCGCCTGGTCATGGATTGGCGCCTCAACCAGCGCTCCGTGACCTTGAAGCCAGCGATCGTGATCAAAAGCGCCGACGGCAAGATCGGCAAGCTGCTCCGCGGCGGCGAAGCGCGATATGCTTTGCCGGTCGATTCGATCATCGGTGTCGATCCCGGCACGCAGATTAGGGCTGGCGACATCATTGCCCGTATCTCAATGGATTCGGCGAAGACGCGCGACATCACCGGTGGTCTGCCGCGCGTCGCCGAACTCTTCGAAGCGCGCCGGCCGAAGGATCACGCAATTATCGCCGAGAGCTCAGGCACCGTGCAATTCGGACGCGATTACAAGAACAAGACGCGCATTTCGATCATCCCCAACGAAGAAGGCGCGGAGCCGGTCGAGTATCTGATTCCGAAAGGTAAGCACATCCATCTTCAGGACGGCGACGTCGTTGAAAAGGGCGATTATATTGTCGATGGCAATCCGGCGCCGCATGATATTTTGGCGATCAAGGGGGTCGAGGAGCTCGCTGCCTATCTCGTCAATGAGATTCAGGAAGTCTATCGCTTGCAAGGTGTCAGCATCAACGACAAACATATCGAAGTGATTGTCCGGCAGATGCTGCAGAAGGTCGATATCGTCGATCCTGGCGACACCGATTTTCTGCCTGGTGAGCAGGTCGATCAGACGGAGCTCGACGAGGCCAATGCGGCAGCAATCGAGGCCAGGACGAAGCCGGCCTCGGGGACGCCAGTTCTCCTCGGGATCACCAAGGCGTCCTTGCAGACGCGCTCGTTCATCTCGGCCGCCTCTTTCCAGGAGACGACCAGAGTGTTGACGGAGGCGGCGGTCAACGGCAAAACGGATACTTTGGAAGGCTTGAAGGAAAACGTCATCGTCGGCCGCCTCATCCCAGCCGGGACGGGCGCCGCGATGGCCAAACTTCGCCGCGTTGCGAACATGCGGGATGAGATGATTTTGGCGCAGAAAGCGGAAAGCGCGGCGGCAGCCCAGCCAACGCCCCTGCTGGCTAAGCCTGACGTGCCCGCGGGAGAATAGACCGGCGGTTCCTTTTGCCAAGAGCGCGTCCCGATTTCATGATTCAACATGATCGGGTCGCGCTCGATGACGTCAGGAGACAGTATTTTGGCCGGACCGCGCGAAAGCAAACCAAGTCTCATCGTCAAGGCGGCTTTTGCTTATCCGGCGGTCCGCAGGGGCGCCGCGCGATGACCGAAGCCGCGGCGGGGGCTCTCGTGCTTTTCTCCGGCGGCCAGGATTCGACGACGTGTCTTGCCTTGGCGCTCGATCGTTACGCGCGGGTCGAGACGGTCGGATTCGATTATGGCCAAAGGCATCGAGTCGAACTCGATCAGCGCGCTGTCATCCGCGAATTGTTGAGCCACAATTTCCCTACGTGGCGCGAGCGGCTCGGCGATGATCACATGATCCGTATAGAGGCCTTGGCGCAGATCTCCACGACGGCGATGACTCACGATGTCGCGATCGTGGCGGACGGGCGCGGTCTGCCGAATACATTCGTGCCGGGCCGCAATCTCATCTTCCTTACGCTGGCGGCAGCGATCGCCTACCGGCGCGGCTTCAGGCACATTGTCGGAGGTATGTGCGAAACGGATTTTTCTGGCTATCCGGATTGCCGCGACGACACGGTCAAAGCCATGCAACTCGCCTTGAATCTCGGCATGGACGCCCATTTTATCTTGGAAACGCCGCTAATGTGGCTCGATAAAGCCGCGACCTGGCGCCTTGCGGAAACGCTCGGTGGAACCCCGCTCATTGAGCTGATCCTGGAGGCGACCCACAGCTGTTATCTCGGCGAGCGCGCCATCCGGCACGACTGGGGCTATGGCTGCGGTTCCTGCCCCGCTTGCCGGCTTCGCTCCGAGGGCTGGTGGAAATACGGGGCATCACAAGGAAAGCCAGTTTCTGATTCACGCGACGGTGTTGCTGGACTTCCGTGAAGTCTCGCGATTATGCAGCAGAAGCGTTGGCCACGCGATGACCCATCGCGGCGAGAACGGTTTCACGAGCAAGCTCAGCGGCGGGAATATGCTCCTGCATGCCAATCTCCTTGATGAGGTTGAGTGCCGTCTCCACCGATTGGAGTGCCTCATCCAACGCTTTCCGGTTTCGTGTCCGGTTCCATAAAGCCCCTAGCGTATAGGCGAGGTTGATATGGGTCTTGACAGTGTCGAGCGGCGCGCTCGTCCGCGGCGGTGCCTTGAGCGCGGCGCGATAGGCGGAGGCTGCCTCTTCCAATTTGGTGTCGTTGTTTTCACGTTCAGCGATCACGACGAGCGCATTGCCGAGGTTAGTGTTCGTGGTTGCCCGGCTGGATGGGGCGATATCACGGCATCGCTCGTCCAAAGCCGCTTGATAGGCCGCCACCGCCTGATGCTGAAGGCCGGTGCCGGTCTCGCTCTCGCCAAGGGCCTCAAGCGCTTTGCCTAGATTGTTTTGCGTCATCGCCCAATCGAGCGGCGTAAGCTCCCGGTCAACGCCCTCGAGAGCCCTTCGATAGGCATCGACGGCCTCCTTGAGGCGTTCGCGGTCGCTTTCCTCAATCCCTAGAACGGCGAGCGTGTCACCGAGACGGCTGTATGCCCGCGCCCATTCGAATGGCGCGGTTTCCCGGGTGCAGTCCGCGAGCACTGCGCGATAGACCTCGGCCGCCTGGCGTAACCGTTCCGGGTCATTTTCCTGCTCGCCTAGTCGCTGCAAGGCATTGCCAAGATGATGTTGTGCCTTTGCGCAATCGAGCGGGGCTCGATCTTGGGTCCATTCCTCGAGGGCGGCCAGATAGGCCTCAACCGCCTCGCGCAGCGGTCCTGAGTCCTTGTCGGCTTCCCCAAGCAGCAAAAGCGCGTCGGCGAGATTGTGCTTTATAGCGGCCCAATCGAGCGGTGATTGTTCGCGCCCGACGAGCCCGAGCGCGCGATGATAGATTTCGATAGCAAGGAGCACATTCTCACGCGTGCCAAATTCACGTCCGTCCTCGCAGAGCTCGCGTGCCTGCGCAATCAGGTAACGCCAAGCGTCCTTGCCACCAGCATCGATAACTACCGCCGCAGCATCGGCGTAATTCTCGGCGGCCGCACAATACTGCAACTGGATATGGTTGATCATTGCCTCTCTAGCGTAGTATTCAGCCTCCTCCTGGTAGGTCGCCAATGGAGACGTCCAGCCCGCCTCCCGGCCCCGCCTGAGAACTTCGCCTGCGGAATCGAAATCGCCTTGGTCGACGAACGCCAAGGCTTCTGAACAGATTTGCTTATGTCCCAACCCTACGTCTGGCCAATGGGCAAGGCTCGACCGCAGGATTTCCAATTGCCCGGCCGCCGCCAAAATGCGGTTTGGAATTTCGGTGTCGGGAACGCCGGCTTCGATAAGCTTGGCGAGAATTATCTGCAGGGGCGGGAGTGGGACAGCCATCGATTGCGCGCAGGCAACAAGGTCCTTGTCGAATGACATGGATATGGGACCGGGCGGATCGGCTGAATCGCCGCGTTCCGGGCCGGAGTCTCTACCTTGATCAGTGATAGCGGGGAGATTTTCCTCCCTTATTTTTTTTGATTTAAAGTGATTTATAGATATGAATACGCAGAAAATTAAAACAGAAACAATTATAAATGCACTTAATACGAAAATCTCATGGTTTATTTTTGTGATTAGAATCTGAGAATATTCTTCAAGATAGCCAGAAAGGCTGCGCATCTACTTCACCAACGAATTGAACTTTTCGATCAATACAGCAAAACTATATGAAATAACAGAACAACAAATGAAAAATCGCTATGAATCGTTTTTAGTGTGAAACGGGATTATCTGACGAAAATTGTATCGGATTAAGGTGCAGCCAATCTCAATCCACTTTCCGGCTTAGGTTTGATGCGGTGCCGCCGCTACTCCACATGATTTCTCCCCATCCCAGTGAACCACACCGCCTCGCCAACGGCCAGAAACGCGACCCAGACGAAGCGAAGGACAAAACGGCTGGATTTCGGCTGTGGCAGATGCGCAACAATGCCGCGATTTATACTGAAGAGGGGTCAAATTGATCCATAAAAATTGTGACTTTAGCGATCTGTTGGATATGCTCATTCAAATCGTCAGCCAAGACAAGCCGGATCGTCACTCTAAGAAAGAGGCCAAGAGCCCCACGATGAACCAGCGGCTTGCCCTGCAAAAAGCTTTTGGCGCCGCCTGTCTCGCCGGGAGCTTGGCTGCCGTGTACCCTTCGAAGGCGGCCGAGTTGGGAATCGGCGAGTATTTTCTTGGTCTCACGATTCCGATGTCTGGATATCTGCCGCCGCCAGGTATCTATTTCTCGAATACGTTTCTTCTCTATGAAGGCAGTAGACCGGCACTCACTGCCAATTTTGTAGCCGATATCGCCCAGACAGCCTATTACCTTGACGCCGATGTCTTCGGCGGGACATTCGGGTTTGTTGCGACGATCCCATTTTTCGGAGACAGCAATTCGGTCCCTGTGTCAATCTACCGCCAATACGCGGATATCTCGAGCCTTGCGGACACGGACTACAGCGCCGTACTTGGCTGGCATGCGGGAGACAATAATTGGTGCTTTGTTCTTACAGGTTTTGTTCCGACAGGAAATTATAACCAAGACCGGATTGTGCAAACGGGCCTAAACCGGCCCGCCCTCGACTTCAAGGGTGCCTATACATTTCTCAGCCAGCAGACGGGAAGCGAATTCTCGGCCGGGCTCGGTGTGACCATTAACGCGCTCAATACAGCGACGGACTACCAAAGCGGGGCGGAGCTCCATTTTGAATGGGCCTTGAACCAGCACTTTCCATTTGGCTTGGCGGCCGGAGTGGGCGGATATTTCTATCAGCAGCTGACCAATGACTACGGTTCCGGGGACACTCTCGGTTCTTTCAAGGGCCGCGTCGCAGCGGTGGGACCACTACTTTCCTATGCGTTCAAGGTCGACAGCCAGGAAGTGGACCTTAGCGCCCGCTGGTTTCATGAGTTCGCGGCCGAAAACCGCACGCAAGGCGATATGATTTACGCACAACTCAGTTTCCGGCTTTAGGCGAGCCTTCCAAGCCTGCCGCGGCATGGGCATCTGATAGCCAGTCGTCTCTGCTTTTACTGACCCGCGGCTTGTGGATCAGTGAAGTCTAACTTTCCAGCAGGCCTGCTCCACTCCCCTTTTCGCCATGATGCGCGCATGGCGGAAAGGGCAAGCACTCATGCGGTCCGTGCGATTGATCAGAACACGTGGCTAAATACATAGAATAGGAATGCCGACAGACCCATCGCGCAGGGCAAGGTCAGGACCCAGGCGAGCGCGATGCTGCGGATTGTCGACATTTGCACGCCAGAGCCATTGGCCGCCATCGTGCCCGCGATACCGGATGAGAGCACATGGGTGGTCGAGACGGGCAGGCCGAAACTATCCGCCGCAGCGATCGTCCCCATCGCGACGATTTCGGCCGCCGCGCCTTGGCCATAGGTCAGATGCTCCTTGCCGATTTTCTCGCCCACGGTCACCACGATGCGTTTCCACCCAATCATGGTGCCAAGCCCGAGCGCCAGCGCGACCGATACTTTCACCCAGTCCGGAATGAATTTGGTCGCATTGTCGAGGCTCTTTTTGTAGGTAGTCAGCGTCGCAATATCCTGCTTCGAAAGATCGCTCTCCTTGTCCTTTTGCAGGAACCGGATCGCCTCGGAGGCGAGATACATGTCGTTGCGGGTATTGCCTGCCTGCGCCGCCGGAATTTGCGCGATCGCGCCATAGGACTTGACCTGGTTCGCGATGTCGCGGATGAGCACGGCAAGCGCGGGAAAGGTGCCTTCATTGATTTGGTGCGAGGTCAAATAATTGGTGACGGCCGGGCGCGGATCGCCGAGGACGTCGTAGCCTGCCGCTTTGGATTCGATGACCTTGGAGGCGGCCAGCGAGTTTTGCACGAAGCTTGGCACGTCGCCCGCCGATGGCGTCCGGTTCAAGGCATAGGCGGTTGGCACCGTGCCGATCAGGATCAGCATGATGAGGCCCATCCCTTTTTGCCCGTCATTCGATCCATGCGCGAAGGAGACCCCGGCCGAGGTGAAAATAAGCAGCCCGCGAATCCACAACGGCGGCGCCGACTTGCCCTTCGGCTCGCCATAGAGTTCAGGCTTCCGGATAAGCAATTTCATGAGAAGGAGAAGGATCGCGGCGCAGACGAAACCAACGATTGGGGAAAGCAAGAGCGCATAGCCGATCTCAACTGCCTTGCTCCAATCGACTCCGGAGGTTCCATCCCGCCCGCGCATCAGCGCATTGGCGATGCCGACGCCAATGATGGAACCGATCATTGTATGCGAACTCGATGCCGGGAGGCCGAGCCACCATGTGCCCAAATTCCAGATTATCGCGGCGATCAGCATCGCGAAGACCATGGCGAATCCGGCTTCAGAACCGACTTGAAGAATTAATTCCACCGGCAATAGCGAAACAATCCCGAAGGCGACCGCGCCGCTCGAGAGGAGAACGCCGAGGAAGTTGAAAAAACCCGACCAAACCACAGCAACGGGAGGCGCCAGGGAGTGCGTATAGATGACGGTTGCGACCGCGTTCGCCGTATCGTGAAACCCGTTGACGAATTCGAAACCAAGCGCGATCAGCAAAGCGACGCCGAGAAGGAGAAAGGGCAATGTCCCGGAAACCGCTGTCCCCGAGGCCGAAATATCCCTGTAAATGCTATAGGCAGTAAAGAAGAGCCCAATAGCCATGATCGCAAGGAAAATCAGGAGCGTCCGGAGTCCCATTGGGTGATCGAGATGCGGCTTCGGGCTATCCACTTGCGGGGATGTAATGTCTTTTGAGGAAAGGGCCGTCATGGGAACGCCTCTATTGGGGGTCTTCTACGGCTAGGGGTTGCGCGTGACGGGCGTGTGACGAACCCGCTCGTAGATGCCTCCCTAAACATCGTGCGTGGCAGCTTTTACCTTCCCAGTAAGTATCGCGCAAGCATTAAGAGATGACAGAATTATGACATGCGTCTAGTGACTATTTACGATAAGAATAACAAGTGTTGGAACAGAAACCGCATTTTTAAAGCCAGGGCCAAGATACGAGCCTTGTTCGAAAAAGTTTCAGGTGAAACCGATCATGTAGCGCCCCCAAACGTGCCAGATGGCAAGAGATCGGCATGGAATTCTCCCGCGGGCGATCAACCAAGCTCGTTCGGGTCACGGCGCCGGAAACAGCGCATCCGTCTTGCCGGTTAGCCAATAAGCCAAAAGGCCGATCCATTCCCGCACGCCCAATTCAAGCATGGTGACTTTGTCGGTCATGGGGACTGACAACTGAAAATCCCGAGCATCGCCAAATGTATGATAAGCGACCGGATAAGGCACGACCGGAAAACCCACGCGGCGGAAAATGCCGGCCGAGCGCGGCATATGCCACGCCGAGGTAACAAGCAGCCAGCGCTCGCCAGGCTTCGGCTTTACGAGGTCACGCGTGAAGACGGCATTTTCCCAGGTGTTGCGGGATTTCGCCTCGAACATCATTTGCTCGGCGGGTACGCCCAGGGAAATCCAGAGTTCCCGCGCGCTGATCGATTCTGACGGGCCCTCGCGGGGAAACCCTGCCGACCCCCCTGTGTAGACGAGCCGCGCGCTGGGATAGCGCCGCGCCAATTCGACGCCGGTCGTCATCCGGGCGGCTTCAGCGTCGAGGAAGACCTCTCCGCGCGCTTGCGAGTGTGCCGTTTCCACGGCGCCGCCAAGCACGATGATTCCGGCCGGCGCCGGCATGTCGGCTGGCGGTTGCGGGAAACGGTCCTCCAAGGGCCGCAAAAGCACCGCTCCGAGAGGTGTGACTAGACCAATGGAAAGCGCGATGATCGCGCCGGCCATGAGCACCCGGCCAGCGCGTGCGAAACGGGTGCCCAAAAGGATGATCCCTAAAATACCCGCGAAAATTGCCAGAGATACCGGTTCAGCGACAAACCAAAACACTTTCGAGGCAATGAAAAACATTCTAAGTCCAGAAATATGTATGAAGTAACATAA
>Ga0181535_10007699_pt1 | contig 10758 bp, 7 predicted proteins | sample PEATcosm2014_Bin_44_FD_119774 | JGI IMG/M metagenome (GOLD analysis project Ga0181535, IMG submission 119774) | Peatland microbial communities from MTU Mesocosm Facility, Houghton, MI, USA - PEATcosm2014_Bin17_30_metaG | ecosystem: Environmental > Terrestrial > Soil > Wetlands > Peat | place...
CGAGATTCCCAACGACATTACGCGGAAGACGCCGGCATGCTTTGAGCCGACCATTGATTATGTCGTGGTGAAGATTCCGAAGTGGCAGTTTGAAAAGTTTGCCGGAGCGGACGACACGTTGGGCCCGCAGATGAAGTCAGTGGGCGAGGTGATGGCGATGGGGCGGACCTTCAAGGAAGCCCTGATGAAGGCGTGGCGCGCGCTCGAAACCGGCAAGAAGACAGGCGCTGAAGTGCTGGAGCCTCGGCGGCTGACCCAGATGCTGGTGACGGCTCGACCGGAGAGGTTAAGCTACATTCGCTTCGCCTTCGAGCGCGGTATGAGCGTTCGAGAGGTGGCTCGCTTCACGAAGATGGATCCATGGTTCCTGCACCAGATGCGCGAGGTAACGCTGGCGCAGATGGCGATTGGCGAAACGACTCCGGAGGAGATAAGCACTGAACAGTTACGGCAATTGAAGCGCCTGGGGCTGAGCGATGAGCGGATCGCAACGGAGTGGAAGCTCGAAGGCCACGAGGGCATCCGGCAGGTGAGGGAACTGCGGGAGGCGAAGGGAATCAAGCCGGTGTTTAAGCTGGTGGATACCTGTGCAGCCGAGTTTGAATCGATGACACCTTACCTCTACTCCACTTACGACGAAGAGGGCGAGGCGCCACCTACGGATAAAAAGAAGGTGATCATTCTTGGCTCGGGTCCGAATCGGATCGGGCAGGGAATCGAGTTCGACTATTGCTGCTGCCACGCGGCGTTTGCGCTGAAGGAAGACGGCTATGAAACTATCATGGTCAACTGCAATCCCGAGACGGTGTCGACGGACTACGACACCAGTGACCGGCTCTACTTTGAGCCGTTGGTGCTGGAGGATGTGCTGGCGGTTTATAACCACGAAGCGCAGTCCGGCGCGAAGATTGGAATGATTGTACAGTTTGGCGGGCAGACGCCGCTGAATTTGGCACAGAGGCTGCTGGCGGCGGGGGTGCCGATCATTGGCACATCGCCGGCGTCGATTGACCTGGCCGAGGATCGGAAGCTGTTCGGGAAGTTGCTTGAGGACCTGGAGATCCCCCAGCCGGCGGGGGGGACGGCGACGAGCGTGGAGCAGGCGCTGGCGATTGGTGAACGGATCGGCTACCCGGTGCTGGTGAGACCCAGTTATGTGCTGGGCGGTAGAGCGATGGTGATCGCTTACGATGCGGAGGCGGTGACCCGGTACATGCGCGAGGCTGTGGAGTACTCGCAGGAGCGGCCGGTGCTGGTGGATCACTTCCTGGAGAACGCCGTTGAGGTGGACGTGGACGCGCTTTGCGACTCGAAGGACGTGATCATCGCAGGAATCATGCAGCACATTGAAGAGGCCGGGATTCATTCGGGTGACTCCTCGTGTGTGCTTCCGGCAGTTGGGATCAAGAAGGAGACGCTTGAGACGATCCGCACTTACACGAGGAAGCTTGCTCGTGCCTTGAAGGTGGTTGGGTTGGTGAATCTGCAGTTCGCGATCCAGCGCGATGCGCAGGGTGAAGATCGAGTGTACGTGATCGAGGTGAATCCGCGGGCGTCGCGGACGGTGCCTTATGTGTCGAAGGCTACGGGGATTCCGCTGGCCAAGATTGCGGCGCGGTTGATGACGGGGCGGACGCTGCGTGAGCTGCTTCCAGAGCAGCTTGCTGCGGGCAAGGATCTGGAAACCGGGGCGCATTACTATGTGAAGTCGCCGGTGTTTCCGTGGGCCAAGTTTGCCGGAGTGGATACGGTTCTTGGACCGGAGATGAAGTCGACGGGCGAAGTGATGGGAGTGGCTTCCACATTCGGTGAGGCCTTTGCGAAGGCTCAGCTTTCGGCTGGGCATCTGCTTCCGACAAAGGGCACGGTCTTCTTCACCGTCAACGACCATGACAAGCCGGCCGCGGTTGAGCTGGCGCGGCGATACGCGGACCTCGGTTTCAAGATTGTGGCAACAGAGGGAACGGCGAATGCGCTGGAGGAAGCTGGCATGGTTGTCGAGCGGGTCTTCAAGGTGAAGGAAGGCCGGCCGAACATTGTGGATCTGATCAAGGGCGACCGAATTCAGCTTATCGTGAATACACCGCGCGGGCAGGATACCTTCTTCGACGAGAAGGCAATTCGCAGGGCGGCTGTTTTGGCACGGATTCCGACGATCACGACGATTGCGGCGGCGCAGGCGGCGGCGGAGGGGATTGCGGCGATGCAACGGCAAACGACTACTGTGTATGCCTTGCAGGCACTGCATACGGCGATCGGGGTCTAATTCCCCAGGAGGTTGCGCGAATCGCCGATCAGGCTTCTGGGTCTTTGCGGCGAAGGGCGAGGGCGGCGCCAATGGAGTAGCCGATCAAAGCCGCGGCGGGCCAGGTTCCGAGGAATGGACCGTCGTCGTCGATGAGGCCGCTGGGTTCAGGCAGGCTGAAGAGAGTGCGAGAGAGCTTTTCGCCGATGCCGCAGTGGAAGCAGGCGTTCGGACTGGTCGGCATGTCCACAATCCACAAGGCAACGATCATCAACCAGATGAGGCCCAGCAGCCAGACGACGGTGGCCATGTCGTCCTGACGGATGCGGGTGACGATGAAGCCAACAAGTAGCGGGACTGCGAGCGAAAGCAACAGGATCAAGGGTTGCGAGACGTTGGATGGGCTGACGGCGTAGCCAACGAACATGAGGGCCAGCCAGGAGCCGAGGGCGAGACAGGCGTGCACCAGGAAGGACAGAGCCTGGCGGACGAGTCGAGATGCACTCCTATCCTCATCTTCATCCGTGCGCAACAGTGAATCCATCTGGGACCGCTCCAGAAGCAGTGTTTCGTTGCGGCTATTATCCACTCAACGAGCGGGGCAGGGCAAATGGGTGGACATAGTGGGTGGGCCGGGGGCATGCTCTGGTTGCCGGCTTTGAGCCCTCTGGCAGGCATGTAACCCTGGGCGGTACCGATGCCCCTCCCCCCCTACCCCCTAAAGTCCGGACTTTTTGCGGAAGTTCGCTCTTTTCATCAGGATGCGAGGTGGTCGCCGTCGTAATGTCCTCTTCTGATTGAGGTTACGGGTAGAGTCCTCTCAGCAAAGGAGTTAGAAAGGCAGCCTTTTGCTATCAGCTCCCAGCTTTCAGTTCAGACTGCCGGCTCTCGCTGATTTGGATTGCGTATTCAGGATAGCCGGGAAAGGGATAATTGCATGCAAAGATGCGGAGTGTTCCAGGTTATTGAGAGGGAAGGATTTGTCGGCGACTGGGGGATTGAGGAGGCTTGACATATCGCGGGGTGCACCCGATGTGGGACTGCAAGAACGGAGTGAAAGATGAGCGCCGTCCCTTGCGGGACTCCGGAGAAACTGGGGGTCGCGTCACCCAGCGCCCTCGGCGCGGGGTTGCTGGCGCGATGGAAGGTGGAGCACGGAATGGGGTTGATGGAAGGCATCGGTTTTCCAGCGTGGTGCATCCGAAGTTTGATGAAGAACAACCGCAGTCGTCCATGGAGCCTTGTTCCAGCCAGGGCCATGAAAAGCAACTGCAGATCCCTCGTCGCTGCGCTCTGTCGGGATGACAGCTCTTAGGGTTGAGGAGTTTGTGGGCACTCGAACTGTTTTCAGGGCAGATGTTTCGACTCCGGTCGCCGCGGCGACCTGCGCTCAAGATGACAGTTCATTTCTTGTGCTGCACCCCGGCGCTCAGATGGGGTACTTGGTGGGGCTTTGGAGATGGGGGATGAAAGGGACGCAACAGAGGCGGCGAGTTGGCGTCCTCTGCGCGGACGTGGCGAGTTCGCAGGTTGGCGGATGACGCTTGACGACGAAGTTCTGTTCCGTTGCGGGTCGGCTTACTTTCGGACGATTTGACCGGCTTTCATTACGAAGGTGACGCGCTCGACGGCAGTGATGTCGTCGAGGGGGTTGCCGGGGACGGCGACAATGTCGGCGAAGTAGCCAGGTTTGAGCTGGCCGATCTCGCTTTCCCATCCGAGCACTTTTGCGCCGTTGATCATGTCGGCCTGGAGGACGGCGAGCGGCTTCATTCCGTAGCGGACCATCAACTCCATTTCGACGGCCTGCGTGCCATGGGGGAAGGGGCCTACATCGGAGCCAACGGCGAAGGGAACGCCGGCGGCGATCTGCTTTTTGAATTCGGCGATTTTGTAGTCAAGCATGGCGGCCTCATGGGCGGCTTGGTCTTGCGATTCCCGATGCTGCGCGAAGTATTTGAAGATGGCGAAGGTGGGGACGGCGGGGATGTTTTTGTCGCGCATGAGGCGCATGGTCTCGTCGCTGAGTTGCGTGGCATGGTCGATGGAGGTGACTCCGGCCTGTGCGGCGTAGAGCGTGCCGGGCTCGCCCATGGCGTGAACGCCGACGGTGATGCCGAGGCGGTGCGCTTCTTGAACGGCGACGGCCAGTTGCTCTGCCGTGTATTGGTAGGGCGTGTGCAAGACGCCGTCGATCATTTGGTCGGGGCCGGTCTCGTAGATTTTGACGAAGCTTGAACCTTGCTTATGCTGTTCGCGGATGACTTCAACGAGTTGCTGGGCGGAGTTGGCGTAGTCGGCGTTGGAGAAGACGTGCTGCGCGGGGTTGAAGCCGATGGCGTCTTCGTGGCCGCCGAGGATGTCGATGGCGTTGCCGCTGATGCGCATGCGTGGTCCGGGAATGAGGCCCTGGTCGATGGCGTCGCGAATGGCGGTATCGGCAGAGCCCGCGCCCTCGGTTCCCATATCGCGTTCGGCGGTGAAGCCGGCGAGGAGATCGGCTTTGGCGGCCTGCTCGGCGAGGATGGTGCGCCAGGGGACGGATTCCTGGACCGTTTGCAGATCTTCCGCGCCGGGATGGAGGAAGAGATGGACGTGAGCGTCGATGAGGCCGGGGAGCAGCGTTGTGTCGCCGAGGTCTATGACGTTTGCGTCCTGCGGATGATCGACGGATGTGCCGACGGCGCGGATGCGGTCGCCCTGGATGAGAACCTCGCCGGGGTGAAGGAGGACGCCGGTATCGACCTGAAGGAGACGGGCGGCGTGGAGGACGATGGGCGCGGAGGGCTGCTGCGCAAAGGCGCCGGCTGCACACAGGCAGACAGATAATGCCAATGCAAGTAGTGGGCTGCCTGTGCGATTGTGTGAAAAACAACCGCAGATCCTTCGACTCACCACCCCCAAGCTCGACCCCAAAGAGCAAAAGCGCTCTTTGGGGCCCCCGAAAGGCGCTTGGGGCCCCGTTCGCTCAGGATGACAGCTTTCATTTTTTAGCGAATTTCTTAGACAGGAAATTAGATTCCTCATGCATACGACTATGCAGCGAGCGGGGGAGGCTTGTCGATAACATTGAGGGAACTTTGCGGGGGTGGGATGTAACATAGGCAATGAATATTTATGAAAGAAAACCTGAATCTCTCCCCTGAAATTCTTCTTCATATCGCCCAAACCTTAAACCTGCCGATGCGCGGACTTGTGGCCGTGATTGAGCTGCTGGACGACGGCGGAACTGTTCCGTTTATCGCGCGGTACCGCAAGGAAGCCACCGGCAATCTGGATGAGGTGCAGATACGCGCGATTGAGGAGAAGCTGGCCTACTTTCGTGATCTGACAGAGCGGCGCGCGACGATTCTTGCTTCGATTGCAGAACAGGGCAAGCTGACGGATGAGCTGAAGGCGCGGATCGAGGGCACACTCGACAAGAACGAACTTGAAGATCTTTATCTTCCTTACCGTCCGAAGCGGCGCACCAAGGCTACGATTGCGCGGGAGAAGGGTTTGGAGCCGCTGGCGCTTTACCTGTGGAAGCAGGAGGCGGCTGCGCAGACACTGGCGGAGTTTGCGGGCGGCTTTGTGAATGCAGAGCTTGGCGTAGGGAGCGTGGACGACGCGCTGGAAGGCGCGCGGCATATTGTGGCGGAGTGGATGAGCGAAGACGCGGACCTGCGCAAGGCGCTGCGGAAGCTGATGTTCGACGATGGCGCGATTGTGAGCCGCAAGGTGACGGACGCGTTTGATGAGCAGGAAAAGTTCAAGATGTACTACGAGTACACGGAGCCAGTGAAGACGATTCCTTCGCATCGGATGCTGGCCATTCGGCGCGGGGAAAGCGAGAAGGTGCTTTACTTTCTGATTGAACTGGAAGGCGAGCGGCCGCTGGCGTTGATTCGGCGGCACGTGTTGCGGGCGCAGGGCGATTGGACGCCGCAGTTGGAACTGGCGATCGACGATGCATGGAAGCGGCTGTTGAACTCGTCGATCCAGGCGGAGATTCGCATGGAGTTGAAGAGGCGATCGGATACGGATGCGATCGCTGTGTTTCGCGACAATCTTTATAACTTGTTGCTGGCTCCGCCGGCGGGGCCGATTTCGGTGCTAGGCATCGATCCGGGTCTGCGGACCGGGTGCAAGGTTGCGGTGGTGGATGCGACGGGAAAGATGCTGGCGCACGATGTGTTGTATCTGCATACGTCGAAGCATGGCAACGCGGAGGCTGCGCCCAAGCTGGAGGCGCTGCTTCGCCAGCACAATGTGCGCGCCATTGCGATTGGGAATGGGACGGCATCGCGGGAGACGGATGCGTTTGTGCGCGATTTTTTGCGGGAGAAGAAGATTGACGGGATTTTTTCGGTGACGGTGAGCGAATCGGGGGCGAGCGTTTACTCGGCGTCGGATGTGGCGCGGCAGGAGTTTCCGGATCTCGATTTGACGGTGCGGGGCGCGATCTCGATTGCGCGGAGGCTGCAGGATCCGCTGTCGGAGCTGGTGAAGGTGGATCCGAAATCGATTGGCGTGGGGCAGTACCAGCACGATGTGGATCAGCGGCAACTGCAGGAGTCGCTTGAGAACGTGATTGAGAGTTGCGTGAATCGGGTTGGCGTGGACCTGAACACTTCATCGTGGACGCTGCTGAGGTTTGTTGCGGGCATTACGGAGCGCACGGCGCAGAATATTGTGAGCCATCGCAATGAGAAGGGCGGCTTTCGCTCGCGGATGCAGGTGATGGAGGTTGCGGGAATCGGGCCGAAGACGTTTGAGCAGGCGGCGGGATTTTTGCGGATACGGGACGGCGACAATCCGCTGGACATGACGGCGGTGCATCCGGAGTCGTATCCGCTGGTGGAGCAGATTGCCGTGTCGCTGAAGACGACGGTGAAGGCGATTATCGAGCAGCCGCAGATGCTGGAGAAGGTGGACAGCAAGCAACTGGCCGCGGGCGCTTACACGCTGAACGATATTTTGACGGAGTTGAAGAAGCCGGGACGCGATCCGCGCGACAAGTTTGTTGCGCCGTCGTTCAACGAACAGGTGCGGGAGCTGGCCGATGTGCAGCCGGGGATGGTGCTGGAGGGCGTGGTGACGAACGTGACGAAGTTTGGGGCGTTTGTGGATATCGGGGTGCATCAGGATGGGCTGGTGCACATCAGCGAGCTGTCGAATCGGTTTATCAAGGAGCCCTCAGACGCGGTGAAGGCGGGACAGATTGTGAAGGTAAAGGTGCTGAGCGTGGATGCGAAGGCGAAGCGCGTTGGGCTTTCGATCAAGGCGCTGACTGCACCGGCGCAGAGGCCGGCGGTGAAGGCGGCTGTGGTGGCGCAGACTCCGCGCAATGAGAAGTTCGCGGCGTTTCTCGAGAAATGGAACGCGCAGAAGAAGTAAGTTCTCGTCAGGCGGTTTGGATCTGTGGCCTGGAGCTGGGGCAAAACTTAGTACAAAGTTAGCTCGGCCATGGGGAAGTGTTTGCGGTTGAGGGTCCAGAGAGCGGCCTGATTCTGGATGGCGGTGGCGGCGATGAGCGCGTCGGCGATTTCGACATCGTGGCTCTTGCTGTACCCGCGGAAGAGCTCGGCGGCCAGGAGGCCAACGCTGTAGTCGATTTTGGCACAAGTGAGCGGGCGGAAGAAGCGGGCGATGGCTGCGTGTTCGTCGGGACGGACGCGGGGCCAGATTTCTGCGGCGGTCAATGGGGAGAAGAAGACTTCATCCTTCGATTCGGTCAGGACCGACCACTTGACGAGCACGGACCGGTCCTTTGCGCGCAGGACTTCGAGGACGACATCGGAATCGAGCAGGATATTCATTTTCCGGGCCTCTGACGACGGGTGCCTTTGCGCATTTTGCGGAGATAGGCATCCGTATCGCCGATGTCCTTGCGATCTTTCCAGAGTCCAACTATGCCTTCCATGGCTTCGCGGCGTTCTTCGGGGTTGCCCATATATTTGTCGCGGGCGGCTTTGCGGACAAGCTCAGAAACGGTGGACCCGTTGAGGCGCGCATGAAAGTGGAGAGCGTTCCACAGTTCCTCGTCCAGATAGAGCTGCGTGCGTCTCATGATGTGCAGCATACATCGCACAAGGGGAATGGGAAAGAGAGTTATTCGAGAAATTCGCGGACGACGGGGTTATCAGAATGGATCAGGTCATGAATGGAGCCGTCGAAGACGAGGCGGCCCTCATTGAGCATGAGGAAGGTGGTGCGTGGGTCGGTCTGCCCATTGGGAAATGGGATCATGCAGTTGAATTCGGTTGAGAATTCGTGGGTGCAGAGCATGAAAGCGTCCTGAAGGCGGTGGGTGACCAACATGGAAGGAGTGTGGTGGACATCGCGCTCCTTGACGATGAGTTCGATGATGTTGGTGGAGGTGACGGGGTCGAGGCCGCCGGTGGGCGAGTCGTAGAGCAGCATGGCGGGGTGGTTGATGAAGGCACGGGCGATGGCGACGCGCCGCCTCATGCCGCCGGAGAGGCTGGAGGGAAACGAGGAGAAGGTTTCTTCGAGGCCGACAAAGGTGAGAGCTTCGCGGACGCGGGTGTCGATTTCGTCGTCGGAGACGAGTTCCTGAATGAGCTGGTAAGCGACGTTGTCGCGGACGGTGAGGGAATCGAAGAGTGCGCCCTCCTGAAAGACCATGCCGATGCGGGTGCGCAGGGGCAGGAGCTTACTTTCAGGCATGGACGCGATCTCTTCACCGAAGAGCTGGATGCTTCCCTGGTCGGGGTGAAGCAATCCATTGCAGAGCTTCAGCAGGACGCTCTTGCCGACACCGGCGGGCCCAAGAAGGATGCGCGTCTCGCCGGGCGCGACGGAGAAGGTGATGTCGTCCAGGACGGGCGGGCCGTCGAAGGAGATGGAGACATTGCGAAAGGCGAGGACTGGGGTTTGATCGGCGGTCGGATGCTGGCCGGCGCCAAGCGGAAGAGGCTGCGGCAGCTGGGGTGAGCCGGAAGCATTGGAGGCGGTCATAGGGGAGGAAAGAAGGCCAAGAGCACCCTGGTGAGAAGGAAGTCGACCAGGATGATGAGCACGGAAGAGTTGACGACGGCCTGAATCGTGGAACGGCCTACGCCCTGGGTTCCACCGGTGGTGCGCAGTCCGTAGAAGCAGCCGACGGAGGCGATGATGTATCCGGAGAAGAGCGGCTTGACGAGTCCCTGGATGATGTCGGGATAGCGGAGCGACTCCCAGGCTTTGGAGAAGTACTGGGTTCCGTCCTGGTGATTGAGGAAGACGGTGACGGCGCCTCCGCCGATGATGCCAAAGGCGTCGGCGACGATGGTGAGGAAAAAAAGCATGGAGATGCAGGCGAAGATGCGCGGGGTGACGAGCTTGCGCATGGGGTCAACGCCGAGGGCGCGCATGGCGTCAATCTGCTCGGTAACGACCATCGATCCGAGTTCGCTGGCCATGGAAGAGGCGTTACGGCCGGCGACCATGATGCCGGTGAGCACGGGGCCCAATTCGCGGATCATGGTGATGCCGACGAACTGGCCTGTGACCGCGGTGGCGCCGAACTGGGAGAGCGTTGCTGCGGACTGGAGGGCGAGCACGCCGCCGGTGAAGAAACCGGACAGCAAGACGATGGCGGTGGAACCGACGCCGATGATGTCGGACTGGATAAGGTATTCAGACCAGTAGCGGGGCTCCGTGAAGAGGTTCATAAAGGCGCGCCAGGCAAACAGGGAATAGTCCTGGATGGTGAGGACGAGTTCTTTGGCTGTGCGTTCGATCGGGATTATTGCCATATTTTGTGCCGGTTTGAGGGAATCTGGCCCTTGGCTGCTGTCTTCGACAGAATAGCGCATCAAGCAGGCGCACATTGGCGGATGCACGGCTGAAGGGAGGGGACTGAGAGCGGGAATGTGAGTTTTGCCGGAAGGCGGAGCGATCCGGTGGGCAGATTTGTTCACATAAGCGGCTTAAAATAAATGATATACAACTCTCTCGCGAGGGCTAGTGGCAAAGGGGAACGAAACGGCATCTAATAGGTAAGCAAACTAGCAAGGGGGGAACGAATGCACTTGTTCCGCGTGCGCCTGATTCTTGCCTTGATTGTAACCGTGACGCTGGTCTCGGTTGCTTCGACCTATTTTGACGTATTGGCGCACAAGCACACGTTGCGTGTGGAACTGGAGCGCCGCGTAAAGTGGATGGGTCTGAGTATGCAGCCGGATGTGACTGGCGCGCTCGAGACCGGCGATCCGTCCGTTCTCCCGGAGTTGTTCTCGCATCTCAAAACGGGTACAGGTACGCTGGGACTGGCAATTTATGACGGTCAAGGAAAGCTGCTTGCCTGTACCGGGCCTCAAGAAGTATTGCAGGCGTTGCCGTACGGTGTGATCCAGAAGTCGATTCAAAAAGGGGATCTGGTGAACGCCTTCGGGCACGCCGGCAATTGGGAATGGCTGGAAGAGGCCGAGCCGCTGCATAACGGAAATGCATTGATTGGGACGCTGGCGATTGTGGCCGACGCGGGGTATATCCGGACCGAGGGAATCGCGGTATGGCAGCGGAGC
>Ga0181535_10007701_pt1 | contig 10757 bp, 9 predicted proteins | sample PEATcosm2014_Bin_44_FD_119774 | JGI IMG/M metagenome (GOLD analysis project Ga0181535, IMG submission 119774) | Peatland microbial communities from MTU Mesocosm Facility, Houghton, MI, USA - PEATcosm2014_Bin17_30_metaG | ecosystem: Environmental > Terrestrial > Soil > Wetlands > Peat | place...
AATGAGCATAGCGCAATGGAATTACCTCGGCGACTGGGTAACGCCGGGGCAAAAGCAGCAGGGGTTCGGCGATGACCCCTCCCGGAATCCCGTCAGCGCACATTTCATCAACAACGCGCACTATCTCTACACCCTGCAAATAGCCGCCAAGATGGCGGCGATTCTGGACAAGCCCGCCGATGCCGCGATGTATACGGAACGGGCGGCTATGCTGCGCCGCACGCTGCACGACCGTTATTTCGTCGCCCCCGACAGCTACGCCACCGGCCAGCAGCCTTATCTGGCGCTGGCGCTGCTGCTCGGAATCGTTCCGCCGGAGTTGCGGGCGGGGGTGGCCAAGAACCTGGAAGACACCATTCTGGTCAAGGACAATGGCCACTTCAACTCCGGTATGCACGGCACCTACTTTCTGCTCAAGGAGCTCATGGAGGACGACCGCAACGGTTTGATTTACGGGATGGTCAGCAAGAAGGACTTCCCAAGCTGGGGCTTCATGCTCGAACAGGGCGCCACCACGAGTTGGGAAAGCTGGTTCGGTGAGTCCCACATCCACGACACGCTGATCTCCATCGGCGCATGGTTCATCGAAGGCATCGGGGGCATCCGAGCGGACGAGAAGGCGCCAGGCTTCCGCCATTTCTTCCTGAAGCCGGCGCCGGTGGGCGGACTCACCTTCGCGCGAACGAGCTACAAGTCCGTTCACGGGATGATCGTCAGCAACTGGCGGATTGAAAACGGCACCCTGCATATGGACGCGACCGTCCCGCCGGGAACGAGCGCCACGCTGTACCTGCCCTCCGGCGCGCCCGAGGCGGTGACTGAAAGGGGACGCCCAGCGTCCCAGGCCATGGGAGTCCGGTTCAACGGGGTGGAGAAAGGCAAGGCGGTCTTCGAACTGGCATCCGGCAGTTATCAGTTCGTCTCGAAACTGCCGCGATAGAGCGAACCCGGAGCGTGCCTATAAGTCGGTCACCTACCACGAGCCGCACTGCCGAACCAGCGGTGGATTCAGAACGGTAACCATTCAAGGTCAGAATGTCCCCTGAAGTACCAAATATTGTCGAATTTTCACTCAGTCGGGTGAGCGTATTAGCTCATTTAAGTCGACGCGCACTCCATGAATTGTTGAAGTTTTCCACAAATCTCACTCAGATCGGGCAGATTGTCATGATTGCCCTTTGGTCTCTCGCTTGCCCTCACAACCCTAGGTTTTCCGCGGATCTGCACGCGGCCGCAGAAAGCCGATAACGACTAGCGTAATTCATTGAGCTCGCATCGAACTGTGATGCATTTTGACTTTGTGGGTTCAGGTGCAATCGTCCTTCGGGACGACGGAGGAAAAAACATGGCGAAGGATTCTCTGAGCATTGTTGATGAACGGACGCAGATTTCTTATGAAATTCCGATCCAAAACGGGACGATACGAGCCATGGACCTGCGCAAGATCAAGACCGGGCCCGAGGACTTCGGCCTCATGACTTATGATCCCGCTTTCATGAACACCGCGTCGTGCCAAAGCGCTATCACTTTCATTGATGGAGACAAGGGCATTCTGCGGTACCGCGGTTATCCGATCGAGCAACTTGCTGAGCAGTGCAGTTTCCTGGAAGTGGCCTACCTGATCCTGAATGGCGAGCTACCCAGAACGGCGGAACTCGCTGAGTTTGTCACCAACATCACTTACCACACGATGCTGCACGAGACCACGAAAAAGTTCCTGGAGGGGTTCCGTTATGATGCGCATCCCATGGGAATGTTTATCAGCACGGTCGCCGCACTTTCGACGGTCTACCCTGAGTCTCGCAAGGTGCAAGATCCTGAGGCGAGGAGATTACAAACCTATCGATTGATTGGCAAAATGCCGACGATCGCGGCTTATACCTATCGCCATAGCCTTGGCTATCCGTATATTTACCCGGATAACGAGCTCAGCTACACAGAAAACTTCATGAACATGCTGTGGAAAATGGTCGAGTCCAAATACCAGGCGAACAAGGTACTAGCCCGCGCGCTGGACATCCTTTTCATTCTGCATGCCGACCATGAACAGAACTGCAGTACGAGTGCCATGCGGGCGGTCGGGAGCTCACTGGCTGATCCTTTCGTGACCACGGCGGCCGCGGCGGCAGCACTTTCCGGTCCTCTTCACGGCGGCGCCAATGAAGAAGTGCTGAAGATGCTGGACGAGATTGGCAGCAAGGAAAACATCCCCGCATACATTGACCGCGTTAAAGCTGGGCAGGTGAAACTGATGGGGTTCGGCCACCGGGTCTACAAGAACTATGACCCCCGCGCCCGGATCATCAAGTTAGCGGCCGATCAAGTTTTCGAAGTCACGGGAAAGAACCGGAAAATCGATGTGGCCCTCGAGCTCGAACGGATTGCGTTGAACGATGAGTATTTCATCAAACGCAAGCTGTACCCGAACGTCGATTTTTACTCAGGCATCATTTACCAGGCGATGGGATTTAAACCGGAAATGTTCACGGTGTTATTCGCCATTCCCCGGACCGTGGGATGGCTGGCGCAATGGGAAGAAATGATACGAGACTCGGAGCAGAAAATTGCCCGTCCGCGTCAGATTTTCACAGGTCACGAGGAAAGAAACGTGATACCCATCGCGCAGCGCGGGTTGCAAGCGGCGGCGTAGGTTGACGCCAATGGGCTGAGCAACAGCCTGGAAAACCCGCGTGCTTAGAAGCATGGAAAAATCGCGCCGTTGGCGCGTCTTTGTCCACCGCTCCTGTATTTGCAGAAACCATCGGGGCCGAGAGAGCGCGGATACAGCCCCCGTCGAAGCTCGAGGTGAAGAATGGTCGGCTCGCAGCTAAGATCGGTGCCTTTCGTGAAGCGTCGGGGTAGGGTTTATATTGATCGCAATCGTTGCAAGGGTTGTGGATTCTGCATCGAATTCTGTCCGCCCAAGGTGCTGAGATTTGCAGCCGCCTACAACGATCACGGCTATCACCCACCAGAGTTGACAACAGAAGGTGGCTGTACAGGCTGCGACCTATGCGGACTTTACTGTCCGGATTTTGCCATTTATGGCGTTCTTGGCCGTCCTGACGGGAGCGCGCTGTGAAAGCTGATCCGAAGTCGGTATTGACCGGGGTTCACTTCATCGACGGCGACCAGGCTTGTTGTGAAGGGGCGCTTGCCGCCGGAGCCAACTTCGCCGCCGGGTATCCAATCACTCCTTCAACGGAGATTGTGGAGCGCTTCGCTTCAAGGGCGCCGGCAGCGGGCGGCGTCTTCCTGCAAATGGAAGATGAGCTTGCTTCCTCGATGGCGATCCTTGGCGCCACCTGGGGCGGCGCCAAGGCTTTCACGGTCACCTCCGGACCCGGTTTCTCGTTAATGATGGAGCATATTGGCTACGCGGCCATGACCGAGACGCCGTGCGTGTTCGTGGACGTCCAGCGCGGCGGCCCGTCTACAGGGCTACCTACGCTCCCAGGCCAGGGCGATATGATGCAGGCCCGCTGGGGGTCGCACGGAGATTATGAAGTCATCGCCCTCTGCCCCAACTCGCCGCAGGAATGCTTCGATCTGATGATCGATGCATTCAACCTTTCGGAACAATTCCGCACGCCGGTGATGTTCATGATGGATGAGTGCGTTGGCCACATGACGGAGAAGGTGGTGATCCCGTCTGCCGACGAAATTGAAATCTCACCTCGCCGCTACACTTCGGTCCCTCCCTCGGAATATCTGCCATTCCGCGCCGGGCCCGATGGCATTCCAGACATGGCGAGGGCGGGCGAGGGATATCGCACGGAGGTTACGGGTTTGACCCATGATGAACACGGCTACCCCGCAATGGACTGGAAATCACAGCACAAGTTGGTGGGCCGGCTGGTATCAAAAATCCGCGATAACGCGAATTGCATTGCGCGATGGGAGGAGCACGCGCTCGAAGATGCAGATGTGGCGGTGGTTGCTTACGGTATCACATCGCGTGTGGTCGGGCAGGCAATCGAGATGGCGCGCGAGGAAGGACTACGCGTGGGCCTGCTACGGCCAGTCGTGATATGGCCTTTCCCGGAAAAGCGGGTGCGCGAATTGGCAAAGCAGGTCCGAGCGCTGGTTGTAGTGGAGATGAACTACGGTCAGATCGTTCATGAGGTAGAGCGCTGCGCCGCCGGGCTGGCACGCACGCTTCTGGTGGGGCACGGTGGCGGCGCCGTACACGAACCCGAAAACATCCTGCAAATTCTCCGCGAGGCTGCACGATGAGTACCGCTCAGATGAATCCGGTCGAAAACTTCCTACGCATGGATCGGATGCCGCATATCTGGTGTCCCGGCTGCGGAATCGGAACCACCGTGAACTGCTTTGCGCGGGCCCTGGTGCAATCAAAATTGCTGCCTGACAAGGTGGCAATTGTTTCAGGCATCGGCTGCACCGGTCGTGTGGCGGGATACCTCAGGCTCGACTCGTTTCACACTACACACGGCCGCGCCATACCTTTCGCGACCGGCCTGAAGCTTGCAAATCCTGGCCTAACGGTTGTGGTTTACAGCGGCGATGGTGATTTGTTTGCCATCGGAGGAAACCACTTCATCCATGCTGCGCGGCGTAATCTTGATATTAAGGTCATATGCGTTAATAACTTTATCTATGGCATGACGGGAGGGCAGGTCGGCCCAACAACACCCTTGGGCGCAGTGGCGACTACCTCACCTTATGGCTGCTTCGAGCGGCCTTTTAACCTTCCTTTCCTGGCGGAATCCTCGGGGGCGGTTTATGTAGCGCGCTGGACGGCTTACCACGTCCGGCACATCGCACAATCCATGGTTGAGATTCTGAACAAGAGGGGCTTCTGTTTTCTCGAGATCATCTCGCCTTGTCCAACCCTCTATCAACGCCGGAACAAACTCGGAGATGGCCTCGACGCCATGAGGTACTACAAGCAGAAGAGCACCGTTAAGAATGGCGCCAATACCAAAGAGGTGGAAGTTAACTTCGGGGGTGACATCATCGTGGGCAAGTTCGTGGACATCGAGCGACCGACATTGGCCGGCGCCATGGCTGCGCAACTCTCGAAATCTCCTGAAAACGTCTAGCTATCCGGAGGTGTCAGGTGTGTTCAACAGGAATTCGATTCGCCGGCTTCGGAGGGCAGGGCGTCATCATGGCGGCGATGATCGTCGGACGGGCGGCGTCGATCTACGAGGGCAAGAACGCCACACTCATCCAGAGTTTCGGGCCTGAAGCGCGGGGCAGCGCCTGCAGCGCTCAACTGATCATCTCGTCTGAGCCTATCCTTTATCCCTATGGGGAACATAGCGACGTTCTAGTCGCCATGTCACAGGAAGCGTATACGCGCTACCTGCCCAGCCTTGAACCTGGAGGCACACTGATCCTGGAAGAAAACCTTGTAACGCCCCAACCAAACGGTTATCACGAAGAAACTTTCACGATTCCCGCCACGCGCCTGGCGGAACAGTTGGGACGAAGGCTCATCCTGAACGTGATCATGGTTGGCTTTGCTACTGCCATTACCGGCATTGTGAGTGCCGATGCGGCGAAAAAGGCAGTTCGCGACTCGGTCCCACCCTCGACAGAAGTCCTTAACGTTGAGGCGTTCGAGAAGGGTTGGAATTTCGGTTTCGAGAAACATCGGTCGGACCGGTCGCTTCCGATGAGTGTCGTCGGTCGAAATTAATGTCATTTCCGCGAAAGCGGGGGTCCCAGTTCAGTGTAGTGGACCCTCACTACTTACGCGTTGGGTAACGCCGATCGTTGCTGCGTCGACGCAAAGGAGGCTAAAAATGAGACGCAAGGTTACGGTGGTGGGGGCAGGCAACGTTGGAGCTTCCTGCGCCCTGCGTTTGGCGGACCGCGGACTGTCCGACGTGGTGCTGGTGGATGTTATTGATGGCCTTCCACAAGGCAAGGCACTGGATACTCTTGAGGCCGGACCCCTCGTGGGCGTCGATGTACGAATCACCGGCTGCAACGACTACGCCCTTACAGCAGGCTCTGACATTGTCGTGTTGACGGCTGGTTTTCCCCGCAAACCTGGAATGAACCGGGACGACTTGTTGTGGGCAAATTACGAGATCGTGAAGGCGTCGGTGGAGCAGGCCGTCAAGTATTCTCCGGATTCCATCCTGATGGTGGTCACGAATCCGCTCGATGCCATGTGTCACGTGGCGCTTCAGGTAAGCGGCTTTCCAAAGAAGCGGGTGGTTGGAATGGCGGGAATTCTGGACACGGCGCGCTTCCGCACCTTTGTTGCCCAGGAACTCGAGGTTTCGGCTGAAGACGTAATCACCTTCGTTCTGGGCGGCCACGGCGACACCATGGTCCCGCTGGTGCAATACACCAGTGTGGCGGGCATCCCTCTTACCGACCTGATGGATACACAGAAAATCCAAGCCATTGTGAAACGCACCCGGGAGGGTGGGGCGGAAATCGTGAAATACCTGAAGACCGGCAGTGCCTATTATGCTCCCTCGGCAGCCGTGATTGTGATGGTTGAATCGATCCTCGGCAATAGAAAACGCGTTGTGCCCTGTTCTGCGTACTTGCAGGGGGAGTACGGGATCAACGATTTATTCGTTGGAGTTCCTGTCAAACTCGGCGCAGCAGGAGTCGAGAAAATATACGAAGTCAAACTCGGCGACCAAGACATGGCAGCTTTGCAGAAGAGTGCTGCGGCAGTAAAGGAGTTAGTGGACGTGATGGCCGCAAAGCTGAGCACACCAAGAGCTGTGGCGTCGGGTAACTAATCACTTAGGTTGTCCGCACGTGCCTTCTTGTCCGCAGAGACTTTCCACAAGAATGCACTTTCGAAAGGGGCTGCGTTGAGTAGTTGGTTTCGAAACTCCGGACATTTGATTCGGCCTGCGTTGGTGTTGCTCGGCGGGGTGGTGGTTTTCCTGGCAATCCGCGCCGTTGTTGTGCCCAAGGATTTTGGGAAATTCGGGCATTACCGGCCAGGCGCGCTCGAGACGATCAGCACTCGCTCCATCGCGTATGCCGGGCATGAGCAGTGCCTCCAATGTCACGATCAGGAAGCCAAGGTGCACGGTGGTGGCATGCACGCGAAGGTTTCCTGTGAAACTTGTCACGGACCGCTGGCCAAGCACACTGACGACCCCACTGCCAACGTTCCCAAGCTGCCTGATGTGGCCAACCTTTGCCGGCGGTGCCACGAAAAGGACGCTGCTAAGCCCAAGGGCTTCCACCAAGTGGACACGCTGGCGCATTCCCCAGGCATGCTTTGCAACAGTTGCCACCAGCCGCACAATCCCCAACTTTGAGGAAGGATTCTGGAGCATGGATCTGAGCAGGCGAGACATATTCAAGATCGGCGGCAAGCTACTGCTGTTGGCCTCTGCCGGCGCCACGCTTGACGAGATCCTGGGCGCCGCCCCGCCTTCCGAAGCCTACCGCATGGCGGACCACTGGTGGGGCATGATCATCGACATCGACAAGTGCATCGGCTGCGGAAGCTGCGTTCGCGCCTGCGCCCAGGAGAATCAGGTGCCCGCCGGTTTCTTCCGAACCTGGGTGGAACGGTATCAGGTGGAGGAAGGAAAGCAGCCGCTGGTCGACTCACCCAACGGGGCGATGGATGGCTTTCCGCCTTCCAAGCGTACGGACTTGAAAAGCTTCTTTGTTCCCAAGCTGTGCAACCAATGCGCATCTTCTCCGTGCGTGCAGGTCTGTCCGGTTGGCGCGACGTTCGTCAGCCCCGACGGAGTGGTTCTGGTAGACGAAACCTATTGCCTCGGCTGCCGGTATTGCGTTCAGGCCTGTCCCTATGGCTGCCGATACCTGCATCCGCAGAAACGCACTGTGGACAAGTGCACGCTCTGCTACCATCGCATCACCAAGGGCCTTACCACCGCTTGCTGCGAGAATTGTCCCACCGGCGCACGCCAGTTGGTGGATTTCAAGAACCCCAAGGACCCCGTCCACGAGTTCCTGCGCAACAACAAAGTGGAGGTGCTCAAGCCCTACATGGCGACGCAGGCCAAGGTCTATTACAAGGACTTGGACGGCGCCGTGCGCTAGAGGAGTGAAGGAATGATTCCGGGTGTTGACGGCTTTATATACCCCAACGAGGTCGAGTTGCAGTGGGGCCTGCTCGTTGTGCTCTACCCTTACATCACGGGGCTGGTGGCGGGAGCCTTCATTCTGGCGTCGCTCGAGCGTGTCTTTAAGGTGGAGGCCGTGCGACCTACGTACCGACTGGCGCTGCTCACCGCCCTGGCATTTCTGCTGGTGGCGCCACTGCCGCTGCAATTACACCTGGGGCACCCGGAACGCTCACTCGAAATGTACCTCACGCCCCACCGCTCGTCGGCCATGGCCATGTTCGGGTTTGTGTACTTGTGGTACCTGATGGTGGTGCTGCTGCTGGAAATCTGGCTGGAATATCGTGCGGACATCGTGCGCCTGGCCCAGACCACGACCGGCTGGCAGCGGCTCGTCTACAAGTTGCTGACCTTGGGTTCGGAAAACGTGAGCCCAGAGGCGCGGCGAATCGACGACAAAGTCAGCTACGTCGTCACCGTAATCGGAATTCCCTCGGCATTTCTACTGCATGGTTACGTCGGCTTCATCTTCGGGTCCATCAAGGCCAATCCGTGGTGGTCCTCCCCGCTCATGCCGATTGTGTTTCTCTTTTCGGCGATGGTTTCCGGGATCGCGGCGGTGCTGGTGCTGTACATGGCCTTCATGAAAATCAAGAAGATGCCCCTCGACATGGGTTGCCTTGACACCATCGCCAAATACCTCTTTTACACTTTCGTCATCGACTTTTCTCTCGAAATGCTGGATCTGGTGCAACGCACCTACGAAGCTGATGAGTCCTTCCGCACCCTCGATTTCATGGTCCACACGCGCTTGTGGGGATCGCAGGTGATCCTCCAGATTTGCGTGGGAACGCTGTTGCCTCTGGTTTTGCTCGCGGCCAATCAACTCTGGAGGTTCTCGGTGTCGCGTCGCAAGGCGATGTATCTCGCCGCTTCTCTGCTCACCATGATGGGAATCTTCGCGATGCGCTGGAATGTGGTGATCGGCGGCCAGTTATTCTCCAAGAGTTTCCTCGGGTACACCACCTACAAAGTCGGCTTCGCGGCGAGGGAAGGCCTGCTCTCCGCCATCGGACTGATGGCTTTACCTTTCATCATCGTCGTTGTCCTAGTCAAGCTGCTGCCCCCCTGGGCAGAGGGAAAACCTAGCGAAAATGTTGTCGGGTAATCCCCTTCTTGCTTGGTTAAGGAGGGGTCGTATGTTTATGGCAGTCGAGAGGTGGTGCCATGATGCAGGCAGACCTGGACGACTTGCGGCAGCAGGTTCGCAATCTTGCGGACCGCGTTGCCCGTTTGGAAGCGTCTTTGGCGCTCCGACCCGAAGGCTCCTTGACGCAAGATGCAGGCGCGCCTCAGAACGCGCCGTTCGAGGTGCTGGAAGTGGGCACCTCATTCTTCCCGGTTCCCCAATCTACTCCCATCCTCCCTGTCCTGGGCGCGGCAACGCTCGGCTTGGCCGGAGCTTACCTTCTGCGGGCCATCGCCGAATCCGGAATCATTCCCTCCAAGCTCGTCTTCGCCGCGGCAGCCCTTTATGCTGTGGCGTGGCTGCTTTGGGCGGCACGAGCCCACGCCGGACGCCGGCTCGCTGCCATCCTCTACAGCTTGACCGCGGTGCTGATCCTTTCTCCGCTCCTTTGGGAGGCTACGGTCCGCTTTCACACGGTCTCGCCGTGGCAAACCAGCGTAATCCTCGTGGCCTTCAACCTGATTGGTCTGACGGTGTCATGGCGTAAGGACCTACTTGTGGTCGCCACCATTTCCACTGTGGCGAGCATCGGTACCGCCGCCGCGCTGCTCGTCGCCACCTACGACGTGCTGCCTTTCACCTTCGCCTTTCTGGCAATCGCCGCGGCCATTGAAACCTGCGCGTGCTTTAACCATTGGCTCGGTGACCGCTGGTTGGCCGCGGCCGCTGCCGATCTCGCAGTTTTCCTGGCCACCTGGCTGGTCACCAATCCGCGGGGCCTTCCGCAAGCCTATGCACCCATTCCGGCTGCGGGGTTGTTCGCCGCGCAGTCTGCGCTGCTGGCCATCTACCTCTCCAGCGTTATGGCGCGAACCCTCCTGCGCGACCGCACTTTTACAACCTTTGAAACCGCACAGTGTATGTTGGCATTCGTCATCGGGGTCGGCGGAGCCATTCGCTTAGCTTCCGAGGGTTCGCATCTGACGGTTGCCATTGCGGGATTCGCTCTCCTGTGCGGAGCGGCCTGCTATGCCATTTCATTTAAGCTGCTTGCCCGCCAAGCTTTGCAGGGCCGCAACTTCTATACCTATTCCACTTTCGGAATCCTTTTGGTCGTTGTCGGGTGCAGGATTTTGCTCAGCGACGGCGCGGCCGCCATCGCCTGGTTCCTGCTGGCGCTCGCCTGCATCGGCGCGGGAGGATTGTGGACCAGGTTGACACTGGAGATACACGGCGGCGTCTACCTTCTGCTGGCGCTCCTGTTTTCCGGCGCCTTCCACCAATCGGGGAGGTTACTCTTGGGAACCGATCTCTGGCCTGATTCGATCCCGCTTGCGCTCTGGGCCGGGGCAGTCGTGGCTGGTGCAAGTTATTGGCTGGCGAGACGGTTTTCGCGCTCCATGCAGGAGGGATGGACGCTCCGGGCATTCCGCGTGGCGATGGCCGCGGCCTTGGTCTGGCTTGTGGCCGGCGTCGCTGCCGGGAGCCTGACCGGCGCCTACCACGGGCTTTTTGCA
>Ga0181535_10007703_pt1 | contig 10755 bp, 11 predicted proteins | sample PEATcosm2014_Bin_44_FD_119774 | JGI IMG/M metagenome (GOLD analysis project Ga0181535, IMG submission 119774) | Peatland microbial communities from MTU Mesocosm Facility, Houghton, MI, USA - PEATcosm2014_Bin17_30_metaG | ecosystem: Environmental > Terrestrial > Soil > Wetlands > Peat | place...
CAAATGGCAATGCGGTTACGCTGCGCGGTGGAGCGAACGCACACCACTCTACCAGGTTCATGGCCCCAATGTGCATCCCATTTGGGATGTCGAAACTCCCCATGAACCCAGAAAACATTCAACCTTCGACATTCAACTTCCAACCCTGAACGAAGGCGGCAGCGCAAGCCCCTTCGATATTGGGCGTTGAATGTGAAATGTTGAATGTTTCTTTTGCGGTTCAGGGGTTCAATGCGCGAACGGTTTCGGGGAATTCTCTCCCCATCGGCTCCGCAGACTCCGCCGACGCGGAGAGGGGGAAACGCACCCAGCGTCTCGACGAGGCCGAACGTGGAGTGGTTCAGGGTTCAGGCTTGGATTTACTTTCGGGGCATGGGCTGCTAAAACATCCGGGTGTTGAACGCCGCCGCCATCTGGAAGCACCTCAATTCGCCGCGCCGCCTGTTTCTCATCGCCGGACCCTGCGTGATTGAGAATGAAAAGCTGTGCCGCCAGGTGGCCGCGTCGCTGACCCGGACGTGCCGCGAGCTGGGGATTTTCTATGTTTTCAAGGCCAGTTTTGACAAAGCCAACCGCACGTCGGCGCGGGGGTTCCGGGGGCCGGGCATTGCGGAGGGGCTGAAGGTGCTGGCGGACATCCGGGAGGAATTTGACGTGCCGGTGCTGACGGATGTGCACACCGAGGCGCAGGCGGCGCAGGCGGGGGAAGTCGTGGACCTCCTGCAAATTCCGGCGTTTCTCTGCCGGCAGACCGATTTGATCGCCGCGGCGGTGGCCACGGGGCGGATCGTGAACCTGAAGAAGGGGCAGTTTCTTTCCCCGGTGGAGATGGGGCGGGTGGCGGAGAAGGCGCGGCTGGCGGGCGGCAAACATCTGCTGGTGACCGAACGCGGCACGACCTTTGGCTACAATAATCTGGTGGCGGACATGCGGTCCATCCCGATCATGAAATCGTTTGGTTTTCCGGTGGTGTTTGATGCCACGCACTCGGTGCAACTGCCCGGGGGCGGCGGCGACAAGTCGGCGGGGCAGCGGGAATTCGCGCCGGTGCTGGCGCGGGCGGCCCTGGCGGCCGGGGCGGACGGCCTGTTTCTGGAGACCCATCCGCGGCCGGACGAAGCGCTGAGCGACGGGCCGAACATGATTCCCCTGGGGGAAATGAAGAGCACGCTCAAGGCCTTGCGGAAAGTTTTTCAAGCCGTGGCCGGCGACCGGTGAGAGCGTGAAAAACGGCGCAACAACCACCCGGTCCGGGCGCGCGGCATTGGCCGGCCGCCCTTCCTCGTCACTGCTGGCGCGGTGCCGGCGCATCCGGCTTTTTCTGTGCGACGTGGACGGCGTGCTGACGGACGGATCGGTCTTCCTGGGCGGCGAGCGGGAGTACAAGCGGTTCAACATCCGGGACGGCCTGGGGCTGGTGCTGGCGCGGCGGGCGGGCTTGAAGGTGGGCTGGGTCTCGGCGCGTCCCTCGGCGGCGACCAGCCTGCGGGCGCAGGAATTGAAGATTGATTTTCTGGTGCAGCAGGGCGACCACACCAGCAAAACGGGGGCCGTCGAGGAGTTGCTGGCGCGGGAGCGGGTGGGCTGGGACGAGGTTTGTTTTGTGGGCGACGACATCATAGACTTGGGACCGCTGACCCGGGCCGGTTTGGCCGTGGCGGTGGGCGATGGCGTGGCCGAAGCGCGCGCGGCGGCGCATTGGGTGACGCGGGCCGCGGGAGGGCGCGGGGCCGTGCGGGAGACGGTGGAAATGATTTTGAAGGCTCAGAAGAAGTGGCAACCCTATTTAACACAATACGCAACATGAGACTCGACGTAAGAATTTTGGGTGGGCTGGTGCTGGCGTTGTGGCTTTTGCCGGTGACGGCCGAAACCCAGATGCAATCGGTGCCGGCGGTTCCGTTGGGGGGGACGGCGACGCGCCTTTCGTCCGTCGTCTATTTCGATCCGCCCAACGAGCAGCGGGTGAAGCTGCGGCTGTCCGGCTCGGAAATGACGCCGTTGCCGGGGAACGTGTTCAATGTGAAGCAGCTCACGGTGCAGGAGTTCAGCGCGGAGGGCGGGCGGGAAGCGGTGGTGGAGGCGCCGGAGTGCCTGTACGCGCCGCTGGACGGAGTGGCCAGCTCGGCGGGGCATTTGCGGCTGACGCTGGGCGAGGACAAGATTCGCATCGAGGGCGACGGATTTTTTTGGCGGCAGAGTGACAACTCGCTCGCCATATCGAATAATGTTTACACGGTCATCAAGACCGGAGCTTGGAAATTGTCCGCACCATGAAAAAACTCGTCTGCCTGTCAACCATCCTGAACGCCGGAATCCTGCTGGGGACGGCCGGCGGCGCGACGCCGCCCAGCGTTTCGGAACAGGAGATTGGTTTGCACGCCGGGCGGGGCTATTTCGACGGCAACACCCGGCAGGTGGTGTACTACGACCATGTGGTGGTGACCAATGCTCAGGGCCGGCTCGCTTGCGAACGGCTCACCATCAATTTGCCGCCGTCCGGGGCGGCGGACAGCCATCCCACCAACGCCGTGGCCGAGACGAACCTGGACATCCTCTATGTGGACAACAAGGGCCAGACGAACCATTTGACGGCGGACCGGGGCATTTATGACTACAGCGTGACGAAGGCCGCGACGAACGAGACCTTCACCTTCAGCGGGCACGCCACCAACGAGAGCCCGCAAGCGGTGTTTTCGGGTGAACCGCTGGTGTGGGACAACATCCGGAACCGTTTCGATTTTGGCTCCAATATGGACATGCACATCAAGGTGAAAAGCGGCTCCGGGGGCACGAACGCCTCGCCTTTCAACGTGTTGAAATAATCCGTTTGTGAGCGAGGAGCCATCCAATTTTGTCCCCGGGGCGATGACCGCCGAACCCACCGCGAAGGCGGCGGCCCTGCTGGTGACGGAAAACCTGGCCAAGGAATACCGCGGCCGGCGGGTGGTCAACGGCGTGTCCGTGAACGTGGGCGCGGGGGAGATTGTGGGGCTGCTGGGTCCCAACGGCGCGGGCAAGACCACCACGTTCAACATGGTGGTGGGGGTGGTGCGCCCGGACGAGGGGCGGGTGATTTTTCAAAACCGTCCGATCACGGGCCTGCCGATGCACCTGCGGGCGCGGCTGGGCATCGGGTATCTCACCCAGGAGCCATCCGTGTTCCGCAAGCTGACGGTGGAAGAGAACATCCTGGCGATTTTGGAGACCTGCCGGTTGTCCCGCAGCGAGCGGGCGGTGCGGTTGAAGTATTTGTTGGAAGAGCTGGATTTGACGCCGGTGGGCAAAAGCCGGGCCTACCAGTTGAGCGGCGGTGAGAAGCGGCGGCTGGAAATCACGCGCGCGCTGGTGACGAGCCCGAAGCTGCTGCTGCTGGACGAACCGTTCGCCGGCATTGATCCCATCGCGAAATTTGAAGTGGCCAAGATCATCCGGCAGCTCAAGGAACGGGGGCTGGGCATTTTGATCACGGACCACGACGCGCGGGAAACGCTGAAATTGGTGGATCGAGCCTATTTGATTCACAAAGGCGAGGTGATATATGAAGGCGACGGGCCGAGCATGATCACGGATCCGAAGGCGCGGGAGATATATTTAGGGCCGGAGTTTAATCTTTGATGCGCAGAGGTTTAACAATTGCGGTTTTCCCCGGCCAGCAAATCAGGATTGCGATTCCGACCCGCTAACGTTACCGTCGTAAACGCCTGATCCGGAGAAGCCGGTTGCAACTCTGGTTGATGTAATCTATGGATCGCCCTTCGCTCACGGTCGAACAATTCTATAACGAGCACGCCGCCTCGCTGCAGATGAAACTGCTGTCCGAGAAGTGCGACCTCAAGCGGATTATCCGCGAGCCCACCGTGAACCGGCCGGGGCTGGCGCTGAGCGGGTTTACGCGTTATTTCGCGTACAAGCGCCTGCAGGTGATGGGACATGCGGAGGTGTTTTACCTGCGGGAACTGCGGCATAATGAGAGCGAGGCGCGGTATGCCTATCTGTTTGCGTACAAGATTCCGTGTTTTGTGTTCAGCCGCAATTTGCGGCCGGACCGGCAGTTTGTAGTGTCGGCCGAGCAGATGGGGGTGCCGATTTTCCAGACCCCGCTGGTGACCATGAAATTCATCAACCTCGCCACGCTGGCGCTGGAGACGATGTTTGCGCCGCGGGCCACGGAACTGGGCAGCATGGTGGACATCCTGGGCGTGGGGGCGATCATCCGCGGCGAGAGCGGCATTGGCAAGAGCGAGGCGGTGCTGGCGCTGATCGAGCGGGGTTACAGCCTGGTGGCGGACGACGTGGTGAAGGCCATGCTGGTGGACGGGAGGGAGATCCTTTGCACCAGCGCCGAATTGACGCGCGACCACATGGAAGTGCGCGGGATTGGCATCATCAATGTGGCCGCGATGTTTGGCGTGAAGGCCATCCGCAAGGAAAAGAGCCTGGATTTGATCATCACCCTCCGGCAGTGGGAAGAGGTCAAGGACGTGGACCGGCTGGGGATGGAACAGGAATACATCAAGGTGCTGGGAGTGGACATTCCGCATGTGACCATTCCGGTGCGGCCGGGGCGGGACATCGCCCGCCTGATCGAAGTGGCCGCCTTCCAGATCAAGCTTCGTAAATCGGGATACAATGCGGCCGAGGAGCTGAACAAGCGGCTCCTGGCGCAAATGGCGGATAAAGCCACCCCGCCGCCGCTGTCACCATAAATTGGGGTGGCAAAAATGTCTTATGCCGTTTAAATTGCCCGCTGTTCAAGCCATGAGCGCGAAAAAATCTGACGCCGGAGAGTTCCTGACCAGGGAACTCACGATCGCCAACAAGTCGGGCATCCACGCCCGGCCTGCCGCCATGTTCGTCAAGGTGGCCACCCGCTATGGGTGCGATATCTTTGTGGAGAAAGACGGTGAGAAGATCAACGGCAAGAGCATCATGGGACTGATGATGCTGGCCGCGGGTCCGGGCAGCAAGGTGACCTTGCACGTCAAGGGCGCCGATGCCAACGCGGCCATCACCGAGCTCGAAGAATTGGTCAATCGCAAGTTTGACGAGGAGGATTGAGCGGGCGGCCGCGCGTTTGGGCGCGGCGGTGCGAATTCACTCCAGTTGGTCGTTTTATTTCCCTGTTTTCCCTGCCGTGCATTTGCACCGGGGCGGCTTTGCGCTAAAGTGCTTCCATGCAGGCAGAGCGACTGAAGACGGCGCATCGCGGGGCGGCGGAGAATCCGCCGAACCGGTTCGAGCAGATCGCGCTGGAACCGGACGCCGATTGGAATCCGGAAGAGGACGTGCTGCCGCGCACGCAGTTTTTCAAGGACCACAGCCAGACCATCATCGCCCGCAATGACAGCCCGGACGTGGGTTTTGAGGCGAGCCTGAATCCGTATCGGGGGTGCGAACACGGCTGCATTTATTGCTACGCGCGGCCGACGCACGAGTACCTCGGCTTTTCCGCCGGCCTCGATTTCGAGAGCAAAATCATGGTCAAGGAGGACGCGCCGGAGCTGTTGCGCAAGGAACTGTCATCGCCCAAGTGGCAGCCGCAGGTGATTTTCATGAGCGGGGTGACGGATTGTTATCAACCCGTGGAGCGCCGGCTGAAATTGACGCGCCGCTGCCTGGAAGTGCTGGCGGAATTTCGGAATCCGGTGTTCATCATCACCAAGAATCAACTGGTGACACGCGACCTCGACATCCTGGGCGAACTGGCGCGGCACCAGGCGGCATGCGTGTGGCTGTCCATCACGACGCTGGACGGGGATTTGCGGACGATCATGGAGCCGCGGACATCGCCGCCGGCGGCGCGGCTGGCGGCCGTGCGGGAACTGGCGGCGGCGGGCATTCCAGTGGGCGTGAACGTGGCGCCGCTGATCCCGGGCCTGACGGACCACGAAGTGCCGGCCATCTTGAAGGCGGCGGCGGCTGCGGGCGCGCAGGCGGCGGGGTTTGCCATCGTCCGGCTGCCGTATGCGGTGGGGTCGCTGTTCGAGCAATGGCTGGAGCGGCATTTTCCGGATCGCAAGGAGAAGGTGCTGAACCGGCTGCGGGCGATGCGCGGGGGAAAACTGAACGACTCGGAATGGGGCAAGCGGATGAGCGGGGAGGGGATTTTTGCGGAGCAGATTGCGCAGATGTTCGAGGTGGCCCGGCGCAAGGCGGGCATCGGTAGCGAGGGGCCGAACCTTTCGGCGGCGGCGTTTCGACGGGCGGGAGGAACGCAGCTTTCGTTGTCCTTGGACGGTGCCGGAAACCCGGGCTGAGGTGACTGCGGGTTGCGTGGCCAATGGCCACCTTCAAAGCAATGAACTTTACTCACGCATACGCGATTAAAGCCATAATATTTTAATCGACTGGGCTGGTGATCGGTGGCTACCATCACTTTGAATCAGTTGGGAATCCGAACGCGCGACACGCGGTGAGGCTCAAACTCAACCCGCCCCGCGTTGCGAGCAATGTAGGCGCGCCACGCGCTGCGTCGTCGAAGAAATCCCAGCGCGATGACTCATGTTCAACTTGATCAATTATTCGGCCAATGTGCTGGTGATTTTGACTGAAGGGGGCAAGTATTTTGCCTTGCTGGTCCTAGCCATTCTGGCCATCCGGCTGTGGCAGCGTTGGAGCCGGGCTTCGTCCGCGGGGAAAGCGAGCGGTCTGGTTGTGGCAGGTTTGGTGACAGTTCTGGCCACCGTCACTGGCTATGTGTCCATGCGCCACAGCCTGGCCCGCATGGATGCTTACTTCGGCATGAAGGCGTTTGACGCCGGCCATCTACCCCAAGCGGTATCACTGTTCGAGGCCTCCGAGCGGAATTGGGCGAGCGCCGACACGATGGCCCGCCGCGGGGTTTGCCTCTTGTATTTAGGCGCGGGCGAGGAGGGGTTGGCGGTACTCAAGCAGGCGCGCGACTTGCGCCAGGGCGAGGGGACGTCATTTGAATTCGTGTATGAGGGATTGTATCGCTTTGGCCAGGGGGATGCGCCGGGGGCAATCCGCTTTCTGCGGGCGGCGGCCAAGGACTCTATTTACCGCTGGACCGCCGTGAAAACCATTGCCGTCATTGAATTGGATCAAGATCAGGTAGCCGCCGCGGCGGAAGACATGAAGCCCTTCATGCAGGTGGACGTCACGGATTTTGATCAGGCCTATGTGCTGGCCTCGCTCGAGCTGGCGGCCGGCCACAAGGCGGAAGCGCGGACGCTGTTCAATAAGTTTCCGGCCAGCAACTTGGGGCCGAGGTGGGATAACCGTTTTGATAAGCTGCGCGCCCGCTTGCAGGATTAGCTATTTGGGATGTTTATGCATCGGACTATTGTCTCCTTCATTTTGCGCTGCCGGTTGGAAAATGTCATGGCGGCCGGATTTTCCGCGGCCCTGGCGCTGTTCTTTCTGGGCGAGCGGGCCCAGCACAGCTTTCCGCTGAACATCCATGACATTGCTTTCATCATGCTGCCCGCGGGCATATTGGCGGTAAAATGCCTGCTGGGCATTCTGTTTTCCCCCAAGGAAGACACGGATGCCGGCATTGGGAGTTTTCTCGCTGACTTCTTCCGTCCGCTGCTGGAAATTTTCCGCGACTGGTTCCCGTTCCTGGTGCTGAGTGCTTGTTATTTTGCGCTTTATACCAACCTGATCATCCGCGTCAACCCGCATACGGCGGATGCGCTGCTGGCGCGGGTGGATGCGGCGCTGCTGGGCGGCCACCAGCCTTCGTTCCTGATGGAGCCGATGATCAATCCGTGGCTCACGGATTTTTTCAGCTTGATCTATTTTTCTTACATTTTGTCGCTGCCGGTCGTGGCGCTCTATTTTTACGTGAAAAAGGAAAAGAAGGTATTCCGCCGGATCATGATGGGCTATCTCATGTTGATGCTGATGGGAATCACCAGTTATTTGATCTTCCCGGCGGCCGGTCCAGAGGCGTTTTTTGCCAGCCAATACTCCCGTGACTTGCAAGGTCATGCCATCAGCCACGGTGTGAGCTTCATTATCCAGTCCGGGCGGGTGGCCTACGATTGTTTTCCGTCGCTGCACGTCGGCATTTCGTTGCTGGTCGCCATTTATTTGCGTGACTACCGGCGGAAGCTGTTTTTGCCCGCCCTGGGCTATGTCACCCTCATGTGCTTGGCCACGCTTTACCTGCGTTACCATTATCTCGCCGACCTGTTGGGGGCCTTTGTGTTTGTCCCGGCGGCCTACTGGCTGAACGATTTTCTGTTGGCGCATTGGCCGGGAGAAAAGGTCTCCCCGGCCGCAGCCACCCTGACTCAGCCCGGCTCTCCGAGCATGGGCAATTGACGGTCCGTGTTCTCCACCGGCGCCTGGGGCGTTGGACGCGATGACCGGGGAACCGATAGACGGCCGCCCGTGTCGAAATTGAGAATGAACTTCTGAAATGGCCTCCCGCCGAGTGCGTCAGTCTGGCCGAACGCCTGCTGGAAAGCGTGACGGATTTCACAACCGAAGAAATTGACCTGGCCTGACGCTCGGAAATTGCCCGCCGGGTCGGGGAAGTCGAGTTGGGCAAAGTGTCCGACATCCCGTCGCGCAACGTCTTTTCAAAGGCCCACAAAAAATTGAAGCGTTTGCTCCCATAGGCAATAGCCTAACTTCCCGGGAGATTTTCAAAAAAGCCAGTAAAACCGGGGGTTTCCGGTTTTTGTCTGGCTACAAAGCCCAGTCCGGCACCGTGGCGAAAAGTTTGATCAGGCCCAGTCTTTCCAGCAACGCATTCAACTCCTTGGGAATGTCTGTCATCAGGCTCCGCGCCGTCTTGTCCCCGACTTGCAGTTGGCCGATGCGGATGCTCTGGAGTCGGCGCAGGATCCGGGGCACCTCGCCGCTCTCCCCGCTGTCCCGCCATTGGCTCCCCAACCGCGCGCTCAGCCAGTAGGCGATGAAGCAAAGCCGCACATGGTTGTGCACCCGGTCCGGCCGCCAGTGGAAGATCGGGCGCACTTCCAGATAGCTCTTCAACTGGCAAAAGGCCGCCTCCACATTCAGCAAGCTCTTGTAGTGCGCCAGCACCTCCGCCTTGCCGCAGGTTTGGGCCGGACAGTTGGTGTGGAGCAGATACCACCCGTCCCGCTGCGTTTCCTTCCGAATGGTCTCCCGCTTTTCCTCCCATTCCAGCACGCCCTGCGGGTTGACGCGGTAAGTGAAGTATTTGTGGGCCTTGAGCCGTTCGAGCAGCCGCCCGGCCTGGCTGGCCAGTTTTTGCGGGTTCGCCTGTTTGCGGTTGACCCGCGCCATTTTCTCCAGCGCCGCCCGGGCTTTGGCCAGGCGCACGCTACGCCGTTCCTCGTCGCGTTGGCGCCGCCAGTCCCCCCCGGCGATCACGTAGCGTTTGCCTTGGTGGATGACCTCCACCACCCGGCTGCGATCCCCCAGTTCCAGTTGTTGGTCCGCTGGCAGCTCGGCCAGCAACGCCTCCAGCGTCGAGTTGGACAGGCGGGTTACAAATCGCATTTGCGCCTCGTCGAGCGCCGCCAGATTGACGGTGCTGCTCATCCCCCCGTCAAAAACAAACGTCGCCTCGCGGATATCGAAGCGGCGGCGCAAGGTGGCCAGCAGTCCCCGCAAGGTTTTGTTGTCGGCCCGGTTGCCCCGCAAGACCTCCACATGCAGGGGAATGCCCTCCGGATCGGTCGCCACGGCCAGGATGACCTGCCGGCGGTCCCCGCGATGATCCCGGCTGTGTCCGTAACGGCCCAGGTGGTCGGGCCCGCCGCCCTCGAAATAGGTGCTCGTCAGATCATAAAGCACCAGGCGGACCCCTTGGGGAAAGGCCTCCTGATAGAGGCTTTTTTCCAGGGGCACCCACTGACCATTGAGCAAATCCATCGCCGCGTAAAGCTCGTCCTCGTCAAAGGCCTCGGCGGCGGGCAGGCCGCAGGCGCGCGCCAAGGCGGTGCCCTCGGCCTGTTCGCCCAGCGCCAGTTTGGCGGACGGGAAAAGAATCCGCCCCAGAATCATCGCCTTGAGCAACCCCTGCTGTCGGGGCGTTCCCAAGCCGGCCAGGAAACGACCCAAGCCGAAGCGCTGCCAGGCGTCGTTGAGCACGGCCAGTCCGCCATAGTCCTGAGCCCCGGTGAGTTTAAGATAGTTGTCGGTGCTCCCATCTTTTCTTCGTGTTGGCCCCTCCCCACCCCCGCCCGCCGTTAGCCGCTTACGAAAAATCGTAAAAAAGTGCGTTTTGCGTTAGCGGCTAACTAACACCCCTTGGAAAACTGTGTCATGCTGGTCGGGTGAAAGCTGCCAGCCAGCAGCAGTGGGATGAGGTGACCGCGTTCAGCCGGACGCGGCCCGCGTTCCCGCGCATCCCCGGGGCGTCACGATCTCCATGATTGTGCAATCTTTATGCGCAGTTTTGCATTCAAAAGGCGCTTCGCGCTCCGAACGCGAGTCAAACCTGGTCGCCCTTGGTCAACCCTGAAAGGGTCTCGTTTCGGACATGCTCCGAGGGGTGGGGACGGCTCGTCCCCATCGTTTTAATGTTGGATTCGTGGGGACGAGCCGTCCCCACCCCGGCGCTGCTCGCAGATCCAAGGAAGCGTTTTTCGCCAAGTGAATCCGGAACGCCTTTGGTGCTCGGCCGAACCGTCCCTTTGAAATCGGGGAGACGAATTTCCACTGGACGCCGTCTGCCAAAAGTGACTGTTACCCGAGAGCGGGTATCGTTATGCCAAAAGGGTGTTACCCGATGGCCTTTGTTCTTGGTTAACTATTTGCGGGTTCCAAAGCGAGTTAAAACGAGCA
>Ga0181535_10007708_pt1 | contig 10749 bp, 7 predicted proteins | sample PEATcosm2014_Bin_44_FD_119774 | JGI IMG/M metagenome (GOLD analysis project Ga0181535, IMG submission 119774) | Peatland microbial communities from MTU Mesocosm Facility, Houghton, MI, USA - PEATcosm2014_Bin17_30_metaG | ecosystem: Environmental > Terrestrial > Soil > Wetlands > Peat | place...
GCGCAATAATGTTGTGGCCAGACGGTCGGTGTGGCTTTCCCCAACATAAACAATTGCCCCCATTAGTCCGCGCTCGCGGATGATGTAAACACCGGATTTGCCTTTGAGGGCTTTTACCCATTCGGCAATTGTGCGGCCTTCCTTGACGGCGCGAAATTCAAGATTCATTTGCGCCCCCCTTCCCTGCCTCAATGGCGGTTTCCTCGAAGTGGGTTGTCGGAATCTCTGCCGTCGTTTCGCGCAAAAATCTTTCAAGTTCTTTTACCGAATAGAGCGGGCGGCGTGTTGCCCGTGACGGTTTTAGAAGTTTGCGTTTGGTGAGGCGGTCAACGGTAATCGGGCTGATGCCCAAAGCCGCCGCCGCTTGTTTTCTGGTGAGCGCCAGCTTTATCGCTGGTGCCTTTATGAGTTCTGGTGTCGTCATGGACACCACAAGACCACAGCTAAACTTTCTCCGGTAGGGACAGACGGGGGGGGGGGGGGGGTTCCCCTCTCTTTAAAGGGTTTAAACTTGACACCCATTCGCCTGCAAATTTTTTTCACTCGATCCAAGCGATTATCATAACACAAGTCATCTTTGGTCAAACCGGGATTCAAGAAAACGCAAAGTTCGGTGGGGCCGGAAAGCTCCTCAATTGTTGGCCATTTTCTGACCATTTGACCATAAATTTTTGTCAGAGTTGTTTCTTGAAGCACACCGTTTTTGTCAAACGTATTCTGTTTTGCGTTTACGACTCCTTCGATTATCTCAAGCAGTTTGGCTGGAACCGCGTTAATGAAACTGCTTATGTGTGGCTGGATTTGAATTTGTAAAGTTTCGAGCGAAACACCGCCCCCATAAGCTTTAAAATCCTCAAGTGAAATCTCCTTCTTCTCATACGCAGCCTTAAGCAATGAACTGTGATTTTCGGCCAGGGCCATTAAGTGGCCAAATACCGCGCCGAAGTGGTGTATTCCAACTTCTGGTATTCTGATTAAGTTTTCTTCAATGGAGCAATTCAGTTTTTGTTCAGTAAAACAGTCTGTGTCCGCCGTGAAAACGAAGAAATGTCCAAAGCGCACGGCATCGTTAATTGTCGATTTTGGAATCGTCGGCAAGTAAACCCGCAAAATCTCGACGATCATTTTCAACACCCAATCCGGCCAAGGCTCGAAACATCTAAGCGCATGGCGCAAGAATGCTTCTCCTTTCTCGGCTGGCATGTGCCGCGCGAATTCTGTCAAAGCTGGCAGACATTCCCTTTTGGCAATTTTAGAGGCTGTCTTTGCGTTGCCAGAGCAATCCTTTACGGTGGTGATTTCTTTTGTCATTGTTGCCAATTCATACACCCCACAATACGGCATTGCCGGGGCAAGCTTGCACAAAGGTTACGCTCGCATCTTTGAATTTTCATCGCCTCATCAAGCATTTATTTTTTTGTCACCCGTTTTTGTCACCCTACGGTTAAATTCCTGATGTTTCAGGATTTCTCACGCTGACGATTTTGCGATAACGGCATTAACGCAAACCATTATGATTGAATTGCTTGCAAATACAGGAGGACATAAGAGGATTAGGGAGTATGAAGTGTGAATTTCGCCCTTTTCGAGTTACAAAACCGTTGCTCTACCACTGAGCTAAACTGGCGGAATAGCCGTTCTTATATAGGGGCGTTCAGGGAATCGGTCAAGTTGGTTTTAACGGCGATTTTGCGGACAGGGAAGGCAAGGATCTCTCGCGGGGCTGCGGGAGCAGGAATGCGCTGGCACCTGGGGTCATCCGGCGCATCCCTCACGCCTGCTCAAGTCAACGCCGCTTGGTCCGACATGGAGCGCGATTTGCAGAGCAGCCGGTTGGTTTCCCAGCCGGTCAACTGGATGCCGGATTTATCGCGCGGCAGAAGTCGCTGCTCTCGCGCTCGGGAATGACTGCAAACCATAATTGGCGGTTGTGGCGAGCGAAGCGACAGTTGTATCCTTAACAAGTGGCCGATCAAATGTTCCGGTTGATTGAGAGAGTTCTATTCTGGCGGTTGTTCAACCGTCGCGCCGAAGTTGCCCACTTTCGTGATTATCTCAAGTGGTGGGAATTACGACGCCTGCCGTACAATGCCATCGTTGGCGCCGCAGGAATGATTACCTGTACTGTGATTCTGGTGGTCGCGGGAATTGGTTCGCAAAAGTTTAATGAGCCGCTCGGTATGACCTCGCCGTTTTTCGCCGTTATGGGAGTGCTTCTTTTTGGAATCGCCGCCAATGTGTGTTATACGGGCGGCTGGATTGTTGAATGGTTCGTACGAAAGTTTTGGCGGGAACGGGCAGGCGCTTTCGGTGAAATTTCTTTTTTTCTTGGTGTCGTCTTTTCTGTCCTGCTCGCCCTGTTTCCTTCGGTCGTATTCGTTGGGCTTTTAATCCTACGACTTCTGCTCGGAAAATAGACAATTTAACCAACAAGATTGTTGCAGGGCTGTCTGGTTGAGGATTGTTCCCCGCAAAATACATCAAAATAAGTTGCGTTTCCTTGGGGAAAATGAGGACACTTTGGGCTGAACGCATAATTTATAATACAATGAGAACTTGCCGTTTCGTTTTTGCCGCCTCTTTGACCGTGGCGGCGTCGCTGGCTCTGACCTGCATGGCGCGGGCGGAGGAAGTCTGGGTTTCCTCGCTGGACCTTTCGCCGATCATTCAAGGCTGGGGCAAACCGGTCGCGGATAAGTCTGTCACCGACACGCCTCTTTCTGTTGGCGGACGCAAATTTGAGCATGGGATCGGCACTCATGCGGATAGTTTTATCCGCCTGGAATTAGCCGGGAAGGCGACGCGCTTTTCGGCTTGGGTCGGGGTGGACGACAACGCCCGCAACAGCACAGCCAACATCCGTTTCAAGGTGAACGGGGATGGCAAGACTCTTTTCAAATCCGGTGTCATGCATTTCGGGCAGGCGGCGCAGCCGGTTGATGTTGATGTCACGGGAGTGCATACGCTTTTGTTGACGGCGGATTCGACGGGGAAAAGCATTGCGTTTGATCATGCGGATTGGGCCGAGGCGAAAGTTCTCTACACAGGCACCCGCCCCGTCATCGTCGGTTCGCCGCATGAGAACGCGGTGATACTGACCCCCAAACCGTCGCCGCAACCGCGCATTAACGGAGCGCGCGTTTTCGGGGTCCGGCCCGGCCACCCGTTTCTGTTCACCATTCCTGCCACGGGAGATCGTCCGATGCTTTTTGGGGTTGAGAATCTGCCGGAAGGTTTGACGGTTGATACGCAAACGGGCCAGATCACGGGCCGTCTGCAAAAGGCGGGGGAATATCATGTCACGTTCACAGCGGCCAACGCGCTGGGCCAGGCGAAGCGCCCGTTCAAGATTGTTTGCGGGGAAACCCTGGCGTTGACGCCCTACATGGGCTGGAACAGTTGGTATGTTTGGGAGGGGCATGTGACGGACGCCATTATGCGGGCGGCGGCGGATGCGATGGTGAGCAACGGGATGATTAATCACGGGTATCAATATGTGAACATTGATGACTGCTGGGCGGTCAAGCCGGGATCGGGCGACCCGACATTGGGCGGCGCGCCGCGTGATGCGGAAGGAAGGGTCAACGCCAACGGCCGGTTTCCTGATATGAAGGCGATGACCGATTATATTCACGCCAAGGGACTTAAGACGGGCATTTACACGTCGCCGGGTGTGACGACCTGCGCGGGACACGTCGGCGCGTTCGGCCATGAGGCGCAGGACATCCGGCGCTTCGCCGACTGGGGTTTTGATTTTCTGAAGTACGATTGGTGTTCGTATGGGGCTCAGGCGAAGGACCGGAGCGTGGCGGAATTGCAAAAGCCCTACCGTCTGGCGGGCGATTTATTGCGGCAGCAAGATCGCGACATTATCTTCAATCTTTGCCAATACGGCATGGGTAATGTCTGGCAGTGGGGCAAGGAAGTCGGCGGACATAGCTGGCGGACGGCGGGCGATTTGGGCGGAAGTTTCAATGGCATTCCGGTGGCGTTGTTCCGGGACGGTTTTGATGTTTATGCCCGGGAAGGGTTGGACAAATTCGGCGGGCCGGGCGGCTGGAACGATCCCGATTACCTGTTGCTCGGCGAACTGAGCAATTGGAAAGGCAAGACCGTGCCGACGCCTCTGACCCCCAACGAACAATACACGCACGTCTCGCTCTGGAGCCTGGTGGCGGCGCCTCTCATCCTGAGCGGCGACATCACGCGCCTGGATGATTTTACGCTCAGTCTGCTGTGCAACGACGAAGTCCTCGACGTGGATCAAGACCCTCTGGGCAAGCCTGGCCGGCGCATGGCCATGGATGGCACCTCGGAAGTATGGGGCAGGGATCTCGAAGACGGATCGAAGGCGGCGGGTCTTTTCAACCGGGGCGAAAAGGAGGCCACGGTCACGGCGAAATGGTCCGACCTCGGCCTGACCGGGCGGAAGAAAGTGCGGGACCTTTGGCGTCAAAAAGACGCAGGCGAATTCGACCGGGAATTCAAGACGATGGTGCCACGGCACGGGGTGGTGTTGGTGCGGATCACCTCCCGGTAAACGACGGCGAAATTCGTCATTCGTGAAACATGGTATTGGCATTAATCTTAACACCCTTATCCATGACAGTTATGAATCGAACAATCCGATTATTTCTTCTCCTTGGCCTGGCCATCGCCGCGACGAATTTGGTTGAAGCGGCCCCGCCCCGTTTTGCGGCGGAGATCGCGGCCTTTGAAGCGTCCGACAAAACGAATCCGCCACCGCGAAACGCCATCCTGTTCACGGGCGCGTCAAGCATCCGCAAGTGGAAAACGCTGGCGCGGGATTTCCCCGACCACAAAGTCATCAACCGCGGATTCGGGGGGTCGCAGATCATCGACGCGATTTATTATTTCGACCGGATTGTGACGCCCTACCATCCGAAGATGATCGTGTTTTACAGCGGGGGCAACGACATCAACTCCGGAAAGACGCCGGAAATGGTGGTGGATGACTTCAAGACATTCGTGCAAAAGGTGGAAACAACCCTGCCGGACACGAAGGTGGCCTTCATCTCCATCAATGCCAGCCCGGTGCGGTGGAAGGATGTGGAAAAGGTCAAACAAGCCAACCGGGCGATAGCGGCTTTCATGGCGAAAAGCGACCGGCGAATGTTTATTGACACCTATTCCGCCATGCTGGACGCCAACGGCAGGCCGCGTCCCGAACTTTACCTGCAAGACCGGTTGCATCCGAACGCAAAAGGTTATGCGATCTGGACATCGGTTATTGCCCCGTATCTGAACCGGTGAGGTTGGCGGGATCGTCGGGAGCGGGAAGCGGGGTTGGGGACGGAGTGGAAGAACGGGCTTCGAGAAATTTTTTCAGTTCCAAGGCAGCCTTGCCGCCGAAGCCCGGCACGGCGGCAATGGCCTCGACAGTGGCGAAGCGCAGGCGCTGGACGGAGCCGAATTTTTTGAGCAAGGCGATCTTGCGGCGGCCGCCAATGCCGGGAAACTCATCAAGGATGCTTTCCGAGATTTTTTTCAGGCGGAGTTGGGCATTGTATGTGTTGGCAAAACGGTGGGATTCGTCCCGCACCCGCTGCAATAATTTCAAGGCGCCGGAATCGCGGCTCAAACACAACGGCCCGGCAAAACCCGGCCGGAATATTTCCTCAAACTCCTTGGCCAGTCCGATAATCGGGACGTGATTCAAGGCCAGCTTGCTCAATTCGGCGGTGGCGGCGTTGAGCTGGCCCTTGCCGCCGTCAACAACAATTAAATCCGGCAGATTGGACGGTCCGCTCCCCTGCCCGCCTTGCGGCTGTTCGCGCAAAAGCCGGGAATAACGCCGCCGCACCGTTTCGGCCATGCTGGCAAAATCATCCTGGCCGGTGACAGTCTTGATGCGGAAGCGGCGGTAGTTGGAACGGTCGGGTCTGCCATCGCGAAAACTGACCATGGAAGCGACGGCGAAAGTGCCGCTGATGTTGGAAATATCGAAACCTTCGATGCGAACGGGAACGGCGGGAAGGTTGAGCACCCCGGCCAATTCCGCCAGGTCCTGCCGCGGTTCGATGGCCAGGGGAAGATTGTAAGGGACCCGTTTGAATTGATGGACTTTCTGGGTGGTGAGACGCAAATCTTGCAGGGCGTCGCGGAACTGGGCGGCCTTTTCAAAATCCTCGGCGGCGGCGGCTTTTTCCATTTGCTCCTTCAATTCGGCTTCCATTTCGCCGGTCTGGCCGGCAAGGAAATCGCAGGCGGCGAGAACCTGTTGAAGATAGACCTCGCGGGTGACATTGCCGATGCAAGGAGCGGTGCAATATTTGAGATGGCCGTAGAGACAATGCTTGTAATCCTCGCCCCCCGGAGTGAGAGGCCGGCAGCCGCGCAGGTTGAACTTGCGGCGGGCGAGAGTCAAGGTGTGCCGGGCGGAGGAAGAGTGGACAAAAGGACCGAAATAACGGGCGCCATCGTCCTGGCGCAGCCGGGCGAGCATGAAACGCGGGATGGGGTCGTTGAGGTTGATTTTGATGAGGAGGAAACGTTTGTCATCGCGAAAACTGATGTTGTAACGGGGCTGATATTCCTTGATCAGCTTGCCTTCCAGAAGCAACGCTTCCGGCTCGTTGCGCACTGTGTAAGTGTCCAAGTCGTAAACCGCGCTGACCAAGGCGTTGAACTTCAAGTCCCAACCCATGCGACGGGAGGGTTGGAAATAGGAACTGACGCGCTTGCGAAGATCGCGGGCCTTGCCGACGTAGATGACTTTCCCGAACCGGTCCTTCATCAAATAGATGCCCGGCTTGTGCGGCAACTCGCTGACTTTCTTTCGAATCTGGTCGCTCGCAGGCATAACGGAAACAGACCCCGCCTATTTCGCCCAATCAGGATTTTCCATGAAAGCGTAACAGAGCAAGTGGCAGATGGTCATTTGGGCATCCTCCACCCGGCCATAATGGAGCGAATCGATGACAATGGCGTGTTTGGAAATTTTGGATAATGCGCCGCGTTTTCCGCCGCAGAGGCCGATGGTTTCCAAACCGTTTTGATTGGCCCATTCCACCGCTTTGACCACATTGGGCGAATTGCCGCTGACACTGATGGCCAGGATCAAATCGCCTTTTCGCCCGAAGTTTTTTAACTGGCGGTAGAAAATATCCTCGTAGGAATAATCGTTGCCGATGGCGGTCATCCAACTGACGTTGTCGTTGAGCGAAAGGCAGCGGAAAGGTTTGCCGACTTTGTCGGACGCGCCCTTGGCAAGATCGGTGACAAAATGGGAAGAGTTGGCTGCGCTGCCGCCGTTGCCAAATACGAAGATATGGTGGTCTTCGTGCAGCGCTTTGCGCAGCAATTTGATGAGATCGGCGACGGCGTCGGTCGGGATTGAGTCCAAGGCCGCTTTTTGAGCTGCCACATAATTAGTAATCCATTGTTTCATCATTAGCAGTCTAAAGCAGTTGCGGCGGGATTCAAGAAAACTCGTTCACCGAAGCGGGACCACCCCCAACTTGAACATTTGACATGCCCCTGTTTTTTTGCCATTCTTCAGCTATTCTGATTCTGAGAATAATCAGAATACTTAAAACCAGACCCGGGGGGCATATGATGCATAAAAACTCAAAATGCTTGGTCAGACTGGCCGTTTGTTTCCTTCTCTTGACTCTCAATCTGGCTCTCGTACCCAAAGCCTTGGCCCAGACTTGGGCCACCAACAACCCGTTGATTGTCGCCCGCTGGAGTCACACCGCCACCTTGCTTAACAACGGCTCCGTGCTCATCGCCGGAGGACTCATCTATAACGTCAACGGAATTTCCGATGACACCAATGCATGCGAATTATATGATCCTTCGTCTGGTTTCTCCTCTCTCACCGCTCTCATGCAGGACTCGCGCCACTCTCACGTCGCAACGTTGCTGCCCGGCGGGCAAGTCCTGGTAGCGGCCGGCGGCGGCCAGAGTTCGGAGGTCTATGATCCCCCCAGTGCTTCGTGGATCAACTACACCAGCATGAACAACGAACGTATTGCCCCCACGGCCACGCTTCTGACCAATGGACAGGTGCTGGTCGCGGCGGGATACGACGACTATAACGGGGGCGAGCTCTCCACCGCCGAAACATACGACCCCGACACCCAAACTTGGACCAGCACCGGCCCCATGCCTTACGCCACGGACACCGCCGCTGCCGCCCTCCTCCCCAACGGCCTTGTCCTTTTCTGCGGCGGGTCGGATGGCAATGGCGGCGCAGTGACCAACACCGCCCTCTACAACCCCCTGCTCCGCACTTGGACCAACACCTCCCCCATGAATGAGGCCCGCTGCGGCCACACGGCCACCTTGCTGACCAACGGCACTGTCCTGGTCGAAGGCGGCACCGGGGACAATACCGCTGAAGTCTATGATCCATCCTCAACCACTTGGACTTATGTCGCGAACATGAATGATGGACGCCTCAATCCTGAGGCTGTCTTGCTGCCCAACGACCAGGTGATGGTCATGGGCGACGGCGATCCCGACGTGGAAGTGTATGATCCCAACGGCGATGCTTGGAATTATGTGGATTCCCTGCCCGTTCCGGCCAATCATCAGACCGCCACGCTCCTCTTGGGCGGACAGGTGGTTGTCACAGGCGGCAGTGTCAGCGAATACAATGGCCCGGCCTTGTCAGTCATCGAGACTTACGGCAACACCTTGCCGATTCCCACCTTGACCGTCCTGGCCTCTGTGTCAGGCGGCTTGGTCCCGCTATCGGTTCAGTTCACCAGCCCGGATACGGACAGCGAGGGGAATTCGGTCACAAACTTGAGCTGGGATTTTGGTGACGGAACAACCGACACGAATCAAAGCCCCGCCCACATCTACGACAACATCGGCACTTTTTACCCCAGCCTCACCGCCTACAGCACTTTTGGCGGCACACCCTTGACGGTCTCCGGGCCGGGAACAATCTCCGTCTCCAATAACACGCTGACTGTCTCCGCCAACCCCGAGTCCGGCCCGCTGCCGATGACCGTTCAATTCACCAGCCCCGGCGTCGATAGCGGCGGCAATGCCGTGACCAATTGGAACTGGGATTTTGGCGACGGCGGAACCAGCCTGGCTCAAAGTCCTTCTCACGTTTACTTTCTGGCCGGCTCCTTTTACCCCACCTTGACCGCCTTCAGTTCTCACGGATCATATCCTCTTTCCATCATAGGTCCCGGCTGGATTACGGTCACCAATGTCCCAAACCCGTCCTTTAAAACTCTTTACACCTTCAGCGCGAACTACGGTTCCGCTCCAAACGGAGGCTTGGTTCTGGCAGGCAACACTCTGTTTGGGACGACCGGGCACGGCGGAACCGGAGGAACGGGAACGGTGTTCGCCGTCAACACCGATGGCACGGAATTCACCAATTTGTTTGATTTTTCCCTCAACGTTGGCGCGATACCGAATGGGGATTTGGTTTTGTCGGGCGAAACCTTGTTCGGGACAACCTATGTGGGCGAGGTTTTCTCCATCAGCACCAATGGATCGGACTTTACCAATTTGTACGGCTTCTCCCTCAGCACCGGCGAAGAGCCGGCCGCCGGATTGGCCTTGGCGGGAGGCACCCTCTACGGCACCACTCAATACGGCGGCTATTACGACGAAGGCGTGATCTTTTCCGTCAACACCAACGGGACCAGCTTCACGGATCTGGTCAGCTTCTATCCCGCCATCGGCGACTATCGGATCAACTCCTCCGGACTAGGCCCCTTGGCCAGGGTGATTGTCTGCGGCGGCACCCTTTATGGCACCACGGAATCGGGCGGCAGCGCGGGCACCGGCGTGGTGTTTTCTGTCAATACCAACAATCCCGGCTCCTTTGCCGTGCTGCATTATTTTTCGGGCACGAGCCTCGCCGGAACCAACGGCGATGGAGCCTTCCCCTTTGCCGGTTTGGTGGCCTCAGGCAATACTTTGTATGGGACCGCGGCTTACGGCGGCAGCGCGGGCAACGGCACGGTATTTGCCATCACCACCAACGGTTCGACTTTTAGCAACCTGTATAGCTTCACCGGCGGGGCCGGCGACGGCGCTGCTCCCCGGGGCGGATTGGTTCTGTCGGGCAACACCCTCTATGGCTGCGCCTCCGCCGGGGGCCTTTCAGGCGTGGGAACTCTGTTTGCCATCCACACCGATGGTTCCGGCTTTACCAACCTCTACAATTTCACCGGCGGTACCGATGGCTCCGGCCCGGGGGGGGACTTACTTCTCTCAGGCATCACCCTCTACGGAACCGTCGGCGGTGGAAGCTCGGGCGATGGCACGGTCTTCAGCTTCACCCTGCCCCGCCCCCTGTTGAACATCCAACCTGCCGGAAACAATGTGATCCTGACTTGGTCCACCGTTAGTCCCGGTTATTCGCTCCAATCAACCCCGCGCCTCGGCGCGACGGCGGCATGGACCTCCGTCTCTCCATCGCCGGCCCTCGTCAACGGCCAGAACACCGTGACCAACGCCATCTCCGCCACGCAACAATTCTACCGTCTGACCCAGTAGCCCGCCGGCCTTGCGTTGCTGCTCAATCCGAGAGCAATCAGGAACGTTTGGAGTTGGCTTCGGACAACAGGCACCTGAAAAATTCACCATCCCCATCCGGTTCAGTTTTTCCTTGTCCGCCATAGCTTGGTAAGCGTCACGCCTGGCACCACTATTCAACCGCAAGATAGGCGTCATAGTATTCTGCTATGACGGATATACGGAAGTCGGATGGAGCCATATTAAAGACCGACGCCAGAGGGCGCGTGCAAA
>Ga0181535_10007709_pt1 | contig 10749 bp, 7 predicted proteins | sample PEATcosm2014_Bin_44_FD_119774 | JGI IMG/M metagenome (GOLD analysis project Ga0181535, IMG submission 119774) | Peatland microbial communities from MTU Mesocosm Facility, Houghton, MI, USA - PEATcosm2014_Bin17_30_metaG | ecosystem: Environmental > Terrestrial > Soil > Wetlands > Peat | place...
GTCCGGGCGCCGGATGGCCGCCACCCGAGATGCCCTGGCGTGGTTCAAAGCCCAGCCGCTTTAGCTGCGGCGCGAAGTAATCGATGGTGCGCTCACTGAAACCGGAGAAAGAAACTGGCGTGGCGATGGCGGACATGCGCTGGTTGCCGACGTCTACCGTGTCGCCCCGCCGGACATTCGCCGTTAACTCCGGAGCGAAAAGTGCAGGACGAGCCGCAGCCTGCTTCATCGGAGCGGGCTCGGTTCGCAGCATATCCTCGATCGGCCGGATGCCCGCGATCGGATCTTTTGAAAACGGAAACGCCAGCGCCACCGCGCCGGCCAGCCGTCCATCGATGTAGACCGGGCTGCCGCTCATCCCCTGCATCACGCCCACGTTTTCGAGGCCGATGCCAGAAAGGCGCCCCAAGATAATCGACTGCTTCGGGCCGATGTTCTCCAGCACCCCGAGTATCTCGACCTGGAACTCTTCGATTTTGTGGCCGGAGATTACCGTTTTACCGATGCCGTGCTGGCCCGCGCGCACGTCGCGCAAAGGGAAAATGGGCAACTGCGCGAAACAAATGGGGGCCGCAATCAGGGCGAGCCAGAAACGGAATTTCACTAACGTCATTCTAGCGGGTCATGTTGAAACGGGGAGCGGACAGAGCACCGAAGCACCGTAGAGTGGGAACGTGTGCGACGGATTTACCGCGATTGGCGATGCCGGATAAGCCATTTACGCGGCCACAATGTACTCCACGATGGTCTTCGGCTCCAGGACTGGCTCGCCATCCTCTGCCATCCCAGCCAAATGCATTCGAACGGCTCCGCGAATCAGGTCGGTGGTCTCTTCGAGCGTAGCGCCGGCAGCGACGCATCCAGGCAGGTCCGGCACATGCGCACTGTAACCGGTGTCCGTTTTTTGAAGAAGGACAGCGTATCTCATAACCACGGAGCTTGTCTTCAGGATACTATTGAGGCATCGTTGGCAATCATCATTATGCCCATAGTTTTTGACGGTCCGGACGGAGTTTTCGCAGCCGCATTTCGCACGGGCGCAGAACGCTTCGAGGCGTCGCATCAAGGGGAAGCGTATGACATCGCTGGCCGCGTGGCGCAAGAGGAGCTGCACATAATACTCAGTGGTGGGGGTCTGAAAGACACACGCAACATCGCGGTGAGCGTGGCGTCAGATCAACGAAGCACTAGGGTCAGCGACGGTCGATTGAAGGTCACACACCAGTCCACGGAAATACCGAAGTTAAGTCTCAGCGAGCAGATGACGCAATCCGTGTTTCAGGCACTGGAGCGGATTAGATCTCAGCCTGACTAGCTTTCGACGGTCGACGGCGCCTCACGGCAAAGCCAGAGCCCTTTCAAACTCGGGGCTGTAGTATGCTGCCTCCCAGCCATCTGCGGATTTGATCTGCTCTGGGATCAACCCGTGTGCGTCTTCGAAGCTCGCTGCGTAGAGGCGTGCTCCATCGAGGCGCGCTCCCGCTAGGAATGCGCCCTCTAGGTGGGCCCCGACGAGGGACGCTCGCTGGAGATCGGCTCCTTCGAAAATCGCCCCCTCCAGGTGTGCGTCCGTGAGGTACGCACCCCTCAGATCCGTTCTGCGGAGGTCCAAACGCTGTTCGTCCTCTTCTCTCCTCCCATTTCGACGACGCCTGGCGAGCACTGTCAGGATCGCCTGAATATCCACTCCTGGTTTTGTTTGATCGGCAGGCTCGGTTTGCAGAGGGGCGTTGCTGCGGACGTATGCTGTGAGCACTTCCATGATGGGCCAGTGGTCACGGGGAGAGTCGCGAGCAATCCTCTCCAACGCGTAGATTCCGCCCAAACGGAGCTCAATGTTCGGCTTGTCGACATCCAGCTTCCCCAGTTGTTCGATGGCCTTCGTATAGCGGTCCGTAATGTGCCCCTGCTCCGTGACCTTGACGCGACGCCACGCTAGGATCAGTGCGATCAGAGCGAAAAGGCCGCCGACAATTTGAACGATCGTCCTGCGCGCTTCGTTCTCAAGCTCGAACCCCTTCGCACGATTCGAGGTGATTCCGGCAACCTGCCAGGCTGGCACTACTACCAGCGCCAAGATGCCCACAAGAACAAGTGCCAGAACAAGAATCAACAACACTCGGTCCCAATCGAGGCTGGCCAGTTTCGAAGACAGGCGTGTGAGCCTTTTCTTCATCCTCCTCACCCCCCAATCGAATACATCGGTCTTGGCGGTGGCACGAACTGCGACGTGTTGATCTCGTGGCCGAGCCACTTCGCCCGCACGTTCGAGCGAATCGCCGTCGCGATCTCTTCATCGCTTGCGTCGTTTCGCAGCAGCGGCTTGATGTCGGTCTCCTCCAGCGCGAAAAGGCAGTAGCGGAGTTTGCCGTCGCTGGTCAGGCGGATGCGATTGCAGTTCAGGCAGAACGGGCGGCTCACCGAGGCGATGAAGCCCACGCGGCCAACGCCATCGGCGAAGGCGTACTCGGTGGCGGGCGCGCGCACGTCCGCGTCCGGAATCGCCACCAGCGGCGCAATTTCGCGCGACAGCGTTTCGATGATGGTATCGGCCAGCAGCACTCGCGAGCGGTCCCAGATCCCCTGGGCGTCCAAAGGCATGAACTCGATATAGCGGATCTCGTAACCGTTCTCGCGCCCGAAACGGGCCAGCGGGACGACGTCCGGCTCTACCAAACCCTTCACTGCGACGGCATTGATCTTGATCGGGCCAAACCCGGTCTTCCTCGCGGTTTCCAGCCCTTCCAGCACGCGTGCCAACTCGTCGCGCCGGGTGATCCTGATGAAGCGTTCGCGATCCAGTGTGTCCAGATGCACGTTCAACCGGCGCAGGCCGGCATCGTACAACGCCCGTGCCTGCTGAGCCAGCAGAACGCCATTGGTGGTGAGGGCCAGGTCTTCGACGCCCTCGATTGCAGCCAGTTTGCCCACCAGCACGGGCAAGTCCCTGCGTACCAGCGGCTCGCCTCCGGTGATGCGAATCTTGCGAACTCCAAGGCCGGCGGCCACTCGCGCCACCCGCTCGATTTCTTCGAACGAAAGAATCTCCCGATGCGGGACAAACTTCACGTCCTCTTCGGGCATGCAGTAGAAACAGCGGATATTGCAACGATCGGTAACGCTGATGCGCAGGCTGTCGTGCAAGCGTCCGAATTTGTCGGCGAGAGGCGGGGCCGGCATGGCGATATCCTACGCGGCTCGATTATATTGGCGCGATAATCTCGTTTCAGGTCTATAATTTTGGTGAGTAATCGCCGTTGTGCCGACCATCGGGACGCCGTTGCAGCTATTGTAGCAGGGCGGGTCTTGTGGTACTGTAAGCTAGTTTACGCGAACCGCCCGCGTCCCACGAGAAGTTGAGGTGTATTTTATGTCCAGGCTCCTTCTGAAGAGCTTGTTGCTTTTGGCGGCTTCCACCTTCGCGCACGCTGGCACTGCGGCGTCTTTGATCTGCACAACTTCGGCCACGCCTTTGATCATGCACGCCGAAGAGATCACCGACGCTGTCGGTCCCATTGAAATCGTCTGCACGGGTGGCCCGCCGTCGGCCTCAATGGTCGAGAACGTCACCATTCTGTTGAATGTGCCGGTCACCAATCGGATCAACGCTCAGAACGTTACCGACGCCGGTTTCACCGCGGATTCCGGATCGGGTCCGGTGGCAGTGAGTTCGCAGGGCCTGCTGATGTTCACCTACAGCGTCGTTTGGAATGACGTTCATCTGACTTTGTCGCCGACGGGCTCGATCATACTGCGCATTTCGAATATTCGCGTGGATTCGACGGCGGCCACACCCTCGCCGAATGGGCAGATTACGGCCGATGTTATCGTAGGCGGGGAGATTATTGAGGTCAACCAGCCTGAGCTGTCGGTGGGGACCACGTTCACCAGCCTCTATTCAAACAACTCGACCAAACTTGTCTGCGCGCAATCCGGCGCCACGGTTCCGAGCACGCTAAGCTTCTCTCAGTTCATCGCTGCCAAAGCGGTGTTTACCTCGACTCGAGTGACCGAGGGATTCGCATCGGCGCTCGCGCCGAAGAGCGACCCTGACAATTACGACGCGGACACGGGAGACCGGATCCTGGTCACCTTTACGGACCTGTCGCCCATGGCGACTTTGTACGTGCCGGTGGCGGTCGCCGGATCGGACGCCATTGTTCCCACGGCGGGCGGCGATTTGGGAGTGGCCGAAGCAGGAGGCACTTACGCTCCCAATGCGAACGGCGGATCGCTGCTGTTGTCGCTGGTGAGCGGCGCAGATGCCAACGGCGCGGGCGGAATGCCGCTCTATGTTCCCGCCGCCCCGGGTTCCGGACCAGTCACGTTCGATAAACTTGTGGCAATTCCGGTGTCCTCGGCCGGGTCGGCATCGATCGTTTATGAGGTGATGGATGCGAGCGATTCAACCCAGGAAACGGCACAGTTTCCGACGTTCCTGGCAGTGCCGCCATCGGGAAACGGTATCACTTACACCAGCAATGAGACGGTGACGCTTGCGCCGGTATCGACAGTGCTCAGCGCCAGCATTACGGCGCCCGTGCCGCGATTCGTGCAGACGGAGGCGCCTAACGACTGCGCAATCATAGGCGATTGCAACGCGCCGTATTTCCCGCACCTCTCCGTAGCGACGACGTCAATGAACTTCCAGGTGGTTACCGGAAGCACATCCAGCCAGTTTCTGGATATCAACAACCTCGGCTCGGGGCCACTCAACTGGAGCGCGACTATCGTTTACGCAAATGGGTCGGGCACGGGGTGGTTGAGTCTCTCACCCACAAGCTGGGATGCCGCAGGTGGAACCACCGTGACCGTCGATGCGACGCACGTGAATCCGGGTGTGTGGAACGCGACGATTCTGATCTCCGCGGGGCCCATAGCGGGGCAGGCCGAAGTCGGGGTGACATTGAACGTGGCCGCCACCGGCGATTCAACCATTCGCAGCGTGACCAGTTCGGCGAACTTCTTCGGCCCGGCGACTGCCGGTTCACTCGCCACCATCATGGGGACGGGGTTTGTCGCGCCGGTCTCCGTTACTTTTGACGGCCAGCCCGGGCAGATTCTCGCGAGCAACGGCACGCAGATCAACGTGCTGGTTCCGGCTTCACTGGCCGGGGAGTCATCTACGCAGGTTGTGGTGTCCAATAACGGCATACCGATGCCTGCCTTCACGGCGGCACTCGCGGCATTTTCACCGGGGATTTTCTCGGGAGCTGTGTTGAATCAGGACTTCTCGGTGAACGGCTCCGCTCATCCGGCCGCGCCCGGCTCGGTGGTGCAGATCTGGGGAACGGGAATATCGGCCAGTGGCGTGGTGACGGGACTTATCGGAGATCAGCCTTCCGTACCTGAATATGCCGGACCGGCGCCTGGCTACTCGGGCGTTCAGCAAGTGAATGTCCCAATACCGGCGAACGATCGGCCGGGCAATTACTTACTGCAGCTTTGCGAGAGCGCCACTGCGGGTGGGACGCAAGTTTGCAGTCCGCCGGTCTCACTTGTGATCGGCAACTAAGGTTCGCTTCCGAACACCGGTTCCCGCGTCCGAACGCTGTCCGGCGTACCTACCGTTGGTGCGCGCACAAACGAAAGAGCGGAGACAGGCACTTGACTTGCGTAAACGCGCCATATGACGCGCTGGCCCTTTGTGTTCGTGTTCTTTTGCCTGATATTACGCGGCGCCGGCCAGGAGGCCGGAACCGTTGGCATCGGCCTGGACCAGTTGTACGCTGACGATGCGGCAAACAAGAAAGGCCCGCTGGTGGTGCTGACGGTTCGGGAGGGCTCGCCTGCCGCAAAGGCCGGCGTGGAGAAGGGCGATCTCATCGTCGCGGTGAACGGCTCGCCAGTGGCGGGGCGGAATCTGGACGACATCCTGAAGAAGGAGATTTTCGGACCGGCCGGAGGTGTTGTACACCTCATCGTCGTGAAAGTGGGCGGGAGCGAAGCACAGCTCACGGGGGTGAGCCAGAAGCAGCTCTACCTGACGCGAGTTCCCTTGCCGCCAACCGCGAATCCCGCTTCGGATACGTTTTACTGGCAGTTTCCGGGAGGATGGCAGGTGGACGCGCGATATCCATTCCCTCTTCCCTGGTCGCCGACAATCCCTTATCACGGCTTCGAGGATCTGGCCTTCACCCCGAACTTCGACGACACCGCGTCGTCCGAATATCACTCATATGTCTTTTTCTGGTGGTTGGACAGAGCACCGGAACTTACCGCCGGCGAGATTCAATCGGACATGCTGATGTATTTTCGGGGGCTGGCGGAACAACGAGGAAAGAACTACGGCTTCACGCCGGATGTTTCCAAGGTTTCCGCGAATTACGCCGAGGACCCCGCGGGCGCGCGAAAGCTGGGAGGCGCGGCGGCCAAGAGCTTCCGGGGCGAGGCCAGCATTTACGACACACACGGAAAAGTCATCCCGCTTAATTCCGAAGTTGTGACTGCTTTGTGTCCGGGGTCCGGCCATACTGTGGCCTTCTTTGGGATGTCTCAGGAACCCAGAGGACAAGGTATCTGGGTGAAGCTTGATGCCGTTCGCGATGGCTTCCGCTGCAGCCGGTAAACTTCACACCAGCGTTTTCGTTTCTTTACAGGGGGTTGTCACGCACCGCCCGGCAGCGGCTGATATGGCTCGGTGGAGGTTCACCGAAGTTCATGCCATATCAGACGAGAATTCCCCTGCCGGGAAGCGAGCGCAGACCAGTTACGAATGCGAAGAAACTCGGGCCCGTTTCAAAAGATGAAGCAGTCCGCGCAACCGTGGTTTTGCGGCGGCGCGGCGCGGATCCCGATGTCTGCGGCGAGCAGCACTCACGCGAGGAATTCGGTATTCTGCACGGTGCGGCGCCAAACGACCTGGACGCTGTGGAACAGTTCGCCCACGAGCACGGGTTGACCGTGGAATCGCGCCATGCCCCCAGCCGTTCGGTGGTGCTGACTGGTAGCGCGGAAGACATCGGGGGGGCTTTCGGCACCGGTCTTACGTGCTATGAATCGCCTGAGGGCGGGCGCTTTCGGGCGCGAACGGGGCCGGTCATGATTCCCTCTGAACTGAAGGACGTCGTAATCGCGGTGCTCGGCTTGGACAACCGGCCGGTCGCTAAGCCTCACGTTCGCCGAAGCCATCAGGCATCCGAGGAAGATGGATTCACGCCGACAGAGATAGCGAAACTGTACGGCTTCCCGACGGGCATTCAGGGGACGGGGCAAACGATCGCGATTCTTGAGCTGGGCGGCGGGTATCGACCGGCGGATTTGGCGACGTACTTTGGAAAACTGGGGATTGCCCCTCCTTCGGTCACCGCGATATCGGTGGGAGGCGCAAGAAATGCGCCGGGCATCGATAAAGATGCCGACGGTGAAGTGGCGCTTGATATCGAGGTGTCCGGAGCGATCGCGCCAGGGGCGAAGATTGCGGTGTATTTTACGGAGAACACCGACCAGGGATTTCATGACGCGATCGCAGCGGCCGCGCATGACACGGTTCGGCGGCCGTCGATTCTCTCGATCAGTTGGGGTGGGCCAGAGGATACGTGGACCGGGCAGGCTCGCACGGCGATGAACGCGGCGCTGCAGGATGCCGCCGCAATGGGCGTTACCGTGACCGTTGCCGCGGGCGACGACGGAGCCACTGACGCATCTCCCGACAACAGTCTGCAAGTGGATTTTCCGGCCGCGAGCCCCTTTGTGCTGAGCTGCGGCGGGACAAAACTCCAGGCGACCGGAACATCGATGTCCGACGACGAGGGTGCGTGGAATGAGGTTGTGTGGAACGAACTCGCCTCCGATAGTGGCGCTACAGGCGGCGGAGTGAGCCGGTTGTTTCCAATTCCGGCGTGGCAGAAGGCGTCGGGCGTCCCGCCACAACCAAACACCCACTTTGCCGGACGCGGTGTGCCTGATGTAGCGGGCGACGCCGATCCGCTTACTGGCTACTTAACTCGAGTCGACGGGCAGGATGGCGTCATCGGTGGAACCAGCGCGGTGGCGCCGCTGTGGGCCGGACTGATCGCGCTGCTCAATCAGCAGCTTGGACGGCGCCTGGGCTTTGTGAATCTGCTCCTGTATCAAAAAGGCGCGAGCGCTTTTCACGACGTCACTAAGGGCAATAACGGTCACTATGACGCCGGAAAGGGCTGGGACGCCTGCACCGGGCTGGGATCTCCCAACGGCGCGGCTCTCGCCAAAGCGCTGATATGAACTCCGCCGGCCTATTGGACCGGCAGCAGAACGGTGTTGCTGGTGACGCCATTCACCGTGGCGGTCAATTCAAGCGTGGTCCCGGCGGGAACCGTGTTGTTGAGCGTGACCTGTACAGATATCAGCCCGATATATCCCGGAGCTGCGCCCGACCAGACGGGGGTCAGTGTCGATCCGCCGACCGACACACTAACCGGATCGACCAGGGGGTTCTGAGGCGCCGCCGGAGCCGGGAAGCCCTCGATATAGGGCAGAGTCAGCGGACCGAATCCGGTGCCCAGTAATGTGATCGTCTCGCCGATCTGCGCCGGCGCTGTAGGCGTGATCAGGCTTCCATCCTGATGCAATGCCAGCGCGTAATAGATATTGTCGACGAGATTCGTGAGCAGACCGGGCGCATTTCGCGCCACCGTAAACGAAGTCAAAATGTCCGGCGCGCTCATCGACGAAATGTTGAGATCGTAATCTCCCGGAGTCATGCCAATCGGCAGATAGGCGTTGATTTGGTTGGGCGAGACGTATAGCAGCGGGAATATGTATCCCGCTGAAGTGACCACCACGCCATCCAGCGTCTGCGAAACGGGATCGGTGGGGCCCATGACAAGGCCCGGCGCGAGATTGGCGCCGTAAATCGCGATTAGCGAGCCGGGGGCAACTATCGGCATCGGCGTCTGCCCGGCGGCATTCTCAACAAAGACGCCCGGTGTATCTGCTTCTTTCTGGAAATAACCAGTTACCGACACCGGACCGTTCATCGTCACGGACTCACGATAACCGGTTCCGGTGAGTCCGCCGCTCCATTGCGTGAACCGATAATCCTCAGCGGGGCTGGCGCTGATGGTTACGGCGGTTCCGGCGGGATAGAATCCGGTGGCCGACACCGGGTTCTGGGTGAATATACCGCCGTTGGCGGGCGATGCCGCAGCCGTGAGCAGATACTGGGTCCCGTAATTGGCGGTTACCGTCGTGTCAGTGTTGAGTTTGATCTGGTGGGCCGGCGAGGCCAAATCCGACCAGCTCTGGAACGTGTATGCGGTTCCCGGCCCGGAAGTAAGGGTCGGCGGCGCCGATACCTGCACCGACGTTCCGTTGGGTTCCGACAGACTGCAGGGCGTCAGGCATGGCTGTCCGTTTACCTGCAGCGTAAGACCAGTGGGCGAGCTCTGAACGGTGAGCAGGCTGTTTGCGCTGGCCACCGGGTCATAGACGTACGTCGCGATCAGGTCCACACCGCCATCGACGGCCGTTGCGGGCACGGTGTAGGTGTGAGTTGCCGCTCCCCCATCGGACCAGTTCTGGAAATCCCAAACTTTGTTGCTCGAATCTCTTTGCCGCAGGAGCGCGGATAGCGAGTGAGTGCTGTTGATGCCCCAGTAACCACCGCCGGAGACCGTGTTGACGCCGTCGATGGTCAGCTTCAGCCCGGCGGGAGTTGTGATCCACGAAATGTTGGCCGATGGCAGGAAATTGGCCGTGACGAGATCGGGCTGGTTGGGAACCGTGTAAGATCCGGAACTGCTCACGGAACCTGTAAACGTACCGAAGACCCAGCGATTGCCCATGGAATCGAGCTGCGGAGTGGGGACGGCGACCGTGTGAGCGGAACCCGGCAGGAAATCAAAATCGCCATAACACATGCTCGGAATCGCCGAAGGAAACGGCTGAACCGGTGGCGGCCACATCTCGTTGCTCGCGCATGGCGAAAAGATGGTAGCTCCGGCCTCACGGATGGTTGGAATCAATTGATGGTCCACAGCCACCTGCAAGCCGGGAGGCGTGGTGAGGAATCGGACTCGCTCCGCCGCCGTGAAGACTGGCGTCAGACTGTACAGCAAAGTGCTGTAGTTCTCAATAGGGATGGTGTTCACCGGCCCGGTCATAGTGGCGTCTGGCAACTCCCATTTCTGAAACAGCCAGCCAGGCGATGGATACACCGCGAGTGTCAGTGCGTTGGGAATCGTCACGTATTCGGCGCTGTTGTTCCAATAACAGTGATGCGCCAACCCGGCGGTTGCGATCACCACGCCCTGAGGAATGGAGCTTCCCGATGGCAGTGGCGGGTTGGAATCGCAGGTGTTGGGCCATGCCGGGGGATTCGAGCCGTAGAAATCGAGAAAGACCAGGCAGTTGACGGTGTAATTGGCCACCAGCGTGGTCAGCGCCGGATCAGCGGTCACCGTGATCAGCTGCGACGAGTCGTCCACGCCGTTAACCTGGCCCGAGCTGTCTGTCCACGTGCCGAAAACCCTATAGCACGATGGGAACTGATCGAGATACGCACTTGTAGCGATCGTCGTGGGATCGAATGCAGTGGGGACGTTGTCCTGAAGTGCTTCAACCGTGTGCCTCGAGCCGACGACCCAGCTGAAGGCGGCGGATGAGACGTACGGCTGGCCATCCACCACGAATGTAGCGCCCGCGGGGCTGCTGGTGATGGTCACGAACGTATTCGTGCTTTGCTGCGCCCACAGCGCGGCGGTACCGGTGAGAGTCAACAGGCAGAAGACGAAACGATGTATAGACACAGGCACTCCCGGCGCATAA
>Ga0181535_10007710_pt1 | contig 10749 bp, 10 predicted proteins | sample PEATcosm2014_Bin_44_FD_119774 | JGI IMG/M metagenome (GOLD analysis project Ga0181535, IMG submission 119774) | Peatland microbial communities from MTU Mesocosm Facility, Houghton, MI, USA - PEATcosm2014_Bin17_30_metaG | ecosystem: Environmental > Terrestrial > Soil > Wetlands > Peat | place...
CCCTAAAGACCACGGGCAGACCACCCGTTTGATAGGCCAGGAATGCAAGCACCGCGAGGTGTTCAGTTGACTGGAACTAATCGGTCGTGCGGCTTGATTACTTTTTCCATTTATTTGGAAAAGTAAATTTCAACTCGCGAATTGGAGAAACGCTTCAAGTGCTTCCTGTGTGTAGTTTTCAGAGAATCGCCGAATCTGCTTCGGATGCGATCTTTTACAAAACACGGTGTTTAATTCATTGCGGCAAATCCGCGGTGGCCGTGTATAACAATTTGGTGGCAATACCGCAGTGGTCCGACCCGATCCCATTCCGAACTCGGCCGTCAAACACTGCATGGCCGATGGTAGTGGTTGTATAGCTTCCGCGAGAGTAGGTAGCCGCCAGTCTTTCAAACAAAAACCCGGAGAAATTTTTCTCCGGGTTTTTGTTTCGATATTCAACTTACGGAATTGATTTCAACGTCCACACACAACTGTCGCTTAAACTTTTTCCATCAAGTTCCGCCCTGGCTTCAACCTGGTTTTCACCGGATTTTAATTCGGCTATTTTCCAGATAAATACACAGTTAGTCGCATTTCTCGTTTCACCGAGCGAAACACCATTGACCAGCAATTCGACTTTTTTCGCGTTGGAATAAACTTTCACATCCGTCACCGCGTTCGTCCGCTCCGTGAAGCGGCGGCTGGTGATGTAAAGTGTCGGTTCATCCGACCAGTTTGCCTTGTAGAAATAAAAAGCATCCTTCTTCGTCTTGCGGTCGCGCGTGACAAGGCCCTTGTCGTTGAGTCCTAGCTGGTCGCCTTCGTGGCGAGAGCTGACGGCGAAATCAAACATGCACCATACGAATGTGCCCCAGACAAACGGGCGCTCTTTCATGGCCGCCCACGCATTTTCGTGGACTTCCGCCTGCCATTCCTCGGGATGCCATTGGCCGGCAGGTTTTGGTTGCTGTGGATTTTGCTCGTGTTGCGTCGTGTTCGCACCCGCGCCGTATTCACTAATGCAAATTCCGCCGGAACGGCTGTCATAACGATGCTGGTCGAGCACCGCGCCATAGTCCTCTTTTGTCCCGTTATACCAGCCCGGGTAAATGTTCCAGCCGAGCAGGTCGGGAATTTTATTCATTTCCGGCAGAATGGAAACGCAGGTTGCCGCAATTGTTGGGCGCGTCGGGTCTTCGCCGTTGGCGGTGATTTTCAAATCCTGTAATTCGCGGTGCGGGTCGTCACTGCCTTTGCTCCCCCTGATTTCGTTGAACAGGCTCCAGACAAAGATCGAGGGGTGATTGACGTTTTGCCGGATCAAATCAACCAGCTGATTGCGCGAAGTTTCTTCAAACTGCGGTGCATCTCGGATTTCATTCACCTGTGGAATTTCCGCCCAGACCAGAATGCCAGCCTTGTCGCACAGGCTGTAAAAGTAATCGCTGTGTTGATAATGCGCGCAGCGGATGACCGTCGCGCCGATTTCCTTGATGAGCGAAATGTCCTCGTCCATGTCCTGCTCGGAAATCGCCCATCCCTTGTTCATGTAATCCTGGTGCCGGTCCGCACCGTGTAAATTATACGGCTGGCCGTTCAGGAAAAATCCCTTGTCTGGGTCAATCGAGTAATAGCGCAGGCCGATTTGCTGCTCGACTGAATCCACCAGTCCGTCTGCCGCGCGCAATTCCACCACCGCTTTGTAAAGATAGGGATCCTTGCGCCCGTTCCACAAATGAGGTTTCGGCACGGTGATACGCAGGAAATAAGGCGCGGTTACGCCGGGTGCCAGAGCGATAGAGTCCTGATTGCTGGCAACGAGAATGCCGTCTGCATCGAAGACGCTGGCGACCACCGTCATCGGCTGTTTTTGTTTCGTGCCATTGGATATTTGCGCCGTCACGTCCAGCACCGCCTGTTTTCTGCTGACGCTCGTTTGCAGCCACGCGACGCCCGGAGAAGCATGGTCTGTCGGCGTGAAATTCTCCTCGCTCGTCACGAGCAAATGCACAGGGCGATAGATTCCGCCATAAACCGAAAAATCTCCACTCAACGGCGCGATGTCAGGAAACTTCGTGTTGTCCACCCGCACGGCGAGCAAATTTGTCCCGCTCGCCGACAGGTTCGTCGTGATTTCAAAACAAAATGCGCCGAAGCCGCCGCGATGTTCGCCCAGCAATTTGCCGTTCAAATAAACATCCGCAACCAGGCTCGCCGCCTCAAATCGCAAGAAATATCTTTTGCCGGCTTCCGACGTGATGTCCAGTTCGCGCCGATACCAGCCCGGCCCGCGGTAATAATCCTTACCCTGCTGCGCTTCTTCCCAGCCCCAGCAATGTGGAATCGAAACCGCCTGCCAACTTGAATCAATCCAATTCGGATCCGTCGGACTCATGGCTTGCCCGGCCACGCCGGCGGGATCGCCTTGAATGAAGCGCCAGCCTGAATCCAGCACCGTGCTTTCGCGAGCGAACGAGTTAAAGGAAAAAACCAGAGCGAGAACAAAAAGGTAGAATTTGCGCATGGGTTTTATCCTGCCGTCAATTTCTCTTGGAAACAAGCCTGAAACGTCTATTCGGCTTCCGGCTCTTCCAATTCAAGCGGCAATAATTTTGCCGCGTCATTTGCGGGCAGTTCCTGAACGTCCTTCAATTTGCGTTGGATCGTTTTGGTCTTGCTGGCAGCTGAATCAATCGCGTTGCCGGCTTCCTGGATTTTCTTCTGCACCTTTTCGATGACGTCACCAAATTTGCCGAATTCCGTTTTCACCGCGCCAAGCAGTGTCCAGACTTCGCTGGAACGTTTTTGGATAGACAACGTGCGGAAACCCATTTGCAAAGCGTTGAGGATCGCCCAGAGGGTCGTCGGCCCTGCAACGTTGACGCGGAATTCGCGCTGGAGCAGTTCCGTCAGTCCGGGTCGGCGCAGCACTTCACCATAAAGCCCTTCGGTCGGCAAATATAGGATGCCAAAGTCGGTCGTGTTCGGCGGGTCGAGATATTTGTCGCGGATGTTTTTCGCGTCCAGCTTGATGCGCGCCTCAAGCTGCTTCGCGGCGTCCTCGACACCCGCCGCGTCCGCTCGCTCGGCAGCTTCCATCAACCGCTCGTAATCTTCCTTTGGAAACTTTGCGTCAATCGGCAACCAGACGGCGTTGCCTTCGCCGTCACGCCCCGGCAGTTTGATTGCAAACTCGACGCGCTCGGAGCTGTTTTGCTTCGTCTGGACATTTTGCGCGTATTGCTCGGCGGTCAGAATCTGTTCCAGCAGGTTGCCCAGTTGTATTTCGCCCCAGGTGCCGCGCGTCTTCACATTCGTCAAAACCTTCTTCAAGTCGCCGACGCCAATGGCCAGTGCCTGCATTTCGCCCAAGCCTTTGTGGACTTGTTCAAGCCGGTCGCTGACTAATTTGAACGATTCGCCCAGCCGCTTTTCCAGTGTGCCTTGAAGTTTTTCATCCACCGTCTTGCGCATCTCTTCCAGTTTCGCAGCGTTGTCCGTTTGGATTTGTGCCAATTTCGTTTCAACTGTGTTTCGCAAATCCCCGAGCTTTTTTTCGTTGCTCTCGATTAGCTTGTTCAGTTGGCCGGAAAAAGTTTCCAACTGCCCGCGCTGGGCCTTGCCGATCTCGCCGAGGCTGTTCACCGTCGAATCACCCGCGTTTTTCAATGATGCACCCAATTCCTCCCGCAACGCCCGTGCTTGGACACCAGTTTCTTCCCGTAGGCGAGCGATTTCATCTTTTACGCCACGCTCCGTCCGCTCACCAGCCTTTTCCAATGCCTCCATGCGGTTCAGCATCGGGGCGAGATCAATCGTTTGACTGGTGCCACGCATTCGCCCAATCAGCCAGCCGATGAACAAACCCAGCCCACCGCCAATGACGAATGCGATGGTGAGTTGGATTCCGAGAGGCATAAATCAGAAATGCGCGATGACTTCGATTTCCACGCCCGCGCCTTTTGGCAAACCGGCGACTTGAACGGTTGAGCGTGCCGGGAAATCGCTTGTAAAATACTTCGCGTAAATCTCGTTCATGCCGGCGAAGTTCGCGAGGTCGGTCAGGAACACCGTGGATTTGACGACGTTCGAAAACGTCAATTTCTGGTCGTCCAGAATCGCCTTCACGTTTTGAAGGACGCGCTCTGTCTGGACCTGAATGTCGCCGGTGACAAGATTGCCGGTCTTCGGGTCGATCGGAATCTGGCCGGCGCAGAAGAGCAGGTCGTCGACGCGGACAGCGTGGTTGTAAGGACCGACGGCGGCGGGCGATTTCGCAGGTTTGATGATGGTTTTTGTCATGGATTGATGGTCGAGGGTTGAGAGTCAGCGGTCAAAGATATTTCGCCAAAATTGGTTTCAACGCGGTTACGGTTTTTTTTGGCCATATTTTTCTGTCCGTGAGAAAAGCATTTTGCAGCGCAGAATGACACGGCCAGTCTGGCTCCTTTGGAATTTTGGCAATCGCGGCGGCGACGATTTTTTTCGCGGTGTCGGCATTGCGGTGCAGATTTGCAATGATCATTTCGAGCGTGACGTGTTCGTCTTCCTTCCAGCAGTCGTAATCGGTGGACATGGCAAGCGTCGCGTAGGCAATTTCGGCTTCGCGGGCGCATTTGGCTTCGCCGAGATTCGTCATGCCGATGACGCCGTAGCCGGCAGCATGGTTTGTGAGCGATTCGGCGCGGGTGCTGAACGCCGGGCCTTCCATGTTCACATAGGTGCCACCGTCATGGGCGGTTGCGCCGCAGTCGCGCGCGGTTTGCAGCAGGATTTTCCGCAATTTTCCACAAACCGGGTGTGCGAACGAGACATGCGCCACGATGCCGCGTCCGAAAAACGTGTGGTTGAGCGATTGCTTGGTGCGGTCGAGGAATTGGTCAATGACGACGATGTCGCACGGCTTGTATTTTTCCTGCAACGAGCCGACGGCGCTGACGCTGATGATCCATTGGACGCCGAGCTTTTTCATCGCCCAGATGTTGGCGCGGTGGTTTAGCTCGCTGGGCAGAATCCGGTGGCCGCGCCCGTGTCGCGGCAGGAAAACCACTTCGCGTGCGGCGAGTTTGCCGGTGAGCAAATCATCGGATGGATTGCCAAACGGCGTTTTGACCTTCACCCATTTCTGGTTCGTGAAACCTTCGATGCCGTAAAGCCCTGTGCCGCCGATGATGCCGATGCGATGTTTTGACATGGCGGATTTTATAGCATTTGGATGGGAAGCGCCGCCAGCATTTTCCCGGCTGGCGCTGGCGGGATGATCTGGTAAGCTGGGGTCATGGAATTGTTTCACCGCATTCTCAAGACGGCGGTCGAGGGCGGCGCCTCGGATGTGCATTTGAAAATCGGCACGCCGGTCATCTTCCGCATCAACCGCGAACTGGTCGCCATAGATTCCCCGTTCCCGACGGCGGACTGGATGAACAAAATCGTGGATGCCATCACGCCCGAGCATTTGATGAAGCGTCTGAAGGACGAACGCGAAATTGATTTTTCCTATTTCGTTCCGGACGTTGGCCGTTTCCGCACAAACTTGTTCCAGCAGCGCAACCAATGGTGTCTGGCCATGCGCTTCGTCAAGACACGCGTGCCGACCTTCGAGGAGCTCGGCTTGCTGGAACAAATCAAAAAGGTGGCAGAATCGCCGCGCGGCATTGTCCTGCTGGCGGGCTCCACCGGCTGCGGCAAATCCACGACGCTCGCGGCGATGATTGAGCACATCAACAACAATTTCAAAAAACACATCATCACCCTCGAAGACCCGGTGGAATACGCCTTCGAGGACAATCAATCCGTCATCGAGCAGCGCGAAATCGGACTCGACACGGTTTCATTTCACCACGCGCTTCGGAATGTCCTGCGCCAGGACCCGGATGTCATCATGATCGGCGAGATGCGCGACGACATCAGTTTTGCCGCCTCGATGAGCGCCGCCGACACCGGGCATCTTGTTTTGTCCACGCTTCACACGACGACCGCGTCGCAATCCATCACGCGCATTCTGGAGTTTTTTAAATCCGATGAGCGTGAACAAATCCGCCGGCAGCTCGCCGGGGCGTTGCGCGGGGTGATTTGCCAGCGCATGGTTCCCACGGTGGATGGCTCGTTGACGCCAGCGCTGGAAATTCTTCTCAATTCGCCGCTGATACGAAAACTCATCGAGGAAAACCGGCTGGACAAACTTCCCGCTGCCATTGAAACTGGCACGGATGATGGGATGCTCACGTTCAACCAGTCGCTCTTCAATCTGGTCAAGTCCGGGCGGGTGACGGAAAAAGAAGCGCTGGCCAAGGCCAGCAATCCACAGGCACTCGAAATGAATTTCAAAGGCATCTTTCTCGACGAAGGCCGCCGGATTATCAGTTGACCAGTGAATCCAAAACTCGTCCATATACTTCCAATTCTGATTGACTTAAAGCCGACTTGACTTATCGTGTTTAATTAAATGCGAGTTTCGAAGAAAACAGATTATGCGTTGCGAGCTTTGTTCACGCTGGTGGATCATTTCGGCGGCGCGCCGATTCCGATTCGTGAACTCGCGCGGCGCAACGATGTTCCGAAACGTTTTCTCGAACAAATCATGCTCGACCTCAAGGCGCAGGGCTGGGTGGACAGCACCGCTGGAATCCGAGGTGGTTATGTGCTGGCAAGAAGTCCGGCTAAAATCACGATGGGCGAGGTAGTGCGCCATTTTGACGGGATTTTGGCGCCAATTGACTGTGTTTCCGTGACGGGCTATCAGCGTTGTTCGCAAGAGCCGGTCTGCCGGTTCCGCCGGGTTTTTCTCGACGCGCGAAATTACGTGGCCGGAGTGATGGACAAGGCGACGCTGGCCGAGGTCGCCAAGCGCGCGCCGGTGTCCAAACGCGAGGTTTCAGCCGGTTTTATTGGCGGGGAAGGCATCTAAAAATAATTTCAAAAAACCAGTTGACATCTCCAGCGGTTTGTGGAAAATAACGACATAACAAGTCGTTATTAAAATATGAATGTGACACCGACAAGAACGGAAAGCGATGCAGACGAAAAGACTGGCTGGCTGGAGATTGTCCGCCGACAGGTCGGCTCGCTGCGATTTGGTGTGGTGCAAATCGTCGTGCATGATTCACAGGTGACACAGATTGAAAAGACCGAGCGTGTGCGGTTGGACAAATCGCGCGCCCAGACAATTTAAGCCGACCAGAACACTGGAGGCAAAAACCAGAAACTAAACAACTGCCAACCGGGAAAACCGGAGGCGGAATGAAAAAGAAAAATAAAGACATGAAATTAAATCGGGTGATATTCGCGACATTTGCCACATTGCAATTTGCCGTTCCGGTATTTGCCGACGACGGCGCGACTACCAATGCCACGGAGGCCGCGGAGATTCAGGTCTTGAAACAGGAAATTCAGGCGCTTGACCAAAAGGTTGAGGCTCTGGAACAGTGCCACTCCACGGAACAGCAGGCGACCAACGACACTTCCAAGGAGCAGATTCAGGCGCTGGACCAGAAGGTTCGCGTTCTCGAGCGCTTGCGGGAGAACGATCAAGACGCGACGGTGGCGGTTGCCAAAGCGCAGCCGCGTCTGGCCGTGGGTGCGAGCGGAGTCACCTTCAGTTCCGCCGACACGAATTTTTCCATTTCACTGCACGGGGTGTTGCAGCTGGACAGCCGAACATTCCCGTCCGACGGCAGCATTAACGGCAACGACTCTTTTCTTCTTCGGCGCGCGCGGCCCATTTTGCAGGGGACGGTGTATCGTGACTTTGACTTTATGTTCGTGCCGGATTTTGGCGGCTCGACGGTGCAGATTTACGACGCCTATGTGAACTATCGTTACGCACCGTGGGCACAATTGCAGGCGGGCAAATTCAAATCGCCAGTCGGTTTGGAATCTTTGCAAGCAGACGTGAACACTACTTTCAACGAGCGTTCGCTGGCGACCGATCTGGTGCCGAACCGCGATTTGGGCGCGGAATTGCACGGCGACCTGTTCGGCGGTGTGGTCAGCTATGCCGGCGGCATTTTCAACGGCGCGTCGGATTACAACGGAACGACGACGAATGCCGATTATGACAATGACAAGGCATTTGCGGGGCGCTTATTTTTTCAGCCGTGGAAGACATCGGATGTGGCGGCGTTAAAAGGCCTGGGTTTTGGCTTCAGCGGCAGCTATGAGATTGACCGCGCGTTGGGGGCTTCAGCTACGGGATTGACACCGGGTTACAACACGGACGGCCAGCAGAAGTTTTTCACCTACACGAACGGTGTGGCCGCCAATGGCACGCACTGGAGAATTTCGCCGCAGGGCTATTATTACTACGGGCCGTTTGGATTGCTGGGCGAATATGTGATTTCCGATCAGGAGGTCACCAGGCCGGCCAGCGGTGCATTGCGGGCGGCTTCAGCGGACTTGCACAACACGGCCTGGGAAGTTACCGGCGGATGGGTGTTGACGGGCGAAGACGCTTCCTACAACGGCATAATACCGAAACATCCGTTTGATCCAAGAAACGGGCAGTGGGGCGCGTGGCAGTTGGTCGGGCGTTACGCGGAACTGAACGTGGACAATGCAGCTTTCCCGATTTTTGCGAACCCGGCCACCTCGGCCTCGGCGGCGCAGGCCTGGTCGGCCGGACTGAACTGGTATCTCAACAAAAACATCCGGGTGAACGCGAGTTTTTCGCGCACGACTTTCACCGGGGGCAACGGTTCTGCCGCCACCGTGACCAAACAGCCTGAAAATGCGATCTTTACGCGCATTCAGTTGGGATTTTAACTATTGAAAAAATTACCAATTCGGATTTATGAAAACATTTCTGAAAATTCTTCTGGTTTCGGTGCTTGCCATTTCCGCAAGTGCGAAGGAAATCAGGCTGCTCAATGTTTCCTACGACCCGACGCGCGAGCTGTATCAGGATTACAACGCCGCGTTCGCGAAATATTGGAAGGCAAAAACCGGCGATGATGTGGTTGTCAACCAATCACACGGCGGCTCCGGCAAGCAGGCGCAGTCCGTCATCAACGGGCTTGAGGCTGACGTGGTGACGCTCGCGCTGGCCTATGACATTGACGCGATTTCGCAGCAGGCGAAGCTTCTGCCTGCCGACTGGCAAAAGCGCCTGCCAAACAACAGCACGCCTTACACTTCGACGATTGTATTTCTCGTGCGCAAGGGAAATCCGAAGGGAATCAAGGATTGGGATTACCTCGTGAAACCGGACGTTTCCGTCGTCGTGCCAAATCCGAAAACCTCCGGCGGCGCGCGCTGGGCTTATCTTGCGGCTTACGCCTACGCGTTGGAAACTTTCGGCCATGACGACGCGAAGGCGAAGGACTTCATCACGAAACTTTACAAAAACGTTCCGATTCTCGATTCCGGCGCGCGCGGCTCGACCATCACCTTCGCGCAACGCGGCATCGGCGACGTGCTGCTCGCGTGGGAAAACGAGGCGCATCTGGCGTTGAAGGAATTCGGCGCGGACAAATTTGAAATCATCACGCCGCCGTTGAGCATACTGGCCGAGCCGCCGGTCGCGGTCGTTGACAAAAATGCAAATCGCCACGGCACCGCGGCGGTCGCGCAGTCTTATCTCGCATATCTTTATTCGGACGAAGGCCAGGAAATCGCGGCGAAGAATTTTTATCGTCCGCGCAACCAAGCCGTCGCTGATAAATACGCCGCCAACTTCACGCAATTGAAACTGGTCACGGTGGACCAGGAATTTGGCGGCTGGACGAAAGCGCAGCAAACCCATTTCGCCGACGGCGGCGTCTTTGACCAAATCTTCCAACCGCAAAACTAGTTCGTGGTTCCTCCGGGAAGGCGGCGGTCCGCTCCTGACGGGCCGCCGCCCCCGCAAAAAAACAAAAATATGACCATCGCTGATAATCCATACCAAACTATCTCAAAACCGCCGCTGACACGCCGCCGTTCCATCGCCGCTCTGCTCGCGCCGCTGGATCAAATCGCCGTCCATTCGCCGAATCTCGTGGCCAATTACGAGGCGAAATTTGACGCGGAGGGCGAAACTTACGAACTGCCGCGCTATCTGTTCGTCGGGCCAAAGGGCGGCGACACGCCGATTCGCGTTGGCATTTTCGCCGGTGTCCATGGCGACGAACCGGAAGGCTCGCACGCGCTCGTCCAATTCATCAAATTGCTCGAAGCGAAACCGGAACTGGCCACCGGTTATTATTTGTCGTTCTATCCCGTATGCAATCCGACCGGCTTCGAGGACGGCACCAGATTGTCGCGCAACGGCAAGGATTTGAACCGCGAGTTCTGGAAAAACTCCGACCAGTCGGAAGTGCGTTTGCTACAGGCGGAACTGATTTCGCGTTCGTTTCAGGGCATCATCTCGCTGCACACTGACGACACGAGCGACGGTTTTTATGGGTTCGCGCACGGCGCGACGTTGACGAAGCATCTCATCGAACCCGCGTTGCAGGCCGCCGAAAAGCTGCTCGCACGGAACGACAACCGGATCATTGACGGCTTTCGCGCCCGCAACGGCGTCATATCCGATAAATACGACGGCATTCTTAGCGCGCCGCCAAAAGTCCGCCCGCGCCCGTTTGAAATCATTTTGGAAACGCCCGCCGCCCCGCCGGAGTATCAGAAGCAAGCCGCTTTTGTCGCGGCGTTGCAGACCATTTTGACCGAATACCGCAAATTCATCGCCTACGCGCCCAACCTGTAAAAAATTATGAGCAAAATATACAACGACATTACTGAAACCATCGGCAACACCCCGCTCGTGCGGCTGAACCGCACGGCGAAAAA
>Ga0181535_10007714_pt1 | contig 10747 bp, 12 predicted proteins | sample PEATcosm2014_Bin_44_FD_119774 | JGI IMG/M metagenome (GOLD analysis project Ga0181535, IMG submission 119774) | Peatland microbial communities from MTU Mesocosm Facility, Houghton, MI, USA - PEATcosm2014_Bin17_30_metaG | ecosystem: Environmental > Terrestrial > Soil > Wetlands > Peat | place...
ACTGAAGCAATACTGCGAATGTTGCCGGCAACACTCGTAAGTCCCTCTTCCATGCCGGGATGCTTGTCCGCCAGAGTTTGAATACGTTCACTCACACTTCTCAGGTGATCAATCTCCAGCAGAAGGTCCTCGAAAGCAGCAGCCATCGCCATCCCATCGCCTACCGGGTCTCTCGTGTTTGCTGGAGTTGTGGTTGCCGGTGTCTCGGCGTCAACCTGAAGCCGTAAGTCTTCGATCAAACGCAGAGTTGTTGCCTCACCGAGGAAAGTTAGAAACAGCCCAAGTAGTTGCGCAATCAGAATGATTCCGGCTTCGCCGTCCTCATCCGGGGCCGTTTGAGAGTCAACTTGGCCAAGACCGCGCAAGCACCCATTCGCCGTAACCTGCACGGAGTCGAGCCGGCAAGACTCCGACTTGGCCAGAGCCAAAGCGCGAGAAGCGAGTGTCTGAAAACCGTCAACTCCCACGGCTGTGCCGAGTTGTCGGCGCAGCTTCTCATAGACGCGCACACTTGCTGGTTCGGCTTGCAGTGAAGTAGTGCTCGAATCCGCCTCGCAAACAACGAGACTTCGGGCCAAATCACGCGTCTTTTTTGGAGGAAGCATTGGTTCCCTTTCGTTACGCACTGCTCCGCCCCGCTTAGGCGTTCAGCGCCCCGGCCATGATACTCCGATGCCCACTTTATTCAATCCACTCGCGCGCGAAGCTGTCAGCACGCGTATTTCCTCAGTTTTTGAGGAGCCTGCAAAACGGATGCTTCTTCTGTTACGTCACCCGGCAGCTGGTCGTGCAGAACCACGTTCATGAGGGATTTGTGAACCCGGATACGGCCGTTGTATTCGATAAAGCCGAGCTTTCGGAAGTGGTTCATGAAGAAGCTGACGCGGGACCGTGTTGTCCCGATCATCTCCGCCAGGGTCTCCTGCGAAATCTTGGGAATCAGCGGTTCCGGTTCGCCTGGCTTGCCAAACTCCGCCATCAGCAACAGAATCCGCGCCAGCCGCTTTTCGCTGGAGTTGAATAGTTGATCGACAAGGTCAGCCTGGATACGCATACTTCGGCCTAGCAGAAACTTCAAAAACAAGTCGGAAAAATCGTGCTCCTCGTGCATGACGCGGATCATCTCTTCCCGGTTGATCTTGAGCGCGGTGCAGGCGGTCAAGGCGGTGGCTGTGGCCAAACGCGGTCCATGAACCGCGGCGAGCGACTCCTCTCCCACAAAGTCACCTACGGAGAGGAGCGTGATGGTCGCTTCCTTGCCGGATGGCGAAACGACCGTGACCTTTGCGCGGCCCTTCTGAAGATAAAAGACAGCGTCCGCAGGGTCTCCCTGCGAAAAAAAGAGCTGCTTGGGGGCGAGTTGCACGATTCTTCGCCCCAGGCCAGCCTGTGCCAGAAAGGCGGCGACATCAAATGCCGGCTTCTCAAGTTCAACCATTTGGCGCCTTTCCGCTTGCGGGATCGACGAGCTCAACGTTGGGACCTTGACCGCATCGCCACCGGTTAACAGCGAAGGTGTCATGCCGAGCATGAAATCTTCATCAATGATCAAAGGTGCAAATGCCGGAAAATGCTCAATTAATTGAAGATCCATGGCATTCCACCGGCTCCACACCCCACGCCGTATTTTGACACAGGTTCTCACGCAACGAGGAGTTCACTCTGTTCAATTTTGCTCACTTTTCAAATCTTTTTCGGGCCTCCCCGCCGGTGCCAACCAGCGCTGACAGAGCGTTACACTTTCCAGGACAGAATTGTAGGGAACTAGTTTATGTAGGGTCAGATCGGGCGACGAAAGTGGATGTTCATCTCGATGCCCTCGCAGGCAGCACAAAACCGGGTGGCGCGTGATCGAGATTCGTTTCCGATGCCTTGGATACCAGACGACCTGATCGATGTGCAAATACCGCTTACCAATGTGATGTCTCAATCGCCAGGTCAAGTACAGGTTCTCGCAGCGAGGGTCTTCCGTGTCAACCGTCACTCTCCTGCTGCGAGGGTCATATATCTCAAGCGCTACACCATAGAACAGGGCTCTTGCATCGAGCGTCTTCCGTCTCAATCTCTGTCACTGGGCAATCTCATGCAACCGAACAATTCTTGAGCGAACTGAGATGAGGGTGACGCGGCCTGCGAGTCGCGGGCTGCCCAATTATTGAACATTTCGTTCTGGCTCAATTTGGAGTGCGAACCTCACAGCCAATATTATTCGCCGCTAGGTAGCATAATCAGCCTGGATCGTGACGGCTAATCCCTCTTCCGGACCCTGACGTCATCGGTGACTAAGAGATGACATCAGGGCCACCGTTTCGAGCAGGTTGCGTACTCGTAGATTCCACCGCTGTTTTGGTGCCATCGGGCGTGTCACACGAACGTTACCCCGAAAGTTCTGTCGTGTGTTGCAAATCACAGTCGCGAGATTGGTCTCACCCAACAATGCAATCGAAGAAGAGAATCGTCCATGCATGTTCAGAACGCACCACGGATGAATTACTTCGGAGGAGTCGGGCCGGCGCAGACTCTTGGTCCCTTCAGACTGGAGATGCCGATACCCACTGAATGGGACCTACTGCTCGCCAAGCTTGCTCTCAGCGATTCACAGGCGCTGGAAGCCGTCAAATCGGACGGAGAACAAGGCGAACGACTTCGCAAGTTTGTCTTCAGGTCCTTCACGCACCACTTTGTACCCGAAGAAGTGATCAAAGCTGCGAGTCGTCGTCGAAAGGAGAAGCACCTCGAGGCTTCGCGGACGAGTCAGCCAGGAGCGATCGATTCAAGCGCTGCAGCAACACTTTCCAGTGGGCCGGCCTGAGCATGCGCGTCATTACATCGTTCTTTTCTGTGGAGAGTCAACGGCTTGGTCTTGACCGTCCCGTGGATGCCGCGCCAGGCGTTTCAACCCCAGCTATCGCTATAGACCTTATGAATGGCTGCCGTGAATGGTTAGGCATGCACGAAGGACAGAGTCGCATTGCACCCTTGGGGAAGTCGAGCCCGCATCTCAGACCATCGCACAGAAAGATAAGATTGAAGGTCGTCTTCTCCGCCAATCTCATGGAATGAACTGTTCTTCGCAGAGGAGCAATAGCGAAGCACTCGAGAAGCATGCTCGGTCGATTGACTTGGAGCTGCGTAAGGACGTGGGGGGAGGGCAGCTTCCAACCTCAATGACTAGCTCACGAACAGAACCCAAAGAACTGGCTTGGTGCAAAACTCTCAGGGTTTGATTTCCCCGCACGTCTCCGACTGTCAAGACTGGCACTCTGTGCGAGAGGAACCGAGTGTTCCAAAAGGAAGTCTTCCGCAAAAGCCAACTTTGTCGTGCCGTTCGCGTCGTCTTCCGAAAGGATAGCGGTTGCTAATTCGATCCGTATAGCAGCCGACATCCTCTTCTTAGCCTGGATAGGCGGCGGCTCTTTCCGCACCACGGCTTGAGGATCAGTCTTGTCACAACTCGTAACAAGGCGCATGGGGGCCTCCTGTTAGAGACTGCTGAGAATTACCGCTGGACAACGTAGATGCGGGATGCAGTACCGCCCAATGACTTGAAAGATTTTCGCGCTTGGGGCGAATTCGGTCTTACTCAGATCGTCGGTCAGGCAACCTGACGGGGGTAACCAAGGATAGGTAACTAATTACGCCGAAATATTTATTGTGTCAAGATGCCCCTCAATTATTTTCTGAGGCACTCGCTGCGATCTACAACGATTCAGACCTAAGTCTGCTATAAGGTTATCAGGGTGTAAACGTTTAACTCGCGTCATTCTAGATAGCAGTTCGGAAATCTACAGGTAGGCGGCTAGAGAGTACGGCTGAGAGTGGAACCTGTTTCCCTACTCTCTCTCAGCCCAAATCTGGCCGAGCGGTTGTTTAGTTAGATTGTAGGAACTCCCCCCAGCTAGATGTAATTGGAGTTAACAAGTCCGCAATTTAGGCGCATACTTCTCGGCCATGGAGGCGCTCAATGCGCTCTGGATCGGGATCTCGCCGACAAGACCGCGGGACATCCTGCCAACCGAAACAGGAAGCTCCGACCCGTCAAACACCCGCCGCCGTTCAGCTGCAGTCTGTCCTCGAGAACCTGTTTGCACTTTCGCCCGACGCGATCTTCATCACCGACTCCGAAGGGGTGATCCGCGACGCCAATCCTCGATCGGAGGAGCTGTTCGGTTATACGCCGCTGGAGCTTCGCACTAAATCCATTGACTGTCTGGTTCCTGAGCGCTTTCGCAAGAACCATCCCAGGTTTCGCAGGGACTTCATTGCCAATTCGACAGTTCGGCAGATGGGTGCCTCTTTGAGCATCTTCGGGTTGCGCAAAGACGGTACCGAGTTCCCAGTCGACATTATGCTCAAGAAGATCGAGAGCTCACTCGGCGGCGTAGTCGTCAGCTTTGTGCGGGACATGACAGCCCAATACGCGACTCGAGAGGCGGCGCAGCGCAATGACGAGCAGTTCCGCACTGTTGTCAGCAGTGTCCTCGACTACGCCATCTATGTTCTCGATCTCACAGGTCATGTGAAAAGCTGGAACTACGGCGCCGAGCGAATCACGGGGTACACGCGCAAGGAGGCTTTGGCGCTGCATCTGTCCAGGCTCTTCACACAAGAGGATCAGGATCGAGGCCAACCTGCCAAACTAATCAATCTTGCCGCAGTTCAGGGGCGCGTGGAGAACGAATGTTGGCGTGTCCGCAAAAACGGCTCACGATTCTGGGCAGATAGCACGCTCACTTCGATTCGAAACTCGGCCGGCGAGATCATCGAGTACGTAGAGGTCACCCGCGATATTACAGATCGCAAGCGTACCGCAGATGCCCTGGTGTCTCAAATCAGCGACGAGTTGCAGGCCAGCTCCGAGGCCTTGAAAGAGAGCGATGCGCGCTATCGCACCGTGTTCCACACCAATCCTGAGGCGGTCGCAATCTCTCGAGTGAGCGATGGGATCATCGTCGATGTGAATCAGGCCTTCCTCGACGTCACAGGTTATGGACGCGACGAGGTCATCGGGAAAACGACAACACAACTTCGAATCTGGGACGCTCCCCGCGATCGCTACACATTAGTCGAAGTGTTGCGTCACGATTCATCCTGCCGGGATATGGAGTTCCGGTTTCGACGCAAGAACAATGAGCTCTTCTGGGCCCGTTTGTCTGCATCCTTCGTCGAGGTTGACGGCGCCCGGTGCATTCTCTCGTTCGCGCGCGATGTCTCAGAGTCGAAGGTCGCAGAGGAGAAGATCAAGAATCTAGCGTTTTACGATCCCTTGACCGGATTGGCGAATCGCCGTCTGCTCCTGGAACGATTGATGCCGATCGGCGTACCGCGTCCGCGGACAAACCGAAAGCGGGCTCTGCTCTTCATCGATCTTGACGATTTTAAGACGTTGAACGACACCCTCGGTCATCATATCGGCGACCTCTTGCTTCAAGAGGTTGCTCGACGGATCGCCGGGTGCGTGCGGAAAAACGATACCGTTGGCCGCCTCGGCGGAGACGAGTTCGTGATCATGCTGGAGGACCTAAGCGAGATCTTCGAAGTCGCCGCCGCGCAGGCCAAATCGGTCGCCGAGAAGATCCTCGCGGCCACCGCGCTTCCGTATGCGCTGGAGAATCATGATTGCACCAGCGCAGCGAGCATCGGGATCACCGTGTTTGGCGAAGATGCGAAAAGCAGCAACGAAGTTCTGCAACAGGCCGATATTGCGATGTATCAAGCAAAGGCGGCAGGGCGCAATACGATTCACTTCTTCGCACCGAGCCTACAAGCCGCTGTGAATGCCCGCGCATCGGCGGAAGACGATATTCGCCGGGCGATCAGGAGCGGCCAATTCGTTCTCTATTACCAGCCGCAGATGGATAGCGGCCGCTTGATAGGCGCCGAGGCTCTGCTGCGCTGGAATCATCCTCGACGAGGCGTTGTCTTTCCAGGAGAGTTCATCCCATTGGCCGAAGACACGGGATTGATTCTTTCCCTGGGAACCTGGGCGCTGGAGGACGCCTGCAAGCAGATCGCGTCATGGGCCCATCACAAGAAGACGGAGAATCTGACCGTTTCGGTGAACATCAGCGTGCGGCAGATGCGCCATCCGAGCTTCGTTGGGCAAGTGTTGACGACGCTCGAACGAACCGGGGCAAATCCGCTCAAACTGAAGCTCGAACTCACCGAGAGTTTGTTCGTGGAGAATTTTGAGGAGATCATCGCCAAAATGTCCGTGCTCAGGTCTCATGGCTTCAGGTTTTCTGTCGATGATTTCGGCACGGGATTCTCTTGCTTGTCTTATCTAAAACGCCTACCGATTGACGAATTAAAGATCGACCGGACCTTTGTGCACGACATTGTGGCGGATGCGAACAGCGGGGCCATCGCAGAATCGATCATCCTCCTCGGACGCGCTCTGGGACTATCCGTGATTGCTGAGGGAGTGGAAACGGCAGAACAGCGGGATGCTCTAGTCGGCCTCGGTTGCAGCGCATTTCAGGGGTGGCTGTTCAGCCAGGCATTGCCTGTGAAGGAATTTCAGTCCTTGTGCCAGGCGGCTTGATAGCAGAATCGGGTCACTTCCGAGTGGCCCACGGCTCGCCCGCAACCCGTAAAAGGCTCGCTACCTGGATGGATAAGCGCGTTGGCCTGTTGAACTCGCACGACTATTCGGCCATGTGGCTCAGGTGCTGTCGATACGGCAATAGAGATTTGGTTCTCGTTCAGAATGGCTGCTACCAGCGCTCATTTCGTATGAGCGATCACGCTGAGACAGGGGTCGGCGTAGTTCCCGCGACCTCAGGCCTATCAAGCACGCAGCCCGCGCTCCTGAGCGAAGCTCAAATCTGTTCCTGGTTTTGGTGCCAACATTTTCTCGATTACGCCCGCTGGAACTGGTTTAGAAAAGTAGTAGCCTTGCCCGAATCTACAGCCCATTTGATCAAGCAAACGCACTTGCTCAATCCTTTCGATGCCTTCTGCGACGACCTCCATATTCAGCCCTTTGGCCATCCTGACAATTGATCGGACAAGTTCGATCGAGTCCCGGTTGTCGGCGTTCATATCACGCACAAACGACTGATCCATCTTCAGCATGTCAAAAGGAAGCTTTGCAAGGTGCTGGAGACTCGATAAGCACCGACTCGGCAGTGGTGAATTACGCGATGTCGAAGTGCATTCCTCCCCCATGGATGTGGACGGAAAACAGTTGCTCTTCTCCATCGTTCATGACGTGACGGAACGCCGGCGTGTCGAGGCCAGCTTCAAGAAAGAGATGAGACTTTCCGGTTGCTCACGGAGACTATCCGGGAGCTCTTCTGGATGATGGATGGCGAGGGAACTAGGATGCAGTATCTTAGCCCTGCGTTCGAAGGAATCTGGGGCTTTCCACGGGAACAAGCCTATACCGACCTGAAAAAACTCAAGGATTTCATCCACCCAAGGGGACAAGTCGTCAGTCGAGGCGACTTTCAAGAAGCAATTGTCAGGAGAACCAACTGACATTGAGTTCCGGGTTTCGGCTGGACACCCACACACGTGCCTCTCGAATCAGGCTTGGCTTCAGGTACAAAAGGGCAGTCATTCGGCTGCAGCGATTCTACCGGTCAGTGGCGCAGCATTCATCTGCGCAAGCCTGGGTGTCCCAGGTCCCCAGGGGTCCCCGCAGACAGCTCTTCGTCTGTGGGGTGGAGAGCCCCCTCTGAGCGCAGTCGAAGGGTATCGCATTTGCGATGCTGCAAGACGGACGATTGACGACATCAAACCAGATAATCGCCAGGAGACGTTTCTAGCGGTTCGGCGCAATGGAAGCACGCAGAGTTCTGTTGTCATTATGTGACTCCCAATAGAAACGAAATCGGGCATGCATTGAGCCCGTGGACGTTTGTGTTGAGGTTTTTTGAGCGCTGCTTTGTTTGCCGATGGCGCGGGTCAGTGGTGATAGCCTGTGAAACAATTGGCGACATGGATTTCAACGATTCTATTGAAGGATGGGCTCCATGCAAGGAAATCCGAAGGTTCTTGAGCAGCTGAATCACGCCCTCCGTGACGAATTGACGGCGATCAACCAGTACTTTCTGCACGCCGAAATGTCTGAGAACTGGGGCTACAAGAAGTATTCGAAGTACATCAAGAAGCAATCCATCGACGAAATGAAGCACGCCGAGATATTGATGGAGCGGATTCTGTTTCTCGATGGCACTCCAACAATGGAGCCGATGTCCTTGACGATCGGGAAGACTGTCAAGGAGATGATTGAGTCTGATTTGGCCTTGGAACATGGGGCCGTCGCTTCGTACAACGAGTCGATTCGCATTTGTGTGGAAAATGGGGACAACGGCTCTCGCGATCTCTTTGTGAAGCTGCTCAGAGATGAAGAGGGACACGTGGACTGGTTGGAAGCGCAGGTTCATCAGATTAAGGAAATCGGCTACGAGCGCTACCTGATCACTCAGACCGAAGCAGATTGAAATTCTCTCCAACATGCTGGGCGGGCTCTCGGTCATGTCTCCATCACGCGTCCAACCTGACCAAATAAAGCTGGCTCGCCGGACCCAATGGAGATGGTGGCCGATGGTCGCGATCCGGAAAATTGGGCGACGACCTCGGTGAGTGCTAATCGGCGAAGCACTCATCGAGCCGTTTGGTCTGGAAATCTGGCGCCCTAGCGAGTCTGTCTGGCAAGTAGCCGTTACAGCAGTCAATCAGGAAGCTAGTGCGGCAGCATCTAGAGGAAAAGCCGCATAGCTTCCTGATCGGTCGCAAAGATGTCGGAGTTTGGTTGTTTGCTGCAACTGCACATTTCCTGCAGACAGGAAAGCTTATTCCCAGCGTGCTGTGCGCTCCGCGTTATCAACGATGTCATGCGCCCGGTCCACGTGACCGATCGCGCGATTTCTCAAACCCCGCGATTCCGGCACGTCTTCCGCCCTCGACAAGTCGTTATGAACCTTCCAAAGTAGCTCATTGGCCTTGCGAAAACGATTGTGGGGACTTAGCGAAGTATCAATCGGAAACGGGTCGTTAAGACCTTTCCCATCATCAATCGCGGCTCGCTTGATCTCGTTGATTGCCGCATCGATCTCGCGAATCGCTTCCTGGTCATCATGTTTGACCGGACCCCATGCCCATCCATCATTCAGAAAGTGACGGGCCGCACGCAAATCGGTTAGTGCATGCAGGTAGGCGGGATGAGGCCCCGGAACTTCCTGCGCTCGAGTGATGTTCGGAGTGGTTAGAGCAATGACCCCTAAAGCCAGAATCATCAAATGAAACTTCTTAAGCATGCTTTCTCCTTGCAAGATCTGTTTGTGAACTATGTCCTTATATATACCCACGTCGCCGTTCCAAGTTGCGCCACTCCATTTGAAAATCATGAAAACAGGTGTCCAAAGTTTTCTCGGACGAGGTCCTTCACCGCCGAATCGCAGCCAACTCGTGTTTATTCTCTTCAAAAGCCTCTGATGCAAACGGTCGATACAGAGTGCAGACGCTCGTGCAGGCAGAAGGATTATCGCTCTTTGCGGGAGCGCTCTGCGTTTTGGGTGTATTGGCCTGCTCCGGTGTTCAAGCGTCTGATGCAAGTGTCCCATTCTCCGGACCTACATTGCCCTTTTCGACAATCGAACTCACAGAATGCGATCCCCGTCGGAACATCTTCTATGAGCTGGCGTTTGATCCAGTCTCTGAGCCGTTTGAGGATACCCTTCTGCGCTGGCATCTGTGGGAAGTCTCCAATTCGTTCGGCTGATTTGGCGAGGGCGGTGGCTGAGTGTCGCACCTATTCATGAATGAAGTCAAGAAACCCTAATATTCAAGCTGATGCACGCCGGCCAGCTTCACTTAGTCTGACAGTACCGATGATCGATGGTCTGCTTGATCGATGCCAGGGCGCCGTCAACAGTCTCCTGCGTTATCCCGTTCTGAATTCCGAAGAAAGCCGCATATTCCACTTCGGCTTCTGCCTGAAGAGATGAAGAACCCGCCACATGGCGAAGCAACCTGTTGAGGTCCACGTCGAAGCCGGCCTATGCAACTTTCCTACTGACGGCCTCATAGACTGTCTGATAGGCGGTTAGCTCGATTTCATACGTGATGGGAAGGCGGACCATCTCCGAAATTAACTCTTTGACTTTCGCATCATTCATGCAGGAATCTCAAGGCCCTTCGGGGTTAGAAGTTGAGCTTCAGCGCTCCCTGCAGAATGCGCGGAGGCGCGGCACCGATGGCAGCGCCGAAGGTCGAGCTCCCGATGTTGCCATCAATCGCGCTGGGGCCGCCCACGAACCACCAGAAGCGGTTTTCGGCGAAGTCCCCTATCTGACTCACGACATGGTAGGCTGTGCCCGTGTCCTCCAGGAACAAATTGTGGTCTATCGGGCTGTTTGCCGGGTGGATCGTTGCTGGGGCCTTTGCGGGTCTTTTCACCAGCATCTTGATCGGCTGGTTGATTACGCCTCGGCATCCGAATGCCGGTGACGGCAATGATTCTCTTGTTGATTCTCGTTCCTATGGGATCGTTCGTGGATTGCATACGCGCCATCATGATCTTTGAACGAGAGAAGACCCAGACCTGACGAGCACTTGTCGGCCATACCAACACAGAAATCAAGTACCTGACCGGCGCAAGCATTTGGAAATACCTTAGGTCAGCAACAGGCCGCCAGACGTGGCATCTGCGAGAATCGTCGGGCGAGCGGAGTTGCTGGGTATGGGTAGCCATTGGCGTGGTTTGTGGGTTCTTCGCGTATCTCCAGCTGGCGAAGAT
>Ga0181535_10007715_pt1 | contig 10747 bp, 7 predicted proteins | sample PEATcosm2014_Bin_44_FD_119774 | JGI IMG/M metagenome (GOLD analysis project Ga0181535, IMG submission 119774) | Peatland microbial communities from MTU Mesocosm Facility, Houghton, MI, USA - PEATcosm2014_Bin17_30_metaG | ecosystem: Environmental > Terrestrial > Soil > Wetlands > Peat | place...
CTGGAGCGTTTCCTCCACGGCGACGATCAGCAAGAGCAGCTTGCCAAGCAACTGGCTCAAGAGGGACCAATCGAAGTCCTGGATGCCAGCACCTGGGGACCGCTGCTCGTGGTCCGGCACTTCTTCGCCGAGTTGGGCCTGTGGCCGATCCTGGATGCGGGCCGGCGTTGGCCGCGGCTGTTGCCCGACGAAGATCCCGATGACGACTGGCCCAGCCGCGTGCTGGCCTTGATCGCCAATCGCCTCACCTGCCCCGGCAGCGAGCATGCTTTGGGGGCTTGGCTGGAGAGCGATTACGTGTGCGATCGCCGCGGCTCGCGGTACGTGCCGTGCTGGAAACGGCAAGGGCGCGTCGAGATCGATCTGGCGCAATTGCAGTCCTGGTATCGCACCCTGGACCATCTGCTGTTGAACAAGGACAAGATCGAGGTGGCGCTCTACCAACGCCTGCGCGAGCTGTTCGATTTCCAGCCCGATCTGGTGTTCTACGATCTGACGAGCACCTACTTCGCGGGTCATGGTCCGGGCGGTTTTGCCAAGCACGGTTATAGCCGGGACGGCAAGCCCCGCAACGTTCAAGTCGTGGTAGGCGTGGTGATGGTCGCCGGGTGGCCGATCGCCCATCACGTCTGGGCCGGCAACACGCGTGACAGCAAGACGGTGCCGGAGGTGGTCGCGGACTTGTCGAAGCGATTTGCCTTTCGGCAGGTGGTCTTCGTGGGCGACCGCGGCATGGTGACCGAGAAGAACTTGCAGGTTTTGGAGAAAGCCGAAGGCGAGTGGGGCTTCCTCGTGGGCATGACGCGTCGCCAGAATCCGGAGGCGGAAGCGCTCATCGATCGCGTGGACGACAAGCGGTGGATCGACTGCCAAGCGGGCATCACGGCGCGAGAGAAAAGCGAACCGCCGCGGACCCGCGTCCAAGAGGTTTCTTGCGATCGTGCGGGGGTGCGTGTGTTCGTGGTCGATAGCGACGAACGGCGGGCCTACGAGCAACGGATGCGTGAGAAGGTGATGGAACGGGCGCGGGTTGGTTTGCAGAAAGTGCAAGCACGAGTCACGAAGGGGCAGTTGAAGAAGGCGGAGAAGATTGGCGCCGCCGTGGAGCGCGTCATGCAGCGTCACCACGGCCATCGTTATTACGACTGGGCGTTGGAAGACGGCCGTCTACGTTACTTTGAACACCCGCTAAACCTGCCGCGCGAAAAGAAATACGAAGGCAAGTATCTGATCCAAACCGACCAGCCCGAGATGACGCCGGAAGAAGCGGTGGCGCAGTACAAGGAACTCAACGAGGTCGAGCGCGGGTTTCATGCGTTGAAGGATCCGATCGGCATGCGTCCCATCTGGCATCGCGTGGAACGTCGGGTACGAGCCCACATTTTTGTTGCGGCCTTGGCGTTCCTGATGGACCGGTTATTGGAACGCGCGCTGAAGGACGGCGGTGTGGCGCTATCAGCCCAAGCCGCTTGGTCGGCGTTGCAAACGGTACGGCATGTAAGTTTCCGGGTTCAGGGACAACTTCGCAGCGGCGTTACCCCGGGATCCTCCCGCGCCCGTCAGGTACTCAAGACGCTCAAGCTTTCCGACACCCGCCCCCCAGTATCCCCAAAAGGGGAGGAAACGATAATGTAGTGACCAACAGGAAATTCAACCCTTACGCCATAATGACTTACATCGAGACTTGTTAAACATGGGCTAGCAGGATAACAAGCGACCCGGTAGCCGGCACTGCAATTCCTGCCCCTGTCCCATCTACGCAATCCTTTCTCCGGACTCCGAGGAAACCACCCTTTTTTCGGAGTTCGGACTGCGATAGGGGATGGCGATTCTTTGACGTTTACCTACCTGAGAATAACCTGGGGCGGCCCGGCTGGTGCTGCGACGTGGAAACGAATTACGGCTGGTTCGGCTTTCAGGGGGATCGCCAGTTCTATGCCGACGTGACCAGCATCATGGACATACCGTTCTTCACCCCCCATGCCCCTCCTTTCCCCTTTCACCTCGGTAGCGACGGGCGGATGGGCGCATGCTGGGGGCAACAGGGGGCGAAGGGCACCAAGAGCGGCGGGCTGAATTAGCGATGTAAGTTATGCTGAAGCATAACCTACGATTACTGCGATCACATCCCGGCGGTGGAAGGCGTTTCCGCGGCCGGCTTCTCGGGCTCCGGCTTGTCCGCGGCCGGCTTTTCGTCGCCGTCGGCCGGCCTGAAGACCCGCTCATCGTAGAGGGCCAGGGCGTGCAAGGCGTGGCCCGCCGCCACGATCTCGCGGGTCGAGAGCGTGGACGTGCCCCCTTGGTAGCGCTGGCTGCCGAGCAGGTTGGCAAGGTACTCGACGGCGCTGGTCACTCCCAGGTCTTCCAGCCGCTTGTCGGGGAGCGAAGTGACGAGCCATTCCAAGATGCGGCCGGTGGAACGCAACTGCAAGACGGGATCGGCGCTGGTGCTGCGGCCGGCCAGGAAGTAGGGCCCCCAACTGCCGTCGCTGTTTTGCTGCTCGAGGGCGAACTTCTGGAAGTCGGCCACGAACTTCTGCGCCCGCTGGAACTCGCCGTCGACCGGCTCTTCGCGCTTCACGCGGCGGAGGACGGCGTAGCTGAGGCCCATCAAGCGGTTCAATCCGCCCTCCGGCGCGGTGATCACCGGCTGGGCGAGCTCCAAATCGATCATGCGATCGAGCGACCAGGCCTCACCGAGATCGTTTTTCCACTGCGGCTCGTCGAGGAAATAGGCCAGGCCGAGCAGCTTGAGCGACAAGTCCTCGCCGGCGCGGCAGCTCCGCTTCTCGGCTTCGACGAGGTCGGCCACGCTGCGGGTAAAGCGGCTGGCGCGGACGGGGTAACTCGTCTGCACGCGCGACATGGCCAGCATCGCCAGAAACTCGCCGGGGTGCTCCTGGCAGCCGTAGCCGATCCGCGCGGCAACGTGCCCCTGGCTGAGTCCCAAGAGTTGGAAGCCGGCGCAGGGATAACCCCAACAGAGGCAAGTGATGCCGTTGATGTGATTCTCATCGGCCGCGTCGCGGAGCACCTCGCTGCCGCAACCGAAGGCCAGGCAATAGCTGGTGATTTCGGTGGCCGAGTTATCGCGGGTATTCAGGGGGAGCTTTTGGTGCATCGCCAGCGTAGCGCGAACGAGATCGCGGCGCGCCGTTTCGCTGGCGGTCAGCTTTTTTTTGGGTTTCGCCGGTGCGGGAGCGGCCTGGGTGGGCGTCGCGGCATCGGCCGGTTTGCCCTTGTCGGCCGGAGCCGTCGCCTTTGCCGGCTTGGCGGCTTTCGAGGCGGCGTCATTGGTCCCGGCCCATAGCCCGGCCGGAACGATCAAACAGGCCGTCACGATACCGAGCGGAAGAAGGCTATGCAGGCGAATCATCGCGTAATCTCCAGAACTTAGTCAGGCCGGAAGGCGAACCCCGTCAGATCAACTCCGTTTAGCGGCCGGCGGCACGCCGGCCAAACGGCCGATTGGGCGATTCACGCCGCGTGGACGCGGCGGCTAAACACGGCATTACTTTTCTAATTCCCGGTAAACATGGCGTTCATTCGCGCCCTTATTGCAGCCCCGCCGTTTCATGCGGCATCGATTTCTTGGCCGTGGGGTGCGACTCCTCGCGTGCCGGGCGATCGATGAGGAAACCCCCGACGTCGCCGCGCTCGTTGTAACTATTGTTCTCGGCGCCGCAGCCGTAGGTGTCCTTGCCGCCGTAGTCGACCAGGAAACTGAAGTTGCCGCCGCAGGTGGGCAAGGTATGGTAGGAAATGCCCGGGTTGGCATATCCCTGGCCGTATCCTTCGTACACGTCGTCGCCGGCGTAGTCGAAGAGGATGCCGAAGCCCATCTGGGCGCCGGTGCCTTGGGTGAGCCCGCCGGTGGCCGTATAGTGGTCGTTGCCGGCGAAATCGCAGAGCACACCCATCGAGCAGTCCCAGGCCATGCCGCTGCCCATGATCGTTCCCTCGTACAGGTCGTCGCCGGAGTCGTCGAAGCAGAAGCCCATGGCGTAGTGGCAACCCCAGCCGCAGCCGAATCGCTGGAAGCTGGTCTGCGTGCGCGGGCCGCCGTTGTAAGCGTTGCGGCAGATCAGCCGCTTGGTATTGCCGCTGAAATCGCGGGCGAAACCCAGGCCGCACCAATAGCCGCCGCCGTGGGAGAGATAATCGAACTCGTAGGTGTTTTCGCCGCCGTTGTCGAGGATCACGCCGATGCCGCCGCTGGCCACCTGGCGAATGCCGGCACCCACGCCCTGTCCCCAGCCCTCATAGCCGGGCGTTTCGGGATAGTAGCTGTTGCGCCACATGCCGCCACAATAGTAATGATTGTTGCCGGTCGTGTTGTCCAGCAGCCCGAAGCCGAGCGGGTTGCCGAACCCTTGGGCCCACATGGCGGCGTGATAGTCGTTCTGGCCGCCGTGGCCGATGAGGATGCCGATGCCGCCGAGGGCCTGGCCTTGCACGCGACGGACGCCGCGGTAGCGATTCTTGGCGCCGTAGTCGACGACCATGCCCACGCCGGCAATGGCCGAGCCCTGGGCGATGTCCTGGGCCTCGTAGACGTTCTTGCCGCCCAGGTTGACGATCATCGACACGCCCATCACCGCGCCACCCTGAATGCCGGGCTTGCTGCCCTGGAAAACGTTGTCGCCCCCTTCGTTGACCACCACGAGCACGGGCCGATCGATGCCGACGGTGCCTTCGTAATAGGTGTTGCCGCCGCCCAGATCGATCACCACGGCGACGTCGCGCATCTCGTCGAGCTGGTAGGTGTTCGGTCCCTTGCCGCCGATGATGATGGCGCCGGTGGGCGTATCGATGCGGGCCACGACCGAGCCGGTCACGCCGGGCACGCTCGTAATGCCTTGATCCGGCAGCGACTTGAGTTTCTCCAGCAGCGTGGCGTCGGCCAGCGGGGCCAGCGCCTCGGCCGCCGCGTAGAAAGCCCCGCGATCCATCTTTTCCATCAGGTCGCAGAGCTGGCGGCCCGTGCCGCGATCGGCCAGCGTGTGTCCCACCTGGTTCTGAGAGCAGAGCACGGGGACCACGTTGCTGAGCAACTGGCTGATCTCCGCCTTATTCAAAGGGGCCAGCGCGGCACAGTAGGAGACCTGGGCCTCGGTGAGCGCCTGCTTGATGACCTCCAGGGCCTCGGTGGCCGAAGCGACCTGGGGTGTCTTCTGCGGTTTGCGCCGGCCGGCGTCCATCTTCTCCGAGGCGATGGAGAGAATGCGGGCGAGGCCCTCGTGCTGGTCGAGGGCGGCCACGTGCAAGTCGTGGGTAAAGCGTTCGGCCTCGGCCGGCGCGGTCAGCATGTTCTGCATCATGTGGTTGTACCAACGGATGCGGCAGTTGCCGGTCAACTCGGAACCCGTATAGCCGCTGGCGGTAGCGTTCACACGTCCGTCGGCGTAATTTTGGAAGCGGGCAAAGCGATCGGTGATGCCGCGAGTGCGGATGCCCGCCACGATTTCTTCTTGCAGCAATTTCATCATGCCGGCCGCCAACGGCTCGCCGACCGAGTCCGTCTTCCCCGCGCCGGGGTCGGCAGATTTCGCGCCCGCCTTGGCCGGAGCCGCTTCCTTCTTTGGTATGGCAGACTTTGCCGAAGGCGCAGACTTGGGAGTTTGCCGAACCGCGTTCGGTTGTGCCGCTGGCTTAAAATGAACCGCCTCGCCAAGCTGCGATTCCAGGGACGGTCCCTTGGGATGGGCGGGCTCGTCGGCCGAAGCGCGGCTCAGGATCGCAATCGCGAGAATCATCACGATTGCACTGAGGTAGCAGATAATATGTCGAATGCCAGAGCGGGTAGAACTTGATGACATCATGGACTCCAACCGAGATCCGCGCGAAGGTCGCCGAAGTGCGGTATTCTAAAGGAGGGATGCCGAACACGTCAACCACATTGCGTATAGCAATCAGATCGATTGTGCGGCGTGCTGCCCGTATTATGGCGTGAATCGGCGGAACAATCGCTATTCCTTGAATGGTTTGCGGCGGAAAGGCTTTTGCAGCCCGGCCACGCATATTTCGCGGCGGTCATGTTGCAGTTGTCTTGCGCGAACCACGTTGTAACCCCAGCTTCGCACGCAGTCGAGGTACTCGGGAACCCGTCCCGCGAGGTCCCATGTTGGTAGCTTGAGCGTCAGCAAGAGGCCGCGGACGTTGACCTCCGGGTGTGTGACAATGGCTTCCACCGCGGCCAGCGTGTAGCGCGGCGCCACGTTCATGTCCACCGTGAGCCAGCGTATTTTGCGGAACTCGCGGCGGCGGACCTGCGTGCTGCGACGGCGAAGGTGCGTGAAATGGTGATGGTTGAGCACGCTGGGGGCCATTTCGGCCGGATCGATGCCGGTAACGAGCAGCCCGCGGGCCAAAAGCGCCTGGCTCGCTCCGCCCGGCGCACTGCCGATCTCGGCCACTCGGGCCCCCGGCGGAATAGGAAGTTGCGACCACCGCAGGGCCTCTTCCATTTTCAGCCACGCCCGCGAGACGGCGTCGGCCGGCATGTTGAGGCACATCATTCCGCCGGGAAATCGCGAGGAAACCAACTGGGCCAGGTGGTACCCGACCCACCACTGGTCGGGAGCCAGAATAACGCAGTCGAGGACCATTTCGCCGGGCCGCGCGGGTTGGCACAGGTCATCGGCGCTCCGCGACAGGCTGGCTGGCCGGGGACAAGCCTCCAGCAGCGTGCGATGGGCGTCGATAGCTTCGGCCGTGATGGCCGGGTCGTAGTCGCGATCGCCCGGTGCCGCTCGATCTTTCTCCCACACGTGAATCCTCTGCACCGGGCCGATCGTCTCCTGTTGCCAGGCCGCCACGGCGAGCTCGTGAACGGACGGGCCAGTCACTTTTCCCAGGGAGAACCCGTAAGCCCTGGCGAAGACCGATTCGAGGTCGAAATCGGCGGCAAGTTCCAGTGTTTCGGGAAGTTTGAATGTTAGAAAGCCGGGTTGGGAGAAGGCGAAGCGAAACGGGGGCCAACGCCGCGCGATTTCCCCTTTGACCGCCCTTTCCGCACCGATCTGACAGGTAACGAAGATGAACTTAGGCATGCGGGCGAGTTTCGGGGAAGGCAAGGAGAATCATCTACTTGTAGCGCAATGACTCGCGTTCGTCCAGCCCCTCTGTAGCCAGTGTTGGAGCGGCAAATGTACTGCCGCCCTCGGAACTGGGCCGAAACAAGGGTGGCAGTACAACTGCCACCCTAACATTTGCAGTGCAACTGCCACCCTAACATTTGCAGTGCAACTGCCGCCCAATCATTTGCAGTGCAACTGCCACCCCAACATGCACAGCCGAGGGCGGCTGTGCTACACTTTCTCCATGCAAGTGATTTCCGGCGGACAGACGGGCGTGGATCGGGGCGCGCTGGATGCCGCGATCCAACTGGGGGTTCCCCATGGCGGATGGTGCCCGAAGGGCCGGTTGGCCGAGGACGGGACCATTCCCGCCCGGTATCAGTTGCGGGAAAGCGACTCGGCCGACTACTGCGTCCGCACCGAGCAGAACGTGCTCGAGGGCGATGCCACGCTGATTCTCTGTCGGGGGCGCCCGAGCGGCGGCACGGAACTGACGCTCCGCTTGGCCCGGCAACACGGCCGGCTCCACCTCGTCGTCGATCTTGATCGTGGTCCCGATCCGGAGCCCATTCGCGGCTGGCTGGAAGAACAGCGGATCGAAACGCTCAACGTGGCCGGCCCCCGCGAAAGTCAATCGCCCGGCATTGGCGTCTCGGCCCGCGAATTCCTCGTCCGCGTGCTCCGCGGTTAGGGCGGGGAGGAGGACGGCACATCGATCGGGGTATCGCGCGGGTGCAGTATGCCGCACGAGCCGTCACCGCTGTTGGGACACGCCACCTGATCCTCCGCCACCCCTGTCACTCGGCCACATTTCAGACAGGCGCTGATCGACCGCTGGACAAACGGTGCCACCCCGGTCGCCCCCGCGGGAAACAACCGGCTATCGTGGACCGTGAGCATCGTCCCGCTTTGTTCGTGGATGACGCGGACACATCCGGCCGGGATGTTGCGCGGCTGATTGGCGGGGAGCACGAAGGTATCGTGCGAAAGCGCACCGTCTGGAGTCAGAATGCGAAAACGTCTTTGACCAGGCATCGGCGGAACCTCCCAGTTGCAATCAAAAAACATTCTAGCGGCGAGACCGCGACCGACCAGCCGGCCGGAATGGGGGTGAGACTATGGGGTCCACAGGCCAGCCGCTGTCAGTTACGGTTTTGGTGGCCGTTGCACGGCGGTCGGCTGCGGCTGAGGAAGGAGGCTTCCGGCTTCACAGCGTGCGATCCTGGCGCGCATGGCCTCCGCCAGAGCCCGATTGTTATACCGCGTAGCGACCTCCAGTGCCTCTCGATACTGTGCCATCGCCTCGCCGATGCGGCCGCGACTGGCCAACACGTTGCCCAAGTTGGCGTGGGCCTCGGGCAGTTCCGGCTTGATTTCCACGGCCTTCTGGTAGTTCACGATCGCCTCGTCCAATCGCCCCAGGCGCTCCATCAGATAGCCCAGGTTGTTCAGCGTCTCGGCGGAGTCCGGCATGAGCACCAACGTCTTGCGATACTCTGCGATCGCCTCGCCGAAGCGGTCCTGATGGGCCAACGCCATGGCCAGATTGTTGTGCGCTTGGGCGTAGTCGGGCTTGAGTTCCAGCGCCTTGTGATAGTGCTTGATCGCCTCGCCGAGGCAGCCCCGCCCCGCCAACACGACGGCCAGATTGTTGTGCGCTTCGGCGTGGTCCGGCTCGATTTCCAGCGCTTTTCGATATTCGACGATGGCCTCCGGCAGCCGCTGCAGGCGAAACAACGCGAGGCCGAGGTTGTTAAGAGCATCAGCGGAGTCCGGCTTGATTTCCAGCGCTTCCCGATACTCCGCGATCGCTTCGCCCCACCGGTTTCGATCCGCCAATGCCTGGCCCAGACAATTGTGCGCAACGAAGTTTTGCGAAGTACAAGCCAGGGTATGGGTCCATAACGTCTCGCTGTCACGCCAAAACGATGTCTGACGCCACGCACAACCCATCAGCGCGGCCAGCACCGACGCCGCCGCGATGCCCCACGCCGACTGCCAAAACGGCCGGCGGCGAAGCAACTCCGCGGCTCCCCAGACCAAGGCAATGCACAAGCCGATGTGCGGCAAGTAGCTGAAGCGGTCGGCCATCGCCCCGATGCCCACCTGCACGAGCCCGATTGCCGGCAGCAGCACGACCAAGTACCACAGCCAACCCATGAGCAGATAGGAATATCTCCGTCTGCAAGCCCAGCTCCCGGCGGTAATTGCCGCCAGTATGAAAAACGCCCCGCAGATCTTCCAGATGGGTAAATCAAGGCCGGGGCGGGGATAAAAGGCCGCCAGTCCCAGCGGGCAGAAGAACTGACCGAGATAGGCCACGGAGGAGATCAAGGCATTGCCGATGCGCCACCAGAAAGGAAGAGGCTCATCGGGCGTCTGCGTCTCGGAAGCGGCCCAAACGGCTACCGCGGACGCCGCAATCGACAGCAGAAAGAGCGGAATCTTTTCCACGATCAGAGACCAGGGCAACGAAAACCTTGTGGCCGCCGTGCCCGTCCGACGCAACGGCCACCAGTCCAACAACAGCAGCACCAAGGGCAGCGTCACCAACGACTGCTTGGCCAGGAGGCCCAAGGCAAAGACAACGACGAGCAGCAAGTAGCGCCCCCACGAAAACGGCCTGTGTGCGGGAAAAAGGGGACAGTCCCCATTTGCCGGAACGGCCCGACGGGTGCTTCGCACAAATGGGGACTGTCCCCTTTTTCCCGCCCCGCCCGCGTGATGGACGTAAGCCGCCAGCGTCAACATGAAAAACAGGCCGCTGAGGACGTCCTTTCGTTCCGTCACCCAGGCCACCGATTCCACCCGCAAGGGATGTAGAGCAAAGATCGCCGCCACCAGCGCACTAGGCCAGAAACCGCCGGTCATTCGCCAAAGGACGAGAAACAGGAGCACCGCCGTAGCCGCGTGCAGCACGTCGTTGCTGACGTGATGTCCACCGGCATGGAGTCCATAAACCTGGCAATCCGCCATCAGCGAAAGCCAGGTGAGCGGATGCCAGTTGGCGCTGTGCCGGTCGGCAAACGCCCAGTAAATGCCCTCGGCGCTCAGCCCCGCGGAAACCTGCCGATTCTCGTACACGTACAGGTTGTCGTCGAAGTTGAAGAACTCGTGGCGCACGGTCTGGCCGAACACCAGGCCGACCGCCAGCACGAGCAGGCTGCAAACGGCCAGCGTCCGAGCGCGGCTTTGCCTCTCGATTGCCAGGAACGAGTCCATCTCGTCGCGGCGAGCGGCCCCCCGTTGCCCGGTGCCTCGGCCCTCCGGCCGGGAGTCTTCCTGGCCTCGCTGTGGGGCGTTACGAGGGTTGGCCGTTCGGTGGCTATGTCGTTTTCGGCCCATGCGAGAGAAAGCTGACCGGCGGAAATTGTCGCGTCCCTCATCGTAATAGCGAGGTCCGCCGGTCGCAAGCCGCGGCGCTGACGCGCTGTGATTGCGGATTGCCGCAATCGACTATGCTTCGGAGTTGCGGGATCGTTCGGCGAGTATCCATTCAATGACTTGGCGCACCGTCCCCGGCCTTTGCCGCCAAATCGAGCGCGACGACCAGATCACGATCAGTCTGAGGATCACGACGGCAGGCGGCCAACACAACAGCCACAGGGCAAACTGCCAGGCCATCATTTTGCCGATGGCGATCGCGGCAATCCCACAGGAAACCAGCC
>Ga0181535_10007717_pt1 | contig 10747 bp, 10 predicted proteins | sample PEATcosm2014_Bin_44_FD_119774 | JGI IMG/M metagenome (GOLD analysis project Ga0181535, IMG submission 119774) | Peatland microbial communities from MTU Mesocosm Facility, Houghton, MI, USA - PEATcosm2014_Bin17_30_metaG | ecosystem: Environmental > Terrestrial > Soil > Wetlands > Peat | place...
GCATTGTTGACAAGCACATCCAGGCCGCCGAATTCGCGATCCACGGCTTGGAAGAAGTCGCTCACCTGCGCGGGGTCGGTGACGTCCGCGGGATAGCCGAAGACTTTGCCGAGCGGGTTGAGGGCGGCGACCGCATCCTCCACCGATTCGTGCGTCCGGCCGCACAGGGCCACCGCCATACCGTCGGCCAGCAGACGTTCAACGATAGCCCGGCCGATGCCGCGCGTACCCCCCGTGACGACAGCGATTTTGCCGAAGAGTGGTTCCATGTCCCAATTCTATTCCGCTCTTTCCGCGCCGCCCCCGGCAAAACGGGGCATAAACGGTGGACGTTTCGGCAGCCTGTTAAAATAGCGACAGCAATGGCCTCCAGTGCGCCTACCCCCCTTCGCCAGACCTTGGAACAGCGCCTCTCGCAGCTCTCGCTCGAGATGGAAAGCCTGTTCGGCGAGGCCCGAGAGCGCGCGCGGCGCGAGCTGGCGGAGCAATTGAACCAGGCCGCGCGCCGCATCGGGCAGGCGGCCGGCGCGCGTGAAATCGGCGCCACACTGCTCGATGCGACGGCAGATTTTGCGGGCGGCTGCGTCCTGTTCCGCGTCGAAGAAGGCCTGGCCAAAGGCGAAGCGGCTCGCGGAATTCCCGGTCCGGCGGCGGAGAGCTTCGTGAACTTGGAAATCGCTTTGGCATCCGCGGCGGCGCTGGCGGGGGCCGTGGAAAGCCGCGATACGGTGGTCGCCGAGGCCGCTCCCAACGAAGTCTCGCAAGCGATGGTGGAGTTGGCTGGTCACGGGGCGGGCGATCGCGCGTCCATCTTCCCGCTGCTGGTTCGGGGACGCGTGGCCGCGCTGCTCTACGCCTGGGGAAGCGTGCAGGTGGCGGCCGTGGAGCTGCTGGCACAGGTAGCGGCGGGGGCATGGAGCGCGCTGGCAGCGGCGGCGCCGCCCGGCCTGGTCGAGATTGCCGCTGCCGCCGCGGCGACACCCGCGCCCGCACCAGTCCCGGCGCCCGGCTCGACTTGGGACAGCCTGACGCCCGCCGAGCAGCAGCTTCATTTGCGCGCCCAGCGCTTCGCGCGCGTGCAGGTGGCCGATATCCGCCTGAGGGAGCCGGAGGCGGTGCGGACCGGCCGCGCCGGGAAGAATCTATACCAGACTCTCGAAAAGCAGATCGAGGCCGCCCGAGCGAGGTTTCGCCAGGCTTTCTTCGAGGGCTGCCCCAGCATGGTGGATTATCTGCACCTGGAACTGATCCGAACCCTGGCTAATGACGATGCGGAATTGCTTGGCAAAGACTACCCTGGTCCTATGGTGTAGCCTCCTAGCCGTTCTGGGGGCCGCGCCGCCAGCCCGCAAGACCGCTTCGAAAGCCGCTCCGAAAACCACTTCCAAGGCTGGTGTCAACGTCTTGGTGCCGCCGGCTTCGCTGGTGCGGGTCTACCGGGAAGCGCCCACGCCGGCACACCGCGGCGCTCTGGAAGCCTACGCCCGCACACACGCCCACGAGAGCTCGGGAGCCCTGGCGTTCCTGGGGCTGGGTGTGGCGGCTTACGAGCAGCGGGATTACGCGGGCTCGATCGCCGCGCTCGGCGAGGCGCGGGAGCGGCTGCCCAAACTGGCCGATTACACGGGCTACTACCTGGCGGCCGCACGCGTGGAGCTGAACGACGTCGAGGGCCTGGCGAATGACTTGGCGCCGGCGCGCTCGGCCGGCGAGCCGTCTCCGCTGGCGGCCAAATCCTGGCTGCTCGAATCCCACGTGCTGAAGACCACGGCGCCGCTTGAAGGCGTGCGCATTCTGCGCGAGCACTACGCCGCGCTGCCGCAGCCGGAAGGCGATCTGCGGCTGGCCGATTGCTACCAGGCCGCCAACGATCTGCCGCGAGCCGCCGACTTCTACCAGCGCATCTACTACCAGTACCTGACCGGCGACGCGGCTACCCTGGCCGCCGCCGCGGTGGTCACCTTGCGGGATGCCATGGGAGCGGCCTATCCGCCGCCTCTTCCGCAGCAAGTGCTGCACCGCGCGGACCGGCTGCTGGAGATTCGCGATTACGAGAAGGCGCGCTCCGAGTACGCGGAGCTGGCGGCCGGGCCTACGACCCTGGAGGCCGAGCAGGCGCGCGTGCGTATGGGCGCGGCCGACTATCTCAGGGGCAAGGCCGGGCTGGCCGCGCCGTACCTGCGGAATCTGGAATTGAAGGCGCCCGAGGCGGATGCCGAACGCTGGTACTACCTGGAGGAGTGCGCCCGGCAGATGGGCGACGACCCATCCATCATAGCCGCCGTGACGCATCTGAGCGAGCGATATCCGAAATCGCCCTGGCGGCTGCGCGCGCTGGTCTCGGCCGCCAACCGCTACCTGCTGGTGAACCGCGCGGATGCTTATATCCCGCTGTTCCGGGCCGCCTGCCGCGATTTTCCCGACGATCCGGGCGCGGGCACCTATGACTGGAAAGTGGCGTTTCGGGCATACCTGGATAGCGAGAGCGGGGCCTCGGAAATGTTGCGCGAGCATCTGCGCCTGTTTCCCGGGCACGCCACCGCCGGAGCGGCGGTTTACTTTCTGGCGCGCGGGGCCGAGCAGGCGGGCGATTTCGCGGCCGCGCGGACATTTTACGCGCGGCTTTCCGGCAGCCTGCCGAACACCTATTACGCTCTGCTGGCGCGCGCGCGAATGCTGCGACCGGAGATCGCCGGGGCGGGCTTTTCCGAAAAGGAGGAGCACTTCCTGGAGGCCTTAGCCTGGCCTACGATTCAACCGTTGCCCGCGACCGCCACGCCCTCGACGACGGCGCGCATCGAACGGTCCCGCCTGCTGCGCGCGGCCGGGCTGGCCGATTTCGCCGATTCCGAGCTGCGCTTCGGTGTGCGCAATGGCGGACAGGCGGCGCTGCTGGGCATGGAGATGGCGGGGGCCGCGGAGGCGCCTCACACGGCCATGCGCATCATGAAGTCGCTCGCGCCCGAGTATCTCGATCTGCCGCTGGAGAGCGCGTCGCGAACCTTCTGGGAGCTGCTGTTTCCCCTGCCGTACTTCGCCGATCTGACGCTCAGCGCGCGGGAGCGCCACCTGGACCCCTACCTGCTAGCCGGGCTGATCCGGCAGGAATCGGAATTCAATCCGGAGGCAATTTCGCAAGCCAATGCCTATGGGCTGACGCAGGTACGGCCGGCCACCGGGCGCCTGTTCGCGCGCCAATCCGGCGTGCCGCGATTCACCAGCCAAGCGCTGTTTCAGCCGGGGCTGAATTTGAAGATCGGCAGCTCGATTCTGCGCTCCATGCTGGACAAGAACGGCGGCAATGTGGAGCAGACGCTGGCCGCCTATAATGCCGGCCCCAACCGGGTGGTCGAATGGCTGGGCTGGCACAACTATAGGGAGCCGGCCGAGTTTGTGGAGTCCATTCCTTTTACGGAGACACGCAACTACGTGCAGACCGTGTTGCGCAATGCGGATATGTACAGGCGGCTGTACAACCGGTAGCTGGACCGCCCGGCTGCGCCGCCCGCGCGCAAGATTTTGTGCGATGAATTTGTCTGGGCAAGCTAAAGCATGCCCCACCCGGATGTTACTCTTGTATACGGATTTTACGGGAAAGAGGACGCTATGGCAGACAAGGCAGAGAAGCCGGAGAAGGCCCCGAAGGCACCCAAAGCTGAGAAGGCCGAGAAGGTAGAAAAGGCCGAAAAGCCGGAGAAAAAAGAAAAGAAGAAGAAGGCCGCCGAGGGCGGCGAGGCGAGCGAGGGAGAGGCGCCCGAGAAGGCCGCCAAGAAGAAAGCTCCCGCTCCGGAAGCCGCGGCGGCCGCGCCTAAGCCGCAGACGAAGTCCACGAAGGTTCCGAAGCTGGCCAAGAAGGACAAACACCGGCTGCCGCGCCGCCAGAAGAAGGCCCAGAAGAAATTGGCCGAGGCCGCGCAGCGCGTGCAGGGTGGCAAACGGGGCTAGAGTCCCATGCAACCGACGAAACCAGACTCCCCGAGGAGGAACTTTTTGCGGCGGATGGCCGGCGCTGCCGGCCTATCCGCGGTGGCCGGCCAGGCTGCCGTTGCGCAACCGGCCGCGACGAATTCCGGCGGACCCGCGGCACTTCCCACCTATGCCCGCGCTTTGAATTACCGCTCGCTCAAACAATCCAGCTACGACCGCACCGGCGGCAACTCGGATCGCTGGCCCATCGCTCCCGGCGGCACACAGGAGGTTTTCCGGGCCGACGGTCCCGGCGCCATTACCCACATCTGGTTCACCATCGCAGCCCGCAGCGGAAATCACCTGAAGGAGATCGTGCTGCGTGGCTGGTGGGACGGCAATACCAAGCCGAGCATCGAAGTTCCCGTGGGCGATTTCTTCGGGCTGAATCTGGGGCAGTATTTCGTCTACCAGTCGGCGTTTCTGAACTGCTCGTCGGTCAAGGCGCTCAACTGCTACTTCACGATGCCTTACCGGCAGTCGGCGCGGCTGACGGTGACGAATGAGAGCAGCGAACCGGTGGGATCCTTCTATTCGAATATCGATTACCAGGTTCTTCCGGCGCTTCCGGCGGACGCCATGTATTTCCACGCCCAGTACCGGCAGAAGACGCCCAACACCGCCGTGCACCTTCCCGACGAAAAAAACCTTCTGGGCGCGGATAACTACGTCTACGTGGAGACGCGCGGCCGGGGCCATCTGATGGGCGTCACGCTGGGCGTGGTGCAGAACGCCGAGAACTGGATGGGCGAAGGCGACGATATGATTTTCGTCGACGACGAATCCAAGCCCGTCATCACCGGAACCGGCATTGAGGACTACTTCAACGGCGCATGGGATTTCGGTGGGCGCGACGGCGCCACACCGTTCGCGCATCTCTACAACGGCGCGCCGTTCATCGCCAATGCCGAGCACACCGGAGGGCGCTACTGCCTGTACCGCTGGCACGCCGATAACCCGGTGACGTTCACGCGCTACTTGCGCCACACCATGGAGCACGGGCACGCCGACGACCGCGCGGATAACTTCTACTCAGTGGCTTACTGGTATCAGTCGGCGCCCTATACGGATTTTCCGGCGCTGCCGCCCGCGGCCGAGCGCATTCCGGGAGTCTTCGGGCACTGAGCGGTTCGCGACGCCGGGCGTCGCCAGCGGGCGCCGCGGCGAGGCGAACCGCGCAATCTCTTATAACGACTGCTATACCGCCTGCCGGATGAGCCGCAGGCCGGTGCCTTCGGGATCGTTGCGCACGGTGCTGGGGCTGCCGAATTGCATGGTGGCGCGGGTTTTCGCGTCGTAGGCGGGCCAGGGCGGAAGGCCGCCGTGTCCGGGTTTGCCGGCGCGCGCGAAGTTGGCCCAAGCCTCGCCCATCTTGGAAGACAACGCCAGCGCCTCCGGGCCGCCGCCCGAATAGTGCGGGCAGAGGGTGGCGTTGTCGAATACGAACGTGATCTCGCTGCTGTGGAAAGTGCCGATATGGCCGCCGAGCATGGGGGTGCGCCAGGCGTACATGTACATAAATGCCGGAGCGGCGCCCTGGGCGGCTTTGCGCTCGGCCTGCGTGACGGCGTTCTGACGCTGCGTGGCGGCCGAGATGGCCCCCCATATTACGAAGGGCGACTCCTTGGGATACTCCTTGCGGTAGGCGGCCACGATATCGGCCCCCTTCTGGTTGTATCGCTCGGTCACGCGTTTCGTCAGCTCAGCCTCGGTGAGGGTCTCGCGTTCCGGATTATCGGTGCCGTTCACCATCTCGTTCAAACAGGTGCCAATGAGCATGGGAACGCCGGCCGAAACCGCCGGGGCGGCGGGATCGAAGGGGTGCGCCGGGATCACCTTCCCATCGAGGATGGGGCTCCAGCCACCCAAGCCGCCGGGAGCGGGACCGCTGGGGGCGCCGGGGCCGCGCAATCGCCGCTGGGCCGCCGGTTGCACGGCTTGAAGGGCGCTGGCCGGCAGCTCATGAATCTTGTCCAACTGCGATTTCGAGATGCCCAGCTCATCGAGTACGGCCGACGCCATACGGCCGGCATTTTCCGCCGATCCGGAGCGCAGGTTCGATCCGCTCTGAACCACGGCGCGATGGAAGAGGCCCTTGGCGGCGGGCATAGCCATTAGCGTGCTCACCTTGCCGCCGCCGCCGGATTGCCCGTAGATGAGGACGTTGGCGGGGTCGCCGCCGAAGCTGGCGATGTTGTCGCGGACCCATTCGAGCACCGCGACGATATCAAGCATGCCCACGTTGCCCGAGGAGGCGTAGCGCTCGCCGCCGATTTCAGCGAGGTTGAGGTATCCGAAGAGGTTCAGGCGGTGGTTATGAGTCACCACGACAACGTCGTGGAAGCGGGCCATATTTTCGCCGTCGTAACAAAGCAGGTCGTTGCCGCTGCCGCCGGTATAGCCGCCGCCGTGCATGTAGACCATGACGGGCCGCTTGCGGGCGGTGGCGCCGGTGGACGGCGTCCAGACGTTCAGGCGGAGGCAATCTTCGCCCCTGATCCAGCCGTTGGTGCGGTAGAGCAGGAAGGCGTCTTCGTCGGTGCTGCGCGCGCCCGAGTCGTTCTCGACGACGCCGGGGCCGGGTTCCGGGCAGGAATGCCCGTAACTCAAGCAGTTGCGCACGCCGGGCCAGGGTTCCGGTTTCACGGGCGGCAGAAAGCGGTTAGCGCCGGTGGTCGATGCGCCATAGGGGATGCCACGGAAAACGGCGACTCCGCGGCTGGTGAAGCCGCGAACTTTGCCGGCGGTGGTCTCGACCACCGGATTCGCCGGTGCGGCGGCGCGAGGAGCCGGTTGGGCCCGCTCGGCGGCCTGGCCGATAAAGGGCGTGAGACCCGCCATCCCGAGGGCGGCCTGAAGGGCCGTGCGGCGGTCCACAGTGCGGGAACGATTCATATTCAGCACCTCTTTCACCGGTCGCAGAACCCGCCTGACGGACGGTTGCGAAGTATGAGGCGCCCACCCTTGGAGTGGTCCACTACTCCGCCCTGGGGCCGATCGGAGATCATGGTAGCGCGTTGCGGCAGGGTGCAGGCGAATCAGGGGACTTACGTCGGCTTTCCGGACGCGATTCTTCGCCGCTCCACATACGCGGCGACAGCAAACAAGCCGGTTAGGGTGACCGCAACTATGGCGGCATCTTCCCAAGGGGTGAAGTGGGCATCCGGCCCTTGTCCGATGCCCAGGAAGACGAAGCAGAAGATCAGATGCGCGGAAAAGACCTCGAGTGAAGCCCTGCCCAGGACCGCCAGCCTTCCGCCCAGCCGGTTGTCCGCCAGCGGCGAGCCGAAGCGCAGCAGCAGAACCCCGATGGCGGCGGCATCGATCAGCCGCAGAATGCCCAGCCGCCATTTGTCTACCAAGATGTCGAACAGCGCCGGTCCGGTGAGCGCGTCGAAGCCCGTGTGGCGACAGACGAACAGGCTGGCCGCGATGACGCCGCAGAGCGCCAGGATCCACCGGGGCCAGTGCGAGGGAAACCGCGCCTCGCCCAGGGCCAGCCCGCCGACCCACAGGAATTGCCACCCGAAAACATCGAATGCGCCCATTTCATTCAGGGGAACCGGGAAACCCCAGTGCACCAAGCCGGCATAGACCCACCCGCGCAGGTTGCATTGCGCCAGGAACCACACGCACGCGCTGGCCAAAAGAACGGGGGTCCAGCCGCGCTTTTCGGCCACCCACAGAATTACAGGGGTCAGCAGCATGAAGAGAATATAGATGGGCAGAATGTCGAGCAATGGAGGATTGTAGGCCAGCAGCGGCGCGGCAACCAGGGCGGTTTTGGGCTTCGCGAGGAAAAAATCCAGAAGATATTGCAATGGCACGCGATGCAGGTAAACCGCGGCCGTCCCGCACAGCCCGAAGGCCACGCCCAGAAGCACCAGGTGGTAACTATATATCCGCGCGGCGCGCCCGAAGAGCTGATTTCGAGCCACGGCCGGCCCGTATTTCAGTTTGGCGCGGCGTTGAATCTGGCCCGTGAGGATGGCGGCCAGGAGAATGAAACCCTCGGCTGCCGAAACGTACCCCACCATCTGGTTGGAATAGGCGCTCACGCGCGTAGGCAGGTGAGTCAGGGTCATCCAGACAAGCAGGAACCCACGCAGGCTGTCGAGCTGCGGGATTCGTCTCGTCCGGCGCGGCTTCGGCGCGACCTCTGGCTCGAGCGCTACACATTCCACATATTTGTGATTCGCAAGCCGCTAGCCAACATTGCAGCAAATGCCGGGCGGGATGGAGCGGGCGACTGGAGGACGTGGCGATCATTACAATTCTGAGAGTCGTTGGTAAGCCCATATTGGCGTGGGATGTGCTCGCCGCGATGCCATGAAAATTACGCTTCCCCGCTTTCTGACAACTGCTCTGCTGGGCGCGGTTCTAAGCGCGCCGGTGACATTGGCGCCGACCGCGCTTCGGGCGGACGACCGCGTCTATCACGATAAAGACAAGAACGACGATCACCATTGGGACAACCATGAAGACCGTGCTTATCGCATGTGGGTCAAGGAGAATCACCGCAAGTACAGAGATTTTGCGAAGCTGAAACCTGAAGATCAGCAACAGTATTGGGCGTGGCGCCACGAGCATTCGGATGCCGTGCTCAAGATCGATATTCACTAGGCGCGCTAGCGCGCGATTAGCGAACTTGCCAAAGTTGCCAGCGCCAGAGCCGGCGGCATGACGATGACGCCGGCTTTGAGAAATTGCCAAGCACCCATCCGGATTCCTTCCCGGCGCAGGGCGATCAACCACAGGACGGTGGCCAGAGACCCCGTCACGGAGAGGTTCGGCCCCAAGTCCACGCCGATCAGAACGGCGTCGTGGATTCCAGGAGCGAGGCGTGCGGCCTGTAGGGCACTTGCGGCGAGCAGCCCGCAAGGTAAATTGTTCATCACGTTTGAAAGCGCGGCGACGCCGAAGGAAGCGGCCAACTCCCCGCCGAGGGGCGGCATGGCCGCGCAATTCTGAAGCAGGCGCGAAATGGCCGGTAAGGCGCCCGCGCGATTGAGCGCCTCCACCAGGATGAATAGGCCCGCCACCAGCGGCAGCACGCTCCAGGAGACGCCGGCCGCGACCGGGCGAAGCGCCGCGGCGCGCAGGCGCGTGGTGACGGCTACGGCGGCCACGGCCTCCAGGCACCCGGGCAGGCCGGGATCCCACCCCAGTCCGGAGACCGCGATCAGCGCGGCACCCGACCCCACGATGCCTTTCGGGCGGCTCGCAGCGCGGCTTGGGCCGGCACGAGGCCGCAGGTGACCAGCAGCCCAGCCCCCATGCAGGCCCACACCGCTTCCGGTCACCCTGTGGGGCCGAACAGGACACCGGCGATGGTGCCGAGCGCGATGGACCATACCAGAACCGCGTCGGTGGAGCTCATAGCCTGCATGGCGGTGGCTCCGGCGGTGCCGTGTCAACGTCTGACGATGGGCAGGACGCCAGCTACCATCAGCAGGACACGAATCAACTTCGCGGCGCTCATGGGATGAACCGGCACATGCAGCCAGCCGAAGCGGTCCAGCGCGACAGACGCGCTCGACGCGGAAGTGGCCGTCAGTCCGACGAATGTACCCGCACCGACGCGATGCACCAGGGTCAAGCCGGCATAGACCTGGCGAACAGTTGTGCGTTCATGGCGGCCCCGCAGGTCTGGAGCGCGCCGCCCAGAATAATAAAGGGATAGACCCACGCCGCCTCCATAGCTTTCTCATCGAGGCATTTCGACGCCGGGGCGAATCCGGCCCCCTCGGCAGTACAGAAGGTTGGCGGCCTACCGGCCGGCGCGGCGCCGGTCAGACCGCGCTCCGGTGCCGTATGAAGTGTGCGACCAGCCACACCACGGCGAGAACCAGCAGCAGGTGGACGCCGCCGCCCACTACGTGAAAAGCAGCCCAGGCGATCAGCCAGGCCGCTAAGAAGATCACAAAAAGAAACAGGAAAATGAAGTCGGCGATGAGACGCATGTTCCCCTCCGATCCGAAGATCCGGCTCGGTGTGAAACCAGCACTCTGTTTGCCAGAGCCACGGGATCGGCCCTCATCGGCGCGGCGGCGGAACAACGCCTGTAGCGAGATCTTCCGCCGCTCGGTTGTCCAGGCCCGCGCGTCTCTATAGCCCGGCGTCAATACTGGGGGCGCCGTCCGGCTCACCGGGTGTCCGCGAATCGGGGGACAAAGGCGCCGATTGGCCGATTCGCTGTAAGGCCGGTCCGGTCTATTCGCAACTTCGCCGCCTGAATTTACAGAATGTCCAGCCAAGCGAAATGGTGGCCGGTAAGATTTAGTAAGCCTGGTACTTGTGTTGAAAACCGCGCGCAGCGAAGGACTTTTGGTACCGTTGCGAACGGCTTGGAAGTTCCAGTCCACGCAATAGTACAGAGCAGTCCCTCAGGGCGTATCCTTTTTGCTCTTTCACCGAATCAATAGACGGCGTGGGGGCACGCCAAACGAGTCTGGGAAAATGCGCCGGCAGTTTAATTTTTAAGCCGGATTCCCGTAATTTGGCGCGGCGGCGGCGCTATCCGCAGCTCGGTTCCCCGGCCGCTAGATAATTGATTTCAAAGGTTCCCGAATAGTTTCACTATATGATGATGAACACGCAGATTTCCACATATGGTTTGACTACCACGTTGAAACTGGGGATGATTGATAGCACAAGCCGTCTTAACCGGCGCCGAGTCAACCATGCGTCACGTTGTTAGCGCCGAATAATAGGTTATTTAGGGAAATACGATAGCGGTTGTAACTGAAATGCCGGAGGTCTGTCCGAAGAGCTGACTTGA
>Ga0181535_10007718_pt1 | contig 10745 bp, 8 predicted proteins | sample PEATcosm2014_Bin_44_FD_119774 | JGI IMG/M metagenome (GOLD analysis project Ga0181535, IMG submission 119774) | Peatland microbial communities from MTU Mesocosm Facility, Houghton, MI, USA - PEATcosm2014_Bin17_30_metaG | ecosystem: Environmental > Terrestrial > Soil > Wetlands > Peat | place...
CACACAGCAAACCAGCCGCGGTCGTCGGTCCACGTTGCCTCGGCGCGGAACCCCGTCTTCGCGAGCAGCGCCTCGGCCTGCCCGGGCCGGTACTTGTAGCTGTTCTCTGTGTGGATGGTCTCGCCGGCCGCGAAGTCGACGGTCATGTCAAGCTCATCAATACTTACCTGCTGGGCACAGCGGCTCACGAGGTGCATTTCCATGCGGGACTTCGCCTGGTTCCACACCGCGCGATGCGCGAAGGCCTCCACATCGAAGTCCGCGTCGAGCTCACGGTTGAGGCGCACCAGCACATTGCGATTAAAAGCCGCCGTCACACCCCGCGCATCGTCGTACGCCGCCACGAGCGTCGCTTCGTCTTTCACCAGATCGACACCCAGCAACATGCAATCGCCGATCTCAAGGCCGGCGCGCACGCGGCCGAGCAGCCGCCCGGCTTGGTGCGGCTCAAAGTTTCCAATGCTCGATCCGATGTAGAGCATCAGCCGTCTTTCATCTGCGCCCATGGCTCCTGGATGAAACCTGCTGTCATCGCCGGCGGTGTAGTCCATCACCCGCGGCGCGACTGTGACGCCGGGGATCTCGCGCTCGATGCGTCGTTTCGCAAGATCCAGCGCGCTCGCTGAAACATCCACCGGCTCATAAACCACTGCGTCCTGGCGCTCGACCGCGGCGCGCAAAAGCAGCCGCGTCTTTTCCGCCGATCCCGCGCCCAGCTCCGCAATGCGCAGCCGGCGGCCCTCTCTCGCCTGATCGACAATCTCCTGCGAAGCTCGGAAAAATATGCCGCGCTCGGTGCGGGTCAGGTAATACTCATCGAGCTCGGTGATCGCATCAAACAGGCGCGAACCGGCGCGATCGTAAAACAACCACGCAGGCAATCGTTTGGGCCGCGTGCTCAGTCCTTCACGGACCGCCGTGCCAACGCGTTCATCGAATTGCAGAATCGGGGAAGGGGAAGCTGCTGCAGTCATGGGATCTCAGTTAAATCGCTTTCAACTTCGATGCAACTGGCGCGCTTAGGTCGCCAGCCGAATGCCGGAAAACTGCCATCGCGTCTCAGGGGGAAAGAAATTACGGTAGGTCGATCGGATGTGCCGCGCCGGCGTAACGCACGATCCGCCGCGCAACACCATTTGCCCGCTCATGAATTTGCCGTTGTACTCGCCCAGCGCCCCATCAAGCGGCTTGAAGCCGGGATAACCCAGATAAGCACTGCTCGTCCACACCCAACAATCCCCATAGTACTTCGTACCGTTTTGGTCTTCGTGCTTTGCACCGTTCTGGTTTCGGACGAGATTGGCGGAAGGGACCGGTGTAAAGTTTCCCGAGTCGAGCAGGTTCCCCTCGACCGGCCGGCCCTCGACTACGGACTCCCATTCAAACTCCGTGGGCAAACGCCGCCCGGCCCAGCGCGCATAAGCATCTGCCTCGTAATAACTTACATGGCTCACTGGCGCTGCCGCGAGCTCCTTGAGCGGCAACTCCCCGCGCAGCGTGAACACGGTCAACGCTCCGTCCTGTTCGGTCCAGTAGAGGGGCGCCCGCCATCCATTGGCCTTCACCGCATCCCATCCAGCCGAAAGCCACAGGTCAGGCTTGCGGTAGCCGCCATCGGCCATAAACTCCGCGTACTCGCCGCAGGTCACCAGTCTGTCGGCCACGGCAAACGGCTCCAGCCAAACACGATGCCGCGGCATCTCATTGTCGAAACAGAACTCTCTGCCGTCGTTTCCTGCCTCTTTCAATCCGCCCTCAAATCGCTTGAAGTCTGACGGCCTTGCTTGGTCCCTCGTTCCCTTGGTCCCTTGTTCCCTGCTTTTCTGATCCCTTGTTCCCTCGTTCCCTTGGTCCCTGTATCTCGGCCGCAGCGGATTGGTGAAAAACGCATTCAAAATATCGGTCAGCAGCAATTCCTGGTGCTGTTCCTCGTGGTTCGCGCCCAACTCGATGCGCCTTAGCGCCTCCGGCTCCGGCTCACGCTCGAAAAGCCGCTCCATGGCCGCGTCCACATGCTCGCGATAACATCGAATCTCCTCCAGCCCGGGCCGCGAAAACGACGACCGCAGCCGCTTCTCAGGAAATGCCGAGAAACCCTCGTAATAGCTGTTGAAGAGCCACGGAAAATCTTCGTTGAAGAGCCGGTAACCGGGCAGAAACTCCCGCAGCACGAACGACTCGAAGAACCATGCGGTGTGCGCCAGGTGCCACTTGGCGGGCGAAGCCTCAGGGCAAGACTGCACCATCATGTCTTCCGCCGAGAGCGGTTCGCACAGAGCCATCGTGCTGCGCCGCACATCGCGGAATCGGTTGAGGGTCGCCGCACCGGCGCCTGAAAAAGTGGATGTGCCCAAGGTCCGCCCTCCGGTTTTGCCAGTGTAGCCCTTCCCGGCTAAAGTCAAAGCCTTTAGACGGCCCGTCAGGGGCCTGCGGCTCCTTTTTTTTGCTTGGACCCGAGCACCTTGCGCCCGTTGGACGGAGCATCGTGGCGCGAATCCGGCGCAAATCGAATCCTTTCAGACGCGTGAATCACGTCAGGCGGTCAACTTTTACGGTCCGCGAAGGCCTTGTAACCCCCGTGACATGTCATTTGGTAACCCCAGTTGACTGGTATTTGCTCATCGATGGTGCTTTAATTCCTGCCAGAATGATCCTTCGCTCCCGCAGCGAGACGGAGCATCGAAGCGGAGTATGTTGAAACTCGGTCAAACTCGGTTTCCGTTGGCGGCCCTCTTCGCGCTCTCCCTGGCCGCTCCGCGGAGTCTGCCTGCCCAGGCAAGCGGCCAATCCCAGCCGCTCGCTGTTCCGTCAGGGCCTGTCACCGAGACCCCGGCCCAGTCCCCCCCCACGGCCGAACAGATCGGCGACTCCCTCACAGCCCACCAACGCTATCAGGCCGCCATTGCCGCCTACTCCAAATCGTCTGAAAAGACTGCCGCTATCTGGAATAAAATGGGCATCGATTACCAGATGATGTTCAATTCGGATGACGCCGCTCGCTGCTATAAGCGATCGCTCCAACTCGATCCGGGTGATCCTCAGGTACTGAACAATCTCGGCACCTTGTACCAGTCGCTCAAGGATTACAGCCAGGCCGACCGTTTCTACCGGAGGGCCCTCAAACTCGATCCCAAGTCTGCGCTTGTCCTCAAGAACCTGGGCACCAATCTGTTGGCGGAGCATAAGTACAACAAGGGCTGGGAAGCCTACCAGCAGGCCCTGGCCATCGATCCCACGATCTTTTCCGATCGCGACACTCCGTCTGTGGAGGACCCGTCTTCCGTGGAAGAGCGGGGTGCAACGAACTACTACATGGCCGCCGGCTGCGCCCGTGCAGGCAACACCGATTGCGCTCTCCAATACCTGCGCATGGCGCTCGATGAGGGCTTTACCACGCGCAAGAAGGTTGCAACCGACGTTGAATTCGCCAGCCTGCGCTCGAATCCCGCCTTCAAACAGCTGATTGAAGAAAAGCAGCGCAGCCAATAAGCCGCCTGGACCACGCACCTTCCGCTCTGTCGTCGTCTCCCACTGCGCCCCGCGCGTCTATCCAATAGGCCGCATTTTTTGCCGCCCGGGAGCTCCTCATGAACATCCGCACTTTGTTCGCAATCGTTATTGCAGTTTCCTTTACCGCCGCAGCCTGCGCGCAGGACCCCGGCATTGCACCGCCATCGGGCCAAAATGGAACCCCCGGATCGGGCGGCGGTTACGGCCAGCACGGCGGACGAGGTGGTTTCGGAGGCGGCGCCGGCATGATAGGCCGCGGCCTCATGGGCACAGTGACCGGCGTTGCAGCCGACCACTACACCATCAAGACCGATGCGGGTGACATCTACACCGTCCATTTCACCGCGGACACGCGTATCTTCAAGCGCCAGGCCCGAAGCGGAGAGCCAGGTGAGGGTCATGGGGGGAGCCAGGGTCAAGGCCAGGGTCAAGGCGCCGGCCAGGCTGGTGGCGAACATCGCGGCATGGGCGGCGGCTATGGAAATCCTCCGCAGCAGATCGCCGCCACCGACATCAAAGCCGGTGACGTCATCAACGTCATGGGCGATACCGACGCCACGGCGAAGACAGTGAATGCGAGGGCCGTCGCCCTCATGGATCAGCAGACCGTGGACCAGATCCACGCCATGGAAGCCAACTTCGGCAAAACCTGGTTGATGGGGAAGGTGACCGCCATTGACGGCGCAAAGATCACGTTGACCGGCACGCTCGACAGCGCGCCGCACACAATCGTCGCCGACGAAAATACTGAATTCCGCAAGCGCCGCGACCCCATCACGCTTGCGGATATTCAGGTAGGAGATACCGTGCGCGCCGACGGCGCCGCAAAAGATGGAGTCTTCACCGCCGTCAACGTGAACGTTTTTGGCGGCCAGGGCGGCGAGATACCTTCAGTCCCGCGCGGCCCTGCGCCACAAGCTCCGGGCAGCGCGCCGCCCCAATAAGCATGCTCTATTCGATCGACTGCAGCGTCCACGCTCCGTTGCTCAGGGCAAACGTGGCCTGCCGCAGCGAGCTTAGTTTGTTGCCGGGGTTGTGCGCCATATCCGAGAGCGGCTGTGGAAGCCCATCAAGGTTTACGCCTTCAGTAAACGACGCAATCTTTGTATCTCCCACCGACTGGATGTCTCCCACATCCCGCGCCTTCAAATGATTCGTGGCGACGGACTGGATAACGACGACAAAATTCTGATCGCTCGGGCTATCGGGCCGCCATTGAATCACGCTCCCCCCGCCTTGCAACGTGAGTACCTTCTTGCCGTCGGGCGTCACCGTAAAGTCACCCCAATAGCCGTTCGGATATCTCTTGGTCTCGAACCAATACTTGGCTGTCACACCCTGAACCATGCCTGCAGTGTTCACAGTAATGCTCACGGGCGCCGCGGGAGTCTGGTCGTATTTAGCCTGAATCATCGTCAATGCCTGGGCTTGCGTCAGATCCGGCGCCGATTTACACCCCGCCATCCATAACCCGGCCGCAAAAGCCACCAGGGTTCCCAAAACCTGCAACTTCACCGCGTTTTTCACATTTCCTCCCTCAACCACCTGAGTGGCCCGCATGAATAGAAAGCACTGAACGGCTCGAAATCTTTCGCCTCGCCATTTTTCATCTACTTTCCTCCGCTGTCAATGCAATTGAAAGTGACCTCGCTCACAGATCAGCGTGCGCGAAGGAAAATGGCCCTCTTAAGGGCATTGCGCGGGCGTTTTTCGAAGCCAACTCCGGCGAAATCAGGGACGTATCCCGTAGAAGCTCAACGCCGCATCGCCTTGCTCGAGCAGGCGGGTTCGCTGCAGGCTGCCGTACCGCTCGCTAAGAGCGAATTTGCGCCGGTGCTCGGCAATCACCACCGCACCGTCCACAAGAATTCCTTGGGCCGTTCCACCCAGCAATCCCAGCGCGATTTCATACTCCTCGGCCGCTTCATACGGCGGATCGAGAAACACCACTTCGTATTTTTCTGGTTTCAGGCTTTTTCCTTGCTTTGGATTTTTTTCCTGCTTTGGATCTCTCTCTGGAATTGGACGCGATTCCGCGGATGACCGGAGAAACGCGCTCACACTCTTTCTGTGCACGCTCACACCCTCGCTGATTCCAAGCCGCGCCAGGTTCCCGTCGAGAATCTTCAGCGCTGCCGGCGCACGTTCAACAAACGTTACGCGCTGGGCCCCGCGGCTCAGCGCCTCCAACCCCACTGCTCCCGAGCCTGCATACAAGTCCAGAAAAGCGACACCGTCAGGAGCCGATTCCTTCAGCCGCGGCGCGAGCACGTTGAAGAGCGTTTCGCGCAGGCGATCGCTGGTGGGCCGCGTGCTCATTCCCGGCGGGGCCGCGAGCGTGCGTGAGCGATACGTTCCAGCGATGATGCGCATCGCCAACCAGCATATCGGAACCGCGCGCCGCCTTTTCGCCCCCAAGCCGGGCGGACCGACGGACCGCGCTCTCGCAAGGCGAAGCTGAAGGCTGAAGGCTGATAGCTGAAAGCCGCCCTCCCCTCTACAATCGTTCTATGCGTGGCTGGTCCATTCCGCTGGGACGATGGTTCGGTGTGGAGATGCGCGTCCACATCTTTTTCCCTCTGCTCGTTCTGGTGCTCTTCGCCATCAGCGGCTCTGATGGCTGGCCTCGCGCGCTCGCGCTCTTTCTACTTCTTGTAGCGGCCGTGGCCGTGCGTGAAACCGCGCGCCTCGTCGTCGCTGCGTGGCTGGGTCTTCGCCTGCGCGCCATCCTTCTCCTGCCCATCGGCGGCCTGTTTGCCTATGCGAATCCTGAAAGCCAGGAGATCGCCAACCACGGCAGCGGGCAATTTATTCTCGCGCTCGCCGGCCCTCTCGCAAATATCGGTGCTGCGCTCACCGCTGCCGGCATCATCCTCGGCGCCAGCGCAAACGTGTCGCTCTTCGATCATCCCTTCATCACCGCAGGTCACTTGCTGCGCTCGATGGTCTGGATGCAGGCGTCGCTCGGCATTTTGCACTTTATCCCCGCCTATCCACTCGATTGCGGCCGCCTCATCCGTAACAAGTTCGCGCAGACTCACGGTTCCGCTCCCGCCAGCCGCGCCGTATCCGGCCTCGGTCAGGTGCTCGCCCTCGCTGCAATCCTTGGCGGCATGCTGGCGCAGGAACCCTGGCTTATCCTCGCCGGATTCTTCATCATGATTGGCGCGCAGATTGAAGATCAGGGTGTCTTCTTCCAGTCGGTCGTTGACACCGTGCGCATGCGCGAGGTCATGCTGACTGACTTTGCCACGCTCTCGCCCTCTGACACGCTGGCCGACGCGCTCTACCGCTGCGTCCACTCCTTGCAGGAAGATTTCCCCGTCGTCCGCGGCCCGCAGTTGGTCGGCATCGTCTCGCGCCAGCGCATTCTTGAGGCTTTGCGCAGCGAAGGCAACGGCTACGTGCAGTCCGTCATGTCGCGCGCGTTTCAAGTAGCCCGCCCAGAGGACACGCTTGGAACCACCATTCGCCGCCTCACCGCAGGCCACGGACTCGCGCTCATCCCCGTCACCGAGAGCGGAAAAGTCGTGGGCATCGTCAGCGTGCAGAACCTGATGAGCTCGATGTCGCTGCTCGCCGAGCAGAGACGGATCGAGCGGCAGGAAGCCAACGAATAATCAACGGCTAGCATCCTGAGTTTGAACTTCGCGTCACCAATAACATCGCATCACAATTGAGGTGTCATCCTGAGCGAGTTTTGGCGCGTCTCGCGCCAAAATGAGTCGAAGGATGTGGTTGCTTTTCGCGACCCGAATCCACCGCGAGCATTGGGTGCCCGACTTCTCGAACGCGCCCCAAGTTCAATAAGATGAGCGCGCTAGGAATCATGCTCAAGTTTTTTACGGCAATCCTGTGCTTAAGGCAAAGTGACTTCCGAATAAAGGACAACTCGTGCGGAACAATCCTCAAAGCAGCGGTGTCCAATGGAATAGGCGCATTTCACATCACGATCTGCGAACAGAGCGTTCTCGAAAGAGGAGAGACATAATGAATGCCCCGCTGCGCTCGCGACTCACCTTGGCTACCATATCGAGCCTGTGCATCGCATACGGTCTCCTTGTATTAGTTGTGCGGGTCCGTGAGTCTGCTATCCGCTCACGCTCAGAGGCAATGTATGCGGAGTTTCTGAAGCTGCATGTTGGAGAGACTACAAAGGCGGATATCGAAATCTTGCGCAGGCGGTTTGCAGGTTCTCTAACTGAGAACGTGGACTGCGGGAGCGCTGATTGCGAGTACACAATAGGCAATGTGTGGGGCTACTCCAGATGGTTTCTGTTAACCCGATTTGCCCACGATCACATGCCTTCCTCTCAACTAACGCTCGAAACGAGTGGAAATCTGCTATCGAGCGCATCGTTTTATGTTGGCGTTTTGGTACCAAAGGGATACGGCACACGCGAGGAGCGAAAATGGCTAAGTGATCGGCACTACGTGCCTTACTCCTCGGGTGAATACCAGCTATTGGGTCGTGCCTCGCTAGCCAGTACTCTTCCTGATACGCGACTGACAGCGAAGCGACACTATCGAGTATGGGGTCCGTCGGGTTGCGAGGGATGCCTGGCGATCTGGGTTAGTGCTCTTCCCGGTTTGGCGCCAGCAAGACGGGCACAGGTCTTCGATATCAACTTTGACTGCATGACTCGATGGTCAATGTGCACAGACAAAGAGGACATCATGCCAACGGCAGGACGAGAATTAGCCGAAGAGAGTGCGTCAGTGAATTAAGGGGGCCGGTGGCCCACCCTCCAGCCTGCCGCAAATCACGTCGCCCCACCCTTGACGCGTTCTTTGCGGCAAGGGCGGGAAACCACGACGTAAACTTACTCTCAGCATGGAACCTCTCGCACCCGGCCTCTACCTCGTCGCCACTCCCATCGGCAACCTGGGCGACATCACGCTGCGCGCGCTTGAAGTTCTCCGCGCCGTCGACCGCATCGCCTGCGAAGACACGCGCCAAACCCAAAAACTTCTCAATCATTTTGAAATCGAGAAAAAAACCGTCAGTTGCCACGAGCACAACGAGCGCTCCCGCGCCGCGGAACTGATCCAGGACATCGAGGCCGGGATGGCTATCGCACTCGTGTCGGACGCCGGGACTCCGGGCGTAAGCGATCCCGGCTCGTGGCTGGTTCGTGAAGCCGTCGCCGCCGGTGTACCCGTTTTTCCAATCCCCGGCGCCAATGCCGCTGTCAGCGCATTGATTGCCTCGGGACTGCCCGCCGACGAATTCGAGTTTCTCGGATTTCTGCCGGAGAAAGCCGGCGCACGCCGAACGAAACTTGAAAATCTCGCCGCCCTCCTGCATGAGACCGCGCGAACGCTGATCTTCTATGAAGCGCCGCACCGCCTGCTCGACACGCTCGCCGATTTCGAATCGGTTTTTGGTCCCGATCTCCACGCAGTCGTGGCACGCGAGCTCACCAAGATTCACGAAGAGTTTCTGCGCGGGACTGTTTCCGAAATTCGTCGCGAACTCGCCGCCCGCGATCGCATTCGCGGGGAGATCACATTGCTCATTGAGTTGCCCGCACCGTCTGCGTCGCCGACAGGAACATCCGGCGCGGCCAACGCGCACGAAACGATCGCGACCCGCGTCGCGCATCTGATCTCGGAAGCCGGAATCGACGAAAAAGAAGCGCTCAAGCGCCTGGCCCGCGAGCTTGGCCGCTCAAAGAGCGAGGTCTACCGCGAACTCCAGCGCGAGCGCGCCCGCAAACGCTAATGGAAACCGACGTTTTCTGAACGAGGCTCCTGCACGTCGCATCAGCGGAATCGGTTTTCTTGTTCCCTTGTTGGCTTGGTCCCTCGGTCCCTGCCTTTAAGCCTTCGCCACTTCAACAAGCGTCGAGTAGAACGTCGCCCCTCCGCCGATGTCGGTCAGCCGCTCGCTGGTCAGCGCGTTGATGTTCGCGCCGTCCTTATGCAGCTTGGCCCAATCGAGCCACGCGGCCACAACGCCGGCAGGCAGGCTCGCATTCAGCATCGCCGTCAATTCGAGCGACCCGCGGTCATTGAAGACGCGCACGCGCTCGCCGTCAGCAACACCGCGCGATTTGGCGTCGGCCGGGTGCATTTCGATTCGCTCACTAGTCCGCGCTTCCATCTTGCGATGGCCGGGCAGATTCGCAAAGGTCGAGTTCATGTAGTTGTCGCTCTTGCGGGCCAGCAGTTCCAGCGGATATTTTTTCGCCGCTTCGCCCCATCGCGACTCAACCGGCGGAACAAAACCCGGAAGACCATCCTGGCCAGCAGCCGCGAGCGTCTCCGAGAAGAACTCGATCTTGCCGGAAGGCGTTGGCACCGGGCCGGAAGTGTAGGGCAGAAACGGATGCGCCTCAGTATCCAACTGAAACGCGAGCGGGATGTGCCCTTCGCGCTCCAGATCTTCGAAAGTGATGTGCTCCATGTTTGCGTTTCTTGAGTGGCCGTCATCGCCGATCGCCAGCGCCTGCCGGATCATCTCCTCAGGCGTATCGCGGAAGCAGGCTTCGCTGAATCCCATTCGCCGCGCAAGCTGGCCGAAGAGCCACACGTTCGGCCGCGCCTCGCCGGGCGGCGCAATGGCCTGTTTCGAGAGCTGCACAAAGTAGTGGCCGTACGCGCCCTGCACGTCAGTGTGTTCAAGGAACGTCGTCGCCGGCAAAATGTAATCCGCATAGTCCGTCGTGTCGGTAAAGAACTGCTCGTGAACAACGGTGAACAAATCGTCGCGCATCAATCCGCGGCAAACCGCGTTGTGGTTCGGCGCAATAGCTCCAGGATTCGAGTTGTAGACAAACAGCGCGTGCACCGCTGGGCCGTCAGGCACGGATTTGTCGTTCTGATCTCTGATCTCTGTTCTCTGCTCTCTTCCCAGCTCCGTCAGTGCGCGGCCAAGCTCAGACATGTTGACCACGCGCGCAAGCCGTCCGATGGGCGAGGCCAGCGCCAGGTCGGGCCGTTCGAGAGCCTTCTTGTCCCACTGGAACGCGCCCGAAGTCGAGAGCTGTCCACCGCCGCCGCGAAACTTCCACGCGCCGGTGAGCGCCGGCAGCATGGCGATGGCGCGCACTGCTGTGCCTCCGTTCTCGCATCGCTGCACGCCGTAGTTCAGGCGGAGCATCGCAGGGCGCGTGCCGGCGTATTCACGCGCAAGCTTTTCGATCTCGGCCGCGGCCATGCCTGTCCACGCGGCCACGCGTTCCGGCGTGTACTCGCGCGCAAGCTGCGCCAGACGTTCGAACCCGTGTGTC
>Ga0181535_10007720_pt1 | contig 10744 bp, 11 predicted proteins | sample PEATcosm2014_Bin_44_FD_119774 | JGI IMG/M metagenome (GOLD analysis project Ga0181535, IMG submission 119774) | Peatland microbial communities from MTU Mesocosm Facility, Houghton, MI, USA - PEATcosm2014_Bin17_30_metaG | ecosystem: Environmental > Terrestrial > Soil > Wetlands > Peat | place...
GCTGGCTGCGGTGAAGAAAATGACGCTGTTCGCGGCGGGAGTGGCGAGCCAGAGATTCATGACTGCGCTTGAAGAACAGCAGGAGATCATGGCCGACCTGGCTGACATGATCAGCCAGGTGTACGCGTTCGAGTCGGCGCTGGTACGCGCGCGGAAGTTGGCGCGCGCGGGGCGCGGCTCGGGAGCGGTTGCGGCGGCCATGACGGGACTATTGGCCGAAGAGACGATGGCGCTGGCCGAACGGGCGGCGCGGCGAGTGCTCGCGGCCTGCGGCGAAGGCGACGCGCTGAATACGCAGTTGTCCATTCTGCGGCGGTTGACGCGATCGTCGCCGGCCGACGCGGTGGCGTTGAGCCGCGCGGTGGCCCGCCAGTGCATCGACTTGGAACGCTATCCTGTTTAAGGCGAGCATCCGGTTCTTATGCTGCCTAAGGCAAGTGATTCAGAGACAATTCGCATTCTGCTAGCCGAAGCAGAGAGCTCGCTGGTTGAGGGGCCGCACGCGGAGCGCGCACATCGCGACGCCGAGACGCTGCTGCTCTGCGCTCTGAGACAGGATGCGCCGGACACAAACCTGGCCTGGATGATTGCGCATGAATACGAAACCCTGCCGGCTCATTCGGCGGCTGATTTTCGCGCATGGGTCGAACGCCGCCGTGCCGGCGAGCCGATCCAATACATTATGGGCGAGGCGGAGTTCTACGGGCTCAGTTTCCGAGTCAATCGCGACGTGCTGATCCCACGGCCCGAGACCGAGCACCTGGTGGAAAAGGCGATCGAGCTTGTGCGCGGGTTCAAAAAGCAGCGCATCGTTGACGTTGGCACCGGATCGGGAGCGATTGCCGTGGCACTGGCTTCGAATTTGCCCGACGCGGAAATTCACGCGACGGAGGTTTCCGCACCGGCTCTGAGAGCAGCGCGAGCCAACGCGAAGCGCCATGGCGTAGAAGTTCGCGTATCCTTCCGCGCAGGCGATTTGCTGACGCCTGTTGCCGGGCGGCGCTTCGATCTCATCGTTTCCAATCCACCCTACGTTCCGGAAGGCGATCGCGATTCGCTTTCGGTTGAAGTGCGCGACTACGAGCCGGCGCAGGCGCTGTTTGCGGGCGCCGACGGCCTGGCAACTTATCACAGGCTGATTCCCGCGGCATTCGCGGCGCTCTTTCACGAGCGCTATCTGGCTCTCGAGATCGGCTTCGGCCAGCGGCCGGCGGTCGAGGCACTCCTCGCCGGCGCCGGGTTCACCCAGATCGAATTCACTTGCGACTTGCAAGGCATTCCCCGCGTGGCCGTCGCCCGACGTCCGTGAATCTGGAGCCGAAGGGCTTTCAGGAAGCGCGGCCGGTCTTGTTCAGCTCTTTATAGAAGCCGAGGTCCTTGGCGAGCACGCTCTTGGTGATGTAGACAATCTGGCCATAGTGCATGCCGAAGTGCTCCACGACATGGTAGACGGCGTCGAGACCGCGCGTGTGATAGCCCTGAATTTCGTAGGGCGCGAGCAATTCGTCCGCAGTGAGGCGCTCGAGAACTTGGCAGGCTTCTTGGAGCGTGGCGCCGAGGCGTGCGAGCAGTTCGGCGGCCGAGAGACCGCCCTCGGCAGCGAACTCAGCCGGACGATCGCGCTTGTCGTCATTCCCGTTGAATGCTGTAACCAGCCATTGACGCACGTTGCCATCGAGGTGCAGCAACAGATTCCCGATGCTGTTCGAGGCATCGTTAGGCCGCCACCAGACTTGCTCGGCGGTGAGAGGCGCGACGCACTCCCTGAGTCGCGGCAAGTATTGTCCGAGAAGCTGTGTCCGCGAGGACTCGAGAAACAGTTGAGCGAGTTGATTGTCGTTTGAGGCCATCGGAAAAGCGCCTCCGTCGTGCGCTTCAATTTCGCAGCTTGCAGGCTAAATCAGCTCGTATCCGGCGAACCAGTAGCCGATCTCGAAGGCAGCCGTTTCCGGGGCGTCAGAACCGTGGATGGCGTTCTCCTGCAGAGAGCGGGCAAATTTCTTGCGGATGGTTCCCTCTTCGGCGTTGGCGGGATTGGTGGCGCCCATCAATTTGCGCAGATCGGCAATGGCGTTCTCTTTTTCAAGGACCATGAGGAACAGCGGTCCCGAAGACATGAAGTCGGTAAGGCTTGAGAAGAATGGCTTGCTGCTGTGGACCGCGTAGAAGCCTTCGGCCTCGCGCTTGGTGATGGATTCCTTTTTGATGGCGACGAAGCGGAAACCGGCCTGGTCAATTTCGGCCAGGATGGCGCCGCTGAATCCAGCGGCAACCGCGTCCGGCTTGATGATGCTGAACGTGCGCTCGAGCACTGTTGGTCGCTCCTCGGTGAGAATTCTCTCTGTATTCCATTGTAGAGGAAGGCTTTCAGCGCAGCGATGGGTCGCCGGCAGCGGCGAAATCGGGCGCAAAATGCTGCTGTGGCGCAGCAAACATTACTTTCGTGCATTGTCCGAGAGAGCCGGAACATATACCACTAAAGAGTCATTCCGAACACGTTTTTGGCGCAGACAAGCGATTTGATTTCTGCTACAAGTATTGGAGTAGACAGAAGTGTTCAGAGTTGAGTCAGTGGATTAGCAGTTGCCGATAGATTGATTTTGGGGATTGATAGATGGCATTGCTTGTACTCCAAATTGCCGCCGTGGTTGCGATCGCGATGCTTCTCTTGCGCTGGCGCAAGAGTTCGCAACGCCGGGGTTCGCAAACATGGGAATCGATGATGGCCCGGCTCAGGCCCGAGTGGAGCGCCCGCGAGCTGAGTGACCATTTTCTGTGGCAAGAGGGTTTGAGCGCCACCCCTGAAGATGCATGGCAGCGCATGGAAGGTCCGAAGGGCCTGTGGGTGATTTACCAGAACGCGAAAGTCATGCAGGAGATGGCAGGCTTTGCCGCCAAGCACTGTGAAGGCGTGGATCGGCTGCTGATCGAGACTTTATACAGTGACGCAATGCAGATTCGAGTTTGCGTGCTGGCCGCCCTGGGGCAATATGCATTCCGGCACGCCAGCGAAGGCGTTCGCGTGAATGCTTTCCGCGCCGCCTCAATCTACACTGGCATGGCCGCCCGCATGACGCAGTTGCTTCAGGAGCACGCAGCTGTCATGGTTCCGGACTTTGTTGCAGCGATGTAATCGAGATTTTCATTCAAACAAAGACCCCGGCTTCGGCCGGGGTTTTTGTTTCTATATGCACAAGGCGGAGCGGGCTCACGGCTGCATGGTAGCCAGAAACGCAACGATCCTCTGAAATTCCTCTTCGCTCAAGCGGAAGGTGAGCGCGGCCGCGGTCTCTTCCACCTGCTTTGCGCTGCGGCCGCCCACAATCGGCGCTGTGATGGCGGGATTATGCAGCACCCAAGCCACGGCCACTACTCCGGGGCTCACGCCGTGGCCGCTGCCGATTTCTCGCAGCAGGTCCACAAGCTGCAGATTCTGTCTCAGGCGCGGCTCATTGAATTCCTTGTTCCGGCGTCGCCAGTCGTCGGGCGCCAGATTCGCCGCGCGCTCGGCGGTCATTTTGCCGGTGAGCATGCCGGAGAGCATTGGCGAGTAATTGATGACGCCGATGCCGTTGGCCAGCGTGAAGGGAAGGATCTCCGCCTCAATGGCGCGGCGCAGCATGGAATAGGGCGGCTGCAAGCTGGTGATGGGCGCGATTTTCTGGGCTCGTTTCATCTGGTCGACGGAGAAATTGGAGACGCCAATCCAGCGGACTTTGCCTTGCTCGCGCATACGCGTAAGTGCTTCCCAGCCCTCTTCGATCTCGCTGTCGGGGTTGGGCCAGTGAATCTGGTAGAGATCGATGGTGTCGACCTGCAAGCGCTTAAGCGAAGCTTCAACCTCTTCGGCGAGCGAAGCGGCCTTGAGCGAGTTGTAGACCGAGCGATCGGCGCCCCAGCGAAGCGAGCACTTGGTGAAGATGTAGGGCTTGCGCGAAAGGGATTTGACGGCGCGCCCGACGACTTCTTCGGAATGACCCAGCCCGTAGACGGCCGCGGTGTCGATCCAGTTAACGCCCAGATCGACCGCTCGATGGATGGCAGCCGTGGAGTCCGCGTCGTCCTGGGGCCCCCAGGAGGACGCCCAGTCGCCGCCGCCGATGGCCCACGTGCCAAGGCCGATCGGGGTCAGTTGCAAGTCAGAGTTGCCGAGGGTGCGTAGGGAAATCGAAACTGTTTGTGTCATCTCTAAAACCTAGATGATTTGCGCGGGCCGGGCGCTTCGAAAAAAACAGCAAAATGGTCAATATTGCACAGTAACTCATTTTGCCCGGATTTTAGCGTTGGGGCCAGTGCACTCCCCAGAGCGGCGGCAGCGCTGCCGGAGCAACCGACCTTCCCCTTGAGGGCCGCACACCCTTTTTTGCTGCCGCCGCACCTGCTTCGATTTTGCCCAGGTAAAGAGCCCACGCGGGCCGATTGTGGACCGGTTAGTTCTTCAGGCAGAAGCAATCGATCTTGCCGAACATACTGTGCTCTTTCGCGTACTGCAGAGCCTCGTATTCGGGGTCGTTCGCGATTTCGACGCCGACTCGCTCCGCGAGAATGCTGTAGGGGATGCCTTCGCTCGCCAACAAACGAGTCAATGTCGTCAGGTGAAGATCGCCAAAAACAAGCAAGACTTTTCCGGCGCCAGTTTTGCCAATCTCCCCCAGCCAGAATCTTTCACGAATGGGGAACTGATGCGCGATCTTGTGGGCGCCGGCGGCAATCGCGGACGGTTCGCCGCGCGCAATCAGCAGTTCCTTGAGCACGTCGACCGTCTTATAGCCCAGTTTCTTCTGCGTGGCGCGGTCCGCTTCCACAAAAAGATGCCGGACTCTATGGGATTGCGCCATGGGGAGAAGCAGGGATTCGGCGCCATCCCCGGAAAGATAGCTGGGATGATCTTCTTCCGCGAGCAGGTCCGGATGGATGGATTCGATGGCTGACTCCACCACCGATTGGTAGTGCCGTTGAATCTCCGTGAGGGCAAGCCCGCGCGTCTTTCTCTGGGCTCGGAAGTGATCTGTGCCAATCAGATGGATCATTGGACCCCGCTGAATCGAACGCCGTGCTTCAGTTCAGGAACATCGTCCGGTAGAGCGTGTCGCGCTGGACCGGCTTGAAGCCGGCGTCGCGGATGATGCGGCGCAGCTCTTCTTCCGTTGTGCAGTTCGAGGTGCCGGCCGCGCGGACGACGTTTTCCTCGAGCATCACCGATCCTACGTCGTTGCCGCCGAAGTGGAGGCCGAGCTCGAGCACCTTCAATCCCTGGGTGACCCAACTGGCCTGCACGTTTTCGATGTTGTCGAGGTAAAGGCGCGCGATGGCGAGGACCTTGAGATATTCGACAGAAGTGGCTTCGTCCCAGCCGCGGCCGCCGAGGGCCGTGTTTTTCGGCTGGAAGCTCCAGGGGATGAAGGCCGTGAATCCGCCGGTCTCTTCCTGCAGGCGGCGCACGACTTCAAAGTGGTTGATGCGCTGGTCAAAATTCTCGCCCACGCCGAACATCATCGTTGCAGTGGTGCGCATGCCCAATTGATGTGCCGTCCGGTGCACGCTCACCCAGTCCTCGGTGTCGCACTTGAGGCGCGCGATGCGATGCCGAACTTCGTCGTCAAGAATCTCTGCGCCGCCGCCGGGAATGGAGTCGAGACCGGCGTCGCGAAGGCGCGCGATGGTGGTGTGGAGATCAAGGTTTGAGTATTCCGCGATGGCCAGCACCTCAGAGGCCGAGAGGCAATGCAGCCAGATCTGCGGAAAGCGCTCTTTGATGCCGCGGAAGAGGCGCTCAAACCAGTCGATCTTGAGATCGGGATGAATACCGCCCTGCATCAGCACGCCGGTGCCGCCCATCTCCAGGGTCTCGGCGATTTTGTCATAGATGGTTTCGAAATCGAGGATGTAGCCGTCGCCGGAGTTGGGGTGGGGCTTGCCGTTGATGGGCAGCGGGCGATAGAACGCGCAGAAGGTGCAGTACTCGGTGCAGTAGTTGGTGTAGTTGATGTTGCGATCGATGATGTAGGTGACCACGCCCTCGGGATGCAGGCGGCGGCGCACAGCATCGGCCTCGAATCCCAGTCCGATCAGGTCGGGGGATTCGAAGTAATCGAGGGCCTGCTGGCGCGAAATCGGCATATGTTCGATTCTAGCAATTCAACTGCGCGGCGCCGGATCGGCAGCAGGCGCATCTTTGGGACGACGGAACAGGAAGATGCCGCGCGTGAGAAGTGCACGCCCCTGAGTGCGGGCAAGGTTCGAAGCGGTGGAGATGCCGCTGAAGAGGATCAAGAAATCGAGAAACGCCCGGAAAGCGCCTTTCTCGCCGTTGTTGGCCATCGGGGAAACCTCACGCGCCCGTTCAATCTGTTGGATCGATGTGTGTTCCTTGTGGTTGCACGAATTCCGCTGTTGCTGAGCTTATTTCCAGACGAAAGTCGCCCGGTCCTTGTCCTTGCGGACGCGGGCGACGGGAAACACCTGGCCGTGCATGACGACGAAGACGCCGGGCGAGAGCAAGCGCGCGGCAAGCAGGCTTTCCGTAAGGTTTTGCAGCGCGTCGCTGCCCTCAAAACCCAGGGGCGTCATGGCCCCTGTCAAAATCACCGGGACAAGAAGACTCGGGAAGGCACGTTCAAGAAACAGCCCGGTCTCAACCATCGTGTCGGTACCGTGAGAGATGACGATGGGAGCGCCTTCAGGGAGAAGCTCAGCCACGCGATCGCGTACCTCCGCGCGATCGGCATCGGTCATCTCGAGCGAGTCTTTGTTCATGAGCTGGATGGAGCGAACGTCGGCATCGGGCAGGCGAAGCGCACGCAGATAGCGGTCCAGCTTGGCCGCGCGATTCTCTACCGCGCCACTCTGCTCGGAGTAGACCTTCTCGATGGTTCCACCTGTCGAGAGCAAATAGATGCGTTGCATCGGCCTTTCCTCAGTGACGTTCCCATTACGCGCGATAGCGCTTCTGATGCCAAATCCACGCGGTGCGGACGATCTCATCGAGTGAGGTGTAACGCGGCTTCCAGCTCAGTTCACGGATGGCCTTTTCGGAGCCGGCGACGAGAACGGCGGGGTCTCCCGGACGCCGGGGATGAATCTCCGCTGGGATTGGATGACCAGTGACGCGGCGGGCCGACTCAATCACGTCCAGCACACTAAAACCGCGACCGTTCCCAAGGTTATAGATGAGAGGGGCCTGGTTTTCGGGTCCTGAATCGAGAGCGGCGAGCGCAAGAAGGTGCGCGTCGGCCAGGTCGGTGACATGGATGTAGTCGCGGATGCAGGTGCCGTCGGGGGTGGGATAATCGTCGCCGTAGATGCGGATCGAGGGGCGGCGACCGAGCGCGACGTCGAGGACGAGCGGAATGAGGTGGCTCTCGGGCTCGTGCGCTTCGCCGCGGGTGATGCCCGCCGGACCCTCGTGCGCGCCGGCCACATTGAAGTAGCGCAACGAGGCGTAACGCAGCCCGTGGATTCGATTGAACCAGGCCAGCATCTGCTCCACCAGGAGCTTGGACTGGCCGTAAGGATTGGAAGGGGCGAGGCGCGCATCTTCCTGAATCGGGATGGATTCCGGCTCACCGTACACGGCAGCGGTGGAAGAAAAGACCAGCCGTCTGGGCCCGGAAGCGAGCATCGCTTCAAGAAGCGACAGAGTGGATGCGGTGTTGTTGCGGAAGAAGATCTCGGGCCGCACCATCGACTCACCGGCCTCAATGAGCGCGGCAAAGTGAAGCACGGCGTCGAAGGGCTGGCCTTGAATCCGGGCCGCTGTAAAGATGTCTTCGAGAGCCTGGCGATCGGCCAGCTCGCCCTTGATGAAATCCACCCCCGCAGGCAGCAAATCGCGCCGGCTGTGACTCAAATTGTCGAAAACGACTGCCTTGTGGCCCTTTTCGACGAGCAAGCCCGCTACTGTACCTCCGATGTACCCCGCCCCGCCTGTCACAAAAATCTTCACAAAAAGACTATCCTCGCGCGACTAGATTGGTTTACCTTGAGTCTATAAGACTAGTGCTCGACCGCGCGGCCATTCGAGCCGTTCGGCCTGAATCTTCCGAGTGGGCCGTTTGCTACGCCGGGAGCTCGAACACTGCGCTATGGGACCAAGACCGTCGGCTCGTTTTTGAGGTTCCGATTTGGTATTCCAACAGCGCATCTTCAGTCGCGAGACACGCGGCCGATTCCTTTTGAAGTGCCTTGGATCATACAGGAAAGGAACGGAATGTCCGTGGACAGCGGGCCCGGCGCTGGGAGAGTATTCAAGCAGATTCCCCTGTGCCCTTGGTACCAGTACCTACACAATTTGTGTGATCTGCGAGTAACCAGCACCTCCGTATAATGGTAATGATTTCTTTCCAATTTTCCCTCAAGGAATCTGGACCAGAAAGCGATGGAAGGGTTAGGCGCATCCATACGGAAATAGTGGAAGCAGATGGCGCTGAGCGGCCCATCGCTTTAAACCGGCGACGGGATGGACTATCCCGCTGACGGTTGGGCGAAAGCGCAGGTTGTATTCCATTGGACGCGGCAAGTGTTCGACAGAATGATGTAAGAGAAGAAGTTGAAGGGCGCATAAGTCGATTGGATTGATGGTTTGCGTTCCTTGATACTGCCATTTTGTTTGAGTTGGCCCTGCGCAGGAGCGGCGGCCGCAAGCGAGGTTTAGACTGATGTCGACATCGTATACCCCTGGACAGAGCACATTCGGATTGCTGCCTGAGCCCGAGGCCCGTCCGCTAGCCTTCGTCATGAGTGTTGGCGTCAACGTGTTGATCGCCGTGACGGCCATTGTGATTGGCATGACGGCGAAAACGGTCCTTCAACAGCACTACGAGATGACGGAACTCGTCGTCCCCAGCAACCCGCCGCCCCCGGTGAAAATCAAGCAGCCACCGCCGCAGGAGCTGCCCCCGCCGCCGGAGCCGCCGAAGGTGGAGTTGCAGCCGCGGCAGATCGAAATGCCAAAGCCGAAGCCCGAACCCAAGCCGATCCAGATGGAAGCAAAGGTTGCGCTGCCGGCAGTGCAACCCAAGCCGCAGACGGTGATTCTGGCGCCACAGCCCAAGGCTGCTTTAGCGGCCGCGATGCCTGCGCAGAACACTTCGGTCAAACCCTCAACAGCGCCCGTGCATCTGGGTCAGACCTTTGGAGTAACGCCGAACCCCAATGCGACACGTCCAGCCACAGTGGCAGCCATCGGGAACCCCTATGGCGGCATGAATGGCCCGGCAGTGGCGCCGCATGGAGTGGTGGGCTCTACGGGCCTGGGCAATAGCACCAAGTACGGTTCAAGCGCCGGCAACCTGGGTAAAGTGGCCTCGGCAGGCATTCCAGGAGCGACTGGCACTGGGCCTGCGTCTAACTATGGGAAGGTGGCCACGGCCGGGATTCCGGGAATGACGCAAGTGGCCGCGGCGCCGAAGATGACCGCGCAGGTGGTTCACTCGACGGAGGTGGAAGTTCTTTCCAAGCCGCCGGTGCGCTACACAAACGAAGCGCGGCAACTGCACGTTGAAGGGGATGTGGTGCTGAGCGTAACATTCCTGGCGAACGGACAGGTGGTTGTTCACGGCGTCCTTCAGGGACTGGGCCACGGGCTTGACGAGGAAGCCAGGCGCGTGGCGGAGCAGATCCGTTTCCGCCCCGCAACCAACAATGGCCAGCCCGTGGACGTAACGACGAAGATTACCATTACGTTCCAATTGGCGTAGAATCGCCCCGCAATTGGCGTAGCATCGCCATGATAGGGTCAAAAATGGCCCGATACTCAGCCGCTGCGCCGGAAAGAGCGCCCAGGCCGGGAACAAAGCCGCAGAGAGTTCAATAGGAGTCACACATGACGTTTCGGAAGATCCCCCTAACCTTCCTGATTCTGACCGTCGGAGTTGCGTCTGCATACGCAAAGAAGGAACCGAAGTACGAACAGGCGCGCCAGCTCACCGCCGACCAAGCCGCCCTTGTCCAAAGGGCAGTCGCGCAGGAAAAGGTACTGATCAAGAACATCCAACTGCGGACGCCGCTGGTGGAGACCTACATTCAGGACACGCGGCCTGACGTAAAGCTCTACGCCGTACCGACCGACGACCAATACACGCTCAGCCGCGTGGACTTCAGCAAAGGGTTCTTCGACAAGTCATACCAGCCGAAGTCGGAGGGCCGGCACGGGTTCTTCAAGGGCTCGCTTGCGGCCATGACGGGACTCAGCAAAGCGCTGGGCCTGGAGAAGTTTACATACAATCCCAACGGATTTATGGAGATGATGTTCATCGACCCGTCGGGATTCGACCAGCAGCATTATGTCTTCAGCTTTGTGCGCCGCGAGTTTCTGGGCACGGTGCGCACCTGGGTGTACGACGTGCACCCCAAGGCCGACGTAAAGGGCATCGGCCGTTTCTACGGGCGCATCTGGATCGAGGATGAGGGCGGCAACGTGGTGCGGTTCAACGGCACCTACACCGGACCCACATCAGAGGACGCCTCAAAATATTTCTTCCACTTCGACAGTTGGCGCATGAACGTGCAGCCCGGAATCTGGCTGCCGGTGTCGGTTTACGTCGAGGAGACGCAGCGCACCGAGTCCGACAGGCAAGTCGGCCTGAAAGCGCAGACGCACTTCTGGGGCTACTCGCTGAAGCTGCCCACGCGGGAGAGCGAGAACGTGAGCGTGAAGGTGGACGAGGCCGTCGACAACAGCAACGACTCGCAGGATGTGGGTCCGCTGCAGGCTTCGCGGATGTGGATCACGCAAGCGGAGAAC
>Ga0181535_10007723_pt1 | contig 10743 bp, 9 predicted proteins | sample PEATcosm2014_Bin_44_FD_119774 | JGI IMG/M metagenome (GOLD analysis project Ga0181535, IMG submission 119774) | Peatland microbial communities from MTU Mesocosm Facility, Houghton, MI, USA - PEATcosm2014_Bin17_30_metaG | ecosystem: Environmental > Terrestrial > Soil > Wetlands > Peat | place...
ACCCCGGCGTCGTCGGCAACGTTTTCCTCGGCCGCCCCTGGCGCGCTTATTCAACAGTCATCTTCATGCACACTTGGATGGACGACAAGATCGCCCCTGCCGGTTGGAGCGAATGGCACGCCGAACAAACGCATATGCTCGACACCACCTACTACGCCGAGTTCGACTCCTCCGGTCCCGGCGCGCACCACGATCAGCGCGATCCGCACACCCACTTCCTTACCCTCGACGAAGCCAAACAATACGAGCCTTCGATCTTTCTCCGCGGCGCCGACAATTGGAATCCGCTCCAACTTCCACAGCAGTAGAATTGAGTTCAAGGAAAGTGAAAATGAAGACTGTGCTGATGGCTGACCCCGTGCGTTACCCGCGCATGAACACCGATGAGCTTCGCGACACATTCCTCCTCGCTGCGCTTTGCGAGCCCGGCAAAATCCATCTCAATTACATTGATCTCGATCGCGCTGTCGTCGGTTTCGCCTCCCTGCTTGAAGCTCCCATCGCGCTGCCCACCGATCCCGATCTGCGCGCGACTTACTTTACCGAGCGCCGCGAGCTGGGCGTACTCAACATCGGCGGCGCCGGCGTCATCACCGTCGAAGGCAAAAGCTATGACCTCGACAATCTCGATGTGCTCTACATCGGCCGCGGCAATAAGCAGGTCACCTTCGCCTCAAAAAACAAGTCCGCGCCCGCCGTCTACTACCTTTTGAGCTACCCCGCCCACGCGGAATATCCAACAACCCTCGTCCGCAAGGCCGACGCAAGTCCCACCGAACTCGGCAGCTTTGAAACCTGCAACAAGCGAACGATCTGCAAATACATTCATCTCCAGGGCGCGCGCAGTTGTCAGCTCGTCATGGGCGTCACGCATCTCGCCCCCGGCAGCAACTGGAACACCATGCCGCCCCACACGCATATGCGCCGCAGCGAAATCTACATGTATTTCAATCTCGCCCCAGACGCGCGTGTGATGCACTTCATGGGGCCGCCCGCCGAATCCCGCCACATCGTCATGGCCGACAAGGGCATCGTCGTCTCTCCCGGCTGGTCCATTCATTGTGGCGTGGGCACGCGCGCCTACAGCTTTTGCTGGGGCATGGGCGGCGAAAATCAGGACTACGCGGACATGGATCCCGCTCCCGTCGAATCCCTCCGGTAACGATTTGAATCCTTGATCCTGTTCACGGGGATATTCCGTTTCGTTCCAGAGCATGCGAAAAGAATGAATTGTCATCCCGAGCGCAGTGAAACGGAGTCGAGGGATCTGCGGTTGCCTTTAAAGCCTTTGACGACACGACTCAACTTTCCCACCCCAATACAAAAGCGGCGATCTTCATCAAGGAAATCGCCGCTCCGTTTTTCTATTCCCTAGTCCCTAATCCCTATTCCCTGCTTCACGCGTTATACGTCGTCGACGAAATCCTTCCGCCGTGCCCTGTCCAATTCGTGTGAAAGAATTCGCCGCGCGGCTTATCCAGCCGCTCATACGTGTGCGCTCCAAAAAAGTCTCTCTGCGCCTGCAGCAGGTTCGCCGGCAGCCGTCCCGCGCGATAGCCGTCAAAGAACGCCAGCGCCGTTGAAAACGCCGGCGTCGGTACTCCCAGCTTCACCGCGTGCACAAGCGCCTTGCGCCACGATGCCTGGTACTTGTTCACCAGGCGCGAGAAAAACTTGTCCAGCAGCAGGTTGTCCAGGTTCTTGTTCTTCTTGAATGCATCTTTGATCTTGCCCAGGAACTGGCTGCGAATAATGCAGCCGCCGCGCCACATCAGCGCAATGCCGCCCATGTTCAGGTTCCAGCCATACTCCTTGGCTGCGGCCCGCAGCAACATATAACCCTGCGCGTAGCTGATGATCTTCGAGCAGAACAACGCCCTGCGCACGTCTTCAATGAACTTCGCCCGGTCACCGACCTTCGGCAGAGTCTTCGGCCCGCGCAGAACCTTCTCCGCCTCCACGCGTTCCTCTTTCAATGCCGACAAGCAGCGCGAGAACACGCTCTCGCCGATCAGCGTCACTGGCTGGCCTGTATCGAGTGCGCTGATCACCGTCCACTTGCCCGTCCCCTTCTGTCCCGCTGTGTCCAGAATCTTGTCCACCAGTGGCGTGCCGTCCTCATCCTTCTTGGCGAAGATCAAACTCGAAATCTCGATCAGGTAGCTATCCAGCTCGCCTTTGTTCCACTCCGCGAACACATCGTGCAGCTCGTCCGCCGTCAATCCCAGCCCGCGCTTCAGCAGGTCGTAGGCCTCGCAGATCAACTGCATGTCCCCGTACTCAATGCCGTTGTGCACCATCTTCACAAAGTGCCCGGCGCCCTCTTCACCGACCCAGTCGCAACACGGAGTCCCGTCTTCCACCTTGGCCGCGATCGCCTGAAAGATCGTTTTCACATGCGGCCACGCCGCCGGATTCCCTCCCGGCATGATCGACGGCCCGTTCCGCGCGCCCTCTTCGCCGCCTGAAACGCCCGTCCCGATAAACAGAATCCCCTTTGCTGCCAGCGCCTTTGTGCGCCGCGTTGAATCGCTGAACAGCGAGTTGCCGCCATCAATAATGATGTCTCCCGCCTCCAGGTGCGGCGTAATCTGATCGATCATCTGATCCACAGTGTCGCCGGCCTTCACCATCAGCATCAGCCGGCGCGGCCGTTTCAGCAGGCTCGTCAACTCTTCCATCGAGTGCGCGCCCACCACTTCGGTACCCTTCGCTTCGTTCGCCGTAAAATCGTCCACCTTCGAGACTGTTCTGTTAAACACGGCCACTTTAAACCCATGGTCGTTCATATTCAGGACCAGATTCTGTCCCATCACTGCGAGCCCAATCAGGCCGATATCACACACTGCTTCCGCCATACGTTCTCCAAAATCGGAATTCTATCACTGCAAAATTTGTGTCTGATTACAATTCTATCCCCGTGGTCTGACCTCATCCAAGCGCCGTTCCTCAATGAATGCTGTCATCCTGAGCGAGCAGCGCTCGTTTCCGCGCTCCGCGCAGCCGAAGGATCTGCAGTTCCTTCCCGCGCTCTCAACCCACCGCGAAAATGGGTGCCCCATCCAAGCTTCGCTTGGGTGGGATAGCGCGAGCGCGCGTGTCGGCTTTGTCATCCTGAGGTCGCCGCGGCGACCGAAGGATCTGCGGTTGCTTGTAGACGAATGACCCTAACCGCGAACAAGAACTGTACCACTGCATTTCCTTCCCGCACTCCCGACCCATCCCCTACTCCCTATTCCCACTCCCTGGTCCCTATTCCCTGTTCCCTATTCCCTGTTCTTTCACTCCACGCTTAAATCCCCGTCTGCCTCCACCACCAGCTTGTCGCCCACAATCTGGATCGACAAAATCTTCAGCCGCCCCAGGCTCACTTTGTATCCCAAGTTCGCCGTCGACCCCGTCAGCGCCGCGCGCAACAGGTCCGCCGCGTTCACCTTCATGCTCTTCGGCACCTGACCCCGCAAAAACGGCGCCAAGACAAAGTTGATCTCCTTACGGTCTGAAACCTTGTCCAGGCTCGCGTCCTTGAACCCGATCGTCTCCCCCTCGGCTTCCGGCTCCATTGAAACTTCCGCCGGCAGCGTCACCGTCGCTAGGCAAACTCCGCCCACGCCCAGGCGCGCCCGCGTTTTCATCCGAACCACAATCCGGTCCTGCTCAAACCGCAGTTGCGGATCCTCGGTCGAAATAAAGCATGCCGAGTGCGCATTTCCCTTCAGGTAGTACCTTCCGTCCGGCCCGCTGAAGAGCTCCTGCTTCAGCGTCCGCTCCAGGGCGTCGCGGCTCACCGTCAACTCCACACCGCGGCTCATCTTTACCCCTCCAAAAAGCACCAAACCTGTTGCAATCACCCGACAGAGTGTCCTCATAGGATTATCGTGCCACCCCCATCCCTGTTGCCGCCAGCGTCTCCCGTCACATCCGATTAAGCTCTTCTTGTGGGAATCCAGGCATAATTCATCTAACTTATTGATTAGTAATGGAATATTGGCAAATCTCGTCGCCTCTTATCCCCTCTCCGTGAAGCTCCTTCCTATTGATTTTTCAACGAAAAACCCCTAGAATGAGAATGTACGTTCCTCGGGTCCTTTCGCATCCCCAGCGCTGTCCGAGGGTTGAGCCGAGAAAACACTCCTTTCTAAGGATAAGGACAAACAAATCAATGGCAAAGCGTCGTGGAAATCCAAATTGGGGCAAGCCGGAGCCCATCGGCCCGGTTGTGCCCACAGTTACCTCTTTTGAGCAGATCACCAAGGAGTTCAAGCTGCCCCCGGACCAGTACATCCGGTCAACTCGCCTCCGCGAGTGGGCGCGCCGCAACAAGAACTCCAAATATATCCCTGAGGCCCTTCTCGAGGCCTGGGGCTTTGAAATCGAATCCACGCTGTAACACTTTCGCCAGCTCAGACAGAAACGCCGCCTTCGGGCGGCGTTTTTGTTGCCCTCCAATTCTTCCCTCCGCACGAACTTGGATGCCCCACCCCTGCCACGTCTTTGTTCCTGTCGCTAGGGTGGGAAACCACGAACCTCGACCCGCCAATTTGCAATGTGACGCTTGCCGTTGCCAACACCTCCGATCTGAGCGAAAGTAGTATCAACAAACCCAACCTCAAGAACCGAGTCGGCCTGATCGCTCCCTACGGAGCCATGCCGGCTGAGTTCAACTTGAAATCACATTTTGTGATCTCAAGTCCGGAGCAAACGTGACCCGCAAGATCGCTCTCGCCCCGAGCATCGAACATCGAATCTTTCTGGTTCGCGGCCAGAAGGTTTTGCTCGACGATGACTTGGCCGCGTTGTACAACGTCCAAGTACGGGCACTCAATCAGGCCGTCAAACGGAACAAGAAGCGCTTCCCATCGGATTTCGTCTTTCGGCTCACCGTGAAAGAGAGCCGCAACTTGAAGTCACATATTGTGACCGCAACCCGCAGTCACGGCGGTCGCCGCACAATGCCCTATGCCTTCACCGAGCACGGCGCCATCATGGCCGCCAGCATCCTCAACTCCCCGCGCGCAATCGAGATGAGCATTTTTGTGGTACGCGCATTCCTGCGCCTCCGCGAAACGCTCGCATCGCATAAGGCGCTCGCCGCCAAGTTTGCCGAGCTCGAACAACGGCTGGAGACACACGACAAGGCGATCGGAGAGATCATCGACGCGATTCGCGCGCTCATGGCCCCGCCCGAGAAGCCCGCCCGCAAGATAGGCTTTCGTCTCGATGCGGTCTCCAAACCGAAGATGCTTGAAATGGCAAGGTAAACCACCCCTTTCTGGCATTCCCTCCCCGTATCGGCGAAAATAAGTCCAGCACATGCCTCAGCCCTCCCGCATCCCCGATCGTATCGTCGCCCCGCCATTCACTGACGTTCCCGGCGCCGTTGCCGACATCCAGGCCGGCCGCATGGTCGTTGTCGTCGACGATGAGGACCGCGAGAACGAGGGCGATCTCACCCTGGCCGCCGACCACGTCACCCCCGAGGCCATCAACTTCATGGCCCGCTACGGTCGCGGCCTCATCTGCCTCACGCTCACCGAGGAGCGCGCCGACCACCTGCGTCTGCCGCCCATGACGCAGCAAAATTCCTCCCGCTTCGGCACCGCCTTCACTGAGTCGATCGAGGCCCGCGAAGGCGTGACGACAGGAATTTCAGCAGCCGACCGCGCCCGCACCATTCAGGTAGCCATCGATCCCCGCTCTACCTCCGCCGACCTCGTTCGTCCCGGGCACGTCTTCCCCCTTCGCGCCCGTCGCGGCGGCGTCCTCGTCCGCGCCGGCCAAACCGAGGCCTCCGTCGACCTCGCCCGTCTCGCCGGCCTCTCGCCCGCCGGCGTCATCTGTGAAATCATGCGCGACGACGGCGCCATGGCCCGCATCCCCGACCTCATCCCCTTCTGCCGCGAGCACGGCCTCCGCATCCTCACCGTCGCCGAGCTCATTCGCTACCGCCTCCGCAACGAGCGCACCATCGTCCGCGCCGGCGAGTCACGCGTCCAAACCCGCTACGGCCAGTTCCGCATGATCGCTTACGAGAGCCAGCTCCAAGGCGGCGAAAGCCACGTCGCCCTCATCCGCGGCGACCTCTGCCCCGAATGCCACGCCCTCCACCTCGGCCCCGCGGCCGAAAGCAACGGCATCCTCGACACCGGCTTCGCGCCTCGCAATGCAGATTCACCTCTAAACGGGGTGCCCCAGGTCTCGATGTTGAGACCTGGGATAGCACGACCGCTCGACGAAGCTCAGACGAAGCCTTCCGCTCCTCGCCCCACCTGCCCGCATCCCGTCCTCGTCCGCGTCCACACCCGCTGCACCGCCGGCGATGTCTTTGCCGCCGACTGCCACTGCCGCGAAATCCTCGACCAGTCCATGCGCATCATCGCTGAAGCGGGCTGCGGTGTCATTCTCTATCTCCACAACACCTCGCGGGGTTTCGCCATCGACCACACGCCCGCCGCCGCGCCCAACGCGACATTCAACCCCGAGGGCTCCGCGGTTCCCAACTCCGGCGGGCCAGAAAAAACCGGCCGCCTCATTCTCCATCAGGAATTGCGCGCCCGCGAGGGCGCTCAGGACCGCTCTGGCCGCATCCTTCGCGCCATCGGCCTCGGCGGCCAGATCCTCTCCGACCTCGGCATCCAGCGGATCCGTCTCCTCTCCAACACCCCCATGCACATCCCCGCCCTCGAAGGCTTCGGCCTCGAAATCGTCGAGCAGGTCCCCATCCCCGTTGAGGAGTGCTCCCGCGTCGGATAGTGCGCCGGGGAACGCAATTCCTCTCATTTCCCATGACTTTTTCTTCATTTTGGCGAAAAGTGGTCAATTTTGACCACATCGACCCGCCAATTACCTGTACGATGAGCGAAACTTGGTAGAAGAAGTAATTGTCAGGAAAGAGCTTGCGTCGCCAGCTATGCTGGTTAAAGATCCCTGCGGTCATTGCACAGTTTCAAGAAACGCACGCTCGATCGTAGAGCAGTTTTGCCGGTTTTGAACTTCAGCACGGCATCGTTTTCGTTTCGATGCCGCTTACCATCATCGCCCCCTCATTTCGGTAATCCCGCAATCGCTGTGAGGCCAACCGCACCAGTAAGGCGAAAGGTTGGACCGATTGCGCGTTCATCTGGTTAATCCCAGCGACAATTCCTTTGGTACCGCGGTCATCACGCCGCGTTGGCTCTTCGTGCTTGCAGCCGCAACACCTCGCTCCGTCGGAGATCCCATCCTCGTCGATGAGTCCCTCGAGCAAATCGTGCCCGAGTCCATTCAGCCCGGCGACATCGTCGGCATCAGCGTCCACACTGGCAATGCACTGCGCGGATACGCAGTCGGCCGCATGGCTCGCAACCGCGGCGCCTGGGTCGTCTACGGCGGCATTCACGCCACGCTGTTTCCTGAGGAAGCCCTTGAGCGTGGTGAAGCCCACGCCGTGGTCAAGGGCGACGGCGATCTTGCCTGGGCTCGTGTTGTAACGGATTGTCTCGACGGCAAGCCCGAAAGAGTTTACGAAGGCGGCCGCATCGAAGGCGGTGACTTCCTCTCCGCGCGCTGGGACCTGATGGATCCGAAGAAATATATGTGGGCCTCCGTGCAAACCATTCGCGGCTGCCCCAAGCACTGCTCCTTTTGCAGCGTCTGGCGCACAGACGGGCAGAAGCCCCGCCAGCGGAAATTCCAGAACGTCGTCGACGAAATCATCGCCCTCCGTCGCCTCGGCTTCCGCTTCATCGCTCTCGCCGACGACAATTTCTATCCCGTCACCTTCACCGATCTCCGTCTTGCGCGCGAGCAGGGCAACACCGCCAAGCTCGAAGAGCTCACGGCGATTCGCAACGAACGCCTGCAGTTGATGGAGGAGTTAGCCAAACTGCCCAAGGACATGGTGTTCTTCACGCAGATGACCATGGAGGCGGGTGAAGACGGCAGCTATCTCGACGCCATGCGCAAGGCCAACATCAAGGGTGCTCTCGTCGGCGTTGAAGCGGTCACACCCGAAGGGCTCAAGGCCGTCTATAAAGACTGGAACTACTCCGGCGAGGCCCTTGCCAAGCAACTCCAGACCTTCAAACAGCACGGCGTGCACGTTCTCGGCTCATTCATCTTCGGCCTGCCCACCGATCGGCCTGCCACCTTCGACGCGACGGTGGAAATGGCGCTCAAGGCCGGCGTCACCTTTGCCCAGTTTGTCATGATGACGCCCTTTCCCGGCACCGTCGATTTCGGCCGTTGGGAAAAAGAGCAGTCCGTCGATCCCATGATGGTGGGCGATGTGCCCATCACGCGCTACTGGATGATTCCCACCGAAGTGCGCCCCAAAATGTTCACGCCGCATCCCACTATGAGCTCCGATGAAATTCGCGAGCGCACCCAAAAAGTGTGGGACCGCTTCTACACCTGGGGAGCAATCTGGGAACGCTCCGCATGCACACCGACTCTGCGCGCCCGCCTCGGTTTCATCTTCCTCTCCAAGCTCTATCGTCAGATGTACGCAGGCACTGGCATCTCGACAGACAGCGCTCGCCGCAAAAAGTCGAAGCGTTGGGCCAAGTGGACCGCCCGCCAGTGCAAGAAGCTCTTCCAGGCGCGCCCCATGCCGGAGCTCGAAGGTCCCAAATGGGAGATCGGCCTGCCCGCGTTGGTTCAGCCTGCGTTTGAAGTTGCCGGCGCCCGCGAGATCAGCGGTCCCTTCGCAGTCCTGCCCGACAACTAGATTGTTCCCAGGTTCCTTGCGTTTCTCTGAAGCTTCGATTTGTCATCCTGAGCGAGTCCGCCGAAGGTGGACGAGTCGAAGGACCTGCATTTGTTTTCCCGGCCCTCAGCCCACCACAAAAATGGGTGCCCCATCCTAAAACTCGGAGCGTAGTGAAGAGTTTTAGGGTGGGATAGCACGAGCCCACTTGTTGAATTTGTCATCCTGAGCAAGCTCGCGAAGCGAGCGCGTCGAAGGATCTGCGGTTGTTTTTCCGGCCCTCAAGCTCGCACGAAAATGGGTGCCCCATCCTAAAACTCGGAGCGTAGTGAAGAGTTTTAGGGTGGGATAGCACGAGCCCACATGTTGAATTTGTCATCCTGAGCGAGTCCGCCGAAGGTGGACGAGTCGAAGGACCTGCATTTGTTTTCCCGGCCCTCAACCCACCACAAAAATGGGTGCCCCATCCTAAAGCTCGGAGCGTAGTGAAGAGTTTTAGGGTGGGATAGAACGGCAATTCGTTACCTCAACTCAAACTGACGGCTGATAGCTGAGGGCTGACGGCTATCTCGTGTACGCAAAAGTCCCGCACAACGCCGTCGACTTCGCGATCGCGTCGAACGTGAACACCGGCATGTCGTCTCCCGAGAAAAACGCCACCTCGAGCGTCTTCCCCGCAACGTATGTCGCCATCCACTGCGTGTCCTCGCCCCCGCACAATGTGTTCTTTTTCAAGAAGCGCTGCGCCGCCGGGATCTTCAGCCGGTAGAGCATCCCGCTGATGCCGGCATTCACATCTGCGTCGAATACCGCGCTCACCTCCACCGGCTTCAAGGGGCGGATCGATGCCAGCGGATACGAGATGTAGTCAATCGAAACTCTTTCTTTGGCAATCGCAATATCGCCCGTGATCGACGTCGCGTTCGTGCTCGCCGCAATCCATGCCCCGCCGTCCTGAGCGTTGGCCCGCGTCGCGCCCGGAACCGCTCCCGCCAGCAGTAGGCTCACCGCCACGCCCACGACTGTCCATCTCCGCATCCCGCTCTCTAATCTCTGCTCTCTGATCTCTCTCTCCCTATGGACCCGTCTTTCTTGGTCCCTCGGTCCCCGTCCATCTACCACCCCAGCACGTACGCGAACACCAGCGGCGCCACAATGCTCGCATCGCTCTCGATAATGAACTTCGGCGTCTTCTCTCCCAGCTTGCCCCACGTAATCTTCTCATTCGGCACCGCGCCCGAATACGATCCATAGCTCGTCGTCGAATCCGAAATTTGGCAGAAGTACGCCCACAGCGGCACATGGTCGCGCTGCAAATCCTGGTGCAGCATCGGCACCACGCAAATCGGAAAATCTCCCGCGATCCCGCCGCCAATCTGGAAGAATCCCAGCGGAGTCTTCTTCGTCGTCTCCGTGTACCACTCCGCCAGTTCCATCATGTACTCGATGCCCGTCCTCACCGTATGCACCTTCTTCACGTCGCCCGTAATGCAGTGGCCCGCATACATATTCCCCAGCGTCGCGTCTTCCCAGCCCGGCACAAACATCGGCAGATTCTTTTCCGCCGCCGCCAGCAGCCAACTATTCTTGGGATCGATTTGGTAGCTCTGTTTCAGCCCTCCCGACAGCAGAATCTTGTACATGAACTGGTGCGGAAACCACCGCTCTCCGGCCTTGTCTGCCTTCACCCACTCCGCCAGCACCTCGTTCTCAATCCGCCGCATCGCCTCCATCTCGGGGATGCATGTATCTGTCACGCGGTTCATGTGCCGCGCCAGCAGCGCCGCCTCGTCCGCCGGTGTCAGGTCACGGTAGCCCGGTACGCGCTCATAAAAATTGTGCGCCACCAGGTTGAACACATCCTCTTCCAGGTTCGCGCCTGTGCAGCAGATCCCGTGAATCTTGTCCTGCCGGATCATCTCCGCCAGCGACAAACCCAGCTCCGCCGTGCTCATCGCACCGGCAATCGTCACAAACATCTTGCCGCCGTCGGCCAGCAGCTTGTTATAAGCCTCCGCCGCATCCACCAACGCCGCGGCATTGAAATGACGGTAATG
>Ga0181535_10007726_pt1 | contig 10741 bp, 9 predicted proteins | sample PEATcosm2014_Bin_44_FD_119774 | JGI IMG/M metagenome (GOLD analysis project Ga0181535, IMG submission 119774) | Peatland microbial communities from MTU Mesocosm Facility, Houghton, MI, USA - PEATcosm2014_Bin17_30_metaG | ecosystem: Environmental > Terrestrial > Soil > Wetlands > Peat | place...
AGCAGCGTCAACTGGTCGGTAAGCGGCGAGCCGTGAGCGAAAATAATCTCCCGCTCTTTCGCTTCCAGGTGGATTTGGGTCGAATCCAGGGGCATCATGAAGACCGGCACGCCGGATGCCAGAAGCGCCTGGGCCCCTGCGGGGTTGCGGTTGATGTTCCACTCGGCATCGGGCGGGCGGCGCTCGCCGTTGCGTCCGTCATAGCCGCGATAGACGCTCCCGCCCATCATGACCACCCGTTTGAGGTTGCGAAATGTATCGGGATCACGCTTGATCGCCGCTTCAATATTGTTGAGCGGGCCAATGGCGATGAGGGTGATTTCGCCCGGATGGGCGCGAATCTGATCGAGCAAAAACCCGGCCGCGTCATGTGCCGCTCGCTGCTCCACCAGGTGGGCTACACCTGCCATCCTCTGGGCCTGGTCTGCCTTCCATTTTGCGGCCTCCTGCTCGCGCTGCTTCTTGAGGCGGGCCTCATCGGCCTGGCTCGAAGAATGAATACTGACCACCCCGCAACTCCGGTTCGCAAATCCACTCGCGTACGCGGCCTGTGTGAAGACGTTCTCGTGCGGCGTGGGAACGCCAGGAACGACGTTTACATCGAAGCGGCAAAGCGAACCCAGATACCGGTACACCAACTTCGCCCGCAGATCCGTATCCCCATACGCCGTCGTAATCCCCAGCAGCTTCAACTCCGGGCTTTTCAGCACCAGCGCCAGCGCAAAGGCATCGTCGATGTCGTCGCCGATATCCGTGTCCAGAATGGCCAGCTGAGGCGGCGTCGCAGCCTGTTGCTCAGCCGCCAACGCTTGTCCTGCGGAGGCAATCGCCCAGGCAAAGCACAGGAACACCGAAACCGGCGCCAAAGACAATCGCAAAATCTTCATGCACAACACTCTAACCGGAATACCCGCACGCTGCTCTGGCAAATTCGGGCTGCGCAATCGACCCCTCCTGGGTTAGCATCAAACCACGCTTCGCTCGTCTTCCTCCTCAGGCAAAAAGCCCTATGCGCATTGGTTCCGGTCTTCGGAGGTTAGCCGCAATCGCGGCGACAGCTTTGGCCTGCACAGCTTGTCTGGCTGCGCAGTCGTTCGATCTGGACCGAAACCGGGTGCCACTGGTTTCGCTCGACGGCGAATGGCGCTTCCACGCCGGCGATTCGCCCCGCGCAACCGCGTCCGCCCTCGACGCCGGTCCGTTCCTTTGGGCGCAGCCTTCCTTTGACGACTCGGCCTGGCCTCTGCTGAAGAGCGATCGCTCGTGGTCGGTTCAAGGGTACCCGGACTTGAGCGGCTACGGATGGTACCGCTTCACGGTGCGCGTTCCCGCAGGCAAGCAACCCATCGACATGCTGCTGGCGCCCATTGTCACCTCGTTTCAGGTCTTTGCCGACGGCCGGCTGGTCGGCGAGTCCGGGCAAATGCCGCCGACCCTCACTCCCAACACGCGATTCAGCTACCAGGTCTTTCCGCTCACCATGGCTGGAAGCCCTGCGGACCGCACCGTTCAGGTCGCCATCCGCGTATGGCATTCCCCGATCTGGGCGAACTACATGGGCGGGGGGCCGTATGGAGGGGGAAACCTGGCCGGCAATCCGCTCTTTGTAGCGATGGAAAGAGCCCACCAGCAGCGCGCGCGCAACATTCGATTTGTCGACTACTACGCCTACTCCATCGCTGCCGGCCTGGTCGGCCTGGCCATTCTCTGCCTGTTTTTCATCCGCAAAGCCGAGCGCGAGTACCTCTGGTTTGCCGTGATGCTGCTGTCACAGGCCACCGACAGCGCCTTCAACGTCTCGAAGGAGATCTATGCCTTCCCGCCCATCCCGGTCTTCGATCTCATCGATGGAATTTTGGCGGCGCTCAACATCTTCGCGGCATTCTGCTTCTTTTCAAAGGTTCTGAACGCCCGCGCCGGAACTTTGGGCCGAATGTTCCTCGTCCTGGTGGTCCTGAGTCCGATCGCGAACGTGTCCTACTGGCCTGGCTGGGTCTCGGTTCCATCCGGCGCGGCCATCCAGTTGGCTTTTTTGCTCCCCGCCGCGCTCTGGATCTTCTGGCTGCTGGCCAAACGCGCCATCGCCGGCAACCTCGACGCGCAACTGTTGCTGATCCCAACCTTGCTCGACGTCGGCTTCTACGTGGCAGACAACGTGGCCATCGTGCTCGGCCAGTTGGGATGGAACCGTTCTCCGCGCGTTCTGGACGTACCGCTTTCTATTCCGCCGTTCACCATGCGCCCTGGCATCCTGCTGCACCTCGTCTTCCTGCTGGCCATGTGCGTGTTTCTCATCCTGCGCTTCACCCGCGCGCGGCGCCGCGAGGTGTGGCTGGCCGGCGAATTCGAGGCTGCCCGCCAGGTTCAACAGGTATTGCTGCCGGACCAGCAGGACCAATGCGCCGGCTTCACAGTCGAAAGCGTCTACCAGCCTGCTCAACAGGTTGGCGGCGACTTCTTCCAGCAGATCAGCGACGGCCAGTGCGGCATGCTGATCGTGATCGGCGATGTGAGCGGCAAAGGCCTGCCCGCCGCGATGCTGGTCTCCGTGCTGGTAGGCGCCATTCGCGCCGAGGCTGCCCACGGCACGGACCCAGCCGCTCTGCTGCGCTCGCTGAACGACCGCATGATGGGCCGTTCCCACGGAGGCTTTACCACTTGTCTGGCCGCGCACATTACCGCCGGCGGCCTGCTGACCCTGGCCAATGCAGGCCACCTGCCGCCGTATCTGAATGGAGAGGAGGTCGGCATCCCTGGCACCCTGCCGCTGGGAATTATCGCAAATGCAGGATACGAGTGCTGCACTGTGCAACTCAAGCCCGGAGACCGCCTTGCCTTCGTCTCTGATGGAGTGGTTGAGGCGCAGTCAAAATCGAATGAACTCTTCGGGTTCGATCGCACACGGGACCTAAGCCGCCAGCCTGCCGCGGCGATCGCCGAGGCTGCGCGCGTCTTCGGCCAAACGGACGACATTACCGTGGTGACCGTTGAGTTCGTCGGCGCGACGGTTCCCGCCGCGGTTGTATAGCGGACGGTTTCGTCCGCTGCGATGCCGCGCGTCTCGCGCTGGTTCCATAACTCGGTGGTTGTGGAGCGCGGGCCGCTGGTCTTTTCGTTCCCCATCGGTGAGAGCTGGGTGAAGCTGCAGGATCGCGGCATGACCGCCGACTGGCAGGTCTCCCCAACAGCCCAATGGAACTACGCGCTGAGTTTCGATTCCGATGCGCCACAAAAGAGCATCGAAGTTAGCGAAACGGCAATTGGCGAAGCTCCGTTTTCACGCGCTCACTCGCCCGTTCGACTGGGCGCGAGGGCACGCAAGCTCCCCGATTGGCGCGCGGAAGATGGCGTGGCTAACCCGCTGCTGCAGAGCCCGGTTACCAGCGATGCGCCGGAAGAGGCTATTGAACTCATCCCCTACGCCGCGGCCAAGCTCCGCATCACCGCGTTTCCACAGTGCAAGAGCTAGCAGCGGCAGTTCAGGGCGCCGGCGTCGCCGGGCTTACCTGGTATACGTGCGATTTGGGCGCGGCGGTCTCATAGATTGAATCCTCCAGCGAGTTCTCGAAGGCATCCATCACGTCCGGCTTGCCGGGCTGTGCACCGGTTTCGGCTTTGCGAATGGCCATGCGCAGATGAATGTAATGCGCCTCGTCGCGGTCCCGCACCAGCCAGCTTACCCGTTGAGATTGCGCCCGCATCGGAGTCGCATAGTCCGCCAGGTTGATTCCTTTGGTCAGCTCTTCGGCTGGAAACGTGCCTATCGCCTGATCATCGATCTTGACCGAGTAGTTGCCGGGTTCGAGGCCGCTGACGCGCAAAGGCTCCTGATTCAAAGCCTGCTCGATGTCAGTCAGACTGAGCAGCAGCGCCTGGGTCTCGTTGCCGCGGATGAAGGCCAGCGGAAGTGCGTTCTCCTTCTCCGTCCAGTGCAGGCCGGCTTTGTCTTTCGCAACCGCGTCCACTGTGGCATTCTGTGCATCCACCAGCCTGCCCGCAGCCCCGTCAATCGTTATCGACGAGACGAGCGCCGGCGCGTTCCATCCCTTCAGCAGCGCTTCGGCCATGACCCAGTGCGCGAGCGGGTCCGGATGCACGCGGTCGGGAAGCAGCAGTTTTGCCACCAGCGGATTCTGGGCTTGCTCCTTTTCAATCGCGGCCACCACGGGTGGATTCAGATTGATGAAAGTTCCATCAAATTTCTTCGCCATTTCCTTGTCCAGATCCGCAAAATGCTCCATCACGCTGTTGTAGCCGCTCGGAAACGTCTCGGGCCTGGTTACGTCATCGAAGGGCGACGGTCCCAAGAGCGTGAGTCGTGCTTGCGGCGCGTGTTCGCGAATCGACTCGAGCAGATGCTCGTAGCCCTTTGTATAGGTGTTCTCTATCTCCTCGGTCGTCGGGCGGTAGCTCCCGTCGTTCATCCCCAGCATCACCGCAACTACCGTGGGCTTGAGCGAAAACACATCGCGCGCCAGCCGCTCGTCAATGGGTCCGCCGCCTCCGCCGGTCACGCGGTCGCCGCCCACTCCCGCGCCATAAAAATGCACGCGCATGGCAGGAAACCGCGTCGCCGTATACAACTCCACGAACTGGTTGTAGTAGTTTTGCTCCGTGATGCTGTCGCCGTAGAAGACAACCGTGTCGTTGTTCTTGAGATAGAAGCCCTGCACACCGGCAAACGGCGTTTTCGGCGCCGTGACTACGCCCACCAGCGAGTCGGCACAGCCGTAATAAAGAAACCACTGGTCATGGAAGTAGACCAGGCCTTCGGCAAAGGTAGTTCCCGCTACATATTGACCTGTCTTTTCGTAAGGCATCTCGGGCTTCAGGTCGGGGTGATCGGTCTGCGCCAACAGTTGCGCTGGATTGTGCGCGTCGAAGAGTGCCTCGCCCGCCGCGTAGGCATTCGGCCCCAGATCCGGATCGCCGCCGTCGACCGCATTCTTGCCGTTGTAGAGCACGACAATGCCTGCATCGGTCAACACCGGAGGCGGGCCGGTCTCAGGGAAGGTGCTGTCGAAGTGGCCGGCGCGCGGCCGCAGCAGCTCGATGGGATTGCTGGGGGCGACTTCGACCGGCGTCCAGTGAATAAGGTCCGTTGAAGTTGCGAGACGAATTGCGCCTTCGCCCCAGTACATCCAGTATTTGCCTTCGATTCTGGCTGCGATCAGCCGGCCCTTCACCGGATCGAGGCGGGTGACAATGCCGGCCGACTTGTATTTCAGCTCCGCGTATTTGCCGCCCGCCGCGGCCAGGAAGGCGGGCCCATATTTCGTCCAGTGCTCGAGGTCGCGAGAACTGGCGATGCCTACCGAATAGGTCTTTCGGTTCCACTGCGTATAGGTCAGGACATAGGTGCCGTCCTCGCGCTCCACAATGCGTGGGTCCTCTACTCCGCCCGGCCACTCGCGCGCTTGCTGCTTGTCCCTGGCCGGGTAAAACACCGGCGCATTCAGGCGCGTGAAGTGGATACCGTCCATGCTCTCGGCCAGGCCGAGCCGCGAGGTATGCCCTCCGATCTCCATCGCTCCGGAGTCATCTTCCGCGCGATACAGCACGTAGACCTTGCCATCGCGCACAATTGCCGCCGGATTGAAGGTGTGCAGCGCTTCCCAGTGCGCGGGCGCCTTCAGAATCGGGTCGGTAAATGTGGACTCAGCCCGCGGCGCGATCACCGGGTTCCCGCTTGCCGGCCGCGTGAAGGGGCCAATTTGCCAGGGGGCTGTCGTCTGAGCTTGCAAACTGGCCGCGCTGAACAGCGCCGAAGCCAGGAGTAGTTTTTGCAGCGTACTTGTTCCCATTGTTCTCCCTCTAAGCCGGCTCATTGAGATTCGGGGTTTCCCACCCTTTCGCAAAGGACGCGAAAGGGCGAGGCACGGGGCGTTTTGGGCTGGACATGGTTGCGTTCATTGGGCCGCATAAAAACTCAAGGCTGCGTCTCCCTGTTCCAGCAGGCGCGCGCGTGTGAGTAAACCATACCCGTCTTCCAGCGGCTCCTTTTTGCGGTGTTCGGCGATTACCAATGCTCCAGGCGCGAGCAGGCCCGCAGCTGAACCGCCGAGCAGGCCGAGGGTTGCAGCATACTCCTGAGCAGCATCGTAGGGCGGATCAAGAAATACCACATCGAAGGCAGTTTCCGGTGTCAATTTCCGCAGCACCGCGCCCGCGCTCGCCGCGTGAATCCGGAATCCCGCCGTCAGCCCCAATCGGGCCAGGTTGGCACGGAGCACACGCAAAGCCGGCTCGGCGCGCTCAACAAACTCCACCATTGCAGCACCCCGGCTCAACGCCTCGATCCCCACCGCCCCGGAGCCGGCATACAAATCCAGAAAACTCGATCCATCGATCCGGGGGGCGAGCACGTTGAAGAGCGTCTCCCGCAGCCGGTCGCTGGTGGGCCGCGTGGCCAGCCCGGCGGGAGCCTGCAGCGGGCGGGAACGGTACGATCCGGCAATGATACGCATTGTTCATCAGCATAGCCGACCCCGACCCTCTACAATCGAAACATGCGAGGCTGGTCAATTCCGCTGGGCCGCTGGATGGGCGTCGAGTTACGCGTCCATGCCTTCTTTCCTCTGCTGGCCCTTGTATGCCTTGCGCTGAGCGTAGCGGACGGCGTCGGGCGCGGTATCGGCCTGTTCCTGGTGCTGGTTGCGGCGGTGCTGGTGCGCGAGACCGCTCGCCTCATCGTCGCCGCATGGATCGGTTTGCGGCTGCGCGCCGTGCTGTTGCTGCCCATTGGCGGGCTGTTTGCCTACGCTGACCCCGAGAGCCAGGAGAACGCCGGCCGGGGAAGCACCCAGTTCATTCTGGCATTCACCGGACCGGTGACCAACTTTGCTACGGCGCTGGTGCTGGCAGCCTTATTCGCCGGAGCGGGCGGCGATTTGCACCTCTTCGACCAGCCGTTGATCACGTCTGCATATCTGTTGCGAAGCATGGTCTGGATGCAGGTCGGGCTGGCGCTGCTGCACCTGCTGCCCGCGTATCCGCTCGACTGCGGGCGGCTGCTCCGTGGCAGCTTTGCCCGCAAGCACGGCTTTGCTCCCACCGGCCGTGTCGCATCGGGCCTGGGACAGATCCTGGCTCTGCTGGCCATGATCGGCGGCATGGCGCTGCATAATTACTGGCTCATCATCGCCGGTTTTTTCATCATGATCGGCGCTCAGATCGAGGACCAGGGGGTCTTCTTCCAGTCAGTGGTAGACACAGTCCGCATGCGCGAAGTCATGCTCACGGATTTCGCCACACTCTCGCCATCTGACACGCTGGCCGACGCGCTGGTGCGCTGCGTCCACTCCCTGCAGGAAGACTTCCCCGTGGTGCGCGGCCCGCAACTGGTGGGCATCGTCTCCCGGCAGCGCATTGTGGATGCCCTGCGCAACGACGGAAACGGCTACGTGCAGTCGGTGATGTCCCGAGCCTTTCAGGTGGCGCGCCCCGAGGACACGCTGGGCACGACCATCCGCCGGCTGACGGCCGGCCACGGGCTTGCGCTCATTCCCGTAGCCGAGAGCGGCCGCGTGGTGGGCATTGTGAGCGTGCAGAACCTGATGAGCTCCATGTCGCTTCTGGCCGAGCAGCGCCGCATTGAGCGCGAGGAAGCGGAGAGCTGACGCCAGCCATGGAAACCGGCCCGAAGGCTTCGAGCGAGTTCGCAACTATCGCTCCCGGCCTTTACATTGTCGGCACGCCCATCGGGAACCTCGGCGATATCACCCTCCGCGCTCTCGACGTACTCAGACACGCCGACCGCATCGCCTGCGAAGACACACGCCAGACGCAAAAGCTGCTCAACCACTTCCAGATTGAGACTCCCACCGTAAGCTGCCATCAGCACAACGAGCGCTCTAGGGCGGCCGAGCTTGTTGAAGTGCTCAAAACCGGCGCACGCATTGCCCTTGTCTCCGACGCCGGAATGCCCGGCATCAGCGACCCCGGCGCGTGGCTGGTCACCGAGGCCATCGCCGCGGGCGTTGCGGTGATTCCCATCCCCGGCGCCAATGCCGCGCTCAGCGCGCTGGTGGCATCAGGGTTGCCTACCGCGGAGTTCCACTTCATCGGATTCCTCCCTGAAAAGGCCGGCGCCCGACGCAGCCGCCTGGAGGAGTTGGCCGCCGACACGGCACATTCCGAAGCTGCGCGAACTTTGGTTTTCTACGAGGCTCCACACCGGATTCTGGAGACGCTGGCCGATCTTGAGGCCGTCTGGGGTCCCGGTCTACGCGTAGCAGTAGCGCGCGAGCTGACCAAGCTTCACGAGGAGTTTCTGCGGTCCACGGTGGCAGAAGCCCGCCGCGAGTTGGCCGCCCGCGATCGCATTCGCGGAGAGATTACTTTGCTTGTCGAGGCGCTACCGCAAGTGCGCCAGCAGTCCGGCTCCGGCCCAGGGACGGAGAAAATATCGGCGCGTATTGCCCGCCTTCAGTCCGAAGCGGGCCTGGATGAAAAAGATGCTCTCAAGCTTCTGGCACGCGAACTGGGCCAGTCGAAAAGCGACCTGTACCGCGAGTTGCAGCGCGAGCGCGCCAAGCTCAAGACCGGGTCCCGCTGAATCCGGGAGATGCGCTCAAGAGGGCAAGCAGATCCGCTCTGCCAGTGTATTCGGCAAGATCTTGGACGGAATCATCTCGAGACTCTCGGCTCCCAACCGCTCATCGCCGTCTACTTTGTTGCGATCTCGCGAATCAACTGCTCCAGCTGGTGCCTCCTGCGTTCGCTTACATCCAGGAAGCGGATTCCTAAAACGACCTCATCCTGGATGGATTGAATCACGCCGGAGAGTCGGAACGGGAGCCCCTGAAGACAAAACTCCGTCTCCACACGCCGGTAGATGTCCACCGGGAATCGATCATGGGTGCGAATGCGGCAACCACCCAAACTAAGGTCCAGAATGCGCCCCTTTGCGGAGGAACCAAATCGGACGAGATGAACCGTGGCCTCCGAATCGACCTCGTAGCGGGGGAAAGCGCGTCGCGGGTGGGGGGCCGGCGCCGGCTGCGATTCGGGTTGAGAGGATGACCGGGTCTGTGCGAGTCCCGGCGATTCCTGTTTTCGCGCATCGACCTCATTCGCTTTGTCCATCTCGTCAAGCACCTCGGCCAATTCGTCGCGGCGGCGTTGCATCTGGGACATAAATCGGATGCCCAGCAGGCACCGATCGCTGGTCCATTGGATTGCTCCGCTGAAACGAAAGGCTATGCCATTGATTTTAAATTGGTTTTCCACTCGGCCATGGAGGCCGGTCTGAACAGGCCCGCGAGTCTCGACACGGGCGCCTTCCAGGCTGACATCGATCACCCGGCAGTGAACTCTGGTGGAATGATCCAAAAGCAGAAGCTCGCCTTCCTCGCTCACGGAGATGCGGCGGTGTGCGCGCCGATCCGATTGCGGCTTTGAAGCGTCTTCTGGTCTCTCTTCCACTGCGATCGCTACTCCGGCAGAACTTCTGGTTGAATCAATGCCCCGCCGCTATTTCCCACGGACGCACAGGTACCGGTTCGACGGCCTCCCGGCCCTTCAAACGATCATACTCATAAAGGTCGCTCGTGGTTCCAAGCGACTCGTTATACAGGCTGATGCTCCCCGTGAGCTGGCTCAGTTCTTCGCTGAACAAATGGATGGCCTGGAGCTGAGCGGCGGTCGCGGGCAGCTCGTACTTTGAAGTCTTGAGAAATTTCTGGTAACCGCGGTCAAGCAACCGCGCCACTTCTCCGCCGAACACGGCTCCCGGCCGTTCCCAGAAAGCCACCGGCGCACCTTGACCTGGAACCAGCACCGCGCCCGCTCCGTGCTTGGTCACCAGCACGCCTCCGGCCACTCCGGCAAAGGGCGCCACATCGAACGAATGCGAGCGCAGGATCTCCAGAGTCTGATCGAAGTTCGGATTGCGGGATTTTTTCGCCATCGTTGTCTTCCAGTCTGCGAGGATGTTGAAAGAGGGATCGGCAAAAACCTCGAGCCGTTCCAATCTCGCTATCCCCAATCTCGCACAACCGGAACGTCCGCGGCAATTCCCCATGAAGGCCGGAAGCGCCCAACTCGGCACCTCCCTTGCCGAACGCATCGGCTCGACGCCGCTCGTGCGGCTGGATCAGGTCACCCGCGGCCTTGAAGGGGTTACCTTGCTGGGCAAGGCGGAGTGGGCCAACCCCGGCGGAAGCGTGAAGGACCGCGCCGCCGCTTCCATGGTTGCAGACGCACGAGCGCGCGGCCTGCTGACCCCTGGCAAGACCCTTCTCGACGCGACCAGCGGCAATACCGGCATCGCTCTGGCCATGCTGGGCGCCGCGCTCGGGTTTCCAGTCCAGTTGGCCATGCCGGCCAACGTCTCTCCGGAGCGCAAGCGCGTCCTTCGCGCCTATGGCGCACAGGTGGAGTGGACCGACCCCGACCAGGGCTCCGACGGCGCTATCCGGCGGGCACGCGAGATGGCCGGCAACGATCCCGGACGGTTTTGCTATGTGGATCAGTACTCGAACGACGCCAACTGGCTGGCCCACTATCGCACCACTGGACCGGAAATATGGCAACAGACCGGCGGCCAGATCACACACTTTGTCGCGGGACTGGGCACGAGTGGGACTTTCATGGGAACGACTCGCCGGCTCAAGGAGTTCAAACCGACGCTGCAGGCGATCAGCTTCCAGCCGGACTCGCCGTTCAATGGGCTGGAAGGGCTCAAGTATATGGGCAGCTCGATTGTTCCGGCCATCTACAATCCCCACCTGGCCGACCG
>Ga0181535_10007727_pt1 | contig 10739 bp, 6 predicted proteins | sample PEATcosm2014_Bin_44_FD_119774 | JGI IMG/M metagenome (GOLD analysis project Ga0181535, IMG submission 119774) | Peatland microbial communities from MTU Mesocosm Facility, Houghton, MI, USA - PEATcosm2014_Bin17_30_metaG | ecosystem: Environmental > Terrestrial > Soil > Wetlands > Peat | place...
AGAAAGCCGACCACCTCCAGCGCCAGGATGACAATGGCCGCCCCAACCGCTGCCGCGCCATAGAGTCCCGCGCCGCAGGCCATGCCGATGGAGGCAACCACCCAGATGCTGGCCGCGCTGGTGAGCCCGCTGATGCGGCTGCGGTTGTGCAGGATGAGCCCCGCGCCCAGGAAGCCGATGCCCTGGACGATGTTGGAAGCCACCTGCCCTTTGTTGGATCCGTTGTCGCCGGCCAGCACCGCCGACATCAGCGTAAAAAACGCGCTGCCCATGCAGATGAGCAGATTGGTGCGCACGCCGGCTGCCTTGCGATTGAACTCCCGTTCCAGCCCGACCAGCGCGCCCAGCGCACAGGCCAGGAGCAGCCGTCCGATTGCCCCATTGACCACTACGAGTTGTTCGAGATGATCGAAGCTGAGGGGTTGCGCGAACTGTGCCAGGGCCGTGCTCATTGAGGTTCCTTGACCGATGCTATCACTGTGCGGGCGGGTTTGTTGAGGGGTGTTGTTTTAGGGGGTTGGGCCGGTTTCCAGTTTGGCATCACCCGCTCGGCAACTCGCGAATCGGGGAGGGCCAGGGGCTGTTGATTTCGCTGAGTGATAAGGCGATTAGCGTAAATCCAGAAGCATCCCCGACGATTTCGGCATCTTCGGGGTCGATCCTGCTAAGACCTCTGCAGTTGGTCCGCAGAATACGTTTGCCTTTCGGCTCGAAACCCGCCTAATATCTTCGCAGATTCAAAACCAGCGAGGGTTAACGTGCAAATCACCAAGGTGGTAATAGACCAGTTCTGCTCAGTTGAGCACGCTGAGGTTTTCCCTTCGATGTTCAATGTCTTGGTTGGCCAAAACAATCACGGCAAAACGAACGTATTCGAGGCGCTGAACTGGTTTTATACGAACAAGGGAGATGTTAAACAGCTTCGATTCGGCCGGAAAGGCAGTGCTGAGATGTCAGTCGAAGTGGAGTTCGCCGGCGTGCAGGCAGCGCTGGCATCAATGAAGAACGAAAAGAATCGGGTCTCAATCGAGAAGGTAATAGGAACCGAGGATTGGATACGGTCTAAGCGCTCAAGTGTCGATCCTAAGATCAGAAAAATATTCGACCCAAAGAATAACATGTGGCTCGACAAGAATCCGACGGGTTTCGATTCAGCATTTAACGACCTTTTACCCATGCTCGAGTATGTCGATACGAGCACTCACCTTAATGACGTCGCAAAGTTTAGCAAGACTTCGCCGATCGGAACGATGTTGGCTGGAGTGTTGATGGCGCTCCTTGAGACCAGCCAGCCCTACAAGGATTTCCGGCAAAAGTTTGATGAACTTTTCACCGCCCCAGGATCTGATGTTCGCATCGAGCTAGACAAGATCGGAAGCCAAGTAACCCTTTATATTGCGAAGCAGTTTCCTGACTGCACATTGGTGACCTTCCAGATCACGGAGCCGGCCTTCGAGGAGCTGCTAAAAGGTTGCACAACCGAGATTGATGATGGCATCGTGACGAATGCAGCCGAAAAGGGCGACGGAATGCAACGAGCCCTTATGCTAGCTATCCTTCAAACGTACGCAGATTTCCGCCGGAAGGGCGAAGCCAGCGGCAAGTGCTTCCTCTTTCTGATTGACGAGGCAGAGCTTCATTTGCATCCGACGGCCCAGCGTCATCTGAAGAATGCCTTGAAGGATATCGCGGATGGAGGGGATCAGGTGTTCATTAACACCCACTCTTCCGTTCTTGTCGCAGACGATTTTGCCGGACAAACAGTTTTCTGTGTAGAGAAGTGCAATATGAAGTCTGCTGTTACCCCCGTTTCCCCCTCGGAAAAGTCGGCAATTATCTACGATCTCTTAGGGGGGAGTCCCGGTGATCTTCTCCTCCCGCGAAATTTCCTAATCGTAGAGGGACGGAGCGACCAGATATTCATTAAAGCCATCATCGACCGCTTCTATGATGACAAGCCTCCAGTGCAGATAGTTTTTTCCGAAGGAGATTTTGAGAAGCAACGGGAATCGATGAACGCCATCAATGCTGTTTTCGTTCCCTTGGCGCAAAACCCAATCTACCGAGATAAACTGATCATCCTATGCGACTTTCCGCATCCGTCGAAACAAGCTGATTTTGAGCAATTTAAGAAAGTCTACAATGCGCTTGTCGGCAACAATCAACTTCACGTCCTACCCGTTCAAAGTTTGGAAGAGTACTACCCTGGCCAATACAAGAAGACCAGCGACGAAGTTAAGGATTTGGGAAAACAATTGGGCTTAAAGCGCGAGCTAGCTCGACATGTGGGAAAAAGCATCACACAAGCCGAATTTGAAAATGAGATGCCCGCACTGTTGGCCGCGTTGGTTGCGTGCTGGTCGAATGCGTACTCATAGACTTGATTTGGGGCGGGTGGCGCAGGTCCGCGGGTGACGCACCATAAGTTTTCAGAATCTGAACATTCCCTCAAAAGTGGGTGCCCCATCCTTCCGCAGTTTTATCGCGGAAGGGTGGGAAAGCACGATCCTCGACCGTCCGTTCTCCGATCTAGCCGTTTCATCGCCGGGTGTCCCGCTTCTGGGGCCTGGGAAACTACAACCCTTTCCCTGCCCCTTGCGTAGTATTACGCCCCGCCGGCGCACAATGGGGATAGTGAAACCCATGAAAGAAATCGCCGCAGGGGCGGAAGTCGCGTCCGCGTTCCCCGGTCTAAAATGTCAGGTATGTGACCGGTCCGTACCCCCGCAAGGTGACCCCTACCCCCCTAACCCCAGGGGGGTATCATTTCATTCCTAGCTTTCTCGTAAATAACTGTTCATAAATAACTTAAGAATTCTCTATATTAACTGATTGGTAATCTTTACCTTTAGATTTTAGGCTCCAATCAGCCGAAAATACCGCTTCGGCCGGCGGCCAGTGTTCGCCGATCTGCCTGGTCATGATGTTGAGTTGACGAGAACAGCCCAACGCGCTCAGAGAGCTGTTCCGCCGTTCTTTCCGAATGCCGGGCGATACGTCGACTATCCGTCAATTGATCCAACACTCACTTCTGTTGAAGCAGCGAAGCATCCGAGACGTAAATCGTCCGCGCAAACTGTCCAGGGCCGTAAAGCAGTGCAGTCAGGCCGCGGTGCGGCGCCTCCAAGCCGCTGAACCTTGCCGTTGACGCGCGACAGAAGTGTGCGGTACGATGTTGGCACTCCTGAGGCGTACTAGCCAAGGAGTCCGCAAACCTCAAGGAATAAAAGAGATTGCCCGTTCGTTGAGATATCCATCCTTCTTGAAAGACCAGAGCAAGCCAGACTGTACTTCCCCATCAGGTTAGGAGGACATCATGAAACTTCTCAACACCGCAGTGTTCGCAACATCAGCTGCCATCCTGCTGCTGGCTTTCCCCGCGATTGCCAGCGCCGATTCGTATTCGTCCTTGATTGTCTACGGCGACAGCCTGTCGGACAACGGCAATCTTTACGGCGCTACCGGTAATCCGGCCTCGCCCCCGTATTACAACGGCCGCTTTTCCAACGGGCCCGTCGCGGTGGAGCAACTCGCGGGGTTGCTAGGTTCGCCGCTTTATGACTTCGCATGGGGCGGAGCTACTTCAGGCATTGGAAACTATGGCGACGGGGGCACGCAGACCACCTCCGGCGCTTTCGGCCTGCCGGGAATGATCCCCGAATTGATTGGCTCGGGCCCCGTGTTGTCCACACTGAATGTGCCCAACTCGCTGTTTATTGTGTGGGGCGGGGCCAATGATTTTCTGACCAGCGGCACGCCGCTTCAGGCTGCGGAGGACATCGACTTTATCGTCTCCTCGCTCCAGTCCGATGGCGCAACGCATATCCTGGTGCCGGGAATCCCCGACCTGGGATTGACACCTGATTACTATGGCGATGCCGCGGCAACGGCGTACAGCGAGGAATTTAATTTGTTGTTGCAGGCCAGTCTTCCAACAGGCGCCACTTACGTCGACACTTTCAACCTGATGCACCAGATCGAAAGCAACCCCGCTGCTTATGGGTTAACCGATGTAACCGACCCTTGTTTGAATGGCGCGTCGGTCTGCTCCAATCCCAACCAGTATCTCTTCTGGGACGGCTTCCACCCCACCACGGCCGCGGACTCGATTCTGGCCGAGCAGTTTGACGAGGCTGCCACGCCGGAGCCATCCTCGATTCTGTTGCTGGGAACAGGGATTGCAGGACTAGCCAGCCTTCTGCGCAGGCGGAGAGCGGCTTAGGGAGCATCGGCGACATAGATCGTTCCTGGAGGCTGGCCCGGGGCTGTGAAGCGGCGCAGCGCGGTGAGGCCGGCTGGATGCGCCTGCACCGCGCGGTCGATCTCGTCGCCGTCGAAGGCCAGCACGATTGCCGCATGGGTGGCGGGCGCGGCCAGCGCGGCGCTGTAGAACTCCTTGTCGCTCTCGTTCACGGTCTGGCGCAGCGGAATTCCGGTGAGGGCAACGATCTCAGGATAGACCGATGTATTCATCAGCACCACGCCGCCGGGCCGCTCGGCGAGCAGAGTGCGCAGAGCTGGCGGAATCTGCTGCTCAAAGGGCCTGCGCGCATCGATGTTCTTCGTGCCTTCGACGTAAACAAGCGGACGCTCGCGCACCATCTGCACAGCATTCGAGGCGACCAACACGAACAGAACGCCTGCCGCGCAATTGGCCCAGCGGGAGTTGACCTCGCGGGGCTTGAATTCGCGGACAGCGGCGAGGGCAATCTGCGCAGCAAAACCCAGGCCCAGTGCCAAAGCGGGCAGCAGCTCCATTCCGTAGCGCGTGTTGTACCAGGAGTGCGGCCACCAGACGGGGAGAAAGATGGGCACCGACCCAAAAGCCACCGAGTAGGCATAGAACGGCGCAGGCAGCCAGAGAATAAGCGCCCAGGTGAAGGCGCGGCGGCGCTCTGTGATCCAGGCGCAGAGAGTTCCAAACAGGCTCAGCGCAAGCAGCGTGTTGCCCCACGCAACGGCGGCCGCATCCATCTCCGCGGCTTTGATAAAGAAGAGGAGCGAGACCCATGGATTGTGCCACCCCGGATGCGGCGGACCTGCTCCAGCGACTGTAGTGCGCATCTCGATGGCCTTGGCGGAGTAAGGCCCGCGCATGAAGCAGAGCCAATCGCCAAAGGCTGTTGCGTTATAGACGAACCAGACTATCGGCGCGGCGACAACGAAAACGCTTGCCAGCCAGAAGGCGCCTGAGCGCAGGCGGCCACGACGGGCAAGCGTGAGGCCCATGCATCCCCAGGCCAGCAGGGCGATGATCCAGCCGTCGTAGCGTGTGTAGACCGCGGCCACCAGCGCGGCGGCGATGCACCAGATCAGGCGGCGGGCCTGCCTTGAGTCGTCGTCCACGCTTGCCCGCCACTCCACCAGCCAGACGGCAATCCAGATGGTCTCGCACAGAAAGAGCGGCTCGGTCATGGCCGTGGTTTGCATGTAGAGCAGATTGGGATTGGCCGCGAAGAAAGCCAATGCGAGCGCCGACGGCGTCGGTGAGAGCCAGCGGCGAGCCAGCCGGTAGATGCCCGCGCAGCAGGCCAGATACGCCAGCGCCGACGGAATGACGCCGGCAAACCCGCTGGCCCACAAGCTATAAACCCGGACAAACGGGATCATCAGGATGTGAGGCAGCGGCAGCCACACCGAGCCCAACTGCGTGAGGCCCGGCCGATGCGAGTCGAGAACCCGCCGTGCAATATGCAGGTGGGCAACCGCGTCGCCGTAGTTGAGCATGGCCCCGTGACGCCAGCTCCAGATGATCGCCGCAATCGAAGCCGCCGCGCAGAGGGCCAGCACGGCAAGGCGCTCTGCGAACTGCGCGGCCCTCTGCGGGATGGAACTCTCAGTCAAGGTGAGTCAACTCGCGGAACAGAATGAAGCGGTCGTCGATCTCTTTGTGGCTTAGCGCTTGCAGCCGCTCCGTGCCAAAGCGCTCCACGGCAAACGATCCCAGCACGCTGCCATAGAACATGGCGCGCCGCAATGCCGCCGGAGTGAGTTGAGGCTGCGAGGCCAGATAGCCGAAGAAGCCGCCAGCAAAACTGTCGCCCGCGCCGGTGGGATCGATCACCTCTTCCAGCGGCAGCGCCGGAGCCCTGAATGGGTGCGGCTCCGCGCCTTCACCTTTTGGAGCGAAGCTGCGATTGCTGAAGAAAGCCGTCGCTCCATATTCGCCGTGCTTCACCACCAGCGTCTCCGGCCCCAGCGTCAGCACGGCGCGCGCCGCCTGCACAAGATTGTTGTTGCCAGCCAGCATCTTGGTCTCCGTTTCGTTGATGAGCAGAATGTCGAGCCCCTTCAGCATGGCGAGGAGCGCTGGGCGATAATCCTTGATCCAGTAGTTCATGGTGTCGCCGGCCACCAGCTTCACATCGGGCATTTGCTCGCGCACGCGCCGCTGCAAGACCGGATCGATGTTGGCCAGAAACAGGAACTCCGAGTCGCGATAGGCCTCGGGAATCTTGGGATCAAAGGCCGCAAAGACATTCAGATCCGTTTGGTGGGTCTTGGCTTCGTTCAGGCTGTCGAGATAAGACCCCTCCCAGAAGAAACTCTTGCCCGCTGCCCGCTCAATGCCGCGCGTGTCAATCTTGCGCTCCTTGAAGACGGCCTCCTGCTCGGGACCAAAGTCTTCGCCCACTACGGCGATGACGCGCACATCGGTAAAAAAACTGGCGGCCAGCGAAAAGTAAGTCGCCGCCCCGCCCAGGCAACGCTCTCTGCGCCCTGCCGGTGTTTCAATTGAATCGTAGGCAACGCTGCCTACTACGGTAATTGCCATTGTTCTTCCTCTCTTGCTAGATCAGGCTTAAATCGAACTTGATTCGTTTTGCATTCCTCTTGCTTCAGTGAACATTCATTTCGGCCTTGGCATTTTCTCTTTGTTCGTGAGGACAGAAGCGCGCTCGATGAGTTGCAATCCAGACGGAAGCGCCTGCATAAGGGCAGCTTCGTCTCCCCATTTTTTGTAAGGCTTCCCTTTGGGGACTCGATATGAGCCAGGCGGACAGTAAATGCCTCGTAGACATGATTCGCACCACATGTAGAACTTGGCCCAAATCAAATCGTCTATCTTCCGGGTTGGGTCTCCCAACCAAAGCTTCCGGAGGGTTTCAGTTTCGCAGTACGGACACAGCCTTGGGGAAGGGCCGAAGTCAGACAACAGGAATTTGGCATATTCTTCCCCGAACTCGGTTTGAAATCGCTGGAATAAATCCTGAGATGTCATAGCCTCTACCACCCAAAATACTTCCCAAACAGCAGCCCCAGCTTTTCCTTGGCCGCCTCGGGAATCGCGTCCGGCGCGGTCAGTACGGCATATTTCGCGGCTGAGGCGCAAGCGCAGTTGCGCTCGGCAGGCATGGCCGCCACAGCAGCCTTTACCACGCGCGCCGCGTTCTCCGCGTTCTGGTGCAGAACGGCCACAATCTCCTCAATGGTGACCGAGTCGTGCCCCTCGCGCCAGCAGTCGTAATCGGTGATCATGGCCACGGTGGCGTAGCAGATCTCGGCCTCGCGGGCCAGCTTGGCCTCTTGCAGGTTGGTCATGCCGATCACGTCCGCGCCCCAACTGCGATAGAGCTTCGACTCCGCTTTGGTTGAGAACTGCGGGCCCTCCATGCAAACGTAGGTCCCGCCCAGCTTGCCCACCACGCCCACAGCAGCGCAGGCCTCAGCAGCAGCCTTGGCCACCGTTGCGCACACCGGATCGCCAAAGGCCACATGGCCCACAATCCCCTCGCCAAAGAAGGTGGCGATGCGATGAAAGGTCCGGTCGATGAACTGGTCGGGCACGACAAAGTCGGTGGGCGTGTGCTCCTCTTTAAGCGAACCCACGGCCGAGACGGAGATAATGCGCTCCACGCCGAGCTTCTTGAAGGCATAAATGTTGGCCCGGAAGTTCAGCTCCGAGGGCAGGATGCGATGCCCGCGCCCATGCCGCGCCAGAAAGGCCACCTTGCGGCCCTCCAACTCGCCCAGCACAAAGGCGTCCGACGGCGAGCCAAAGGGCGTCTCCACGCGCTCTTCGCGCACGTTGGTGAATCCGGGCATCGAGTAAAGCCCGCTGCCGCCGATAATGCCGATCTCCGCCTGCGCCAATGCTCGCTCCTTCTGCCCCGCGAAGAATTTGCTGTGTCCGGGGCCTGTTCCCTGGCGGCTGGCCATTTCCCGGCCTGCGCGCCTGCTTTTGGCAAACACCTCAGTATAAAGGGAGCGCGCGGCACGCTCATGCGCCGCGCAAAGTTGAAGTCCCATACTTCCCGTATTAGCGCTGTCCGGTGCGATCCGATGGCCGCAGCCAAGCCACACCGCCCACAACGTATTCTTCTGCAATTGAACGACAGCAATTGATTCACATTGAATCGTTGCTGGCGTCTTTTTAAACGGTACAGTCGTCACATAGCCGTGAGGCGCAGGTACTTGCACCAGGGTTTGTCTGCCATCCGCGTTTCCAATAGGAAAGAAGTTGCCAATTCGACTCACAGGATGTATAAATCGTTGCGCGGTGGTTTATGGCGAAGCACGCCTCGACTGATCCGGGATCACCGCTTCTATGTCCCCTCAAAGGAGTGCACCGTGTCTATCTCTCGATCTGTTTTGTCGATCATTGCCTTTACCGCAGGGTTGTCGCCGCTGGCTTTGGCCCAGAACCTGCCAGTCTCGTGGGTCGATAAGGACACCGGCCATCGCGTCCTCCGCCTTTCTGATGAGCCCGGCTCGTCAGGCTTCTATTTCAACGTGAACGCCTTCACTCCTGACGGCAAACAAATGGTCTATACCGCTCCAGATGGCATCCATGCGATGGACCTCGCCAGTTACAAAACCCGGCTCGTGGTGCCCAACCCACCGCCGCCTGCCGATGCGGCGCCCGGTAACCGTTCTTTGTTCCGGTACGGCATCCACACTATTGTTGTCGGCAGAAAAACGAATTCGGTCTTCTTTTCAAAGATGGACCCTGACACGCATCTCAGCACCGTCTACAAGGCCGACGTTTACACCGGCGAAGTAACTAAGCTTGTGACCCTGCCTCCGCGTGCCAGCGTCGCCACCATCAACGCAGATGAGACGCTGGGGGTTGGCACGTATGACGTGACGCAGGCTGGCGCCCAACAGGAATATGGGCAAAACCGCCCCACGCCGCCGCGAACTGCCCCTGGCACAAATCCGCCGCCGCAAGCCGGAAACCTCGTACAGCCCGAAGGCAAGGGTGAGATGATGGAGCGCCGTCTGGCGGCTCGCATACCCGTGGTGCTTTATACCATCAATTTGCAGACTGGTAAGGTCACGATCCTGCTCCACTCCACCGATTGGATTGGGCACATGCTTTTCTCGCCGGTCGATCCGACACTGCTCATGTATTGCCATGAAGGCCCGTGGCAAAAGGTCGATCGCATCTGGATGATCCATACCGATGGCACGCATAACAGGCTCATCCACAAGCGCACCATGGCTATGGAAATCGCCGGCCATGAGTTTTGGGGCCTGGACGGAAAAACCATCTGGTATGACTGGCAATACCCGAAGGGCGATGATTTCTTTCTCGCCGGCTATAACCTGGAAACGCACAAGCGCGTTGCGTACCACATGCAACGCAATGAGTGGTCGATTCACTTCAACCTGACTCAAGGAGAAACTCTCTTCACCGGCGACGGGGGCGATCCCGGACAAGTTGCCAAGGCGCCCGATGGCGAGTGGATTGAACTCTTCTATCCGCAACTGCTCAACGTCGGTCCGGGGGCCATCAATGATCCCAGCTTCTGGCAGCCTGGAGTCTTCCATTCAGAGCATCTCGTCAACATGTCTCACCACAATTATCGGCTCGAACCCAATGTCCGCTTCTCGCCCGATAAGAAACTCGTGATCTTTACGAGTAACATGTTCGGCAAAAGTTATGTCTTCGGAGTCGAAGTTGCGAAGGCCGACAATCCAGCGGCCTCGGAGATTCAGTCCACGCCGGATCTGGCTAGACAGTTTCAACCTGAGAACCCAACGCCCACACATTAAATGCTGTGGAAGAATCAGGATCGGCGGCCACGCCACTTTTTGCCTGGCCGCCTGAACTTCGATACGAATTAATCTCATCACTCATATGGAGCTGTCTTGAAGCGCATTCTTCTCATATGCCTGATTGCCGGCGCGCTAGCCGCTCATGCTCAAACATTTACCTGCGGCAAGGACCATTTCGATTCCGTGCAGCTCACTGCTAGCTCTCTTTACACCGCAACGGCGCCGGGCTTCGATCTGAATACGGCACCGGAGGTAAGGGATAACTCCTGCTCCAGCGACAAGCCATTCTTCTTCTCCATCGCGCTGCCTGAAGGAAGTTATCGAGTCACTGTGGTTCTGGGCGCAGACCAGCCCTCGACAACAACCGCCTGGGCGGAAGCGCGCCGGCTGATGCTCGAAAAAGTCGCGGTCCAGGCAAAGGCATCCGCCACCCGCACCTTTGACGTAAATATTCGCGTACCGGAGATCGCCGGAGACACAACGCACGTTGTAAAGCTCAAGCCCCGCGAAATCGGCAATCTGGATTGGGATAAAAAGCTAACTCTCGAATTTAATGGAGACCACCCTAGCTTTCGATCTATTTCCATAACACCGGTAAAAGAGCCTACTGTCTATCTAGCGGGAGATTCCACTGTGGTGGATCAGGATGTGGAACCGTGGGCCGCCTGGGGCCAGGTGCTTCCCCGCTTCTTTCGCCCCGGCGTTGTGATTGCCAATCACGCTGAGTCGGGCGAAAC
>Ga0181535_10007728_pt1 | contig 10736 bp, 5 predicted proteins | sample PEATcosm2014_Bin_44_FD_119774 | JGI IMG/M metagenome (GOLD analysis project Ga0181535, IMG submission 119774) | Peatland microbial communities from MTU Mesocosm Facility, Houghton, MI, USA - PEATcosm2014_Bin17_30_metaG | ecosystem: Environmental > Terrestrial > Soil > Wetlands > Peat | place...
AATGGATGCGGACACAATGCGCACTGCAAGAGGCCCAGTGGTCGCATAACCGCTGTGTTCAGCTACCAGAGAATACTCTCCGGCAGCGAGGCTAACAAAGCGATACTCCCCTGATGAATTGCTGGTGGTTTGAAAAGTGAGTGAGGCGTTTTCGCCACGAGTCAGTGCGATCCTGACGCCAACAAGGGGTTTCCCCGCCCCATCGCGAGCGACACCGGAAAGAGATGTTGGCCCGGCAACCGTTGCCCAGAGCGTCGCCGACGCAAACATGATGGATATACACGCCACAATACGCGCAATTCTCATTCCATCCCCATTTTATCCAGAGAGCTATGCATGGCTGAGCCGTCGGAGTGTCGCGCAAGGAGTTCTTCGAGTAACTGTCGTCCTTTAGTATGCTGACTTTCGTTATCACAGACGAGCAAGGCGCCGATGACCGAACGCTCGAAGTCGGGGGCATGCCGGTGGACCTCCTCAAACCAATCGAGCGTCTCACATCTTAAACCCGCGCGAGGGAGTTCCGCGCCACAGTTGTTGAAAAATGAGCGAAAGTGCATGAGATTCTTGGGCACTGTTTGAAATCGGCCATCCTTCTCTATGGAGTTGTTGAGGTTGCTTCCCGTACCGCGGTAACAGCATTGGCATCGCGCGTTTTGATCAGAGCTTTGGCTCCCGCCAAGGCCCTTTGTGACTGGGCGAGATTGCCGGTCTCTCTGTAGAGACGCGAAAGCATGTAATGCGTACCGCCGTCCTTATCTCCGGGTAACGCAAGTTCTAACTGATGGATCGCCTCTTTCTTATCGCCGTCCTCGAGCGCCACGCGGCCCAACAGGTAATGCACTCGAAGCTGAAGTTCAGTTGGAGCGGCAAGGCATTTTGCTAGATAAGGCTTTGCCTGGTCAAAGTGGTTTCTCGCCACGAGAGCCTCGGCCATGAGCACGTTCAATTGCGGATCGAGTGGGCGATCTTCAAGGGCGATCTGGTCCATTGAGGCAGCGTCTTCAAAATTGCCCGCAGAGAGATATGCCGCTGCCACACCCATTAGCGCTGCAGGATCGTGACCATCGATGGCCAGTGCCTTCCTGTATTCGCTAATCGCGCTATCAGCGTTTCGCTCATCGCGGTAGAGGTCGCCTACCAAGTCATAGTTTGTGGGAGACTTTGGAGCCAGATCCTCGAATCGGGATAGCGCCGCGACGGCAAGGCGTTCGTCGGCTTTCACCGACCAATACAGCGCTTCGGCGCTCTGCGGTGACTGCCTTAGCGCCTGCCATGACTGGGCAGCGCTGCGCTCGTAGTCGCCCGCCCAGTACGCGCAGGCCGCGTCGACCATCGGTCCTGTACTCGGCTGGAGCTGGCGATCCGCTGGAGCGCACGGCAGCAAGGCTGCCTTATCCTGATCACCTTTGAGTTGCGCGCCTAGGCGCTGCAATGCTTCTTGAGAGTTTGGCGGCAGTGGAAACAAATCTGGGCGCGATTGCATCAACTCGATTGTGCGGGAAAAGGCGGCCCTCTGTGCGGGCGGGGCCTCGTCCAGTGCCGCTCTGTAGGCATCCGAAGCTTCGAGAGGCCTGCCTTGTGCAAATAGTTCATCGGCATAGAGAGCACGTGCCCACGTGGAATGCGCCGCGGAAGCAGCCAAGCTGCGGCCATCTTCTGTGATGACCTCTAGGGATGCAGCGCCCAGGCCAAGCCAAGCTTCGGCGCTTTCCGGGGATACGTGCGTTGCCTCCGCGTAAAAGGTCGCTGCCTGCCGTTGCCGACTCAACGCCGCGTTTGCTTTGCCAAGGCCTAGAAGGGCTTCAGGATCACTCGGCCGTTGAGAATGCGCCCGATTGAGATAGGGCAGCGCCTGTGCCGGCTTGCCTGTTTGTACATATGTCTTGCCGAGAAAAAGCAAGGGCGCAAAAAGACTGGGATTGAGTCGCAGAGCGTGTTTCATGCTTGTCGCGGACGCATCGAACTGGTCGGCAAGATACTCTACGATTCCGCGATTAGCCCAAAGCTCAGCAGAAGCCGGAGCAAGAGCAGTCGCGCGGCTATAGAATCTCGCCGCGTCTGGATAGTTCCCCGCAGATTGCGCGGCGCGCGCACTTTCCAGCAGTTTATCCAGATCCTGCGCCTGCCCATCAAATGGGCAGGCTGCAAGAGTTGCGAAAAACAGCATGAGAAGCACAGCGCGCCGAGCAAGTGATTGCATCAGTTCACCGATTTACCAGAAGATCTTTGCTCCGCCCTGAATCTGACGGTTATCCCCGGCATTTGTGATCTGTCCTTCAGACGAGCCTTGGACGTTTGTATTCGGGGCATACAGGTTGGTGTGGTTGAATGCGTTGAAGAAATCGACCCTACCCTGCACCTTCAGCTTCTCGAAGGGAAGACCCCATACCTTTTGAATCGACGCATCGTAATCGACGTATCCAGGAGAGAGAAGATCCGACTGGTACCGGCTGGCGGTGCCATAGGTCCACTCTGCGGAAGGGGCGAATGCTTGGGTGTTAAACCACTGTTTGTAGCTTCTACCGGATTTGAGTTTGGGACTGCCAACCTCATCGGCGTATGCAGCTCCCTGGAAGGGATCCACGATTCCATTATTCCAGAGGTGAAGCGGGAAGCCGGACTTGGCGCTTGTGATGCCAGTAATCTGCCACCCACCGATGATTGCATCCGTTGCCCCGTTAACATGATTGGCAAACTTACCCTGCTTGCCGAACGGTAATGCGTAGGAGTAGTTTACCACCAGGCTGTGCTTGATGTTGCTGCCGTCGACGGACTTGTCCATCTTTACGTCGTAGGGGTTTCTGAAGTCGCCGCCATTACTGCCTACATACGCCCATTCAGCGCTTCCACCTGTATCATCGAGGAACTTTGAAAAAGTGTACGAGACCAACAGGTTGAGTCCGGAGTGGTAGCGATGGTTAAAGTCTGCCTGCAGCGCATTGTAGTACGAGTCGCCCACGGGCGCTTCGTTTTCCCACACACCGCAATACTCCGAGTAGGGCTGAATCGATCTGCCCAGAGGTATGGTCGCTGCGGAGAGGCTGTAACCGCCGCATCCGCTTGAGGTGATCGCGCCATAGTACGGATTCGGCACATACTGCGAAGAAAGGGTATTGCCCGGCACAACCAGCGCCGGGTTCACGTTGCTGCGGGAAAGGCCGGTGGTCATTAGATGAGTTCCACGGTTGCCGACATAGCTGGCCGTGAGTACGTCGTTCGGCGTAAATGCATACTGAATGCCCAGAGAGTACTCCTCGAGCATTGGTGAGTCCCGAACGTACGGAACGCCCGTACTGGCGCCATATCCAACGTCTGTCAGAGGCCCCTTGGCGTTCCCCGTGGGGGTAATCAATCCGTTTGGAAAGGGATTACTCAGGCTCGTACCCACTGTGAGGCCATTGTCCGTCATGCCGCTAATCGGCGTGGACTGGCTGTAACCGGGGCTGGCCATTGTCCCGGTGAACTGCGCAGGCGGATAGAAGATGCCATAACCGCCGCGGACGACGAGATTATGCGAAATCTGTTCGGTAAAGCCTATGCGAGGCGCGAAGTTTCTGAAGTTTGTAGCATTCTGATGGCGAGAGTTATTGCCGCCGACATAGACCTCCTCGCCAATAGCTCCGCCGCCGATTGGATTTTGGGCGTCATAGTCGAAGTATGCCAAACGATTGTGCCGCTCGGTCCAGGGGGTCTGGAACTCCCAGCGCATTCCGAGGTTGACAGTCAGGTTTCTGGTGAGCTTAACGTCGTCCTGGATGTAGAAGCCAGTGTACTTATCTTCGGGCGCGGTGCCGAGATTGTTGGAGGTACCGCCACCGCTGCTCAGATTGCCCATCAACATCCCCGCCAAGCCCGAACCGGTGTTGGGAAGGGATGCGCCGCTCACGTTGAGAAGGTCGCCCGTGTCGCCAGCCCAAAAGTTGAACGTCGTATCGGCCGGATTGAATCCGTTGTTGTTCTGCAGGACCACGTATATAAATCCCATCGAGAGAGCGTTCTTCTTGAGCGCTTTGGTCAGATCGGCTGCCACACTGCCCACATTTGTGGCCGGCAAACATTCGCAACCTGCAACTGGGCCAAGGGAGCTGAAGTCATTGTTGACTACAGGAAACAACGACGAGTTTTTGGTCAGGAATTGCGGCAAACCGATAGTACTGAAATCGAACGGATACCCCTGGTCTACACCGTCCTGAAACCAACGCTGGAATCCGGCATTGGCGCTGACTGCGGTAGTTGGGTTGAAGACGTGGCTGAAACCGGCGGCGACGCTGTACCGATTGTTGGGACGGACATTACCTGGGCCACCCGGATCGTCGCCACCGTACCCGGCGTCATAATACTGAGGCGAGTTGGTCTTCTGCTCGTTCTTATGTGCCCACCGGAAATACATGCGGCTGGCATCGCTGATGTTGTGGTCGACGCGAATGATGTACTCGTCCGAGGTGGTCGGCGCGGATGCGGCGGCAACGTAGTTGTTCACATACCCGGACGTGGTCGGCTTCGGATAGTACGACATGAGCGCGACGCCTACTGGATTGAGCAGATTAGCGGCGGCAAGATTGTTATTGGGGACTGGGAAGCGATAGTTGCATGTGGGCGGTGTGTACATCTGCCCTGAACCATTCGGAACCTGGGGGCAGATGGCCGCCTGTGGTGAAAGCTGGCCAGTGATGGGATTCGTGTAGCTTTGTCCGGTGTTCACGACGATGCCTGAGTACGGATCGTAGATCTGGTGGTATAAAATCGGATACCCCAAAGCATCCGTACCCAAATTCGTATTCGTTATGCCTGAGGCCGCTGTTGGAACATACCACTCAGAGAAATCTCCGGAATGCATCTTCTCGGTTGGAACGGAAAAGGTGCCATTGTTCGGGGTGCTCTGACGCAGCCCCTCATAGACGCCAAAGACAAAAGTCTTGTTGCGCTGCTTGTAGATTCCGGGAATGTAGAGCGGTCCGCCCGCGCTGGCCCCAAACTGATTGCGGCGGAAAGGGGTTTTTGCTAAACCGCTGAGGTTGTTGGCCCATTTGTTCGCGTCGAGCTTCTCGTTCGTGATGAACTCGAACATATCCCCGTGGAAGTCGTGCGAACCCGACTTGGTTTCGACCTGAAAGACGTTGCCCGTGCTGAATCCACTCTGCGCGGTAAACGAGTTGGTCTGAATCTTCATATCAGCCGTAGCTTCAACCGAGGGAACGTAGATAACCGCGCCCCAGGTGCTGTCCGTATCCCAGATGCCGTCCAGCATATAAGCAGAAGTCCCGAAGAAACCGCCGCCAAAGTTCATGAATGAGATATCTTGATCGGCTTTGCCTGAGGTTCCACCCTCGCCCAATGTCTGATTTTCGGTAGAGTTCTGTACGGAAGAGTTTAGGACGGCTAACCCATAGACGTTGCGAAGATTGAGCGGAAGATCCTGGACCTGCTTCGAATCGATCTCAGCCGACAGATTGGCATCGGTGGTGTTGACGAGAGGCGCCTGCGCGTTGACGACGACCACCTCGCTTTCAGAGCCAACGGCCAGTGCTACATCCTGCCTTGCGCCCTGACCGGGGCGAAGGGTGATGCCGTCCTGTTTGTAAGCTCGGAAGCCCTTCGCTGCGACCCTCACATTGTAGGTCGCGGGGGGAAGCAAAGCGACGTTGTAGCCGCCAACGGCGTCCGTTTTCACGGTGCGGACAACTCCGTTGTCCACGCCGGAGACAGTGACCGTGGCCTGGACGACGACCGCGCCCGTGCTGTCGGTGACTGTTCCGGTAAGATTCGCTGTGGTCGTCAGATCTTGTGCGCGCAGAGCCAAAGTAGTGGCTAGCGACGCCAAGAACAGAGTAATGGGCAAGCAGATGCCGCCCAATATGCGTATTCGCTTCACTGGTGTATCCTCCTGAAAAGTACCCCGCATTAGAAATGCGTTACAGTGGTCCCTGCCGCATTTTCTAGTAACGTGGTATGGGAAGAATGAATATTGATCCCTAATATCAGTCGCAAGGTGGACTACGGTAAACACCACCGGAATGAGTATAACTCCTTTATTTGCAAAGCGTTTTCGATGGAGTAACCTACGGTAAATTACTGGATAAACGAGGTGAACTGGCCAGGGTGTCTTCAATTTCGAGAACCAAAAACACAGAATCAGGCGTTGATCGCGCCTCGGTGAGTGAGATCGTGGCTAGAATTTGCTCTTCGCAGATCCGCTCGTTGGGAAAAAACCGGTACGCGGCCTTGGTGGCGGCCCAGTCCTGACATGCCAGGGGAATGCTGCGTCCCGAGCCTACGGCCATCTGCTCCGTCAACACCGACACCGGCAGGCCCGAGTTGTGAGTAATTGAAAGGGCAAAGCCGGGGGGCCTCCCTTTTGCAGTAGCCCAAGCCCGGCTCTCCATCAAGCGCGAAGATCTCAGGTTAGGTGGGCCAGTTGGCGCTCAGGAATTTTGGGGTTGTCAAACCCTCTGGGCAGCCTGCTTCGTCTACCGTTTTCTCGCAGACTCACCAAAACGCGAGCAGTGTATCGAAAATTGCCGCGTCGTCAGCTGTCCGAACGACGCTCTTCTTCAGACATGAGAAGAGCATTTCAATTCATGTGGCTATAATGCATGAGGTTATTGCGATTCGCTTCCAATCTACCGGTTCAAATGATCTAATGAAATTGACTGTGAAGGACTGAAGCCAACTCACGAACCACGAAAGTCATGATAAGAGATTCTTTGCTCCCCGGTTACTTTTTCGGCTGCAATACTCCGGGAGAATTCTCCCGGCGAACATTTCTCCGGTCAGGGGGCATATTCCTGGCACTGCGGATGGCAGAGATGCGCGCCGCCGGCCTTCCCCTGCCGGCTGCGGCAGCGCAGTCTTCCTTGTGTCTGGCAACATCGCCTACTTTGTACCCTCCTCTCCTCGAAAAATTCATCTCCAAGCTGGATCCTGCGGCTGATGATTTCGTGTGTGAGCAGTATGCTGCTGAAATTCAGCCTGTGCTGGATTTGTGGAGTTCCTCAGTTCGCAACCCTGCCAGAAATGCAAATGCCATACTGTTGCATCTCTCTGAATCACTCAGCGCCTGCTCCCTGGTGCCTTCGAAGACCATCCCCTTGCGCACTGTACCACCGCTTGAAACAGAGAGGCGAACCTTTGACAGTCTAGAGAATATGGGACGGGAAAAGTTTATCGCGGGGTGGACCGCTTATCTTGCTGCGTTTGCCTCGATTGAAACCTTCGACCTCCAGATTTACGGAATCCGCGTCACCTGCGACCTACCCCCTGGTATAGACACCGATATTCGTTTCAATTTGGTAGGAATTGCTCACAATGGTTCGAGAGAGCAGCGAGTCGGCGCCTGGCATCTATCCTGGCGCAAGGCTGATCGGACGCGGGACCAGCAACAGCATTGGGTAGTGTCGAAGTGGGTCGCAGATTCCGAGGTTCGCAGCCGGCTTACTGGGCCGGGGTTCACGGAGATCACCGGGCGCTGCCTGGCCGCGGATACAGCGGGCATGACGCAACTGCTTCCCGGAATTGATTACTGGCGGACTGTGCTTGACGGTGCTACAGGTATCGACGTCTACGGCAACCACGGGGTCGCTGTGGGCGACATGGATGGCAGCGGACACGACAGCTTCTATGTGTGCCAGCCTGCGGGACTGCCCAACCGGCTCTACCGCAATCGCGGCGATGGTACGTTTGAAGACGTTACCGAGGCATCGGGGACAGGTATTATCGATGGCAGCGCGTCCGCATTGTTTGTCGATTTTCAAAATAGGGGCAGGCAGGATTTACTGGTCGTGCGCGCAGGCGGTCCACTCCTGTTCGCCAACATCGGAAATGGCCGCTTCGAACCGCAACCAGATGCATTTCATTTTGCTCGTGCACCACAAGGAACCTTTACTAGCGCGGCCGTGGCAGACTACAACCGCGATGGCTTTTTAGACGTCTATTTATGCGCCTACAATTATTACAAAGGATTGAATCATCATCAGTATCCTTCGCCCTATTACGACGCACAGAATGGTCCGCCTAATTTTCTCTTTCGCAACCGTGGCGACGGCACATTTGACGACGTGACCGAAGCTAGCGGCATGGACCAGAATAATCACCGCTTCAGCTTCGCAGCCGCTTGGTGTGATTACGACAATGACGGTTGGCCCGATCTCTACGTGGCCAACGATTTCGGTAGGAAGAATCTGTACCGCAACAATGGTGACGGTACCTTCACCGACATCGCTGCCAAAGCGGGTGTGGAGGACTACGGGCCGGGGATGAGCACCTGTTGGGCGGACATAGATAACGATGGACTCCAGGACGTGTACGTGGCCAATATGTGGCTGCCGGAGGGCCAGCGTATCACGGCCGGTGACCACTTTCTGTCAGGGGTCGATCCTGCCGTACGCGCGCTCTACCAAAAACACAATATGGGAAATTCGCTCTACCGGAACACGGGCTCTGGAACCTTCGAGGATATCGGCGCCGCGGCTGGAACATCGAAATGCGGTTGGTCGTGGTCTTGCGCTTCATGGGATTTCGACAATGACGGTTGGCCCGATCTCTACGTCGCGAATGGATTTGTGTCCGGCCCGGAACGCCTTGATTTGCAGAGCTTTTTCTGGAGACAGGTGGCCCAGCGTTCATTGACTCCCATGGGTGCTTCACCCGAATATGAGCAGGCATGGAATGCTATCAATGAACTGGTTCGCTCCGACTACTCCTGGAGCGGGTATCAACGGAATGTCTTCTTCGCCAATAACAACGATGGCAGCTTTTCTGAAGTCTCAGGCGCGCTTGGACTGGATCTGATCGACGACTGCCGCGCCTATGCGTTAAGCGACTTTGACCACGATGGACGTTTGGAATTGGTTCTCAAGAATCGCACTGGTCCGCAAGTGAGAATCCTGCGCAATGACCTCGAAGGCATCGGTAATTCGATCGTCTTTCGGCTCAGGGGCCACGCAAGCAACCGGGATGCGATCGGCGCTTTGGTGACACTTGAATCTGGGGCTACGCGGCAGACGAAGTTCATTTCAGCGGGTTCCGGGTTTGCATCACAACATACGAAGGAACTGTTTTTCGGGCTGGGTAAAGCTTCACATCCTGTGTCCATAACGGTTCGTTGGCCAACCGGAAAGGTCGCCCGTTACGACAATCTGCCCGTGAACCGCCGTGTACAGATTGAAGAGGACGAACCGGCTGTTCAGGCAGCGCCTTATGCGCCCGGCCCATCGCACACTCGATCTTCCGTGGCTGTACTGGCCAGTCCGCCTGAGCCAAAGACCGTGAGCACTTGGTTGATCGCTCCACTTTTGGGACCCGATCTTCGGCTTCCAGACCTGAAGGGGGAGATGAGCCAGCTCAGCGCGCTGCGGGGACAACCTGTGCTGCTCACGTTTATCCGAGTCAATTGTACGGACAGCAGCTTGCAGCTTGAACTTTTGCAAAAGGCCTTTGCATATCTTTCGACTGCAAGCCTTGCGCTATTCGCAGTGGTCCTGTCTTCAGGCGCCGACCGGGTTGCCATTGACGATCTCGCTCGGTCAGTTCAGCTGAGCTTCCCTCTTCACCTGGCGGATGAGCACGCTGCCGGCGCCTGGAATATCCAGTACCGATACCTCTTCGATCGGCGCCGCGATTTGCCATCGCCTGTGTCGTTTCTGCTCGATGCGAGTGGAGGGATCATCCGCGTCTATGGCGGAGTTGTTCTGCCACAGAGCGTGATCGACGACGCAAAGTCCGCTCCCCAAACAGTGGAGGCGAGACTTGCTCGCGCCATGCCATTTCCCGGCCCTTATTACGGCGCGGCTCTGAAACACGACTACCTCAGTTTCGGGATTGCGTTCTCCGAGTATGGCTACGCTGACGAAGCCCAGGCCGCCTTCCATAGCGCCATCGACGATGATCCGGGACACGAAGTTGCGTGGTTCAATCTGGGCACAATCTATTTGAACAAGAAGATGTATGGCGAAGCCCGTAAATGTTTGAACGAAGCCACGCACCTGAACCCGCAGGACTCCGACGCATGGAACAACCTGGGCTCGATCTCAGGTACGGAAGAGAAGTACGACGAGGCTCTCGAACAATTCAAACGCGCCGCTCAAGCCAATCCGAACCACATGAATGCCGTTGCCAACATGATGCGCATTTATGAGTTTCAAGGTCGGGTGTCAGACGCCGAAAGGGCGATGGAAGAGTTGGTTGCCCGTGCGCCCGACAATCCTGATCTTCATCTGTATCTTGCCATGACCTTGGTGTCGGAGAATGACCTCAAGAAGGCGCGTGCGGAACTGGAAATCTCCATTAGGCTGCGGCCATCAAATCCCGACGCAATCAACAATCTCGGCGCAGTACTGCTTCGCTTGGGACTGTCGAGTGAGGCGCTTGAAAAGTTTGATGAGTGCAGGCGCCTTTCACCGGACTTTGACCGTGCGGTCATCAATTCCGCCCTTCTGTATAACAGAGCGGGGCAGCAAGGCCAGGCGCGCCAGATCCTCGAAGAGTTCCTATCGCGACATCCCGACAATGCCGCAGTGCGAGAGGCCCTGAAGAAGATCGCGGTGGAGTAATGGCCACTCGTTCCTTTCGATGGTTCATGTTTGTTGTCCTTACAGGCACGCCCTTTTGCGCTAAGACTCTGACATACCTGATCCGCTCCGGAATACTCGGCCGCAGGAGGTTCGAGATTTCGAGCACCTCTGCCTCTTTCGATTTCGAGCACCCGGTCGGTTGACGCTTGAATTTGCCGGCGAGTGCCG